>Ga0105251_10002410_pt1 | contig 14761 bp, 26 predicted proteins | sample KBSS64metaG_FD_80424 | JGI IMG/M metagenome (GOLD analysis project Ga0105251, IMG submission 80424) | Switchgrass rhizosphere microbial communities from Kellogg Biological Station, Michigan, USA - KBS S6-4 metaG | ecosystem: Host-associated > Plants > Roots > Rhizosphere > Soil | place...
AGGGGTTTGCGTTGCGGGTGTGAGCAGTGGTACGTTGCGCTACACGCCGGTGTAGCTCAGTCGGTAGAGCAGCGCACTCGTAACGCGAAGGTCGCAGGTTCGATTCCTGTCTCCGGCACCAGTAAAATCAAGGGTTTAAGCGCTCACTCACAGCAGGACTTTGGGGCTGTGTCAGCAGGGTGACAGCAGTAGGGGTGCTGCTGGCAATGTCTGCGTGGGGGTAACCCGCTCACGGATGAGTGGCAACAGGCAGATCCGTTAGGGCGGTACCTCTGCAAGGGAGGCACCTGCAATTTTTTCAGGCTTAGAGCCTGACGGCCGCTTACCGAGCAGATAGTTGTAAAACACCATAGGCCATCACTAGGGTTTGGCCGGACTGCCAATCTTTTAAAAGAAAAAATTATGCTCGATAAGTATGAACGCTGGATTCATTTCTACACTGCCTCTCTGTTGAGTTCTCCACAAGGAGCTCCTAACTTTGATATGAAGGCTGTTTTTAAGAAGCTTAAGGAGCGATTTGATAAGAATCTGTGCTTCAAGCTTGTAGAAAGAGATTCTGCGTGCATTCGTATTACCCGCTTTGCGTTTAATAAGGCTGAGACATCGGTTGCCCTTCTGCTCCAATATTCTGACTCAAAAGTTTCAGATCCTTCGTTTGGAGATCTGGTGTCGGGCAATCTCCGGCAAGAGCCCAAGCTTGCCGGTGAGGGGATTGCCGTATCAGCGCACCTGCACTTGAAGCTGACTTCTCTGCCAGGGAAGCCTTTTGAGTTCATGATGAAGCTTGAGGATGTTCCAGGCGTCGGGAAAAGCCGTATCCTACCGTTTCTAAACGGTATGATTAAGGAAATCATGTCCCGTGACTTTGTAGATGCTGTTGACGGCAAAGAGAAGACGTGTCATCCAATTTTGATTATGGATCATTTGGCTTCTCAATCGCTGAAAGAGAATTTGGATGCAGGTGAGTTACGCTTCATTGAAGTCAGTAAGAATAAAAATTTTGCAGATATGGATGAGGAAGGCTTCCTCGTTCGGAGTACTGCAAGTGTCAAAGTCAAAATTGCACCAAATCTAGATGGTGAGGCTTCGGTCGGAATAGTGAACCGACTGAAGGAAAAATTCTCAAAGCAAGGCTATGATCATGTCAAAGTGATCTTTAAGCACAAGGAAGGTAAGCAGCGAACCGTTGATGTCAGTGGGCATCGTGCGGATGCGGGTGAGGCGCTTTTCGGCAAGATCGAGATGATTACTCTGGATAATCCACTACCGCAATGCTCGGATAATCTGAACATGGAAGTGCTGAAGAAGATGAATGATTTAAAGTAGAGGTGCATATCTTGAGTAGTTCAAAAAGACTTCTTATGCCTCTTTCGTATTTGAGAATTGATCGAAGAGGTAAGGTTTTCGACGAGCTGGTGCTCCCGTTGTTCTTTTTGCTTCTTACTTTTTTGGTTTTTTGGCTGTTAGATTGGAAAATAGTCGTTTTTGGTAGCAGTGGTCTTGTCTCCGGAGTAGGTAGTTACTTGCAAGTGGTTACAGGATTTTACATCGCTTCGCTTGCGGCTGTCGCCACGTTCAATCAGAAGAATATGGATGTGCGGATGGCTGGTGACAGTCCCACCCTAACTGTCGAATGGAAGGGGCGTAGGCTTGAAGAGCAATTAACAAGGCGAAGGTTTTTGTGCTTTCTTTTTGGCTACCTGTCATTCCTTTCAATATTTGTTTACTTTGGTGGGGTAGGGGCTAACCTAATAGCTCAGCCACTTGTAACGGTTGTTCCAAAAGCCTACATGTTTTGGGTTAAATGGGGCTTTGTGTCAATTTATCTTTTCGTTGTTTATAATTTGATTTGCACTACTTTGCTTGGGCTGTATTACATGACAGAGCGCATTCATCGGCCAGAGTCAGAGTTTGTTGAGTCAAAGAACCAGCCCGCTCAGCCTGAACCTGCGGAATTGATGGTTGATCAAGAGGCACCAAAACCGAGGCCTGCCTCAGAACAAGATAGTTGGTAGAATTGTCAGGTATTGTTTCGAATTCTTAGCACGGTGGTGGTAGAGCAGTTCGCGTGCCTTGCCGTGGCCCGGATACCCAGGCCGGCGCCCAGCAGCTCTTTCACCCGCTCGTGCAGTTCCTCGTCAACCGGTCGGCCCTGGTACTTGCCTGCCGCTTTGGCTTTCTGGATACCCTGAGCCTGGCGCTCACGACGCTGCTCGTAATCCTTCCTGGCGATCGCCGCCATCATCTCCACCAGCATCGAATTGATCGCGGCCAGCATCCGGCCAGTGAATTCGTCGCCTTGCGTGTCACGCATACCCTGATGGCTGGTGGGCAGATCGAGCGCGACGATACGCAGGCCCTTGGCGTCGATCGCACCCTTAAGCTTTGCCCAGTCATCAGCGGGGAGGCGGGAGAGGCGGTCGATGGATTCGACCAGGAGCACATCACCTTTGCGGGCATCCTTGAGCAGGCGCAGCAACTCAGGTCGATCCGCAGCGGCGCCGCTGGCGTTCTCCAGGTACTCGCAGGCGATGACCTTGTTATGGTCGCTGGCGAACTTTTCCAGGGAGGCCCGGGCGCGGCCGGCATCTTGCTCGTCGGTGGATGCTCGAAGGTAGGCGCGGATGAACATAGTGCAACCTGTATCAGTTAGGGTGTTGTCCTAACACTGTTGCATTTTGGGTGGTACTTATCAAGCGAAAAGGCTGATAAAGGCTCGAATTGCCCGTATCAGCCTAGGCATACCTTAACGAGTCCGTCCAAAAGGTGGATGATGGCTATTTGAAATTTTGGAGATGGATATGGGCTCAAGTGGTGCGGTACCCAAGTTCCGGGGTGAGGGGTTCACCTGTCTGCATTGTGGGGTAGTTTCACAGATGCACTGGGCGGACCTCGTGGTCTGGATATTCGGAACGGCCAAGGCTACTCAGTGGGTTGTGTGTGCTTGCCAACACTGTAAGGGTGAGAGTGTTTGGACCTCTTCACAATCCGGCAATGGGCCGGCACTTGTTTACCCTAAAACTGTGGCCGCCCCACCACTCCATGAAGACCTGCCTGAATCGTGCCGAGCAGACTTTGAAGAAGCGAGGCAGATATGCGGTCTATCTCACCGCGGTGCAGCCGCTTTGCTTAGGCTGTGTCTCCAGAAGCTTCTCGGAGAAATAGGCGGCAAGGGAGAACACATCGACACCGACATCAAGACATTGGTGCAAGGCGGGTTAGACCCGCACATCCAGCAAGCGCTGGACGTAATCCGGGTTACTGGAAACAACGCAGTCCACCCTTTGGACATGAGCCCAGAGGATCTTCGCGACTATGTACCGGTGATGTTCGATATGATCAGCCTGATCGTAGAAGAGCGCATCGCCAGGCCTAGAAAAATTGCGGAGCGCTTCGCCGGTTTGCCCGAAAAAGCGCGTCAGGCTATTGAGAAACGGGACCGACCTAAAGTCTGAGGTGGGTCATAAACAACTTTGAGTGGAGCGCTCTAGAGATTGCTTGCCGGCGCCGAAATCGACATACGCTCGTCGGTACAGTGCTACAGAGCTTCCTGAGGCGTTGGCGTCGACCTGCAGGACCTCGCTCGCGCTGAGGCCGTTGGCGCTCACCAGCCTATAGCCTGATGTGGTCTCGGATAAAGTCGCGTCAGGCCTATGCTCTTGCCATTGGGGAAAGACGCAAAGCGCATACTGCTTCGGCGATTTGAGGGTTGTGCCCGTAAAAATCGGGCCTTCTTTGATGAGTTCACCAGGTGAGTAGCAGCCGCTAGAGAGAAGGCTTATCGCAGTTAGCAGGCCGATGTGCATATAGCGCATGATCAGATCATCCATTACCAGGTCAGCGGGCAACCTATCACGCGCCATAGAGTTTGCGCACTTCTACGATTTGTCTTGGGCTTCAATTGAGGCCGAAATGATCGCCCCGCCCCAGCGACGTTCGCCGATGCAGATCGGAACAGGGTTGCCGCTGGCCGTGGTGTTTTTGGCTGAGCCAAATGCGTACGAAGGCAGATTTTCCGGCGCTCCGCTTTGGGACAGGCCCTTGGCCTGGGGACTGAGCATCTGAATTACACCGCCGGCAGTTGCGCCAATGCCCGCGCCAAGGAATGCTGCCTGGGAGCCTGGCGCAACGAAGAATGATGCGACGATCAACACAATACCGACGATCGTTTGCATAACGCCGGCGCGTTTGCTTCCCTCAACTACGGGCACGATCCGAACCTCACTGGCGCCGGCACGCTCAAAATCTTGTTGGCCAACATTCTTCCTGTTGCGGAAAATTGCGAACCTCATGCCCAGCGCCTCTAGTCGCTTAATCTCCTTCTCAAACCCTTCCAACGTTGCTTTCAAGGCACGGAACACCTCCCAAGTATTTCGGCTGTCCAGGAGGTAGTCCTTCTTGCGGAAGAACTTCCGAATCAGCGGGCCCGACAAGTACACAGTGGTCATCTCTGGGGTGCTACGAACAATAGCGGCCATCGTTATTTCTCCTCTGCGCGAGCGGCGCTTGATTTGGGAACATCGGTACCGATCAGCTCGGCGAGGATCATGCGAGCGGCCATCGCATCCTCTCGGATGGCCTTTTCACGTTTCGGATCAGGGTTCCAGGCCGCGCAGTGGAAGGTCACCTCGGCACGGGCGCACTTGCGCTCTGGTGTTGCTTGCCAAAGCTCCGCCGCTATCCTTGCCTCTTCCTCGGTGAAGTAAGGGCCGTCGAAGTCTTTACGCCCCCCCTTCACGATGTCGCTCACGTTCCAAACCTTGTAACCGGCCACCATTGTTGGGTGCTGGTCAAAGTCCGTGCTCTTGCACGCCTCGCTGAATCGATCTTTGTAGCTCATCAGGCCGCCTCCCCAGAGGTCTGCTGCTTCATCCGCTCAGCCATCTCAGGCGGAAGAGGGGTGTTGCTTGGCAATTCCAGCGGAATCGGCTTGAGCCATTCGATCAGGTCCACCAGGCCCTGGCTTACTTTGGTCAGGGAGCCGATCTCTGCTGTCTTGCTGTCCAGCTCTACCCCGGCCCGGATGACGTCATTGCCCAGGGTCTGCACCATGTGCAGAAGGTCGCGCATACCACCAGCCAGGCGGCCCAGCGTCAGCACGGCATCAGCGTGATGGACAGCAATGCCGGCGGCGCCGAGCTGGATCAGCTGTTGATTAGAGAAACCGCTGAGACGGGCGGGGCCGCGCAGGATTGCTGCGGTGATGCGCTGCTCCCGGCCCTGGCGCATTTCGGCCATCAGGTCACTACGGTCCTTCGAGTTCAGGTCATAGACATAGGCCCTGCACTCGGCATCCATCGTCGCGCCCGCTGCGTCAGTCGACGCAAGTGGCTGAACGGGCAGCAACTGGGTGGATGCGAAGGTGTGAAGGTTTGTTGCTGTTTCGGCGATGCTGGGCAGAGCCGCTTTAGCGGCGTCGGCGAAGAGGGTGTATGCGTCGAGCGACTGGCGGGCCTTGGCCACGGTCGTCAGATCGGCGTTCTCGCGGATTCGCTGAGCCTTAGCGAGCGCGGTCCCGTGCTGATCCATGATCAGGTTCTGTAGGCGCATGAGTGGGCCAACGTTCGGCCAGAGCGCCCACTTGGTGCCCGGCAGGTTCTGACCTTGATACTGGACGAAGTCGTTTACGAAGGCGCTCGCGTCACCGATGCGGGTGAGGGTGCCTACAGCGTGATTCAGTTGCATGGTTCGATCCCTTTTTGGGTGGTTTTCTGCTCTGCCTCCAGTTCGGAGAACAGGGTTGCTAGGTCGTTTGTCTTAGCGCTGCTTCCGCCGCCGGCCGCGGCGCTCAGCTCATCCATGATCTTGCTGATCTCCATCACGGTCTGGTCCTCGCTCAGGGTAGAGACCTGCCTGCGCAGGCCATCAATGCGCTTGCGTGTACTCATGGCGTGCCTCGATGGCTTGTTGATAGAGGGCGGCCGCGTAATCAGGAATGGAGACGCCTGCCGGGAGGTGTTCGGCTGTAACCGCTCCAGGTGAAGGGAATGTCATATCGAGAAGGCCGGCCGGGCTCCTGCGACCCAGCCGTTCGGTCTTTCGGGCGTGCTGGACAATCGCCAGGGCTAGTTCCTCTGCCTGAGCGCTACTCATTGCCGAGAAGGGGAAGAAGAACGATGCGGGACGCCCCTGGACGCGATATGCCAGGACGTGGCCCGTGTCGTCAGGAAGATCCATCTGCCCGGTGGATGCATCCACAACGGTCAGCGTCACCAGGTGTACCGGCTCCTCATCTGCTCCGATGAGTGCTGCCAAGCGTTTCACCTCGGAGCGAAGGCTGCGCGCATTCATCGCTGCATCTCCTCGATCTGCTCCCGCAGCTCTTCGACGGCTTTCTGGAGCTCCTCTACTTCAATCACCTTGGCAACGGAGCTGAGCGCTTCGATCAGGTGGCGCCCTTGATCCGGGGGCAACTCGCCGGAAGCGATCGCCCGTAAGATGGATTTCGCCGCACTTGGTAGGTCGGAGTCATCTAGATCGAACAGCACGGGCTCAGAGGTGGCTTTGATCGGCGGCACCAAGCGCTCAAGGATCAACCGGCACGCCTGCATATCACCCTTCTTGGCAGCGGCCATCACCTTCTTGGTCACCGCCTCGGCGCCCTCTGCGAGCTTGGCGCGGATGGCTTGCGTTTGACCCGAGCGCCCGCCTGGGTTGCCGGAGTGGCCTGGCTTGAATTGCCCGCGAGCACTGCGCCCTGGCTGATTACCCGAATCGTGCAAGGCCGCCCTCCATCGCGAAAGTCGGCTTGTTCTCGGCAAGTGCAATCAGCAGTGCGTTTGCTTCGATGTGGCCCTGCTCAGCGGCAGCTCGAAGGCGCGCCCAGGCGGCGGATATTTCTGCCTTGGTGGGCCGTACCTGCTGGCCGCGCAGCTTCGTAGGCGTAGTCATGTGGGGTCCTCAAATAGAGACTTGAGAACCCACATTAGGCCGGATGTGGTCGCATAACCAGTGTTTTATGGGTGCACCTCATGTGCTACACATAACGGGACATAACGGGACGAATCCGCCTTAATTTCAGGCCGCAACGAAGGGTTTTTTTGTTGCACTTATACGCAACCGCCCAAAGTGATACATAGCCAAATGCTATTGGCTCCCGACTCTCGTCTGGTGGCAAAGTTGTCGGCCAACACAAGGAGTGATTGCATGAAGAGCACAAGTTTTCAGTGGGACAAATTTGCACAGAAGGCCTCGTTCGACGAGGTTCGGCATCTTCAGGTCCATACTGGCCGTCTACCTTCAATGTTCAACCCTGAGAGAACTGAGATCTATCTGTCCTCCATGGACTACTCGGTAAGGGTGGATGACGTTGATGGGCTCAAGAGCATTGGTGAAGAGATAGCGGGCTATCTGCAAAGCTTTAGCACCGCCTCTCTGGCAGATCAGCGCAAGATTGTTGACCTACGGACCGATCACGGCGCGATCGAGAATTTGCTTTACGACTTGGGCGAGCAATTGCAGCCCCTACCGCTGTAGGTAGCTCTCCACCGCCGGTGGAAACCTCGCGCCACGAAACCGAACCTCGTCGTTTTGTGGCGCGCGAACTACCCAATTGCAGGGTAGTTACATCCCCTGATTTCCGGGTATCTATCGCGCCCCCCTCAGATTTGAGGACGCCCCGGCCAACAGGTGAACGAATCGTTCACCCCCATTGGGGGAACACCTGTCCACGCAGGAGGGTTCGATTTGAAATCGCGCCCATACACCATTGGTGGCTGGCCCAGCGAAGGCGGAATTCCTCACTAGGGTCGACGGGGTAGCGATTCACGACCCCATGGCTAAAATGTGAGCCGGGCCCACAATTACCTGCTCCGGCCTGCTGTCAGGGTACTGCAGCATCAGTCCGGCCAGTTGGTCCGAATCGGACGATATGGTCTGGCTCGGCTGATGGTCCGACTTTCGGAGTTCAAATCCAGAAGCTGGCGAGCTGAGCCCTAATCACGGCTTAGCCAAAGCGGGAATTTATACGAGAAAGTCGCGAAAGGGCACCGGCTGGAATTTCAGCCGATCTCCAGTGTGTCGATTCCTACACGGTGTGTTGTTTTCTACGCGCTGGATCATGTCGAGTCGACTGATAGTGGTAGTTTCGAGCTGGGGCGATAGATGTCGGGAAAGCTTCCGGCATCTCGATGTGCTCAGTTTTGAGCACATCCGCCGCCTGGAGATGCCCTCAGATTTCAGGACATCTCGGCGGTCGGCTCCCATAGGTCCGTCCAGTTTTGGACGCACTAGCCTGGTCCATCCAAAAGTGGATACATCCTCAATCAGAGGAGGTATGTGGATGCCAGGCCTGAGGAGCTGGGCCTGGCTGGCCGTATCAGCCGCGGGCATCTCGCCCAGGCTCGTCCTCAGCTACCCGGAAGCGCCAGTAGCGGTCAGGCTTTACCCAAACCACATTGTCGGGGGTGAGCTTTCGAAACGCAGCGAGAACACCTTTGCCGAGAACCTGGTTGCCGTCGGCGTTTTCGATCAGCAGCTCTTCGTGGCCTGCGTTGATGATGTGATCAACCACGTCGTCCTGGTAGATGCAGGCCTCGCGCTCAATCTGCAACAGCATCCACTGCGCCACTGCGCTGGCGTCCATCAGCTAGCTCCAGGTGTCTTGCGCTCCAGAGAAGCTTCCTTGAAATCACCGCTTTCAAGTTTCTTTCCTGCGAACCACTGACACGTATAGCGTCCATATGCCGAAATGTAACTCTCGACGGTCATATCAGGGCCGCCCGACTTCAGCCTGACTATTTCACCGATCTCAAACTCGTGCAGCTTAGCCATTGTCAACCTCACAGCAGGGACCATCCCCGTCCAAGGTATATGGGGGCTGGCCATTTGCTTTCAAGTGAATGAAAAGCTCTCCTGGCCTGGCTTGTCGTCCACCATTGGGGGAAGACGCTCTCAGTAACGCTTCCTGCGTTAACGGGGGATCAGGTTGCAGGCTCTCCCCAACGTGTTTATTGCTGAGCAATTAGGAAGCGCTGCACGTCGTCGATCATGCCTCTCACCTGGTCAGCCGTGAACTCGTCAGGCTTGCCGTGAGCGGCGCTGTTGCGAATCGCAGCGAGGGAGGTGATTTGCTTTTTCTGGTTGGCGTTGTACACGCCGGCTTTGGCGAGGTCGTCGTTCATTTTGTTGAGACTGCCGAGTCCAATTTCGTGCGTGGTGCATAGGTCTCGCAGTGCTGTCTCGAGAACCACGCCTGCAATCACCGCCGCCGCGGTGCGATAGCCGTTATTTAGTAGCTCCTCAGCCTGCTCAAGCTCGTTGGAGAACACCTCCGCCTGAACAATATTTCGGAAGGAAGCCAGGTAGCCGCCTTCGAAGTCTTCTTTTGTTGCCAGAAAAACAGCCGTCATGCGTCTGAGGCGACTGCCGGCGGCTTCCATCATTATCGGCTTTTCCGCATCGATGAACATCTGCAGATGGCTAGATGCTTGTGTCCCAAGCCGCTCAAAAAGCGATTTGACTTTCACGCCCCAGCTAAGGAGCGCATCAGGATCGAGGACTTCTACTTTGCCGCCTCCATAAGGGTTATCTCGAATCACAATGGACGTTTGTAACTGCTCCAGTTGATCGGCCAGTTCTAGAAACCTTTTTTTGAACAGTGCTGTCATGGGACGCCCTTCCTTGAGTAAGGCAGGATGTTCGCTTGGATTAACCGGTGCGGCAAGGCACCAAGCAATTAATCCATCTGGCGGGGCTGCAAAATTTTTTCACCCTGCCACTTGCGTTTGTACTAACGGTGATCCATTATGGTTTCACGTTAGTACAAACGGAGGTGAAGATGACTAAGGAAAATCAGCCAGCAGCACCGAAGACGAGCACAGAGCGCCAGAAGGAGTACAAGGCCCGCAAGCTCGCAGACGGCTTCAAGCACACCAGCATATGGATTCACACCGAAACGGAGCAGGAAGGGCGCCAGGCGGCGCTAGACGGTAAGCCACTCAAGCCCCTGGGGAGCAAAGACCCCATCAGCTGGGCGATCGGGTGGTTAAACGAGAAGGGTAAGCAGTAAAGGGTCGAATTTATCGACATTTGGAAGTGGCCAACCCGGTGCTCGAACACCGGGAGGGCCTATCACACGACGAAACTTGAAGGTAGACGTCATGCAACTTTACCAAAGTGCCAGCAGTACCCAAAAAACGCAAGTGGATACGGTGGGCGAGGGCTCGGTCGAGCGCCGCAAGGCCTATGCAACCCAGCTCATGAAGACCGCCTTGAGGTATGCGGATGATGAGGAGGTATCGGAGATCACCGCCGCGGTTGAGCAGCAGATCGGCGCGATGCTCGCGGCTCGATTCAATCCCGGCCTGAACGACGCCGGCTACCAGGTCTATCGCAAGTTCTGGCTGAAAGGGGGTGAACAATGATCAACGCCCCGGATCTTGACGATAACAGCGACCTCTTCAGCGCGCTTTACAAGATGGTTTGCGGGCGCGCCCGGACAACGGGCCTGCCAATTGAAGTCATCTTGTGTCAGGTCATCTACCAGAGCGCCTACGAGCTCGTGCTGGGCGGCGAAATCACACGACAGATGATCGCTGACATACTTGAGGCCGCGGCGGTCCAGGTGGCGATCAACTCGCAAGCTGAGAACGCGCAAGGGGGTGTTCAGTGAGCGCTGCATACTCAAGCCACCCAGCTCTGGCCGGCCTTGATGGTGAGCAGTTGGCGGAGCTGGCCCTTATGGGACTGCGGTACCGAGCACTCGGCGCTGGCGCAATCCACTTCAGCGATAAATCCAGGTTGGACGTTTACTGGACCGGCCCGCGAATGGTCGAGAAGGCTGTCAAAGAGGCCGTGAAGGCTGCAAAGGGCCGATCCGTCGACGCTGAACGAAAGGTCGGCATCGCGATTGGTCACCTGACCGGTCTGTTCAACTGCAGCGTCATCGACAATGACACCTACATAGCTCAGTTCAAGATCCTGCTCGACAGGCCGCGCTGAGATCGGCTGAATTTTCAGCTCAGCTGATCAGCTCGAAACGGGCACTACCCTGATCCGGGGTGGTGCCTTTTTCGTTGTGATGTAGATGGTCCAGATCTGGTCCATCGCGTCGCCGCTCTGGCCCTGCGGTGCGCGTATTTAAAACCCCTGGGGGTGGTAAATTATAAAGACTGGGATTTTTTCCGTTCACAAGCTCCCAGCAAACCCAGTAAGTCCGGCAGATGACTAGGAAAAAATCCCAGTCGCTCGGAGGGCGCCCAACACAACCGGACGCAACCGGAAAGCCGTATGGGAAAAATTCCCAGTCGATGGCGGAAAAAATCCCACCGAAAAAATCGAAATCAGGTGAACTTGAATGGCGCCGGGCCTGGGGATACTTCGAGGTTTTTCCCGGGGCACTCGTCGATGTACGCCCAGGCGAGCGCATACAGCGCGCACTGCGCCATACCAGGCTCGCGGCCACCTTTTCTGTAGGTGCGGGTACGGATGATCAGGCCGGCATCGATCAGCTCCTGAAGCGCAGATGCCAGCGTTTTGGCGTCCATCTTGCGCCCCACGGCCATCATCTCGACAGTGCACGCCAAGTCGCCATTATTCCGCCCGTTGTAGTGCCGCCCAAGCTTGATCAGGACGGTAACCGCCTTGGGGGTTAGGTTGTCGAATGCGGGGTGCATTAGAAGTCGATGGGGGAGGGCGAACACCCTCCCGCCGAAGTCGACTTTGTATGGTTTCTTTCTTGCCATTCGGCGACTCACACCAGGACGCCTGGGGCGCGAACTGTAGCGCCCCAGGCTGCTGCCTTAGTCGATATCCGTATGTAGGACGTACAGCCCTACCCGATGCGGGCGCCGGCCTGGCGCTGCAGCTCGGTAGCACCACCTGGTTAGGATGCCCCAGCCCTGCCGCCGAAGATGGCGGATCGTGGATGGTGGATGGACGATATCCAGCGCCTGCGCCGCCTCGATGGACGACACAGGGCCCTTGCGCAATGCGGCGATCATCCGCAAGGCCTGGGCATTCGTGGAGTGGTTGTCAGGCAGATCAGCATCTGCGATAGTTTCAGCCGTCATATTGGCTCCTTTCGGTAGGGGTCAGGCCCAGGTGGTGGTGGTGCACTGCCTGGGCAATTTCTCTCTCCTCGCCTCCATCCCTTCGCTATCCCTCGCGGCCATCAGTTGCCGCAATCCCCTCAAGCAGACGCCCAAGGTAGTGCTGACTTGTAGCGGCAGCTTTTGCCGTTGAGCTGGCCAACTTCTTGACCTCCTGCGCACTGCCGTAGCCGCCGGCGATCATCCGCATACCAGAGGCCAAGAGGCTCAGCATTGCATGGGCTTCGTCTACGGCTTCGCGTAAGTCGTCATAGGTGGGCCGGTAAGGAGTGGCGCCCGATTGGGGCGAATGGATAGAGTCGAGGCGCCGCGGGCTGTCTCCAGATCGCTTTGCAGTACGCAGGACCAGTGCCTCTAACATTGGCTCAGCACCACCTTTCACTAGCGTCAGCTCTGGCGCGTCCTTGTTCCGGGCCATTACCGGCCACCTTCCTTTGCTGCGCGCTCGATGAACGCCTTCAGCTCCGACATCAGGGCCAGGCGGCGGCGCCCGATCTTGAACGTCTTGATTTCGCCCTTGGCGATGAATTCATAGGTTGCCGATCGGGAAATCCCGAGGATGCGACCGGCCTCCTCCACGCCCACCGAGAGCGGTGCAGCTTGAGATGCATGTTCCATCGTGTTTCTCCTTCAGCCCGCGACGCGGGGCGATAGGAATGCTAGGCGAGAAAACAAGTGCACGTCAACTGATGTGCGGCACTTAATGTGAATGCATGGACTTCTGTGGACGTGCCGTATACGCTTCTACGCCTTAGAGGGAGAACTGTGATGACCAAGAACAAGCCCAACCAAGGTGCGCGCAAAACCGAAGCATTGACGCTGCGCCTGGATCCGAAGGTGCGATTCCTCATCGATTTGCTAGCGAGGCAGAAACGACAGTCGATCACCGGCGTGATTGAGTCTGCGATTGAGACTTACGCGACGAATTTCCATATTGAGGCGGATCTGTGGAGCGAGGAGGATGGAGAAGAAAAAACACAGACAGTGTCGATGTACAAACTGTCCAAGGAGCTATATTGCACAGACGATTCGCTCCGCTTTATGATGCTCGTTTGGCATTGTCCGAGGCTTCTAAGTTATGAGGAGCTGAGGATTAAAGAAACGATATACAGCTCAGAGTTTTTCTGGGATCAATATCCTGATAGTGCAAATCCTGTAGACGATATAAATACTACCCTTCTTCGAGAGCATTGGGTCTGTTTACTCAAGCACGTAGATGATCATAAAAGCTCGCCGACTGTAGTCCCTTACGAATCTAAATGAGTTCGACTGCTGCTGCCTTACTGTCCGGGGCAAGGTGGGCGTAGCGCAGCGTCATCTTGAGGTCGGCGTGCCCCAGCAGATCCCTGATCGTGTTCAGCGGCACGCCCTTCATGGCCAGCTTCGACGCGAACGTGTGGCGCAAATCGTGCCAGCGGAATGAGTTCACTTTTGCTTCTTTCAATACCCCGTCCCAGGACTTTTTGACATTATCCATTACGCCGCCAGTCTGGCTTGGGAAGAGCAGGGGTAGGCCATTAGCCTGGGCCTTCCACTCTTTGATAGTTTGCAGCGCTTCCTTGTTCAGCGGAATGTGTCTGGTCAGGTCTGACTTTGCGCCCTCACCAACTACCGTCAGGATCTTTTGTGCTATATCAATATCCGGCCAAGTTAGGTTGAAAAGTTCTCCTCTGCGCAGTCCGGTATTCAGGCTGATGATCGCCATCGGCTTCAAATGGTCGGCAAACTTCCTGGCCCTCAAGTCTGGCAGCTCTTCTTTCTTCCGCTCCCGGCGCCACCGGTTAGCGCTGTCACGTTCGCCCCTGATGCGTTCCTCCCGATCGTCCAGGGCTTGGCGCAGTCGCCGTTCCTCTTCCGAGGAGAGGAATCGAACTCGGGCGCGGGTGTCGAGCCGCATAGGCTTGAGCTTGGTCATCGGGTGCTGCTCAAGGGCGCCCCACTCAACTCCCTTGGACAGCGCCCCGCGGAGAGCTGCCAGCTTCCTGTTGGCGGTGGCATCCTTCAGCCCGGCAGCCAACCACTTCACCCGCATAGCCTCTAGATCGCGCTGAGTGATGTCTGTCAGCGGTTTACGCATCAGTGCGCCGAAGCTGTACTCTATGGCGTGTCGTGTCTTCTGGTGGGCTTTGTGGTGGGTTTCCAGCCATGGGTAATAGCTTTCCTCCAGGTAGCTCTGGAGAGTGTGCGCAGCTCGACGCTTACTCTTGGTAGCCACCAGTGGGGTGCCGTGGGCGTGGGCCTCAGCAAGCCAACGAGCAGCCTCGGTGCGCGCCTGGTCCAGGGTCATCTTGCCAACTCGCCCCAAGGTGGCGGCCTGGTTCCGGCCCCAGGTCACCATATAGCTGGCGTGGCCACTGGGCAGCACCCTGATCGACAGGCCCGGCTGTGCGGTGTCGTGGATGCGATATGCCTTCTCCTGAGGCTGGATGCTGGATAGAACCTTGGCGGTGATCTTGGTTTTCATGGCTGGATGTCCGTGACAGCAGGGTGACAGCAGAAACGACTATACGGACCTGTCTCGGCGGACTCAACTGGACGATATAACCCAATGAATACGGGGTTTGGCCGGTAATCACGGAGCCTTATAACGCACTCGTAACGCGAAGGTCGCAGGTTCGATTCCTGTCTCCGGCACCAGTTCAGCAGTTTTGATGCAGTTTTGGTTGCATAATGCCTTCCCCAAAAATGCCCGCCTAGCGCGGGCATTTTTG
>Ga0105251_10002411_pt1 | contig 14753 bp, 14 predicted proteins | sample KBSS64metaG_FD_80424 | JGI IMG/M metagenome (GOLD analysis project Ga0105251, IMG submission 80424) | Switchgrass rhizosphere microbial communities from Kellogg Biological Station, Michigan, USA - KBS S6-4 metaG | ecosystem: Host-associated > Plants > Roots > Rhizosphere > Soil | place...
CAAGGCCGGGGAGACGGTGGACCTGTCGGCCCCCGCCGTACGTCATCGTCGCATCACCGATGTCGGCGCCGACTTTTTCGGCTGGTCGCAGGATGCGCGCACCATCTGGTGGTCCGTCGGCTCGACGCTGCACCGCCGTGCGCTGGCCGATATAAGCCTGGAACCCTCCGGTGCGCAGCCCGGCCCGGCGGATGTGGGGGGAACGGCCCGGCCGCTGGCCGTCACCGTCCCGCGCGACACCCCGCACGGAACCCTGCTATTGCGAGGCGCGCGGGCAATTACCATGAAAGGGGATGAGGTCATCCCCGCCGCCGACATATTGATCGTAGACGACCATATCCGCGCCGTGGGCAGCCGGAACAGCTTTCCCATACCGGCCAACGCGACGATCCGAATGCTGGACGGCGCGACGGTCGTGCCCGGCTTCATCGACATTCACGATCATGTCGCGGACATCCGCCGAGATATATTGGACATGCATAATTGGGGACCCGCGGCGAACCTTGCCTATGGTGTGACATTGAGCTTCGATCCCTCCTCACTCAGCATCGACATGCTGGCCTATCAGGACCTGCTGGACAGCGGCCAGATGATCGGTTCGCGGATCATGACGACGGGACCGGCGCTCTTCTCCTTCAACGACTTCCGCTCAAAGGCAGAGGTGAAGGCCGTTCTGTCGCGTTATCGCGAAGATTATCGTCTCGGCAATATCAAGCAATATCGCACCGGCAATCGCCGCACCCGGCAGTGGGTGGTGGAGGCGGCGCGCGAGTTGGGTCTCAACCCGACAACTGAGGGTGCGTTGTCGCACAAGCTGGACCTCACCCACATCATCGATGGCTATTCGGGCAACGAACACAGCATTCCACCCGTCGCGCTGCATGAGGACTTGCTGAAGCTCTTTGCACAGAGCGGCACCAGCTACACGCTGACCTTGCAGATCACCCATGGCGGGACGCCCGCGCAAAATTATTTCATCGCCCGCGACGCGCCGCATGGCGACGCCAAATATGCCCGCTTCGCGCCGGACTGGTTCCGCGACCAGAAATTCTGGCAACGCGTATGGCGTGATCCGGGCGAATATGTCTTTGCCGATGTCGCGAAGAGCGCGGCGCGCTTTATAAGGATGGGCGGATTGCTGGGGGTCGGAGCCCATGGCGAGGTGCCGGGCCTTGGCACTCATTGGGAGATGCAGGCCTATGCGATGGGCGGCATGACGCCGATGGAGGTGCTGCGCGCCGCGACCATAAGCGGGGCGAAGGCGATCGGCCGGGACGCGGATTTCGGCAGCATCGAGCCGGGCAAATATGCCGACCTCGTGATCCTTGACCGCAATCCTCTGGACGACATTGCCAACACGCTTTCCATACGGCAGGTGATGAAAAATGGTCGTCTCTACGACGGCGAAGGATTGGCAGAGGTCTGGCCGCGCCAGCAGCCGATGGCGCCTTTCTGGTTCAGCAACGCCGCGCATTAGAGCGTTTTTCGATCTGATTGGATCAGATCGACGCTCTAAGCCTTTTGTTTGCCGCGATTTCTTAACCAGTGATCGATGCCGATCGCTTGGAAATCGCTCTAGGGCGGGAATTTTTTAGCTTTGCTGAGCCGCGTCTGCTTCTTTGCAGCGCGCGCTAATCCTCGACGATCGGCGGGAAGGCGATGCGTCCTCCGGCCCCCGCATCGCGCGAATGACCCTGCGACTGGGCGAGATAGGCGCTGGGTGGCATGCCGAAGACGCGGTGGAACATCGCGGTGAAGGCGCTGGGGCTTTCATATCCGACATCGAAAGCTACAGTGGTGATCGGCTGACCGGACGCAAGCCGCGACAGCGCCGCCATCAGGCGCACCTGCTGCCGCCAGACGGCAAGGCCCGCGCCCGTTTCCTGTCGGAACAGCCGAGTGAAGGTACGCCGTCCCATCCCCGCCACGCTGGCCCAGTCGTCGATGTCCCGCTGGTCGGCCGGGTCATTCAGCAGCGCGCGGCAGACGCGCAGCAACCGCCGGTCCGCCGGCATTGACAGTTCGCTCGGCGTGCTCGGCATGCGTTCGATCTCTTCCAGCAACAGGTTCGCGATGCGCCCCTCGCGCCCTTCCAGATCATAGCCGGGCGGGAAATGGCCCACCTCGAAAATCAGCGCTTTCACCAGTTCGGATACTTCAAATACCCGGCAACGCTGCGGCTGCCGGTCGAACAGCGGATCGATATAGAGCGTGTAGGACGAAACCGGCGCCCGACAGAACACCTCGTGCATCATACCGGCAGGAATCCAGATTGCGCGATAGGGCGGCAGCATGAAGCTGGACGTTTCCGTCGTGACCGACATGACTCCAGCGGCGGAATAGGAAAGTTGGGAGCGCGGATGACTGTGCAGCGGATCGATGAAACCCGAGGGATATTCGTCCGCAAAGCCCATGATGGGCCGCGTCTCGAGCGGGTAATCCGCCGATTTTTTCATGACCGAACCATGGATCAAATGCAGGTCAATCTTTTGCGACTGTCAAGCCGCAAACTGATCTTCCAGAGGGACGGACGACAGAATTATTCTTTCCCTGAATTGCGCTTTTTCGCGCATTGCGGGACGTGCCCTCCCGATGCGATCATCTTTTGTCGTTTGCAAATCCAGAGAGACAGTGCGTTGTTAGCGCTAACTATTGCTCTTGCAATTCATCCGATAATTTCAATAATAGAGCGCGACGGCGCGGGGAGTAGCGGATGGCGTGATGTCGAGCACGACGCAGGACGTCATCTCAAAAAAATTTGCGGATTGGATGAATCTGGGAGAGATTGCAGCAATGGACCTATTTTATCGCGCCAATTTGATAGCGCTAACGTAAATTGTCGATGAAACCCGCGAGAGTCGGCCGAGTGCGCTGGATGATCATAAGCCTGTTCGTGGGCGCCATGATCATAAATTATCTCGCACGGTCCATCATGGGCGTAGCGGCGCCGACGATCCTTGCCGAACAGGGAATCAATAACGCCCAGTATGGCTGGATCACCGGCGCTTTCCAGTTGGGCGTGCTGTTCCAGCCGATAGCAGGCTATTTTCTCGACAGTGTAGGTCTGAGATTCGGCTTCGCATTCTGCGTCCTTGCCTGGTCGATCATCACGCTTGGTCACGCCCTGGTCAGCGGCTGGGCCGGGTTCGCCGCGCTGCGCGGCCTGCTGGGGCTGGCGGAGGGTTCTGCCCAGCCCGCGGGTCAGAAACTGGTGGCTGAGTGGTTTCCCTCCCGGGAACGGGGTCTGGCAGGCGGCATCTATAATGTCGGCGCGTCCTTCGGCGCGGTTTTCGCGCCACCGCTTGTCGCCTGGGCGGTCATGACACATAACTGGCGGCTGGCCTTCGTCGTCGCGGGCGGCATTGGCCTGATTTGGGCGATGCTCTGGTATCTCCGCTATGATGCTCCCGCCCGCCACCGGCGGCTTGGGGCGGCCGAGCGGAACTATATTGCAGCCGGTCAGGAAGACCGGCTGTCCGCGCGCGCGAAACGTCCGTCGATCGGCGCGCTGGTCCGCCGCCGCGATCTCTGGGGTATCGCGCTTCCCCGCCTTCTGGCCGACCCCGTGTGGGGCATGCTGTCTTTCTGGATGCCTCTCTATCTGGCGCGGGTGCGCGGTTTCGATCTTGGCCAGATTGCCCTTTTCGCATGGCTTCCGTTTCTGGCGGCAGATCTGGGGTGTCTGTTCGGACCGGCCGTCGTCGCCTTTCTTCAGCGCCGCCAGGTCGATCTGATCGACGCGAGGCGATGGGCCTTCACGCTTGGCGCGGTGATGATGACCGGCATGGCGTTCGTGGGCCTCGCCGCCAATCCCTATGCGGCCATTGCCCTTCTCTGCCTTGGCGGCTTTGCCCATCAGACGCTTTCCGTCTCGGTGATCACCATGGCGTCCGACCTGTTCGCCAGAAACGAGGTTGCGACGGCCGCCGGCTTTGCGGGGCTAGCGGGCAATCTGGGGGTTCTCATCTTCTCGCTGCTGCTTGGCCAGATGGTCGATCAAGTTGGCTACGGGCCTTTTTTCCTGCTTCTCGGGCTACTCGACCTTCTGGGCGCCGTCATCCTTTGGACATTGGTACGCAAGCCTCAATGAACAGTTTCTCCAATCCGATCCTTCGGGGCTTCAATCCCGATCCGTCGATCGTTCGCGTGGGCGATGATTTCTTCATCGCCACGTCCACCTTCGAATGGTTCCCCGGCGTGCAGATCCATCACAGTCGGGACCTTGTGCACTGGCGGCTGGTCGCGCGCCCGCTTTCGCGGCCAGCCCAGCTCGACATGCGCGGCAATCCCGATTCCTGCGGCGTATGGGCGCCCGATCTGAGCTTCGTCGATGGCCGCTTCCTGCTCGTTTTCACCGACGTCAAACGCTATGGCAGCACGACCGTGAACGGGGCCAAAGGCGTGTCGCTGCGCGACTTCCACAATTATCTGGTGACGTGCGACCGGATCGACGGCGAGTGGTCCGACCCGGTGCACCTCAACAGCAGCGGTTTCGATCCCGCACTGTTCCATGATGACGACGGGCGAAGCTGGATGCTCAACATGCTGTGGGATCATCGCCCCGGCCGCGGACGCTTCGCCGGAATCCAGATTCAGGAACTGGATCGCGCCACGCTCAGTCTGGTGGGCGAACCGGCGCTGATCTTCGAGGGGACGGAGCGCGGCTTCACCGAAGGCCCGCATCTCTACAAGCGCGACGGCCTTTATCATCTGCTCGTTGCTGAGGGAGGAACAGGCTGGAACCATGCTGTCGTCATGGCGCGCTCTGCACAGCTCCTCGGTCCCTATAGCGTGCATCCAGATGGCGCGGTGCTGACGTCGGCCGGTCGCGAAGACATGCCTCTCGCTCGGGCGGGGCATGGCGATCTGGTCGAACTGGCCGACGGCACGCCATGGCTCGCCTATCTTTGCGGCCGCCCGATCCATAATCGCGCGCGGTGCATCATGGGCCGCGAGACCGCGATCCAGCCGATGCGATGGGACAGGGACGGATGGTTGCGGACGCTGGACAGCGACGCGCGCCCGATGCCGGCACCGCCTGCCCCGCACCTCGCGCCGTCGCCATGGCCCCGCGACGAGTGGGATGGACGGTTCAATGGCGCAGCCCTGCCCGATGTCTTCCAATGGCTTCGCACACCATTGCCCGATCGCCTGTTCAGCCTGACGGCACCGCCCGGCTTTCTGCGACTCTTCGGCCGGGAGACGGCCGGCAGCCTGTTCGAACAGGCACTTGTCGCACGCCGGCAGGAGCATTTCCGGTTCACCGCCTCGACCTGCTTGACATTCGCGCCCCGCGGATTCCAGCAGGCAGCGGGGCTGATCTTCTACTATAACAGCAGCAAATTCTATTATCTGTGCGTCAGTGCGGATGGTGGTGACAGGCAGCTTCAGCTCATGTGCGCTTCGTCCGAACTGGAAGAAGGCGTCTCTTTGGAGATTATTGGCCCTCTTCCCGACGGCCCGATCGAACTGCGTGCGCGGGTCGAACATGACCGGCTGGATTTTGCATGGCGCGAAAAAGGCGCGGCGTCATGGAGATCGCTGCCGCGGACGCTGGACGCCAGCATATTGGCGGACGAAGTGACCTGTCCGGGCCTGCCCAATTTTACCGGCGCCTTCATCGGCATGGCGTGTCAGGATCTTTCCGGCGCGGGCACGCCAGCCGACTTCGCCTATTTCCTTTACGAGGGCGAGGAGGACGAATTGACTTCGCCAGTGGACTGACGCTCGATGATCTGATGGCTCAAAATCCGCTCCCGGGGCACGCTGGATTTGCTGCCCTTGGCCCTGATCTCGGCGATGAGCAGGCTAAGCGCCTCGGCAGCCAGTTCCCGAACCGGCTGCCGCACGGTCGTCAGGGGCGGCCACAGCGTCACCGCGGCCGTGGTGTCGTCGAAACCGGCGACGGTCAATTCACTAGGCACGTCAAGATGCCGGCGATGGGCCACGGATATGACTGCCGCCGCCATGTCGTCATTGCTGGCGAATATCGCCGTGGGAGGATTGGATGACCCCAACAGCTGCTCCCCGGCCGCCAGCCCGGATGCGTAGGTGAAGTCGCCTTGCACGACCTGCACATCAACGCCGCCGGTTTCGCGCACGGCAGCATAGAAGCCCGCCATGCGCTCTGCGCTCGCGGCCTGATCGGGATTGCCCAGAATGAAGCCGATCCTGCGATGACCGAGATCGAGAAGGTGCCGCGTCATCTGATAGGAGGCGGCGCGATCGTCGACCCGAACGCAGATCGTTTCCGGCGACTGATAGGCGCCGACCGCGGCCATCGCGCATCCCGCCTCGCGCAGGATGCGCAGCACTTCGGGAGCTTCGCCCAACGGCGGCGCCAACAGGAAGCCGCTGATGTTCGAAGCGGCCAGTTCTTCCAGTACTGCGCTCGACGGCGGCCTGCCGCGATCGCCTTTCAGAAGGACAAGGTGCGCGCCACGCGCGGACGCTTCCTCGAACACCCCGGTCAGGAAGTCGCTCATAAAGGCCGCTCTCGCATTGGAGTAGATCACCCCGATGCGCAATTCGGTCGCGGATGCCAGACTGCGCGCGGCAGGATTGGGCGTGTAGGACAGCGCCCTGATCGCTTCTTCCACCAGGGCGCGGGTTTTCGCGCCTACCCCCGTGCGCCCGTTAATGACGCGGGACACCGTCATGGGCGAAACTTCTGCCCGCGCCGCCACGTCGACGATCGTTACGCCACGCGGCGACCGTTCCGATCTCGCCATTCCATCCTCTGCTTCCCGTGCGCCCAACAGCCGACCTAAGGCATCGGCGCGCCACCGCAAAGAGGAAATCCATGGGCCGGCCACCTGGCGCCTCAGCGCATAGTGTTGGTTCGTAACAGCCCTGTCCCACTCTCCCTTATAAGAATGGGGGTAGTGGGTCAGTTTGAATTTGGGTTCGCGGTGACGGCCCTTTCGGAGCCCAAGTTGCAGGATCAAGCAAATTGGCACGAGCGCCTGCCTATCCACAAAGCGCGCAGTCACCTCGACAGATTGGCGAAGGCTGCTCCCGAGGTGCTTCTGCAACATATGATCAGGCAATGGATCATCGTGCAGCACACCTACTGGTCCGTGGGACGCGGAATCATCGACGCGCGCCCGGTCAGCTTCGCTGCCGTCGAGCTACACCTTCACCCGGGGCACGACCGGGGGTCGGCGGCGACGTAGGGTTTGACTGAACCGATTTCCTTCCGCACATCTGGTCCCATGAATGAGGTAATCGCCAAGCCGCGTCGCGGCAGGCCCCCAGGGCGCAGCGCCCAGCAGGAAGAAAGCCGGAGGCAAACTCGTAAGGCCATATTGGACGCGGCCGCCGATATTTTTGCTGCCAAGCCTTATGTCTACGCCACGATCGACGACATTATTCGTGCTGCGAACATCAGCCGTGCGACTTTCTACGATCATTTCGAATCCAAATTCTCGCTCGCCCTCGCTATTTATGATGGCATCGCGGCCGATTGGGTCGGTCATTTCGACCGATTGGCGGAGCTGGATCCAGCGCGAGACAGGGCTCTGCGCCTATGGATCGCCGCGCTGGCACAGCTCTATGTGGACCATGGCTATGTAACGCCGCTGGTCGAGCAATTGGCGATTTTCGAGCATAATTTCCGAAGGCGCCTTGACCATGACCGCGACACTCTGATCGACCGACTGGGGCAGGCAGGTCTTCCCGGATTTGCCGCAGCCCTGGGCGCGGATCGCGCGGCCCGGCTCCAGCGCGCCCGGCTGCGTCTTCTTCTATATCGGCTTGATCAGGTGTGCGGCATGCTGGCGCAACCGGGTGACATCCACTCCGATGATGGCGACGCTTATATCGCCCTGCTTGCCGAGGAGCTGGGTCAGAGTCTGACCGGATAATCTCGCAGACCACGCAATATGCTAATTGACCATACTGTTAGTTCGGTATAAATCCCTCTTCATAAGGAGAGGGTCAGCATGCATAATGCCGAAGAGCAGCTGGTCCTCGACGCGTCCGACGTCGACCAACGGACGCAAAGTGCCGATATCATGGTGATGGGCTTTGGCATGGCGGGTGCTCGACCTTTCATTCGGCAGGGCGGTCTATACCGGATTCACGCTCGGAGACCTCAAGGTGTCCACCCATGGCGCGGTGTTGGGCGCAGGCGGCGCATCCATACCCAGCCTCTATGCCGCGGGCGCCTGCGCCTCCAACATTGCGCAGGACAGTGCCCGCTATGCGCCGGGCGCCACGCAGCCACCCTAAAGGATTGAAGATGAGCCGATTGAAATATGGCCCGATCGATCAGATCGGCTTCGTTGTCGAAAATCTCGACGCCAGCATCCGCCACTGGAGCGACGCCACGGGCCTTGGTCCCTGGACCGTCTTCCGCAATGTCAGCATGGAAGCCCAATGCTACGGCCGAACGGGCACGGTGATGATCGACGTCGCCATGGCCTGGCAGGATCATACCCAGCTCGAGTTCATCCAACTTAAGAATGACGGACCTTGTCCCTATCGCGACGAAGCCGGCAATCTGCTGGCCGGCATGCACCATATCGCCTGGCTGACCGACAATCTGGAAGCGACCGTGGAAGGCGCGCTCAAGGACGGGATGCAGGTCGTCTTCCGCGCCGAAAATGCGGCCACGAAGGTCGCCTATTTGAAGGCTCCTGGCGAAAAAGGCGTGCTCTTCGAATTCATCGAGGGCGAAGGCACGCGCCAGCTCTTCATCGAGGGCCGCGCCGCCGCAAAAACCTGGGGCGGCAGTAACCCGATCCACGAAATCGACTTCGCCGCACTGTAAGAGAGACCATATGGACAAGAGACTGGGCGGCAAGAAAGCCCTGATACTGGGTGTCGCACCGCACAATGTCGGCGCCGCCATCGCGCGCACCTATGTCGATCATGGCGCGCAGGTCGTCATCGCCGGGCGCCGAACCGAACCCCTGCAACAGATCGCGGGCGAGATCGGCGCACACTGGGTCGCCTGCGACATTACCGATGAGGCCAGCCTCAACAAAGCGGTGGAGGACGCCGCCACCAGGATGGGCGGGCTCAACATTGGCGTGAACAGCACGGGCTGGGGCCTGCTCAAACCGTTCCTGGAAACGAGCAAGCAAGAGCTTGAACAGATGGCCGCGGTCCAATTCACCGGACCGTTCCAGTTTTTCCAGGCACTGGTGCGCAACATGAGGGATGGCGGGTCGATCATCCAGATATCCTCGGTGACCGCGACCATCATGTTCGAGGATCATGCCGCCTATATGGGCACCAAGGCGGGAATCGATCATGTCATCCGCACCATCGCCAATGAGTTCGGCGGCAAAGGCATCCGCGCCAATAGCATCGCGGCGGGTGGCGTGTCGGACGCACCGATGTCAGGCGGTGGCATGGCGATCCCAGCCATGCGCGAGCTCTACATGCGGGAAATCCCTCTCCAACGGCCCGGCGTGTCGGCTGACGTTGCCCATGCCGCGCTCTGGCTGGCGAGTGAGGAATCAAGCTTCGTCACCGGGCAGGTCATCCATGTCAGTGGCGGCCAGACGCTGCGACGCAATCCCTCCATCGCCGAAGTCTATGCCGCTTTCGCGGATCGGGAATGAGCAGCCTCAGCCTTGGACGGGCGTCCGAGGCCCGACTGAGTAAGATGGCGCAAGACCGCCATGAATGGCCTTCTTTGAGTGGTTGCCCACGACGGCGGGGTTCTGTCGACGCCGGCGGTGTGATGCGGGCAGTCGAGCGATCATGCTCGGACAGATCGGCATGGCGCCTGAGCCGATAGCTTGAATCATCGTTGTGAATGACGATGGTGTGATGCAACGGGCGGTCAAGCAGCGCGGTAGGACAACCGGCTGTCGAATGAATCCTTATTCACCGCCGGTCGGCGGACATCTTCAACAGCCTGCTAGTCGACGGATATTGGAAGCATGATCGTACAGCGAAGATATGGCGAGCGGCAGCCAATTCATTCGCCCGGTCTTCTGGATTCATTTCTTCAAGAGATTTTCCTTATCGGCTTGATCGCAAAGGCGCCGATCAATGCAAATGCAGATGCCGCGATGAACATGGCCGGATAATTTCCGCCCTCCATCGCGCCGATCGCGAGAAAGGCTGGCGCGATGAGCGGGGCAAGCGATTGCGGCAGGGTGTTGGCGATCTGGAAAATGCCCATATCCTTCGCGCTGTTGTCCGGGTCGGGCAGAACGGCCGCCACCAGTGCAAGGTCGACCGCATAATAGACGCTCATGCCGACGCCCGCGATGGCCGATCCGATCAGGAACTGGAGCACGGTCTGCGCCATGCCGATCGTCACGAGCCCGATGGCCCCGATGATCGCGGCGATGATGACGAAGGGTTTGCGCCTGCCGATCCTGTCTGAAAGCCACCCCGAAAGCGGCGAAACCGCGATGGTGATCGCCGCGCCGATGCTGCCGTTGATGAACATCAGCCGGGGAATGTCCGACATCGGCTGATGAAGCCGATCGGACAGGAAATATACGGCGTAGACCTGAACATAGGATATGCCCATGATGACGAGAAAGCGGCTGATCCACGCCCAGTAGAAATCGGGATGTTCGCGCGGGCTGATGCTGAAGGATGCCAGGAATTGCCGGACGCTGCCCGAGGTCGTTGCCATGGCGGGGGCGGGCCCGTCCCTGAACATCGGCAGGATCACCGCGAGGCTGAGGACGGTGCCCAACCATGGCACCATGAACAGCAGATAGGGGCTGCCCGCCGTAAATTGGGTGAGGAATGTGCCCGCCATCACCCCGACGATGATGGTGAGGCCCAATAGCCCTGACACCCGGCCTCGCTGCGCTTCAGGCACCTGGTCCGGCAACAGGGCGTTGAGTGCAGCCTGATTAGCGTTGAAGCCGATCTGGGCAACGACCCATCCAAGGCCGAACAGCATGATATTGATCGTGGCGCTCATAATCAGCAGGCCCGCGCCGCCGCCCGCCACGCCCACGATCATCCACAGCTTTCGCCGACCGATGCGCGCCGTCGTGCGATCGGAAATATGGCCCCAGACCGGGGTGGCGATGATCGAGGCGAGCGCGCCGATGCCCAGGATCACGCCAAGCTGGCTCATCTTGTGCGCGGGATCGGCGATCTGCGCGATGCGCATCGCGATCGTCAGCGTGACCGGGGTGATGAGGCCCAGCCAGTTGCCGCATTGTGCGATCCAATAGGCCGCAATGAATGCGCCGCTTGCGCGACCGTCGGCCGTGCTCGCCATTCAGAGGGCCTGGATCATGGCGACGTCGGCCGCGAACTGTCGCAATGGCTGGCCGTCCGGTTCGCCGCGATCGAGTGCGGCATGCGCCCGCAACCATGCCGCGCGATCCACGCTTTCGTATACCGGCGACAGCTTCCGTTCGCCCTTTGCGTTCGCAATTCTGAGGTCTGACGGGCTGGCCGATCCATCGCCCCGTAGCGCCAGACGCAGCGTGCGGCCGAAGCCAAGCGCGTCGATCCGCTGGCCAACGCCGCCGCTGCCCGTCGTCGCGATCGCTTCGAAGAGCTTTTCGCCTGCCGTGCCGCGCACGACAACGGCGTGGGATGCCTGCCAGACATGAGTGAGGGTGAGCGGCTGGCTCAGCGCGTGCGCCGTGCGCACCATGTCCAGCGCCGCATCGGCGGGCGTGGCGAAATCGCCCACCTGGCTCATCAGGATGGTGGATGTCGCCGCCAGATGCTGAACGAGGTCGGCACGGTGGCGCAGTAGCGTCGGATCGCCCGCATAGCGCTCCGCCAGTTCCACGACCGCACCGGCTTGCTCGGCCCGATCGGCAAGCGTCAGGATCGCGTCTGCGTCGGTGATACCCGGATCGGCGATGATGATGCCGCGCGCGCCCGCTTCGATCGCCGCCGTCGCGCGTGCGGCCCAGTCGGCATGTCCAGTGATGAACATGACCGAAGCGGAAGCGCTGCCATCTGACGCCCGATAGGACAAGGGCAGGGTGGCGAGCGTCTTGCCGAGCCTTTGCTGAAGGCCGGGCGCTTCGGTGGCGATGGTCAGTGAAAGGGTCATGACAGCTCTCCGATCGCGCTCGCGCTGGCTTTGTTGGCAACGTCGATCACGAAGTCGAAATCCTCCGCGACCGTGTCGAGCGAGGGCACGGCGCCTTGGTCGCCATGCGCAGCCGCATGAAGCGCACGCCATTCTTCGACATAGCCGTTGCGGTCGAAGGGGCCGATCTGGCGGACGGCGCCTGACGCATCGGTGATTGTCGCGACTGCCGAGCCACCATGGACATAGGATGGCGTGAAGCGAATGCGCAGCAGCTCTGTGTCGGTGACGACTTCCAGATCCCAATAGGCTTCGCCATGGCCGTGCATCGTCCCGGCTAGCTGGACTGCGCGACCGCCCGCATGACCGGCGATGAGATAGCCAAAGGGCGCGAGCTGGCGTGCCGACCAGATTTCCAGATCGCGCCAATCCGGCAGGAAAGTCCTCACCAGCGGCAGGTCATGCACCGCCAAACCGAGGATCAGGGTGTGGAACATCTGGCGGGTCACGTCCGGCGTCATTTCACCGGGCATGGAGAAAGCCATTTCGGGGCGTCCAGTCACCTCTGTCGCCCAATTTTCAAACCTGTCATTAAGCGGCAGCACGATGCTGGAGCGGATGCTGCGCGCCCGAGGCGAGAGATCGCCCAGCATATCCTTCACCGCGATCCAGGCGGGATCGAACACATGCATGGCGCCCAGGATCACCGGAATGCCGGTTTCCGCCGAGACTTCCGCGATCGCCCGCGCTTCATCGGCGCTGTTCGCCAGCGGCTTTTCGCATAGCACGGCCTTCTTGCCTGCGCGCAGGGCCGCAATCACCTGATCGGCGTGGAACTGCTGCGGGCTGCAGACAGCGACGACATCCACAGCCGGGTCTGCGAGCATCGCTTCCAGCGAAGTTACCGAACGCGCGCCTGCACCGGCTGCCACTGCCGCAGCCAGATCACCATTGACGTCCATCACGCAGGCTGGCGTGAACAGATCCGGAAGATGGGCGAGCGTCGGCAGGTGGATCGCCTGCGTGACAGGACCCGCGCCTGCGAAGCCGACGCCCAATGGCTTGACCATGTTCATGCCCTGGCTCCAGCGAAATAGGGATGGGAGGCGAGAAATTCATAGGAGGCGCGGCTGCTTTCCAGCGGCGTGGATAGGTTCGGCACATCGACCTCCACCACGAACCAGCCGTCGAAACCGGCAGGCAGCGCGTCGAACACGGCATCGAAATTGACGATGCCCCGGCCCGGCTCACTCCAGATATGCCGGGTCCCGATCGCTGTCATATAATCATCTTCATAACGAAGCGTCTGGCGGAAGCCGGTAGGATCGACATCCTTCAGATGCACCGCCACCAGCCGGTCGGCATAGTCGGCGATGATCCGTTCCGGCACCATTCCGGCCCAGAACAGGTGCCCGGTATCAGGCCCGAACCCAAGATGAGATCCGGCGGTCATGTCGAGCACGCCGCGTGTTTCCTCCTCAGTCTCGACAATCATCGCGATGTGCGGGTGAAGGGCGAAGCGCACCCCTTCTGCAAAACCGGCATCGGCCACGAGAGCGAGCGTTTCGGCCATCTGCTTGGTCCGTTCAGCCGAGGCGTTGTCACCGACGGCAGGATTGGCGAAGCGCGCCATGTCGATATTGCCCGCGACGAACGTGCTGTCCACGCCCAGCGCGGCCAACGTGCCGGCATGCGCCTTCGCCTGCTCGACAATGGCCGCCTGCTTATCGGCGATATGAAAATCCCCGGCGAAATAGCCCGGCGCGGGAGTGAAGCCGAATTCGTCCAGGATCGACCTGTAATCCGCAACGCTCATGCCCCCCGGAACGTCGGTGTGGAGCGAGCGGAAGCCGGTCTGCACCAGATCCGTCAGAGCTTCGCGCAGGTTCTGTTCGGTGACGTGCGGCCCCATCGGGCCAGTCACCCAGGGGAGCGGGTTGATAGCGACGCGTTTCAATGGACATCCTCCGTTGCGGCTTGCAACCGCTGCGCCTGAACCTATAGCGACGCTAAAAATTAAGGACAACTATATTTTCAGCGAAGCTGCTGTTATGGCCATGGGATGAAGAAGCGCGGACCCTACGCAAAAGGCCAGGAAAGGCGGGACGAAATCCTGCGCGCGGCGGTCGAGGTTATCAGTCGTGAGGGCTATCGCGGCGCGTCGCTAAGTCAGATCGGGCGCAGCATCGGAATCGATAGCGCGCACATCATCTATTATTTCTCGTCCCGAGAGATGCTGTTGCAGGAAGTGCTGCGCATGTGGGACGAGGGGAATGCGGCTCAACTGACCGCCGGCGAGGATGTCTTTGCAGGGCTGGTGGAGGGCGCCAGACGCAATACGCGCACGCCCGGGCTGGTGCAGCTGTATACGGCTTTTGCCGCCGAAGCGGTGGACGCGTCCCACCCTGCGCATGAGTTTTTCCAAGCGCGCTTTGCCGTCCTGCAATCCTATATCGCCGATGAAATCCGCAGGCGTCAGGCCGCGGGAAGCGTGGCGGCCGCGCTTGATGCCGATCACGCTGCGATGATGCTGATCGCGCAGTCGGACGGCTTGCAGGTGCGCTGGCTGGTCGATCGTTCGATCGACATGCCCGCGGCGCTGGAAACCGAGATTGAACTGCTGCTTGGAAATGGCGAAGGGCGGAAATGACGGACGAATTTCGCACATTGTTCGACGGCAGCACGCTCGCCGGATGGCGGGCGATCCCCCGCGTCTACGGCAGCTGGAATCCCGGAGGACCGGCCGTCACCGATCTGATGGCGCAATATG
>Ga0105251_10002414_pt1 | contig 14737 bp, 12 predicted proteins | sample KBSS64metaG_FD_80424 | JGI IMG/M metagenome (GOLD analysis project Ga0105251, IMG submission 80424) | Switchgrass rhizosphere microbial communities from Kellogg Biological Station, Michigan, USA - KBS S6-4 metaG | ecosystem: Host-associated > Plants > Roots > Rhizosphere > Soil | place...
GCAGGTCCTACGCGGTCCGCAAGGAACCCTGTTCGGCCGCAATACGAACGGGGGTGCGGTTTTGCTTGCGCCGGTGCGCCCCAAAGATGAGTTCGAGGGCTTTTTCACAGCGTCTGCGGGCAATCTCTCCTATCGTGAGTTCACCGGCGCGATAAACGTACCGATAACAAGCACCCTGGCCGTGCGTCTGGCAGGCAACATCAAGCGACGCGATGGCTACGTCCACAATCTGGCAAACGGCAAGGATTACGAGGATCAGCATAGCCAGAGCTGGCGTGCATCGCTCCGCTGGACACCCACCGACACCATAACCAACGATCTTGTCTACAACGGACTGACTGCAGACGAGAACGGCTCTGCGTATATCCTCAGCGTGCTGCGCCCTGGCTCGCGCACCGCTCTGTTCAACGGCGGCACTGCTGTGGGCCAACTCGCCGCGCAGCGGCAGCGTGGCCCACGCGTAATCTTCAACTCCCAGCCTTATCTTGGTGCGAAGCGCGAGATACACCTCGTCGTCAATACCACCGCTCTCGAACTCGCCGACAAGCTGCAGCTTAAAAATATTGCAAGTTATGAGCGAGTGAAGGTGGATTACGGTACAGATTTGGATGGCATTGAAACGCGTTCAACGCTGACGACATCATTCAAGAATGCTTTGGCCGATGTCCTAAAACTGCCCTATGGTTCCGATACCAATCTGAATCAAATTACCGAGGAACTGCAACTCAGCGGTGAGGCATTGAATGGCAATCTCAATTTTATCGTGGGTGGGTTCTTCCTTGACTTGCGCACGCCAGGCGGCCTCGACAAGTTCTCCATCTATCGGACAAGCTACTCCCCAACCGGCCCCAACTCGGTCAACATCAACGTCTCTACCAACCAGGTGCATGATCAGAGCAAAGCCGTTTTCGGCCAGGTGACGCTGAAGCTGGATGGTCTCATCGATGGCCTTAGCGCCACAGGTGGCCTGCGCTACACCTGGGACAAACGGCAGACGAGCAATGGCCAGCTCACCAGCAGTGCCGGCACTTCGACCGAGACGATTGTCCCCGCCAGCACGTATCGCTGCTTGCTGCCAGGCGTGGGGCCGGCTGCCGGCGTAGCGCCAGATCGGTGCTTTCGCCTCCTCACGGGCAAATACGACGACTATGGCTATAACTTCAGCCTAGATTTGAAGGCGGCACATGGCGTTCTCTTCTACGCAGCGACACGCCGGGGTTTCAAGGACGGTGGGTTCAACAATCTGACTGTGACCGCGAACGATCCCGCCTATGCTCCGGAAATCGTCACCGACTACGAAATCGGCGTCAAGACGACGTTCCGTTCCGGCAACATCTCGGGCCGCTTCAACGTGGACGGCTTCGTCAGCAACTACTCCGACATCCAGCGCCAGATTACGGGCGGCAATCCAGTCACTGCAACGATCGTCAACGCTGCGAAAGGCAAGATCAAAGGCATCGAGGTAGAGGGGACGATCTCGGCAGGCCCAGTTTCGCTCTCCGGCTTTTACTCGTATCTGAAGACCAGCTATGTCGGTTTCGTCGACCGCGGCATCGACGTATCTTCGGCCGCATTCCTTGGGGTGCCCAAACACAGCGGTGGCATAACCCTGCGAGGCGAGCAGGAGCTTGCCAACGACCTCGGCACTCTGTCGGCGCAGGTAAACGCCTACCTCACCACACGCGTCGCCCTCGACGCGAACACGGTGTTCCACTATGAAGGGTTTGCTGAGGGCTATACGCTGCTCAACGGACGCATCGACCTCGCAGATATCCGCGGCAGCGGCGTAACGGTGTCGGCTTGGGCCCGGAACCTCACCAACCGCCTCTACAAGTCTGGCGGTGTCCCGCAGGGCGGCACGAACGGCAACACGTCGTTCCTGTACGGCGAGCCGCGTACATATGGGCTGGAACTTAACTTCGCCTTTTGAAGGCAGGTAACCGGGCCCGATGGGCCGACGTACCCGGGTTTTCTCCTGCGATGGCAGGACCGGGCACGGGGTCCATGGCGTCGAATTCTGGCTGATACGAAGCGTTGCTGGCCCTGGCCATCGGCCTGCCGGGGACCGAGGCACGGTGCTGCGTTCGGCAGGGACGGTACGACTCGGCGGGCGTATTCTAGTCGTCGAAGCCCAGAAACCTTACCGATTGCGCGATTGGAGCCCGGCTCGTCCGCAGGCTGTTCACGGCAGCCTGCGGATCGGCATGGCCGATGGCCAGCCCGCAACAGATCACATGATCGTCGGGGATTTGTAGCTCATCCCTGACCGCCGGTGCGCCGTGTGCCCAGGCACCCTGCGCACAGGTTGCCAGACCCTCCTCCTGCAGCAACAGCATCACGGTTTGCAGCCAGATGCCGAGGTCCGCCCACTGTGCCCGCTCCATCCAGGCGGGCATATGCGTGAATAGGAGGCACGGTGCGCCAAAGCCGACCCAATTGCGCGCCACCTGTGCGGCCCGCGCCGACCTGTCCTCTCGATCAATGCCGAGGGTCTTATACATGTCCGCTGCACACGCGCGGCGCCGGGACATCCAGGGTTCGGGAAGTGGGTCGGGATAGCTACTATAAGCGCGGTCCATGCCTTCGCCGGCCGACATCCTCTTTGCGACACCGTCCAGGAGGCGCCGCAACGCGCCGCGGGTGACAACAACCGCCTGCCAGGGCTGAACATTGCCACCAGACGGCGCAAACCGGGCTCGGTCCAGAACGCGCTCGATCACGGCACGGTCGACCGGATCCGGTAGGAAAGCGCGCGTAGAGTGCCTGTTGGCGACAGCCTCACTCACATCCATCGAAGAAGGGGCCCCTCAAAAATTCTCCCGCGGCCTATGCAGGGCAATCGCGCGGGTTGCCTGGCCTTTGGACTTGGTGATCCGGTTGGCTAGCGCCGGACGTCTGGCTTGGACTTCTTGCCGGCACGACCAATGATCACCTTCAAGCTCACGCAGCCGCCATCAGCCTATTACACCTCGCGCTCGCAGATCAGCTATTTCTTCCTCGCTGCGACCCGCGGCAAGCAGGACGTCACGGGTATCCGCTCCCAAGTCGGGGCCTGGCGTGTAAACGCCGCCAGGAGTGTTGGAGAGCTTGATCGGTGTGCCGGCAACCGAGACGGGCTCGACGATACCGTCGATCGCGAGTTCGGGGAGCATGTTGCGCGCCTTGAAGTGCGGGTCCGCAGCAATCTCCTCCATCGTGTAGACTGGTCCAAACGGCACGACTCCGCCAAGTCGCTCCATGATTTGCGCTTTGGTCATGCGCGCCGTCCGCCCGGCCATCTCGGCGATCAATTCACCTCTGTGGCCGCGGCGAGCATCGGAGGTTGCGAAACGCGGGTCTTCCAGAAGCTGCGCTGCGTCAAGTCTGGCGCACATCACTTCGAAGAAGGACTGATTGGCGGCGCACAGCGCGACATAGCCATCGCTGGCCGGGTAGAGGCCAAACGGCGCCATGAAGGGCTGATGATTACCCGTACCGGTCGCGATCGTCTGGCCGAAGGAGCGCTGATAGACAATGCGCTCGCTGATCGCGAGGACTGAGTCGACCATTGCAACGTCCAGAAACTGACCCTTGCCGGTCCTGTCGCGGCTGACGACCGCCGACAAGATGCCAATTGCCAGGAACATTCCCGGCACGATGTCGCCGATCCCTGGCCCGATTTTGGTGGGTACCTGCGGATCGGAGCCTGTCACCCCGCAGATACCTCCCATGGCCTGGGCGACGACATCGTAGGCGGGCCAGTCTGCGTACGGGCTGGCGCCTGATCGTGGATCTCCAAAGCCGCGGAGCGCAGCATAGATCAGCCGCTCGTCGCGGGCGTGCAATTCCTCGTAGGATAGGCCCAAGCGCTCCATGGTGCCCGCCCGGAAATTCTCTACGATGATGTCGTAGTCCTTGATGAGATCTAAGACGATCTCGTGACTCGCGGGGTCCTTTAGATTGAGGGTGATACTCCTCTTGTTTCGGTTTACGCTATGAAAGTAGCCCGAATGGCGGCGGTTTGGATCACTCGGGTGCCATGGACCGGAACCGCGCGTGGGGTCGCCGACGCCGATCGTCTCGACTTTAACGACATCGGCGCCCAGGTCCGCCAGGATCTGAGTCGCATATGGCCCTGCTAACGATTGCGTGAAGTCGAGCACCTTCAGACCGGTGAGGGCGCCTCGGCCAGCGGGCATCGATGGCTCCGAGCTCTCGCTGCGGAGAGGAGCCTCGGTTTCCACTCCGGTCATGGAATGAGGTGCGCTGACCATGATGCTCTCCCGAATGATGGCATAGTTTGCCTGCCTGGGCTGTCTATCTTTGTGTTCGCGAAACCGGGAGGGATGGGGTGCCGATGTGCCACTTAGGTCGGGCCATCCAATCCCTCGAGAACCGTCATTGCGCACTGCAGCGGTGTTTTCAATCCCGAAGGTCCGCATCAGCAAATATTTGGATGCCCATACGACCGTACATTCCCTGCTTGCAAAGCCTGCAAGAGCAAACCGAATGCGATATTTGTGCTTGAGCTATGGATTCCCTGCAATCGAAGAGATGGTTTGACGGAGGAAGCTTCTAAACCATGAAGTGGGGCGGGCTGCCATACGGCGGAGCCCAGGCGGAAGGTCTGGTTGAACAGCGGCTGACATCCTCGGTTCATTTATCGGACGATATCGAAGTTCTCGTGCAGTCGCGAAAGGGCCGCATACCTCCGAATCTACACCGCCTCTTGTTCCAGTGCTCTGTAGAAGTCGCGTCCTACCAACAGGTGGCACTTCCTCTGAGTCGCGTTCAACGGAGATCGCTTCACCGCTAGAGCGAAAGCAAAAGTCGAGAGACGAGGCGAGAAGGGCTGCGCAGATAGCCCGCCGTCAGTTCGGATCGCCATAGCAGAGCCGCTCCAAGGCCACATGGACACCTCAAAAGCCATACCTGTTTTTTTGGCAACATCGGGAGCCAGCATCGCTCAACCCCGAGCGAGCGTCCTCACGCATTCTACTTCGAGAGATAGTATCTCGACTTGTGGATGATTTGCAAATCCTTAGGGGGCCAGCAAGCGTAAGCGGCTGTCGGTATCTTGCTTGCGGACCCCAAAAAGCACTTTACACAAGCTACACCGAGTGCCAAATCCCAGATAGAGATATATGTAGGGAAGGAATGTGTCGGCTAACGACCTGCTTGGTCGGAGCGACGAAGGCTTTGTCAAACACATACGTGCGTCGGCGTTCTAGATGAGACGTTACTCATCGGTGCTGGGCGCCGCACAGGACACGCGACGGTGTCGCCAGGATTACACTACGCATCAGATCCATTCGGCAAGCATGAGTTCCAGGGTCACCGGCAAAAACGTACAGATAACAACCTAAACGGAGGGGATAATGAGGTTAATTCGAACAGCCATATCGGCTTTCCTTGCAGCAAGCGCACTTACGCCAATCGCTGCGACCCAAGCCTTTGCTCAAGACGCCGAGGCGGATAGCAAAAGCTCCGGCCAGATTGAGGAAATCGTCGTCACCGCTCAGAAGTTCGAGCAAAATGTGCAAAACGTGCCGATCTCGATCTCTGCAATTTCCTCGGCTGAACTGCAGAACCGTTCGGTCGCCAATATCTCCGACATCCAGTCGGCAACCCCCAACGTAACATTCACGGCGCCATCACAAGGCACCATGGCGTCGACCGTCGGCATCCGCGGTCTACGCAGCGCCTCGATTGAGCTGACAAACGACCAGCCGACGGCCATTTACATCGACGACGTCTATCAATCGTCTGCGATCGGTAGCATGGCGTTCCTGGGCCCAGACGTCGAGCGCATCGAGGTCCTGCGCGGCCCACAGGGTACCTTGTTCGGCCGCAACACAGTGGGTGGCGCCGTTTCGATCCATACCAAGCGGCCCGACACGAGCGCATTTGCTGGACGCGTGATGGCTGGCGCCGGCAACTACGGACTGGTCGAAGGTCAAGCCATGCTGAACGTGCCGCTTGCTACCGACCAACTCGCTCTGCGCCTGAATTTCGGCTACCACGACGACAACGGCTATGCCCGTGATCGGACCTATAATCTCCGGCTGGGTCAGTCCAAGCAAGTGTTTGTTCGGGGCCAGCTTCGGATCAACCCGACCGACGATCTCGATATCTTGCTTTCCGCAGATTATGTCGACTCGCGGACGGACGGCAATCTGGTCCAGCCTGTCTTTCTGACGCCGAACTCTTTCGCGTACAAGGAACTGGGTACGTTCTACGGGATTGATCCGTTCGGCCTGAACCCAACCGCCGCAAACTATGCTGCGGTTCAGGCCCGCTTCTTCAGCTGCGGCGGTGGCCCGAAGCCGACGTTGGCTGACCGCTGTTTCTCCCGCTCGCCGACCAATCCCAACGTCTCGACCGGGCTGTTCGCACCGAATGGCTCCCTGGGCGACCGCTCGACTTACAAAGATCGCGGCGTCACGGCGAATATTACCTATCATCTGAACGACACGTGGGAGCTCAAGTCGATTACGGCTCTCCGCAGGTTCAATGCGAACAGCCCCAAGGACTACGACGGTACCGACGCGATCGTACTGTCGTCGCGGTCGATCTGGAGCGGCGAGACGTTGACGCAGGAAGGACAACTCAATGGACGCCTGCTTGACGAAAAGCTGAAAATGACGCTCGGCGCGTACTATTATCGCTTTCGGGGTAACGAGACTGGTGTGAACATCAATCTCGTCTCGCTCGCCGGCAACAACGCTGCGAACTATCTCACCGACAGCATCCGCAATCACAGCCTCGGCTTTTTCGGCCAGGCTACCTACGCCCTGACCGATCGGCTAAACGTCACCGGAGGCTTGCGCTATACCAAAGAGCAGAAGAACGTGGCGGTCACGCAGTTCAGCAGCCGTGCGACCACTCCAGCCTGCACCCTTCCGTTCCCAAATGCGCAGTGCCTGAATACCGCGTCGCTCAACTACAAGTCTTGGGACTGGACGGGAGGTGTTGACTATCGGCCAACGGACGACGTGATGGTCTATTTCCGCGCCGCAAAAGGCTTTCAGGCGGGCGGGATCAACCAGCGCAGCGCGCTCGGAATACCTTTCCAGACGTACCGGCCGATGACTGCGATCAACTACGAGCTTGGCGTCAAGGCTGACCTTCTGGATCGACACCTCCGCATCAATGTCTCGGCCTTCCAGAACGACGTCAAGGGGCTTCAGCTTCCTTTGCCGAGGACCTTTGTCGGCGCGGACGGCAATCCGGTGACTGTCGTGGGCCTTATCAACGCGGCCTCTGCCCGCTTGCGTGGCGTCGAAGCCGAACTCACCGTCATTCCATTCCGGAACGCGCAGATCGCCGCGCAGCTGGGCTACACCGATCCCAAGTATAAGAAATTCATTGCGATCGACAGCCGGACTGACCTGACGCAGAACGACTTTCAGCAGATATCCAAGTTCACGTTCGGTATCTCGCCGTCCTACACCCTGCCGGTCAGCTTCGGCGAAATTCACTTTCAGGCCGACTACGTTTATCAGAGCCGTATAAATCTCCAGCCGGCTTTGACTTTCCCTACAGACCGGGAGCTGCCTGTCCCTGCTATGATCCAGAAGGGCTACGGCCTTCTCAATGGCCGCATCGCCATCAGGATCGGTGACCAGACGGAAATCGCGCTGTGGGGCAAGAACCTGACCGACAAGCGTTATTTCAACAGCGGTCTCAACATCGCAAACAGCCTCGGCATCGCCAACGCCGTTGTTGGCACGCCGCGCACGGTGGGAGCGCAGGTCAGTCAGAAGTTCTGATCGATACGTCAGATCGCCGGGGGCCGTCGCTGCGGTTCTCGGCGATCATTCCTCCTGCCTGGGAAAGTCGATCGCGTTCGCTCCGCTATTGGCGAGGTCAAAGGCGAAGGGGGCTGGTGTTCCAGCCCCCGAAGTTTTGTCTCGAGAACTTCGCTTGAGCCAACTGTTTGCTGGCCACGGGCTTGCGCTCACCACGCGTGCGGCCGCTACGCAGCCTCGTCTTCATCGGAGCCGTGGTGGCTCCCGAACCCCGCGCTTCCTGAGTGTGCTTCGGTCCGGGACTGATCGCCAGCGCCTTACAACAGCACTTGGCGAAGATCGGCATCACGGCAGGCCCACTAATCACCCAATCCGCCCACTCGGTGGGGCTTGGGCGGAAGATCGCGTGTTCGCGCTCGCGAGCGAGACGTACCATTGTTACGGCCTATTTGATGACGCTCGCGCAGGGCGAGCCTATTTACAGGTATCTCTATAGGTCAAAGAAGTTGCAGGCGGCCTCGAGGGTGGGTAGCTGCGCTGCTTCAAGGAGGAGGGAATCGCAATGCCGTTCAAGACACGGGTCACGGAGATGCTGGGCATCGAACACCCCATCATTCAGGGCGGCATGCAGGGCGTCGGATATGCCGAGCTTGCGAGCGCGGTGTCGAACGCCGGGGGCCTTGGCCTCCTTACGGCGCTCACCCAGCCCAATCCCCAGGCGCTTCGTGACGAGATCGAGCGCTGCCGGTCGATGACAGACAAGCCGTTCGGCGTAAACATCACCGCCCTGCCGGCGATCTTGCCGCCTGATTACAGAGGCTATGCCGAGGTTGCGATCGACGCAGGCGTCAAGATTTTCGAGACCGCCGGGACCGCCGAAGTCCGCGAAATCTGGGAAATGGCCAAGGCCCATGGCGTCAAGGTCATCCACAAGTGCACCGCCGTTCGCCATGCCGTGTCCGCGGAGCGGGCAGGCTGTGACATCGTGTCGATCGACGGATTTGAATGCGCCGGCCATCCCGGGGAAGACGACATCGGTGGTCTTGTGCTGATCCCGGCGACGGCGGACAAGGTCAAGCTGCCGCTGTTGGCATCCGGCGGCATCGGCGATGCCAGGGGGCTGGTCGCGGCGCTGGCCTTAGGCGCCGAAGGCGTCAATATGGGAACGCGATTTTGCGCGACGCAAGAGGCCCCGATTCACCCCAACGTGAAGGCGAAGTACATCGCGAACGACGAACGCGGCACCAACCTCATCTTCCGCAAGTTCAAGAACACCGCGCGCGTTGGCAAGAACGACGTCTCGGATCAGGTGGTCGAGATTTCGGCTCGACCCGGGGCTGTCTTCGAGGACATCCGCCACCTAGTCGCGGGAGCGGTCGGCCGCGAGATGTTGGAGACGGGCGATCTCAACAAGGGGATATTCTGGGCCGGGATGGTCCAGGGCCTCATCCACGACATTCCGACTGTGAAGGACCTGATGGAGCGGATCATGTCTGAGGCCGAAGACATCGTAAGGGCTCGCTTGGGCGGCATGCTCGCCTGAATTGGTCGCAATTCGAGACCACTTGCGGTTAGTTCGAAAGCCAGTGGCGGCGACTCCAAGGCGTCACCTTTTCGGCAAATAGACGCCCGGATCGTGTATAGGCGGCGTCGGCGATGCGGGCGTCATTGGCGCAGGATGAGCACTCCTTGACAGCCTTGATCTCGATCGGTGAGACAGCACGCCCCATCACTTGGCCCAGACGGCGAGTGCATCCAGCGCTTCGATGTCGTTGCCTCGCACCAGCAGGGGATTGACCTCGAACGCTGCAAGCTCCGGTCCCAGAGCAAGCGCCGCCCGGCCTATCGCCGCTGCCACTGTCGCGAGCCGGTCCAGATCGGTCGCCAACGTGCCGCGATAACCGGTGAAGAGCTTCGCGCCGCGCAGCCGGCTGATCGCAGTTGCGATCTCCCCCTCGCAAGCGGGAAGTGGGACGAGAACCGTGTCCTGCATGAGCTCCACCCATAGTCCGCCAAGACCAAGGGCCATCACCAAGCCCCATTGTGGGTCGCGTGCTATGCCGACGAAGAACTCCACACCTTTGGCCCGCATCGGTGAGACGACGATGCCGTCGAGCCGGGCATCAGGGCGAGCGACCTTGGCTGCTGCTTCGATCCGGTCGTAAGCCTCGCCGACGGCTTCGCGGCCGCTCACGTTCAGGGCAACGCCACCGATGTCGCTTTTGTGCGCGATATCGGGCGAAGCGATCTTTAGCACCACCGGCCCGCCCAGTTCGTTGGCGGCGGATTGGGCCTGGACTCGATTGACGGCTAAGCGGAAGGGGACGACCGGCACGCCGTGTTCGGCAAGGTGATGAAGCGCCTCCTGCTCGGATCGGGGACGCGCCGTGCCTTTCGGCGGGGCTACCCTTCGATCCCAGGGCGTGCGCTGGCGCAACTTCGCAGACCACCATGCCAGCTTCGTCGCGGCGAAAATGCCGAGGCCGATGCCGGGAAGGACGCAGGTGATGCCGCTCTCCGTCAGCCAGGCTTGTCCAGCCGGCGTGATGGGCTTGTTGTAGCTCTCCATGAGGCAGATCGGGGTAGCGGCTTCGTGGGCGCCCAACGCGATCTGTTCCAATGCCGCCGCTTGCGGAGCGGGGCTTTCGGTCGGCAGTTCGAAGGTGCAGATGGTCAGCCCGATCTGCGGATCCTTGGACACGGTTCGCAGCGCTTTGCGCCAAAGTGTCGGGTCCGGCACGGCCGCGCCTGTAAGGTCGATCGGGTTATGGGTTTGGCCAAAGTCTGAAATGAAACTCCTGAGCTCTGCCGCGGTCTCATCCGAAAATGTGGGCATCGACGCGCCGTAGTGAGCCGCCAGGTCAGATGCTACCTCGCATGCCCCGCCAGAGATGGACACCATAGCGATGCCGTCGTTCTCCAGCGGGCCGATGCTTCCCATGGCCCCGGCGGTGGCGATCAGTTCTTCGAAGGTTGTTACACGGACGATCGCGAGCCTGTCGCAAATGGCGTCGAATACTCGGTCGTCACCGACGACCGCACCTGTATGCGCGGCCGCGACGGCCGCGGTGATAGGTGCAGCGCCCACTTTGAGGACCACGATCGGCTTACGCGCGGCCAACGCGCGTTCGGCGGCCGCGGCGAAGACATCGGGATCTCGCACCGATTCCAGAAGGAGAGCGATCGATTTGACGGAGGGGTGCGCGGCCAGATAATCGATGCACTGCGCGGTGGTGACGTTGGTCTCGTTCCCCGTTGCGATCAGGTGACTGCAAGCGATGCCGTTCTGTCCAGCGAGGGACGCAAGTTGGTAGGCGATGTTGCCACTGGCCGACACTATCGCCAGCGAACCGTCGTGGCGGCCGTTAAGAACGGGAATGGAGCCCAACGCTACGCCGTCGGCCTTGTTGACGAAACCAAGGCAATTGGGGCCGAGGAGTTGCAAGCCCTTGCGAGCGCAAAGATCGATCAGCGCATCCTCGCGCACTTTGCCTTCTCCACCGACTTCGGAAAAGCCCGAGCTGAGGACGACAAAATTGTAGATTCCAGCCTCAGCAGCCTGTTCGATCGCTTTCACGACGCCAGTGATCGGCACGCAAATGAAGGCGGCGTCTACCGGCTCGCCGATCGCGGCGCAGTTCTCCTTGGCAATCTGGCCAAAGATCTCCCCGCCGCGAGGGTTGACCATGTGGACCGTGCCTCCGTATCCGATCGCCCTCAGGTTCCTGATGGCGATGTTGGCGTATGCGTTACGCTCGGAGGCGCCGATGATGGCGATCGAGCGAGGCTGTAGCAACGGTGCTAGCGCATGCACGAAGTTTGCGGGCATCTTGTTATATCCGTGTCTTAGTTTTTGCGGATTCTCTTGGTGGAGGGAGCGATCCGCGCAGTCTGGAAACGCCGTTAGACGCAGGCTTTCGTGATTTGCTGGTCGCGCGCTAGCCCGAGGTGCCGGCCCATGAAGGGGCAAACCGCCGCAACGAAGGCGTCGTTGCGATCGCTGACGATCATGTGCCCGGCTTGCGCGACATCGACATATTCAAGCTGTGGCGCGATCGCGCGTAAGGCTGCGATGCCATCCGCGCCGACGACGTCACTCTTTAGTCCGTGCACCAAGAGCAGCGGCCCCTTGTAGGTAGCAGCTGCCGCTTCGAGTTGATCGAGCCTCTCCTGCCCTCTGGGTAAGCCTCTGAGGAACGCCGGGTCCCAATGCCAGTACCATCGCCCATTATCGCGGCGCTGGAGATTCTTCTCGAGACCGGCGGTGCCGCGCGGCACCGCTTCTCCGCGATAAGCGGCGATCTCCAAAGCGGCTTCCTCAAGCGACGCGAAGCCGTCGGCATGAGCTTCCATGAACAAACGAACGCGGCTTGCGCCATCCTGCGCAACGCGCGGAACAATGTCGACGATCGCCACGGCCCGGACCATCGATTCCGGCATCGCGGCCGCCAGCAGCGACATCATCCCGCCAAACGATGCGCCGATCAGCCCCACCGGCCGGCCATGAGCAAAAATTCGAACGGCTGTGTTGATGTCCTCGGCGAACCGCTCGAGCGCGTAATCCACGGCCTGCGGCCAACTGCTCTCGCCATGTCCCCTCAGGTCCAGCGACACCGCCTCGAAGCCCTCGCGCCACACGGCGGCCATCGCCCCACGCCAGCTATGACGAGTCTGACCGGCCCCGTGCGAGAAGATCAGCACGGGTGCTCCGGGGCGCTGCGCGCGGTCGCCGACGATCGTGGCACCTCGCGTCTCCAGAACAAGCTTCTCTATGCCCGCTGCTGGACGGTCGCCGCTCCTGCGCTGCGCTGCTTCGGTCATATGCGGGTCAACTCACTGGTGAGTGCCTCGCACTGCCATAGGCTTGAGTGGTGGCGATGCAGGATCTTCCAGCCAACTGGCTGCCGCACCAGCACATCGCGGTAGCGGATGCTGCGTATCGCCACTGGCGCGCCGGCTGCGGTATCCTTGACCAGGTAGGCGAGTGCCATCGTATCGGCGTCGGCCCGATCGCCATGAACAGCAATCAACTGGCTGCTTCGGATATGACTGGTCGCGGTGAAGAGTGCGCCACGGCCAAGACGCGCGCCAATGGCGTCGCCGCTATCCATGTCGAGCACGCCAGCGTCGCTGCGATACGTCGCCTCGTCGGCAAAGCAGGTTCGGATGAGAGCTGGATCGCACCGGTCGATACCCGCGAAATAGCGGTCGATGACCTCGCCGATCGCAAGACGGTCGATCAGTGCATCCATCTACCTTACTCCGTGATCAGCGCGATATCAGGTCTTCTCGGACGACCAGATGCGCTCCAGCGTCGCGCGCTCCCACTCGCTGTCGGCCTGCGTGGCGCGCTGCGCGTACATGGCGAAAGCGTCGGGAGTGCCTTGCATTCGAAGTGGTGGATCACCTGCCTCTATCGCATCGGCGATCCGCAACGCGACGCTCTGTGCGCTATGGCGGTTGCCGTTGTGCTGGCCAAGCATCGCACTCACGTGCTCCACCAGATCCTCGTAACCTGGCGTCACGATATCTCTTCGATTGTGCCCGAAATCGCTTGCCACCGCCCCTAGGACGACAATGCAGACACGAATGTCGAAAGGCGCAAGCTCTATCCGCAGCGCTTCGGAGTAGGCGTCGAGGGCGGCCTTGGTCGCCGCATAATGGCCGACCAGCGCGGACGAACGTTTGGCGACGGTCGAGGAGACCTGGAAGATATCTCCACCGCGACGGGCCCGCATGCCTGGCAGAAAGGCTCGCAGGGTGCGCAGCATGCCGAAGACATTGGTCTCGAAGATGCGCTGAACCTCGTCTTGCCCGGGGCCTTCGACCGCTCCCCAGATCGAGACGCCGGCATTGTTCACCAGAACGTCGACATCGCCCGCCGCGGCCGCTGCCGCTTGCACCGACTCCTCGTCGGTGATGTCGAGTGCCAGACGCTCGGCAACATCAAGGTCTGCCAAGGTCTGTGGCCGCCGCGCGGTGGCTATGACCCAGTGTCCGCGGGCTGACAGCTCTGTCGCGAGCGCCCTGCCGATCCCGCTCGAACAACCTGTGATGACGATGCGTTTTGCCATGATCCCATCCCTCGGTACCGCGCGACAGCGCGGCCGAAACTTGGCTTGCACACTGCATTGAGATATATCAATAGGGAATTCTGAAGGCGGATACTTTTCGAATCGACAGTCGATACGAGCACCCAGCTATTTCTGAGAATGTGCTTGGAAGCTTCATCCCCATGGGCGATTCGCAATTGAAGGGAAGACCATGATCGAGTTTTATACGGCTTCGACGGTGAACGGCTACAAGGTGGCGATCGCGCTCGAGGAGCTCGGCCTCGAATATACCGTGAAGGACCTCAATCTTGGGGCACTGGAGCAGAAGAAGCCCGAATACCTGAAGATCAACCCCAATGGCCGAATCCCGGCGATCGTCGATAAGGACGCGAATGACGCCGCCGTCTTCGAATCCGGCGCGTGCCTGATCTACCTTGCGGAAAAGGCCGGCAAGCTCCTGCCCAAGAATCCGGTGGCTCGTGGCCAAGCGCTGAGCTGGCTCTTTCTGCAGGTGAGTGGCGTAGGACCGATGCAGGGTCAGGCGAATGTTTTCATGCACTACTTCGGCGAAGACCTCCCGAACGTTGTCGCGCGCTACGTCAACGAGACCAAGCGTCTTTACGGCGCGATCGAAGAGCGGCTTGGGAAGGTCGATTATTTTGCTGGTGAGTACAGCATTGCCGATATCGCCATGTACCCCTGGCTGACCATTTCGGCGTATTCGGGCGTGGCGATTGACGATTTCCCCAACATCAAGGCGTGGATCGCTCGCATGGAAGAGCGGCCGGCGGTCAAGCGCGGCATGGGTGTCCCCCCCAAGCGCGAGATCGCCGACCGTGCAGCCGCCGCGCAGGCGATCCTGCAGCGTTGAGCTAGCCATGCAGGCTGGCCGACTGTCAGCGTCGTGAAAGAGCGAGGGCACGGCGTCCTCCGATGAATGCGCGAGCGCAACGA
>Ga0105251_10002415_pt1 | contig 14736 bp, 15 predicted proteins | sample KBSS64metaG_FD_80424 | JGI IMG/M metagenome (GOLD analysis project Ga0105251, IMG submission 80424) | Switchgrass rhizosphere microbial communities from Kellogg Biological Station, Michigan, USA - KBS S6-4 metaG | ecosystem: Host-associated > Plants > Roots > Rhizosphere > Soil | place...
CTGAACGCATTGCGTCGGGAACGTGTTCCAGTTTCTATTTATTTGGTGAATGGTATTAAGCTGCAAGGTCAGATTGAGTCTTTTGATCAGTTTGTGATCCTGTTGAAAAACACGGTCAGCCAGATGGTCTATAAGCACGCGATTTCAACTGTTGTTCCGTCACGTCCGGTATCTCATCACAGCAATAACACCGGTACTAGCGGTTCTGGCAGCTATCACCATGGCGGCAGCGCGCAAGGTTCTGCGCCACAACAAGACAACGAAGACGCTGAATAAGGCATAACGTTGTTTTTCCAAGCCGGGGAACCAGGGATGATGGGTTCCCCGCTGGTCTTTTTGAGAGGTTATACGCTTGTTTGACCGTTATGATGCCGGTGAGCATGCGGTACTAGTACACATCTATTTTTCGCAAGACAAAGACATGGAAGATCTAGAGGAATTTGAATCTCTGGTCTCTTCAGCCGGTGTCGAAGCATTGCAGGTGGTTACTGGTAGCCGTAAAGCTCCTCACCCGAAGTATTTTGTTGGTGAAGGTAAGGCAATTGAAATTGCCGATGCAGTGAAAGCCACTGGGGCATCGGTCGTTTTATTTGATCATGCGTTGTCTCCAGCTCAGGAGCGTAACCTCGAAGCGCTGTGTGAATGTCGTGTCGTCGACAGAACCGGCCTGATTTTAGATATTTTTGCTCAACGTGCGCGTACCCATGAAGGTAAGTTGCAGGTTGAACTGGCTCAGTTACGTCACATGGCAACTCGCCTTGTGCGCGGCTGGACCCACCTTGAGCGTCAGGGAGGGGGGATTGGTTCACGAGGCCCTGGGGAAACTCAACTCGAAACCGACCGCCGTTTACTGCGCAATCGGATTATGCAGATCCTTGGTCGCTTAGAACGAGTCGAAAAACAGCGTGAGCAAGGGCGAAGATCACGTGCCAAGGCTGATATCCCAACCGTATCTCTGGTGGGCTACACCAACGCCGGCAAATCTACCCTGTTTAATCAGATAACTGCGGCTGGTGTTTATGCTGCAGATAAGTTGTTTGCCACACTTGATCCAACATTACGTCGTATTAACGTTACGGATGTTGGTGAAACCATACTGGCAGATACAGTAGGTTTTATTCGTCACCTGCCACACGATTTAGTGGCGGCGTTTAAGGCAACCTTGCAGGAAACTCGTCAGGCGACACTGTTATTAGATGTCATTGATGCAAGCGACCTCAGGATTGAAGAAAACATTGCCGCGGTAGATACCGTTCTCGAAGAGATTGAGGCTGATGAAATTCCAACGCTCCTGGTGATGAATAAAATAGATATGTTGGATGATTTCGTTCCACGTATCGACAGAGATGATGAAAATATGCCGATTCGGGTCTGGCTTTCTGCCCAGACCGGAGACGGTGTTCCACTGCTTTTCCAGGCTTTGACAGAGCGTTTATCTGGTGAAATTGCACAGCATACGTTGTGCTTACCCCCCCAGGCTGGGCGACTTCGGAGCCGGTTTTATCAGCTTCAGGCAATAGAAAAAGAGTGGATGGAGGAAGACGGCAGTGTTGGCTTACAAATTCGTATGCCTATTGTTGACTGGCGTCGCCTCTGTAAACAAGAACCGGCACTCGCTGACTATATTGTCTAGCCAGTCAAGGGAATGTCCTGAAGACTTTTTCCCCTTCGGGGGATATCACCGCACAACAAATATGGAGCATAAACATGGCGTGGAATCAGCCCGGTAATAACGGACAGGACCGCGACCCGTGGGGAAGCAGCAAACCTGGCGGCGACTCTGGGGGTAACAAAGGAGGGCGGGATCAGGGGCCACCTGATCTGGATGATATCTTCCGAAAATTAAGTAAGAAACTTGGTGGTCTGGGCGGCCGTAAAGGCGGTGGTTCCGGTGGTGGTTCTTCGCAACTTCCACGTCCTCATATTGGTGGCCGCATGGTTGGCATCGTTGCCGCCGTGGCTGTCGTTATTTGGGCAGCGACTGGGTTCTATACCATTAAAGAAGCTGAACGTGGTGTTGTGACTCGTTTTGGTCAATTCAGCCATTTGGTTGAGCCGGGTCTGAACTGGAAACCGACATTCATTGATAGTGTCAGAGCGGTAAACGTTGAGGCAGTACGTGAATTGGCTGCTTCCGGTGTGATGCTGACTTCCGATGAGAACGTTGTTCGCGTCGAAATGAACGTCCAGTACCGTGTTACCGATCCGCGTCGTTATCTGTTTAGCGTAACCAGCGCAGACGATAGCCTGCGTCAGGCAACCGACAGTGCACTGCGTGGTGTTATTGGTAAATACACCATGGATAAGATCCTCACCGAGGGTCGTACCATTATTCGTAACGATACTCAGCGCGAGCTGGAAGAAACCATTCGCCCGTACAACATGGGTATTACCCTGCTGGACGTCAACTTCCAGGCTGCTCGTCCGCCGGAAGAGGTGAAGGCTGCATTTGATGATGCGATTTCTGCGCGTGAAAACGAACAGCAATACATCCGTGAAGCAGAAGCGTATACCAACGAAGTTCAGCCGCGTGCTAACGGTCAGGCGCAGCGTATTCTCGAAGAAGCTCGCGCTTATAAAACACAGACTGTGTTAGAAGCTCAGGGTGAGGTTGCTCGCTTTGCCAGATTGTTGCCGGAATACAAGGCTGCGCCGGAAATTACCCGTGAGCGTCTGTATATCGAAACCATGGAAAAAGTGCTTAGCCATACCCGTAAAGTTCTGGTTAACGACAAAGGCGGCAACCTGATGGTTCTTCCTCTGGATCAGATGCTTAAAGGTGGTTCACAGCCTGCGGCGAAGAGCGATACTAGTGGTGCGAACAGCTTGTTGCGTCTGCCACCTGCATCCAGCTCAAGCAGCGGCAGCGCCAGCACACCGTCCTCGTCAAGCCGGGGCGATATCATGGATCAGCGCCGTGCCGACGCACAGCGCACTGATAACCAGCGCGTAGGGAGTGAATAACGATGCGTAAGTCAGTCATTGCTTTAATTATCATCGTGCTGGTAGTGCTGTTTACCTCGGTCTTCGTGGTACAGGAAGGTGAGCGCGGAATTACGTTACGCTTCGGTAAAGTGTTGCGTGATGACGAAAACAAGCCGGTGGTCTACGAGCCAGGTCTGCATTTCAAAGTACCGTTTATCGAGTCGGTTAAAACCCTTGATGCACGTATTCAGACTATGGATAACCAAGCCGATCGCTTTGTAACCAAAGAGAAGAAAGACCTGATCGTTGATTCTTATATCAAATGGCGTATCAGCGATTTCAGCCGCTACTACCTGGCAACCGGTGGTGGTGACGTTTCTCAAGCTGAAGTGCTGTTAAAACGTAAGTTCAGTGACCGTCTGCGTTCTGAAATTGGTCGTCTTGATGTGAAAGACATCGTGACCGATTCTCGCGGTCGTCTGACTCTGGACGTTCGTGATGCGCTGAACTCAGGTTCTGCAGGTACTGACGATGAAGTGTCAACACCTGCTGCGGATGATGCGATTGCATCAGCAGCTGCGCGTGTAACGGCGGAAACCAAAGGTAAAGTGCCAGTGGTTAACCCGAACAGTATGGCAGCGCTGGGTATTGAAGTGGTCGATGTGCGTATCAAGCAGATCAACCTGCCAGCTGAAGTGTCTGAGGCTATCTACAACCGTATGCGCGCAGAGCGTGAAGCGGTTGCTCGTCGCCACCGTTCACAAGGTCAGGAAGAAGCTGAGAAGCTGCGTGCTACCGCCGACTACGAAGTGACTCGTACTCTGGCAGAAGCCGAGCGTATGGGCCGAATCAGCCGTGGTGAAGGTGATGCAGAAGCTGCCAAACTGTTTGCTGACGCATTCAGCCAGGATCCAGATTTCTATGCCTTCATTCGTAGCTTGCGTGCTTACGAGGCGAGCTTCAATTCTGGTCAGGACGTTATGGTGTTAAGCCCAGATAGCGATTTCTTCCGCTATATGAAAACACCAGCGAATAGTTCACGTTAATATTCCCAAGCGTTTTATCAAGAGCCGGTCTGACCGGCTCTTTTTTTATGGGTGTTAGAGGAAATTATGAATTCGACAATCTGGATGGCATTAGCACTGGTATTAGTGCTCGAAGGACTCGGACCAATGCTTTATCCGCGTATGTGGCGTCGTATGATAGCCGCTTTAATCCAATTACCCGATAACACGCTGCGTCGTTTTGGCGGCGGACTAGTGGTTGCTGGTGTCGTTGTCTACTACATGTTGAGTCGAAGCGGCGGTTAAGCCACGTTGAGGTGGCTGATTACCATTTTGTATACTAAAAGGGCTGATCATCGGGGAAACCGATGGTAGAATCCTTTTTTAAGCAAACGGTGATTTTGAAAAATGGGTAACAACGTCGTCGTACTGGGCACCCAATGGGGTGACGAAGGTAAAGGAAAGATCGTAGATCTTCTGACTGAACGGGCTAAATATGTTGTGCGCTACCAGGGCGGTCACAACGCAGGCCATACTCTCGTAATCAACGGTGAAAAAACCGTTCTTCATCTTATTCCATCAGGTATTCTGCGTGATAACGTTACCAGCATCATCGGTAATGGCGTTGTGCTGTCTCCTGCTGCACTGATGAAAGAGATGAAAGAGCTGGAAGACCGTGGGATTCCGGTACGTGAGCGACTGCTGTTATCTGAAGCATGTCCGCTGATCCTTGATTATCACGTAGCGCTGGATGTGGCTCGTGAGAAAGCGCGCGGTGCTAAAGCTATTGGTACTACCGGTCGTGGTATCGGTCCTGCGTATGAAGACAAAGTGGCCCGTCGTGGTCTGCGCGTTGGCGACCTGTTCGACAAAGCCACCTTTGCCGACAAACTGAAAGAAGTTCTGGAATACCATAACTTCCAACTGGTTAACTTCTATAAAGTTGAAGCGGTTGACTACCAGAAAGTTCTGGACGATGTCATGGCTGTTGCTGACATTCTGACCAGCATGGTAGTTGATGTGTCCGACCTGTTGGATCAGGCACGTAAGCGCGGCGATTTCATCATGTTCGAAGGTGCTCAAGGCACACTGCTGGACATCGATCACGGTACCTATCCGTACGTGACCTCTTCCAACACCACCGCGGGTGGCGTGGCAACAGGTTCCGGCATTGGTCCACGTTATGTTGATTACGTTCTGGGTATTATCAAAGCGTACTCTACTCGCGTTGGCGCAGGTCCGTTCCCAACTGAACTGTTTGATGATATCGGCGAGTTCCTGTGCAAACAAGGTAACGAGTTCGGTGCGACCACTGGTCGTCGTCGTCGTACAGGTTGGTTGGATATCGTTGCTGTGCGTCGTGCAGTGCAGATCAACTCCCTGTCAGGTTTCTGCCTGACCAAGCTGGACGTACTGGACGGCTTGAAAGAAGTTAAACTGTGCGTAGGCTACCGTCTGCCAGATGGCCGTGAAGTGACTACCACTCCAATGGCTGCTGACGATTGGGAAGGTATCGAGCCAATCTACGAAACCATGCCAGGCTGGTCCGAAACGACCTTCGGCGTGAAAGAGCGTAGTGGTTTGCCGCAAGCAGCTCTGGACTACATCAAGCGCATTGAAGAACTGACTGAAGTACCAGTAGACATTATTTCTACCGGTCCAGACCGTTCTGAAACCATGATTCTGCGTGATCCGTTCGACGCATAATGATGTGATGGGGTGTGCTTAGCGCACCCCAACTGTTTTATCCTACCGTTTTATCTACCTTCCCCTATTAAATAAATTAGCTGGCAACCTTATGGCTGGTTTATCATCAATCTATACCCGTCATACTTCACGTTGCAGCGGCGTTGGCTGCACTCACTCACCCCAGCCACTTACTTAAGTAAGCTCCCGGGGATTCTTGAGCTGGCCGCCTGGCTGCAACCCGAATTATTTAGGGTATAGTATTTACAGCTATTAAGCGTTTCCCCTCCCACCCTAGAGGTTGATGTGCAGTTAACGAGTTTTACTGATTACGGTTTACGTGCTTTGATTTATATGGCGTCTTTGCCGGAAGGCAAAATGACGAGCATTTCTGAGGTAACAGAAGTGTACGGAGTATCACGTAACCACATGGTGAAAATCATCAATCAACTCAGTCGCGCGGGCTATGTGACGGCAGTGCGCGGCAAAAACGGTGGTATTCGCCTCGGCAAACCTGCGCAAACAATTCGTGTGGGTGATGTGGTGCGCGAGCTGGAACCGCTATCTTTGGTGAACTGTAGCAGTGAGTTTTGTCATATTACCCCCGCATGTCGCCTCAAACAGGCACTGGCTCAGGCGGTGCAAAGCTTTCTAACAGAGCTGGATAAGCACACGCTGGCCGATTTGGTGGACCAAAACCAACCGCTCTACAAATTATTGCTGGTGGAATAAATCACGATTTCCTCAGCAAATGACAACGGAGGAACCGCAATGTCAAAAGATCCTTTTCAGGAACGAGAAGCCGAAAAATACGAAAACCCGATCCCAAGCCGGGAGTTTATTCTCGCTCATCTGTCCAAACGTGAAAAACCAGCCAATCGTGACGAACTGGCTGAAGAACTGAATATTACCGGTGAAGAACAACTTGAAGCGCTGCGTCGCCGTCTGCGAGCCATGGAACGCGATGGACAGTTGGTCTTTACTCGCCGCCAGTGTTACGCCCTGCCAGAACGTCTTGATTTGCTCAAAGGCAAAGTTATTGGTCATCGCGATGGCTTTGGCTTCCTGCGCGTAGAAGGTCGTAAAGACGATCTCTACCTTTCATCTGAACAGATGAAAATGTGTATGCATGGCGACATCGTGCTGGCCCAGCCGCTGGGTGCCGACCGTAAAGGCCGTCGCGAAGCGCGTATTGTGCGCGTGCTGGAGCCAAGAACCGGGCAAATTGTTGGCCGCTACTTTACCGATGCTGGTATCAGTTTCGTGGTGCCAGACGACAGCCGTCTCAGCTTCGATATCCTTATCCCGCCAGAAGGCGTGATGGGCGCACGTATGGGCTTTGTGGTAGTGGTTGAACTCACCCAACGTCCAACTCGCCGCACCAAAGCGGTAGGTAAAATTGTTGAGCTTCTTGGTGACAACATGGGCACCGGCATGGCCGTTGATATGGCGCTGCGCACCCATGAAATCCCTTATATCTGGCCGCCAGAAGTTGAAGCCCAGGTTGCTTCCCTGAAGGAGCAAGTGCCAGAAGAGGCCAAAGTGGGCCGCGTAGATTTGCGTGACCTGCCACTCATGACCATTGATGGTGAAGATGCGCGTGACTTCGATGACGCCGTATTCTGTGAGAAAAAACGTGGCGGCGGCTGGCGTTTGTGGGTTGCGATTGCCGACGTGAGTTATTACGTTCGCCCGCCAACCGCGCTGGATAAAGAAGCGCGTAACCGCGGCACGTCAGTTTACTTCCCGTCGCAGGTTATTCCGATGCTGCCGGAAGTGCTGTCCAACGGCCTGTGTTCGCTCAATCCACAGGTTGACCGTCTGTGTATGGTCTGCGAAATGACTATCTCTGCAACGGGTCGTCTGACAGGTTCTAAATTCTACGAAGCGGTAATGAGCTCCCATGCGCGTCTGACCTACACCAAAGTGTGGCACATGTTGCAGGGCGATCAGGAACTGCGTGAGCAGTATGCGCCGCTGGTTAAGCACATCGAAGAGCTTCACAACCTGTATAAAGTGCTGGATGTTTCCCGCGCCGAGCGTGGTGGCATCTCGTTCGAAAGTGAAGAAGCGAAGTTTATCTTCAACGCTGAACGCCGCATCGAGCGCGTTGAGCAAACTGTGCGTAACGATGCGCACAAGCTAATCGAAGAGTGCATGATCCTCGCGAACATTGCAGCCGCTCGCTTTGTTGAAAAACATAACGAACCGTCACTGTTCCGCGACCACGATCGTCCAACCAACGAAGCGATCACCTCGTTCCGTTCTGTGCTGGCAGAGTTGGGTCTGGAATTGCCGGGCGGGCAGAAGCCTGAACCGCGTGATTACGCAGAACTGCTGAACTCGATTGCCGATCGTCCGGATCATGAAATGCTGCAAACTATGCTGCTGCGTTCGATGAAACAGGCGGTTTACGATCCAGAAAATCGTGGTCACTTTGGCCTTGCGCTGCAATCTTATGCGCACTTTACCTCGCCGATTCGCCGCTATCCGGACTTGCTGTTACACCGTGCAATTAAGTATCTGCTGGCGAAAGAGCAGGGCCATAAGGGCAACAGCACCGAGTCTGGCGGCTGGCACTATGACATGGAAGAGATGCTGCAACTTGGCCAGCATTGTTCTATGGCTGAACGCCGTGCCGATGAAGCTACACGCGACGTTGCCGACTGGCTGAAATGCGACTTTATGCAGGATCAGGTCGGTAATACCTTCACCGGCATCATCGCAAGCGTCACCGGTTTTGGCTTCTTTGTACGCCTGACCGATCTGTTTATCGACGGCCTGGTGCACGTTTCTACTCTTGATAACGACTACTACCGCTTTGACCAGGTTGGGCAACGCCTGATTGGCGAATCTGGTGGTCAGACTTATCGCCTGGGTGACCGTGTAGAAGTGCGCGTTGAAGCCGTCCACATGGATGAGCGCAAGATTGATTTTGCTTTGCTCTCGAGTACTCGAGTGCCTCGCGGTGCGGGTAAAACTGAGAAAGATAAAGCGAAAAGAGGCGCTAACGGCAACGGACCGAAACGTCGTCAAGCTGGCAAACGCGTAAACTTCGAGTCAGACAGTGCTTTCCGTAAAGAGAAAGGCCCTGCGAAGCCGAAGAAAGCGAAAGCTGACAAAAAAATCGAGAAAACCGCCGAACCGAAGGTGAAGAAACCAAAAACGCCATCGGACAAAACTCGTAAGATAGCGGCAGCCACGAAAGCTAAGCGGGCAGCGAAAAAGCAGCCGAGCTAGCCTTGAAAGGGTGGATGGTTCTTCGTTTATCCACCCTGACACTGCTTTTCGTAGGTCGGATTAGCGTAAGCGATATCCGACATCTACGAGCAAATTAACACTGGTGCATCAGCACCTGAAATGAGTAACAGTAATGAGTGAAATGATTTACGGCATTCACGCCGTCCAGGCGCTACTTGATAACGCCCCCCAGCGTTTTCGGGAAGTCTTTATTCTTAAAGGCCGTGAAGACAAACGTCTGATGCCTTTAATTCATGCGCTGGAAGCCCAGGGGGTGCCGGTTCAAATGGCAAACCGCCAATGGCTGGATGAAAAATCTGAAGGCGCTGTGCACCAGGGCATTATTGCTCGCGTGAAACCGGGCCGTCAGTATCAGGAAAATGATATTCCGGACCTGCTTGCAGGTCTTGAACAGCCGTTCTTGCTGATTCTGGATGGCGTTACCGACCCACACAACCTTGGTGCCTGCCTGCGTAGCGCAGATGCTGCCGGCGTGCATGCGGTTATCGTACCGAAAGACCGCTCTGCGCAACTGAACGCGACTGCCAAGAAAGTTGCCTGTGGTGCAGCTGAGCACGTTCCGCTTATCAGTGTGACCAACCTCGCACGCACCATGCGTTTATTGCAGGAATCGAACGTTTGGATCGTCGGTACCGCGGGTGAAGCAGACCACACCTTGTTCCAGAGCAAAATGACCGGCCCAATGGCGCTGGTGATGGGGGCTGAAGGTGAAGGTATGCGTCGTCTGACGCGTGAGCATTGCGATGAGCTGATTAGCATCCCAATGGCCGGAACCGTTTCTTCATTGAACGTCTCTGTTGCTACCGGTATTTGCCTGTTCGAAGCTGTGCGTCAACGCAGTTAATTCCTTGTGGGGTGCTTTCGCACCCCGCTTTGTGATCCCTCTCCATGCATAAGCGCTGTCACCGTCCATACTAATGGCATTGCCATTAATGGGAGGGAACACGATGCGCTGGCAAACACATACCGTTTTTAACCAACCAATACCCCTCAACAACAGTAACCTTTTTCTTTCTGATATCTCGTTAACCGAGGCTGTAGCTCGTGAAGGGGCTGGCTGGGATGCGGAACTTCTGGCAAGCATCGGCCAACAACTGGGCTCGGCTGAATCACTGGAACTCGGCCGACTGGCGAATGCCAATCCGCCTGAATTACTCCGCTATGATTCCAGCGGTGAGCGGCTCGATGATGTGCGCTTTTATCCTGCCTGGCATTTACTGATGCAAGGGCTGTGTGCCAATCGGGTTCATAATTTGCCGTGGCAGGAAGATGCGAGACAAGGCTCATTTGTAGCCCGTGCCGCGCGCTTTGTTCAGCATGCGCAGGTGGAAGCAGGGACGTTATGCCCCATCACCATGACATTTGGTGCCATTCCTCTCTTACTTAAGCATCTACCCAAAGAGTTTCAGCCGTGGCTGAAACCGCTACTCAGCGATCGTTACGATGCGCACCTCTCACCTGGCGCTCAAAAACGTGGCCTGCTGATTGGTATGGGTATGACTGAGAAGCAAGGAGGCTCGGATGTGCTCAGCAATACCACGCGCGCTGAAACCATCGATAAACGCGGCCCTGGTGAAATGTATCGCATAGTCGGACACAAATGGTTTTTCTCCGTACCACAAAGCGACGCGCATTTGATTCTGGCGCAGGCGAAAGGTGGGCTTTCATGTTTCTTCCTGCCGCGATTTTTGCCCGATGGGCAACGTAACCAGGTTCGTTTTGAACGATTGAAAGACAAACTCGGCAACCGCTCGAACGCCAGCAGCGAAGTTGAATTTTGCGATGCTACGGCGTGGCTTATCGGCGAAGAAGGTGAGGGAATTCGCTCAATTCTCCAAATGGGTGGTTATACCCGTTTTGATTGTGCACTTGGCAGTCATGGCCTGATGCGCCGTGCGCTCTCAGTTGCGTTGTATCACGCACACCAACGTCAGGCATTCGGCAAAACGCTGATCGACCTGCCTATTATGCGCCAGGTACTTGGGCGTATGGCTTTGCAACTTGAAGGGCAAACGGCGTTTCTGTTTCGTCTGGCCCGCGCCTGGGAATCACCCGGTAATCCGCATGAGTTGGCTTATAGTCGGCTGTTTACGGCTGCGGCTAAATTTAGCGTCTGCAAATCGGGTATCCCCTTTGTCGCCGAAGCCATGGAAGTGCTTGGAGGAATGGGTTATTGCGAAGATAGCGAGTTGCCACGCATTTACCGTGAAATGCCGGTGAATAGTATCTGGGAAGGATCGGGCAATATCATGAGCCTTGATGTGCTGCGTGTTCTGGCCAAACAGCCCGGTGCGATGGAGATGTTGCATGCGGAGTTTGACGAAGTGAAAGGGCAAAACCGGCATTTCGATCGTAGCTGGCGGCAGTTGCAACAGCGACTTCATAAGCCACAGGAGGAATGGGGCAGGGAAGTTACTCGAACGCTGGCTCTTCTGGCGACAGGTACCCAGGTTTTACAGCATCTCTCTCCACCGTTAGGTGAAGCCTGGTGCCGTATGATGCTGGACTCGCGGGGGGAAAGTGTTTTACCGAATCAGGTGCTTATTGATGTACTGCTCAGAGCGACAGGTCGCACAGGATAGAACAAAAAAGCCAGCGCCATAAGGGGGGTATCAATGGCCGCTGGCTTATTTATGCATAAATAATGGCTTGTACACGCCAGCCTTCAGCAAGCTGGTTTTCCTGCATTTTAACGATGCGATAGTATGATGCTCCATGTTCGTCAGCCTTCAGGGCAATGACTTTCTCCACATCTTGCACGCTACCGGCAATACCGTTTACTGAAATCATGCCGATTTCATTCAAACCCGTCACGCAATCTGCGGCAACATCTTCTGCCGATTGCGCCGAAGTTGTGATTAGCCCCACGGACAGCAGTAATGAGGTTAAGGCAAGCGATCGTTTCATAATTAGCTCCTTTTAATACTTACCCTAAATCAGCAGGGCATTCCTTCGCGTGGGTGAACTTCAGACCTGTCCGTTGGCTGAGGTTCATTGTGCATAACAAACGATCAATTGACGGAAAGCTATGTAAATATGCATAAATTAAACACAGCGCTAAATTACTTACGGTACAAAATCGCCTGGGCATACCACTGACCAGGTACTACCGTCTCATCGTTTAGCACGATGACGTAATAATCCGCTTTGGCTGCAACAGCTTTCTCTTCTAGCGCTCGTTCTGCGTCCATCGGAGAGCCGTGCTCAAGTGCTGTCACCGTCCCTATTTTGGTCAAACCCTGCGTTTGGTAACGCTGGATTTCCTGAGGGGTTCCGGTTGCAGGCGGCGCTGGTTGTGGTGTCCCTTGTAACACGCTACAAGCACTGAGCGTGGTCGCAAGTAACACAGCTGATAGCAATCGCATGATCGTTTCTCGTCTCTTAATAGCCATAGTGTAGCCCCGGTTTTTTTCTGAGAAGAGGGAATGTTCCCATTTTGTTAGCTTCCCCGCGCTTTTTAATCACTTTCGAATGAAAATCGCTAAGCAGATCTCATAGTGAACAATAATCACAACCCATCAATGACTTGCCATCCACAGGACCCTGACATACAAAGGATATATCACACCGATATAGGTCTAATATCATGATTGAAATATATACCGAACAGCTTGCGGGCATTGAAGTTCTCCACGCTGTGCCCTCCGGGAAAAAAGAGTGCAAACTCCCGGTGGTATTTTTCTATCATGGTTTTACTTCATCTAAACTGGTTTACAGTTACTTTGCGGTCGCTCTTGCTCAGGCTGGAATGCGCGTGATTATGCCCGATGCCGATCAACACGGTGCGCGATTTAATGGTGATGACACCGCGCGGCTGTATCAATTCTGGTCGATTCTTAAACAGAACATTGATGAGTTTTCGCCGCTTTATCAGGCTTTATCTGAACGCTATCCCGTAGATGAGCGACGAGTTGCAGTGGGTGGTGCTTCAATGGGAGGTATGACGGCTCTTGGTATTATGGCGCGTTATCCGCAAGTTCGCTGCGTGGCATGCCTGATGGGGTCGGGGTATTTTATGTCGCTTGGGCAAACGCTATTTTCACCACGAGCGGAAGAGGCTGAATCACTCAATGCACTCGCCGAATATGACATCAGCCATCAGCTAGAAAGCATCGGCAACCGGCCACTTTTGCTGTGGCATGGTGAGGAAGATGATGTTGTCCCGGCAGCTGAGACATGGCGTTTGCAGCAAGCCCTCATCGATAAGGGGTTGGATAAACAGATGATCTGTTTACGCGAAGCAGGCGTAAAACATCGTATTACCCCTACGGCGCTTGAGGCGACAAGCCGATTTTTTAGCGAGCACCTGTAATTGGATGTATAAAAAAGCCCCCGCAAGCGGGGGCAAGTCAAACGTTGGCTTTCTATGTCGTTGTGGTATTCCTGGTGTTAACGCCTTACTTCATTACCTCATTGCATTCTACTACCGGTAGATGTCAGCGCTTACGCGCATATTGCCGTTACTACCGGGCTCTCTCATCAAAATAGTGTGGTAGTACTTTGCATTGTGCTGATCTGCATCCTCATGGATAGCAACTTCAGCTTCCTGTTCTGTCGCGAAGTTGTGGTTGATATAAATAACCCCAAGGCTCATCACATCATCCATATTTTGTGCCTGGCGACCATCAATCTTGATCGCGGCAGCTGCATTTGAACTAAGCAAAAGCGCCGCCAGAAAGGCTAAAACTGTAATTTTCATAATCCGCTCCACTACAACTTAATGTGTCAGCTGCGGTCGTCGCTCCTGTTAATAAATAGTGGCGGCCTATGACAATAAGTGTAAACCCTTAAAGTTGGATAAAAAGCGACCATTTCTGATGGTGTTGGTCAAAAATTTTAAGTGATCCAGGTCAAAGTTATAAATTTCACTGAGTTAGCGCTTATTAGAAATTTAGCCTTCATGCAAAAGAATTAATTTCCATATAACCTTGAGTTTGTTGGGCTCCGCTTGTATGATTACGCGTCAATTTTTCAGCCGCCTTTATAACCACGTTCCTTGCTTCCATGGGCCGCGGCTGACCCTGACAGGAGGCTGAATAATCCGTAAGGAGCAATTCGATGCGTCATTACGAAATCGTTTTTATGGTCCATCCTGACCAGAGCGAACAGGTTCCGGGTATGATCGAACGTTACACTACTGCAATCACTGCAGCAGAAGGTACGATCCACCGTCTGGAAGACTGGGGCCGCCGTCAACTGGCTTACCCGATCAACAAACTGCACAAAGCACACTACGTTCTGCTGAACGTTGAAGCTCCGCAGGAAGTGATCGATGAGCTGGAAACTAACTTCCGCTTCAACGACGCCGTTATCCGTAGCATGGTTATGCGTACTAAGCACGCTGTAACCGAAGCTTCACCAATGGTTAAAGCTAAAGACGAACGTCGTGATCGTCGCGATGACTTCGCTAGCGAAACTGCTGATGATGCGGATGCTGGGGATTCTGAAGAGTAATTTCCAATGACGGCCAACCGCTTGGTGTTGTCTGGCACAGTGTGCAAGACGCCTCTTCGCAAGGTCAGCCCGTCAGGAATTCCTCATTGCCAGTTCGTGCTTGAGCACCGTTCTGTGCAAAAGGAAGCCGGTTTAGATCGGCAGGCCTGGTGCCGTATGCCAGTTATTATTAGCGGGCACGCACACTCAGCCATTACTCAAAGTATAACGGTCGGCACGGTACTCACAGTTCAAGGTTTCATTAGTTGCCATCAGGCAAAAAATGGTCTGAACAAAGTGGTATTGCATGCCGAGCAGATTGATTTGATAGATTCTGGAGACTAGCCTAATGGCACGTTATTTCCGTCGTCGCAAGTTCTGCCGTTTCACCGCGGAAGGCGTTGTTGAGATCGATTACAAAGACATC
>Ga0105251_10002419_pt1 | contig 14710 bp, 13 predicted proteins | sample KBSS64metaG_FD_80424 | JGI IMG/M metagenome (GOLD analysis project Ga0105251, IMG submission 80424) | Switchgrass rhizosphere microbial communities from Kellogg Biological Station, Michigan, USA - KBS S6-4 metaG | ecosystem: Host-associated > Plants > Roots > Rhizosphere > Soil | place...
AAAAACGGAACCCGGCGCCTGGGACCGTATTCAGCTGACGGATGCCATTGCAGAACTGGCGAAAAAACAGTCGGTGGATGCAATGCTGATGACCGGTGACAGCTACGACTGCGGTAAGAAAATGGGCTATATGCAGGCGTTTGTAAACTATGGGCTGCGCAACCTGAAGGAAGGGGCGAAGTTCCGTAAGAGCATTGAGAAGATGCTGACGAGCTGATCCCTTACAAATTTGTCATCATCCCAGACGGCAGTGGACGTTATGAGGCGAACAACACGCATTCATGACGCCATTGCCTTTTTTTTGTTTGAAATCAATGAGTAAATATAGTAATCAGATTCTGAAATTTGTCCTTTTTATGGAGATTCCCCCTTGTTTTGAGATGTAATTCAGACCACAATATTAGATTAGATTTATAGGTGTAGTGGATGCTTTTGCATTCGCTGACCTGCTTACATACTGACTTTTACGTGCAGTGCACTGGTAGCTGTTGAGCCAGGGGCGGTAGCGTGCGAAAATACAATGAGCCTAACTAACATTTATCATAGAATTCAAAAATATATAACTAATTCATTATGGATTCTTAGCGAGAATATATTACGATTATTAGCAGGTTTTTTTGTTGGGGTTTATGTGGCTCGATATATGGGTCCATCCGATTTCGGTGTTTATAATTATGCATTATCGATAATAACCATTATTACTCCTTTACTTAAGCTTGGTATGGATAACATCCTTGTCAAGGAATTTGTAAATAATAAAAAGGAAGTAAAAGACATAGCTAAAACAGCTATCATAATGAAAGGAAGTGTTGCTTTTGTATTGAGTACCATTTTGTTTATAGGCTATGCTGTTGCTCCATCTGAAAATGCATTATTCATAATGATAATGTCTATAGGATATATTTTTCAGGCATTGGAGGTTTTTGGATTTTACTATCAGTCAGTACATCAAAATAAAAAAATTACGCAGTGTAAATTGATTCAATTATTAGTTTCATCATTAATGAAGCTAATTGCTATCTATATGAATGCAACACTTTTTATTTTTGTGATTCTTTATGTGATTGATTTATTGACGCTTTATTTATCTTTATATATTTATACCATTTTTGATAAAAATTCATCATTTATTGCGCACGGAAAATTTTCCTTGCAGATAGCAAAAAAACTGATAAACGAGTCTTGGCCCTTTGTGCTTTCGGGCGTTGCCGGTTTGATTTACATGCGCGCTGACCAAATTATGATCAATAATATGTTAGGGGAGCAATCGTTAGGTGAATTCTCAGCAGCTGTTAGATTATCCGAAGTAGTATATATGATTCCTAACTTACTTTTGATAGTTATATTCCCTGTTGTGACAAGAGCTTATCAAGAAAATAAAGAGAAATATGAGTTTATCGTTCAGCGCTTATTTGATCTAATGGTATTAATTGCAATAGCTATAATAGTACCAATTGCATTCTTTTCTAAAGAGATCATTCATATTCTTTATGGGAGCAATTACGATGCTTCAGCACAAATATTAAAAGTACATATATTCTGTGCTATATTTGTTTTCATTGGCATTTCGAATAGTGTTTGGGTTATAAACGAAAATTTAGGGCGTATTACTTTAATCAGAACTGTGCTGGCGGCATTACTTAATGTGGGGCTTAACCTCTTATTTATACCTAAATATGGAGCTGTTGGGGCAGCATACGCAACATGTTTTTCCCAATTTATGGCCTCTGTTGGATTTAACATATTAACCGCGCCGACTAGAATATGGTTTTATCGACAAATTAAATCAATTATTACATGCGGGATAGGTGTATTCAAGTTCTCCACTATTCTTAAGTGATTGAAAAAATGAAAAATCCGTACAATAGAATTATTAATGAGTTATATAAATTACTTTACCCGATTATTAAACATAAAAATATCGCAAGTGTCAGGGATTTTTATAATTGCAATTATAAAACTGATGGCTATTTCATAGAGAAAAGTAAAAAAGAGTTACTTGCTAATGTAATTGAAAATGTTCCTTACTATAGTTATATTGAAGAAAAAAAACTAAGCTGTTTTCCTGTAATGAGCAAAGAGATATACCGGAAAATTAACCCAGAGTTATTAAGCCACAAGAGTTTCAGATACTTACCAAAGTATAAAATGAATACAGGTGGAAGTACTGGTGAGCCTTTCGAGTTTTATTGTGACGCGAATGCAGGACTGTATGATTTCTATCATCAAAAGTACCAGTATGAAAAAATAGGATTCGAGAAATCCAATAAGATTTATGTATTAAATGGTTGGCTACCTGATCAAAACTTAGTAAAGAATAAAGTATTTTGGCGAAAAAAAAAGAATGCTAATGAATTTCCATTTGGAAGCAAAGAGTTTAGTACACATTATCTTAATATTACAAATTCGGAATTTTACATTAAAGAATTAATTAGCTCTCCTCCAAATTATCTGAGAAGCTATCCATCGGTTATGTGTGAGCTAACTAGTTTCTTTATTGCTTCTGGGTATACTTGTCCTCCATTTGAACTGAAGGGAATTCAATTAACTTCAGAAATGACAAGTCCACAGCAGGAAACTTATTTGCAGGAATATTGGGGAGATATAATTTTTTATCAATATGGACATTCAGAAGCATCAGCAATAGCCACTAAATATCCAGGTGAAGAATTCTACACTTTCTCTCCCTATTACGGAATCACGGAAATATTAAATGATCAGAACGAGCATGTAGAAGAAGGTGAAACTGGCCGCATTGTTGTTACATCTTTAAATAATGTGGTGCGACCATTTATACGATATGATACAGGTGATCTTGCTTCTTTCAGAAAAAATGAAAACGGCGTTACAACAGTTTTCAACATTGAAGGGAGAGTTCAAGATGTAGTAGAGGACATAAATGGTAATTCTATATCAATCACTGGGCTTGTGTTCGGGCAACATTTTTATGCGTTCAAGAATATTTTAGCTTGGCAAATACATAATGAAAATAAAGGAGTTTTGGTTGTTGATTTAGTGAAAGAAAAAACATTTACACCAAATGATGAAAAAGAAATTCTAGAAAAATTATCATTTAATGGAGCTTTTAATGTTAGCATTCGATATGTTGACAACATTGCAAAAACAAAGGCTGGTAAGCACAAATTGGTGATTAAATGATAAATTCTAACTTAGCTCCAATTTTGCTGTTTGCATATAATCGTACTGATCATTTAAAAGAAACGGTTAACGCTCTCCGGGAAAACACCTTAGCTGGCAATAGTATTTTATATATTATTTCAGATGGACCCAGAATAAATGATATTGAATCATTTAATGAAATTGAAAAAGTTAGAGCCTACATTAGCACTATTACTGGATTTGGCGAAATAAGAGTAATTCAAAACCAGATTAATCTCGGGTTAGCAAAAAGTATTATAGATACAGTTACTTCATTAATTGAAAAGTATAAAAAAGTGATTGTATTAGAAGATGATATTATAACAAGTAAATATTTTCTGGAATTTATGAATGAAGGTTTAGATTTGTACAAAAACTCAACTGAGGTATGGCATTTGAGTGGATGGAATTATCCATTATTAAGGCATAAAAGAGATACTGGATCTTTTTTATGGCGAGGTATGAATTGTTGGGGATGGGCCACTTGGGAAGATCGCTGGAAGCATTTTAATAAGCAACCTGAACGGTTAGTTGATTCTTGGAGTAAAAGTCAAATTGCTGATTTTAACATTGACAATAGGAAAAACTTTTTTTCTCAAGTTAAACTTAATCATGATGGCAAATTAAACACTTGGGCAATTTTTTGGTATGCAACAATATTTGAAAATAATGGCTTATGTCTAAATCCTGTTGTTTCGATGACTAAAAATATTGGTTTAGATGGCTCAGGCTCCAATTGTAAGAAACAGACAAATAATGATTATTTTGCAATTGATAATAAAGTTACACAATTCCCATCAGTTTTTCATGAGGACAAATACTTTCTTAAAGAAATAAAAAAATATCTAAGGATGACTGAACCTAGTGTTGTTCAACGTATAAAAGATAAGTTATACAGGATGTTCTCTTCATGAAAATTACAATTGTCAACACTCAGGAAAATTTTGGTGGTGCTGCTATCGCAGCTAAACGCTTGCATAATGGACTTCAAAAAGAAGGGATCACCTCAGAATTATTTGTAATGAACAAAATCAGCAATGAAAAAAATGTTGTTGGGCCGCAAGGGAAAATAGAAAGAATATATTCACGACTTCGTGCGGCATTAGATGGGTTACCGACATGGTTTTATACCAAAAGATGTGGCATGTTTTCCGCTGCGTGGTGGAATAATAAGAAGTTAGTGTCCCGATTAAACTCAAGTGATAGCGATATTATTCATCTACATTGGATAAACGCAGGATTCTTGTCAGTCGCTGATATTAAGAAACTCAAAAAACCTGTAGTTATAACTTTGCATGACATGTGGTATTTTACTGGTGGCTGTCATTACAATGGTACATGTGCAGGCTATCAAAATTCATGTGGAAAATGTCCCCTTTTGGGAAGTCATTTTAAATATGATTTAAGTTATTTCAAATTAAAACAAAAAAAGAAAATATATAAAAATAGCAATGTTACTTTTATTCCTCTAAGTAATTGGATTGGAAAAGAGTTGATTAGAAGCAAAGTTGCAACTTGCAATAAATCAATCATTTTACCAAACCCTATAGATTTTAGTACCTTTACAAGTATTGATAAGAGATATGCCAGAGCATTACTGGATCTACCACAAGATAGAACTATTGTCACTTTTGGGGCAGTTAATAGTACATCAGATACTCGAAAAGGTTATCGTGAATTAATTAATGCACTAAATTTGCTTACATTAAAAGATGTAACATTAGTCATTTTTGGGACTTCCAATTCAGGTCTTTCATTTGACCTTGAAAAAAAATATGACGTACGTTGTCTAGGTTATTTGAATGACGAGCTAACTCTCCGGGTTGTATATAGTTCAGCTGATGTGATGATAGTACCCTCAAGGGAAGAGAATTTATCAAATACAATTATTGAAGCACTTGCATGTAATACACCGGTAGTTGCTTTTGATATCGGCGGAAACTGCGATATGGTCGAGCATAAAAAAAATGGTTTTCTAGCAAAATACGATATTACCGGAAAATCTCTTGCTGAGGGGCTATCGTTTTGCCTCGAGCATTTGACTTATCTTTCTGAAAATGCAAGGCAGAGTGTTGTTGCTAAATTCGACTCAAATGTTGTGATTAATAAATATATTGATATATATCGGGCACTTCTTTTAAAGGATAAAAAAGGGTGAGTCTCACTTTAAAATCGTCTGAGTTAAAGTTAATATTTCTTTGTTGTGCATTCTTTTTTTTGGGTATGCATCTTGTATATTATGCTGCTTTTTTATTTCTGCTAGCGGCTGACAAAATAATAAATATTAGTACTGTTGCGAGATACCATATAAAAGATTTGTTTGCGTTATTATTATCCATTGCATTTTTATGTGTTGTATATATTAATGGATATCCGAATATGCATATTGACAAGTCGTATCTTCCACTAGTGTTACTTACATTAACTACACTCATTTTTTTTATTTGTTATTCAAAGGGAGCGGAATTAAGTTTCAGAATTTTACAGTCCTACACTATGGGGATGTTCGTCAAATCCCTTTTAACTGTCTTATACAGCCTGTGGCATGGAGGGGAGTCATATGGATATGGCATGCTCCTAGATCCCTTGTCAGGACAAATAGTAAACTCACCAGCTTACGTCGCTCTTCTTTCAATAAGTTTTGCTTTTTTTTATAGCAGTATTTTTTCCGGGTGTTCTTTGTCCACCAAAAAAATAAATATCGCTGTATGCGCTTTTTCATTCTTGCTGGCGATATATTTGGGTGGGCGGTCTTTCTTTGTGGTTGTATTGTTTACTATAATGCTGAACTTTATTTTATTCAAAAGCAGTCGAAGACCTTCGTTTGTACTATTTTTGGCAATCATGGCAGTCATGTTTATTATTGCAATTAGCATAAGCCCTGTTTTACAAGATAAAATTAATTTCATACTTTTGAGATTTACTAATTCAGGATTGGAATCTCCTCGGTTCTTGCTTTGGCAAGATGCTATAAATAAACTGCCTGAATATCCTTTTGGCGGATTCTCTGTAGATACAATGATTGAATATACTTATTGGTACCACAACTTATGGTTTGATACCGCAAGACTAGGTGGATGGTTGGGGTTATGCTTACTGGTATTGCTAAATATATATTTCTTGACCTATGGTTTGGTAATACGCAAAAATAACATTTATTCTAAACATATGTTGATAGTCCATTTGTTGAGTCTGGCAGTCATGTCTCAAGAAGTTATTCTTGAGGGTGTACTTGAGGTTTTTGGTATATACCTTCTTTCTGGCCTTATGCTTGTAAGGTTCTCTCGGGAAAAAATAGATTATTATTATGAGTAAACTTATCACCATTATCACATCAACGTTTAACATAGGCCCAGAGTTTAATTTAACCGCTGAATCTATTAGATCTCAAGAAGGCGGAGATTGCCAATGGATTGTGATCGATGCTGAGTCACAACCGGAATCATTAGCTATTATTAATGCTAACAAAGATGTTATCGATTATTATATATCGGAAAAAGATAGCGGGATTTACGACGCATGGAACAAGGCTTGTGATAAAATTCTAGGCGAGTGGGTGATATTTTTTGGTGCTGGAGATAGTTTTTATAGCCCCAAATCAATCAATTTGTTACGTGAAGTACTAAATGTAAGTAAGCACAAGATTTACTATGGCAAAGTGAACGTTGTAGATGAAAATATGAATGTAATATGCTGTCGTGGTAAAACAGAAAATATCGGTTGGTATAGAGGGAAGCCTAATATGCCATGTCATCAGGGGGTTTTCCAACATCGTACGCTCTTTTCCGGAAACAAAACGTTTGATACAAGATATAAGATAGCAGGTGACACGAAATTTTTAATAGGGACCAACGAGCTTGAAAATATCGGTTACTTAGATCTTGTAGTTTCAAATATGTTAGAACAGGGCATTAGCGGTCGACCGGAGTCTAAATTAATGATTCTGCAAGAGGCTCGAATGCTAGAAAAGGATTTTGGATTTAAAACTAATTGTCTGGAGAGATATTCTTACAACCTAAGAATATATACATTCTATGCGATGATGAAAATTTTCCCCAAAAATATATACTCCTTTTTTGCGAAAATAAGAAGGAAGTTTACAGGGAGTTGAATGTGAGTTTATTAATTGATGGTATCGTTTACAGCTTGCAAAAACATGGTGGTATTTCTGTATACTTCAACGAGTTGCTGAGTAGGATGGTGAAAAATGAGCAGCGATTTGAGTTGTCATTATACTCAAATAAAAGTGTTGCTCTAAAAGAACTACATTGCAATTTCCCTGTAACTCATAGGATGAGACTATTTGAACGCTATCGTGACCAAGTTGTTACACAGCCTGACGCAACTGTATTTCATTCTAGCTATTATCGTCTTCCTCAGAGTAAGCAATTAAGTGTTATCACTACAGTTCATGATTTTACCTATGAGAAATTCTTCCCTGCACATAAAAGAGTAATCCATAGCTGGCAAAAGGGAAGAGCAATACGTGCATCGGATGCAATATTATGTGTTTCCGAAAATACCAAAAAAGATCTTCTCACTCTATACCCTCAAATAAATGAAAATAAAGTTCATGTTATTTACAACGGGGTAAATGAATGTTTTTCATCTATCGGCACTTGTTTCGAGGATTTTGCGTTATTTATAGGTAGTCGAGCCAGTTATAAAGGGTTTTATCAGGCAGTGTGTGCTATTGAGAAAGTCAAGTTTTTACAGCTTAAAATAGTTGGTGGTGGGAGGTTGACCTCGGAAGAAATTAAATTGCTAGAAGATAAAATACCTGGTCGCTACCACTATAATGGCTTTGTAACAAATGATGAACTAAATAATATATACAACACTGCTTTTTGTCTTTTATACCCCTCATTATATGAGGGGTTTGGGATTCCACCTCTTGAGGCGATGCGGACCAGGTGTCCAGTAATTGCATTAAATATCTCTTCTATACCCGAAGTTATTCCTTATCATGATTTCCTGTGCGAAAGCAACGAAGTTGACGTATTGGTTGATAGGATTGAGTCGTTACGTGATGTGACTGGATTGCGAGAAACTCTTGCTCAACAGGGTGAGCGTCACGCTGACAAATTTTCTTGGGATACCATGTATCGCCAGACAGCAAATATATATAATAGTTTTGGAGTTTGATTGATGAAAAAGGCTTTAATTACAGGTGTAACAGGGCAGGACGGTTCTTATTTGGCTGAATTCTTAATTGAGAAAGGCTACGAAGTACATGGCATTAAGCGTCGAGCCTCTTCATTCAATACCGATCGTGTAGATCATATTTATCAATCTAGATATGTAGAAAATCAAAATTTCATTTTACATTATGGGGATCTAACTGATACATCAAATTTGGTAAGATTAATTCAGGAAATTCAGCCAGATGAGGTCTACAATCTTGGAGCTCAATCTCATGTAGCGGTATCCTTTGAATCACCTGAATATACTGCAGATGTCGATGCGATGGGAACTTTGCGTCTTCTTGAGGCAATTCGTATTTGTGGACTCGAAAAGAAAACGCGTTTCTATCAAGCCTCCACTTCTGAACTCTACGGTTTGGTTCAAGAAATTCCACAGCGAGAAACAACGCCATTTTACCCTCGCTCGCCATATGCTGTTGCGAAGATGTATGCTTACTGGATCACTGTAAACTACCGTGAGTCCTATGGAATGTATGCTTGTAATGGCATTTTGTTCAATCATGAGTCCCCACGTCGTGGTGAAACCTTTGTAACACGTAAAATCACGCGTGCAATGGCGAATATCTCTCAGGGCATCGAGAAATGTCTGTATCTTGGCAATATGGATTCTCTGCGTGACTGGGGCCATGCGAAAGATTACGTGCGTATGCAATGGATGATGCTGCAACAAGAAAACGCTGAAGATTTTGTTATTGCTACCGGCAAGCAAATCTCAGTACGCGAATTTGTGCGTATGTCTGCAAAAGAAGCCGGACTTGAAATTGAGTTCACCGGTGAGGGTGTAGAAGAAATCGCCACGGTAACAAATAAAATTAATGATGACGCTCCTGGTGTAAATGTTGGCGATGTGATTGTTCGTGTTGATCCGCGTTATTTCCGTCCTGCTGAAGTGGAAACGTTGCTGGGCGATCCTGCGAAAGCGAAGAAAGTGCTTGGTTGGGTTCCGGAAATCACCGTTGAGGAAATGTGTGCAGAAATGGTTGCAAGTGACTTGGTCAAAGCTAAACAGCACGTTCTTCTCAAAAAGCATGGATATGATGTCGCTGTTTCATTGGAGCGCTGATTCATGACAAAAAAACGTGTTTACGTTGCTGGCCATCGCGGTATGGTTGGGTCTGCGATATGTCGCATTCTTGCCACACGTGGAAATATTGAGTTAGTTACTCGCACTCATGCTGAACTCGATTTAACATCGCAAAAAGCGGTGCAGGATTTTTTTGCTAAAGAAAGAATTGATCAGGTTTATTTAGCTGCTGCTAAAGTTGGTGGGATTCACGCTAATAACACTTATCCAGCAGAATTTATCTATCAAAACCTGATGATCGAGAGCAATATCATTCATTCTGCACATCTCTCGGGTGTTCAAAATTTATTGTTCCTCGGGTCAAGCTGTATTTATCCTAAGCTTGCAACACAGCCAATGGAAGAATCAGCACTTTTGACGGGTATTCTCGAAGCAACTAATGAACCCTATGCCATTGCCAAGATTGCGGGCATTAAGTTGTGCGAATCATATAACCGTCAGTATGGTCGTGATTATCGTAGCGTGATGCCTACAAACCTGTACGGCATGAATGATAATTTCCACCCAGAGAACTCTCATGTAATCCCGGCTTTGATGCGTCGATTCCATGAAGCTAAAGAGGCTGGTGAGTCGGAAGTTGTTGTATGGGGAACAGGCACCCCGATGCGTGAATTCTTGTACGTTGATGATATGGCCGCTGCTTCTGTTTACGTTATGGAACTTGACCACTCGAAGTATCAAGCAAATACTCAGCCTATGCTCTCGCACATTAATGTGGGAACGGGCTTGGATTGCTCTATCAAGGAAATGGCAGAAACCATGGCAAAGGTTATCGGTTTTAAAGGTCAAATTGTTTTTGACGCCACCAAACCGGATGGCACTCCGCGAAAACTAATGGATGTGAGTCGACTTAAAAAAATGGGTTGGCAATATCATTATAGTTTGCACGACGGCTTAGAATTAACCTATCAATGGTACCTTGCTAATATTGATTCCTTCCGAGGATAAACATGAACAAGAGATTAGATACGCCGTTATTTCAAACTATTGTTGCTAATGCGCCGCTAATCTCGATAGATCTCATCTTATTGAACAGAGAAGGTAAGGCGTTGTTAGGTCAACGCCAAAACCGGCCAGCGCAAAATTTTTGGTTTGTACCTGGTGGAAGAATCTTCAAGGATGAATCTTTCGAAAGTGCATTTAATCGTATAACAAAAGATGAATTGGGCATTGAAATCGCGCTCACCAGGGCGAGATTTCAAGGAGTGTATGAACACTTCTACGATGACAATTTCTCAGGCGTTGAATTTGGCACACATTATGTTGTTCTTGGATATGTTCTTGTACTTGATGACGAAAACCTCGATTTTCCTCGAACCCAGCATAATGCTTTTAAATGGTTCAAAGTTGAAACACTGCTGAATGAACCATCAGTGCATCAATATACCAAAAATTATTTTTTATCAAGGTAATGCATATGTTACTTCCCGTCGTCATGGCCGGGGGCTCTGGGACCAGACTATGGCCTCTATCTCGCACACTTTATCCAAAACAGTTCCTTTCGCTTAACAGTCAATTAACGATGCTCCAGCAGACGTTACGTCGTTTGAAGCAAGTCGAGCACAGCCCTGCATTAATTATTTGCAATGAAGCGCATCGTTTCATTGTTGCAGAACAAATGCGTAAAGAAGGTTTAGAGCAAAGTGGGATATTGCTTGAGCCTGTCGGACGAAATACGGCTCCCGCTGTAGCACTGGCAGCGTTGCAAGCGATAAAGTCTGGTGACGATCCCGTGTTGCTTATCCTTGCCGCCGATCATGAAATCCAGGATGAAGATAAATTCACCCAAGCTGTATTAGAGGCTAGCGCCTTTGCTGAGCAGGGAAAACTGGTCACATTTGGCATTGTCCCATCAGCTCCTGAAACGGGTTACGGTTATATTAAGACCGGTGAAAAACTGGATGGTGAAGGTTTCACTGTTGCTGCTTTTATTGAGAAACCCGAGTTATCCGTTGCTCAACAGTACTTGCAGGATGGCGGTTATTTGTGGAATAGCGGAATGTTTATGTTCAAAGCATCCGTTTTTTTAAATGAGCTTAAAACTTTCCGCCCGGACATTTTATCTGCCTGCGAACTCTCCCTGGCAAAAGCGACACAAGATCTCGATTTTATCAGGCTTGATAGTGAAATTTTTCATACGTGTCCTGAGGACTCTATCGATTACGCAGTCATGGAGAAAACAGCGCAGGCTGTAGTTGTTCCGCTGGATGCCAAATGGAGCGACGTAGGTTCATGGTCTGCATTATGGGAAATCAGCCAAAAGGATTCGCAAGGTAATGCAACCCGAGGTGATGTTCTGCTTGAAGATGCTTCCGACAGCTATATCTATTCTCAGCATCGTCTTATCGGTGCTGTTGGGGTTAAAGACTTAGTTGTCGTTGAGACTAAAGATGCAGTGCTCGTCGCGCATAAAGATCATGTTCAGAAAGTCAAAAACATTGTCGAACAACTTAAGAAAAACAAACGCCAGGAATATTTGCAGCATCGCGAGATTTTCCGTCCTTGGGGAAGTCACGATACCATTGCTGAAGGGCCACGCTATCAGGTTAAACATGTCATCGTCTTGCCTGGCCAGGTAACGGCTAAACAAATTCATTACCATCGCACGGAACATTGGGTTGTAGTTTCGGGGACTGCTAAGGTTCACTTTGAAGACAAAACATATTTAGTCTCGGAGAACGAATCGACCTACATCCCCGTTGGTGTACCGCATGCGATCGAGAATCCAGGTAAGATTCCATTAGAAATAATTGAAGTCAGATCCGGTGTCTATTTACAGGAGGATGATGTGGTAAGGGTATCATCATCTGGGGTTGGCTATTAATGCGAATTTCTATAATTACAGCAACTTATAATAGTGAAAAGACACTCCACGACACGCTTGAATCACTTGAAAAGCAGACCTATTCTGATATCGAATATATCATCATCGATGGGGCATCGAAGGATAACACCCTTGTCGTGGTAAAAAATAATTGTACCCGAGTCTCCAAAATTATTTGTGAGCCAGACAAAGGTATTTATGATGCTCTAAATAAGGGAATACAGGCGGCTACAGGTGATGTGATTGGCTTTTTACATTCTGATGATCTCCTTGCGTATGATGATGCCATTGCCGATATCGCAGAGACATTCCAGAAATCTGGCTGTGATGCGGTTTACGGTGATCTGGAGTATGTATCTCAGCTCGATACCACCAAACGCGTCAGACTTTGGAAAAGCGGGCCATTTAGCCGTACGAAAATGCAGTTAGGCTGGATGCCTCCTCATCCTTCGTTTTATATGAAGCGTTCGTGCTATATGGAAATGGGACACTTCTCCCTCGACTACCGAATTTCAGCAGATTATGATTCCTTGTTGCGTTATATCCTCAAAAATCGCATACAAATCACCTATCTGCCAAAGGTTCTGGTGAAAATGCGCGTTGGCGGAATCAGTAATCGCTCTCTGTCTTCAATGATGAGTAAATCACTGGAAGACATTCGTATTATGCGGAGTAACGGCATTATTTGGCCTCTTGCTCTCGCATATAAAAACCTGTCAAAACTTCCACAATTTATTAAGAAATAAGACTATGTTGACAGCAAAGAAAGTAATTAGTGAAAGCAATATTGCTTTTGGGACGAGCGGCGCTCGTGGCCTGGTTGTTGATTTTACTCACGATGTGTGTGCTGCATTTGCTCACTCATTTCTCGATGTTGTAAAAAAAGAGTTTGAATTCAAAACCGTTGCCGTTGCAATAGATAATCGTCCGAGCAGTTATGAAATCGCCCAAGCGTGCGCTCTCGCGATTGAGCAACAGGGTTTCAACGTTGAATATCATGGTGTAATACCTACTCCAGCGCTGGCGCATTATTCTATCCAGAAAAATATACCCTGCATTATGGTCACGGGAAGTCATATTCCATTTGATCGTAATGGATTAAAATTCTACCGACCTGATGGTGAAATAACCAAATGTGACGAGTCGGCAATTGTGAATTGTGAATATCAGTTCACATCCTGCATGGAACTTCCTGAATTATCGATTAACCCCGATGGTGCAAAAACGTATACCGCACGTTACTCTGACTTATTTTCTAATGATATCTTGAAGGGAAAGCGAATTGGTATCTATGAGCATTCTAGTGCAGGCCGAGATTTATATGCTCCCTTGTTCACAATGTTAGGCGCAGAAGTTCTTTCATTAGGGCGCAGCGATGAGTTCGTTCCAATTGATACCGAAGCAGTCAGTCCTGAAGATCGCCTGTTGGCGCAGCAATGGTCGGATAAATATCGTTTGGATGCCATTTTTTCAACAGATGGCGACGGCGACCGCCCGCTTGTTGCAGATGAAAAAGGTAACTGGTTGCGCGGCGATATCCTCGGTTTGCTGACTTCTATTGCTTTAGATATTGAAGCTTTGGCCATCCCTGTGAGTTGCAATACCGCAGTTGAATTGAGTAAGCGATTTAAAAGGGTGCTACGTACCAAAATTGGTTCACCTTATGTCATTTCTGGATTTGAGGATCTAATCGAGTCTTATCATAGTGTTGCTGGTTTTGAGGCTAACGGTGGATATCTATTAGCTACCGATTTGGTCATTAACGGTAAAACGCTCTCAGCATTGCCAACTCGAGACGCTGTTTTGCCAGCCTTAATGCTGCTTGTTGCAGCGGGTAAAGACAACATTTCGTCACTTGTTGAAAATCTGCCTCAGCGTTTTACTTGGTCAGATCGGATCAAGAACTTCGCTTCAGAGAAAAGTCAGCAAATCATTGTATCAGCAGTGATGTCACCCGAGAACTTTTTAAGTCAACTCGGACTATCGCAACGTCAATGCGCCGATATTGATCAAACTGACGGTGCGCGTTTCACGCTTGATAATGGCGATGTTTTCCATCTTCGCCCTTCGGGAAATGCCCCTGAATTGCGTTGCTATACAGAAGCTGCTGATGAACTGCAGGCAAAAGAATACGTAGAGAAAATTTTAGGCAAAATCCCTAGTCTGCAATAAAACTCGGCAAGGTAGCGATGAAAGCCGTAGCCCTCCTATGATGGCGTTATATATTGATGTTGCCGTATAACTAAGCCGTCGCAGTGGTTAAAAGCATCTTGCACTACACAGCGGTGTGCAACCTGAGTTAACATCAAGCAAACATTCAAGCCGCGCATAAGTCGCGGTGACCACACCTGACAGGAGTATGTAATGTCCAAACAACAGATCGGCGTTGTCGGTATGGCAGTGATGGGGCGCAACCTGGCGCTCAACATCGAAAGCCGT
>Ga0105251_10002429_pt1 | contig 14674 bp, 20 predicted proteins | sample KBSS64metaG_FD_80424 | JGI IMG/M metagenome (GOLD analysis project Ga0105251, IMG submission 80424) | Switchgrass rhizosphere microbial communities from Kellogg Biological Station, Michigan, USA - KBS S6-4 metaG | ecosystem: Host-associated > Plants > Roots > Rhizosphere > Soil | place...
TGACGCTGGGGGAAGGTCAGCGTGTCGGCCTGTTCGCCGGTGCCGGTTGCGGCAAGACCACCTTGCTGGCCGAGATCGCCCGTAACGTGGAGTGCGATGTGATTGTGTTCGGCCTGATCGGCGAACGCGGCCGTGAGCTGCGTGAGTTCCTCGACCATGAGCTGGATGATCAACTGCGGACCAAGGCCGTGCTGGTGTGCGCGACTTCCGACCGTTCCAGCATGGAGCGCGCGCGCGCCGCCTTTACGGCGACAGCCTTGGCCGAAGGGTTTCGGCGCAAGGGCAAGCGCGTGTTGCTGTTGATTGACTCCTTGACCCGATTCGCCCGGGCCCAGCGTGAAATCGGCCTGGCTGCCGGTGAGCCGTTGGGCCGTGGCGGTCTGCCGCCTTCGGTGTACAGCCTGATGCCGCGCCTGGTGGAGCGCGCCGGGCTGACCCGCGACGGGGTGATCACCGCGATCTACACCGTGCTGATCGAGCAGGACTCGATGAACGACCCGGTGGCCGATGAAGTCCGTTCGCTGCTCGATGGCCACATCGTGCTGTCGCGCAAGCTGGCCGAGCGCGGCCACTACCCGGCGGTGGACGTGTTGGCCAGCCTCTCCCGAATTTTAAGCAATGTGGCCGAGCCCGCGCATATCAAGGCCGGCACCGGATTGCGGCGGTTGTTATCGGCTTACCAGCAGATCGAGCTGATGCTCAAGCTGGGCGAGTACCAGCCTGGCAGTGATGCCCTGACGGATTTGGCGGTGAACAGCCGGCAGGCGGTCGATGGTTTCCTGCGCCAGGACTTGCGTGAGCCGGCACCGATGGATACCACCCTGGATCTGCTGATGGAGCTGACCTGCGATGTCCCTTTCTGAAATCGACACCCTGCGGCGCCTGCGCAAGCATCGGGCCGATCGCGCCGAACGCACGTTGCGGGCGGCCAAGCGGCTTCAACAAGCGCTGCTGTTGCAAATCCAGCAGGCACAGCAAGTGCTGGAGCACACCCGCGAGGAGGAAGCGCGCAAAACCGCAGAGCTGTTAGGCAAGCATCAAGGGCAAGTGATCTCGTTTCGCGACCTCACGTCCTGGAATACCCAGGAGCGCACGTTCTCTGCCGACACCCGGCGTGAGGAAGGGCAACTGCATGCGTTGCACGGCCAGCAGAAGGAGCAACTCACCCATATCGACAGCGCACAGCGGCACGTTAGCCAGTGTTTGCGCGAGGTTGAAAAACTCCAGGAGCTATCCCTTTTGTTGGTGCAGGAAGAGAACGATGACGCAAGTTCCAGCGAACAAACCTGAGCGCCCGCGTCCGCGCGAGCCCCGGGATGAACGTGAGCCCGCTACGGGGGCATTTGTGCCCGTGGAGCAGAGGCTGTTATTTACCCAGCTGTTTACTCGCGACCGTGAGGGCGGCGGCTACGGTGCCCGCACGGCGCTGACGGCGCCGACCGAGACGCTGATGATCGAGGCGCTGACCGAGCAGTTGGCACCCCGTATACAGGCCGCCGCGCAGTGGCCGTTGCAAGCGATGCTGTACCTGCCGCGCCTGGGGCGGATCAACGCAAGCGTGCGCCGCGAGCAAGGCGCCTGGAACGTTGAGCTGACGGCTGAGGAAACGCACACCGCACGTTGGTTGCCCGGCGTGCGGCAACGCCTGGAAGACGGCCTGGCCGGGGCGCTGGCGCAGCCGGTTCACGTGCACCTGGCAGGCGTGTCCTCGGCATGATCATGCCGGTTTTGAGCGTGCCTGTGGTCAACGCAAACACCGTGGCGGCACAGCGCCGACTGGGGCGTGGCATGCGCATGGCGTTTCGGGTCTCGGGGCAGCATGGTGAGTTGCTGATGGCGCCCGGCCGTGCGCCCACGGGTGTCAAACCGCTGTGTTTCGAGAGTACCAGCGGGGCGCTGTCGTTCGCCGAGCCTGGGCCGCTGTTCAGCCTGCTGGGTGAGTGCCCTGTGACATTGGCAGAGGCCGGCAATGACCCGGATTCCTGGTTCTGGGAATTGTTCCACCATCACCTGAGCCCCGAAGTGCGGACGCTGTTCGGTTACCTGCGGTTGCTGCCTGCCCCCAGGACGTTGACGTTCGGCTGCCGGTTTACGGTGACGCTGGGCGCGTCCCGCGTGGTGAGTTACCTGTGGCTGGCGCCCGAGACCTTCCTGGCGCTGTGCGACGCCGGCCCCTGGCGACCCATTGCCGCGCCGCTGCCTGCGTCGTTTCAACTGGCGCTTGCGGTGAAGCTGGGGCGCCTGCGTCTGCCGATTCAGCAGGTGCGCCACCTGCGTGTCGGTGATGTGGTGATGCTTGAACAACCCCTGTTCGACCCACAGGGCAATGGCCAGCTGCACGTCGGCAGGCACCGGCTGCACGGCTGTATTGATGATGAATCCGGGCCGTTGTGCCTGACGCTTATTTCGATTGAGGAAACGTCCATGGACGAGGATTTTGCAACACAGCAATACCCGGTGCAGGAGGGTGACCAGCCCGTGATGGACGTCTTCGGCCATGAGCCCTTCGACGAGTTGAACATGGCCCTGGATGTGCGCTGTGGCACCCTGAGCCTGACGCTCGGCGAACTGCGTAACCTGGCCCCTGGCGCGGTGCTGGGCATCTCCGGTTACGCCCCGGGCATGGCCGGGCTCTATTACGGCGACCGGCCGATCGGCCAGGGGCAGTTGGTGGAAGTGGACGGGCGCCTGGGGCTGCAGTTGTCACGTGTGATTTTCGCTCGATGACGCTTCAGGGGATTGACCCCCTTGTACTGGCATTGTTTCTCGGCGCGTTGTCGTTGATGCCGATGTTGTTGATCATCTGCACGGCCTTCTTGAAGATCGTCATCGTGCTGATGATTACCCGCAACGCCATCGGCGTGCAGCAGGTGCCGCCGAGCATGGCTATCAACGGAATAGCCTTGGCCGCGACGATATTTATCATGGCGCCCGTGGGCTATGAAATCGCCCAGAACGTCAAGGCAGCGCCTGTGGACATGAGCAACGTCCAGACGCTGCTGGAGACCGGGCGTGAGGCCATACAACCGTTGCGCGCATTCATGCTGCGCAATACCGACCCGGATGTGTTGACCCACCTGCTGGAAAACAGCGCGCGCATGTGGCCACCTGAAATGGCGCAAAGCACCCAGCGCGAAGACCTCATCCTGCTGATCCCGGCGTTTGTGTTGTCGCAGTTGCAGGCAGGGTTCGAGATCGGCTTCCTGATCTACATTCCGTTCATTGTCATCGACCTGATTGTCTCCAACCTGCTGCTGGCCCTGGGGATGCAAATGGTCTCGCCCATGACCATTTCCCTGCCGCTCAAGCTGCTGTTGTTCGTCATGGTTTCCGGGTGGTCGCGATTGCTCGACAGCCTGTTCCTTTCTTACCTCTGAGTGACCTATGGAACCCATCGTGCTGTTCAAGCAGGGCATGCTGCTGGTGGTGGTGCTGTCGGCACCGCCGCTGATCGTGGCGGTGATCGTGGGTGTGCTGACCTCCCTGGTGCAGGCCCTGATGCAGATCCAGGACCAGACGCTGCCCTTCGGCATCAAGCTGGTGGCGGTGGGCATCACCCTGGTATTGACCGGCCGCTGGATCGGCCTGGAGTTGATCCAGCTGATCAATCTGATGTTCGACATGATCGCCCGTTCGGCGTTGAACTGAGGGACTGCGTGTGCTGCTTTATCTCGAATATTTGCCAAGCCTGCTGGTTGCCATGGCGCGCATTTATCCCTGTGCACTCCTGGTGCCGGCGTTCAGTTTTCAACATATCCGCGGCATGCCCCGGCACGTGATCGTGATGGTCATGGCGTTGATTCCGGCGCCCGGTATTCATGCCGTCATGAGCGGCCAGGATTACTCCGCGCTGATGATCAGCGGGCTGATACTCAAGGAAGCGACCCTGGGTTTTTTGCTGGGGATCTTGCTGGCCATGCCGTTCTGGATGTTCGAGTCGGTGGGCGCACTGCTGGATAACCAGCGCGGAGCCCTGGCGGGTGGCCAACTCAACCCGTCGTTGGGGCCGGATGCCACACCCATCGGGCACCTGTTCAAACAGTTGGTGATTTATCTGCTGATCGTGGTGCTGGGGCTGAGTGTGTTGACCCAGGTGATCTGGGACAGCTACCTGATCTGGCCGGCCACCGCCTGGCTGCCGCTGCCGGCCATCAATGGCTTCAGCGTTTTCCTCGGCGTACTGGGCGATACCTTTACCCACATGATGCTGTACGCCGCGCCGTTTATTGCGGTGCTGCTGTTTCTCGAATTCGGCTTCGCGGTGCTGGGCCTGTACAGCCCGCAGCTGCAGGTTTCCACCTTGGCAACGCCGGTCAAGTGCCTCGCCGGGCTTGGGGTTCTGCTGCTGTATTTTCCATTGCTGCAGGATTTGATTGTCACCCGCATGGCGCAGTTGGCAGACCTCAAACACTCCATCGGCCTGATGTTTCAGGGGGTTGCACCATGAGTGATTCGGGGGAGAAAAAACACGCCGCGACCCCCAAGAAACTCAAGGATCAGCGCAAGAAAGGTCAGGTCGCGCAAAGCCAGGATGTCGGCAAGTTATTGGTGCTGACTGCCTTGAGTGAAATCGCCTTGCTCACCGCTGAAACCAGCATGCAGCGTTTCCAGCATTTGATGATGCTGGCGATGTCGGGCATCGGCCGGCCCTTTATGCGCGCCCTGGAAGAGGTGTTGCTGGAAGGCCTGCTGATGTTTTTCTCGTTCGCCCTGTTGATGGCCGGGGTGGCGATTGCCGTGAAGCTGATCAGCAGCTGGTTGCAGTTCGGCTTCCTGTTCGCGCCGGAAAGCTTGACGCCGAACTTCAGTCGCCTGAACCCGCTCAGCCAGATCAAGCAGATGTTTTCCGCCCAGTCGGTGATGAACCTGTTGATGGGACTGGGTAAAGCGCTGTTGCTGACCCTGGTGCTGTACGTGGTGATCGGGCCGTCGTTGTCGGCGTTGATCAACCTCGCCACCAGCGATTTGCAGAGCTATATCCTGGCACTGATCACCTTGTTCCGTCATTTGCTGCACGCCTGTCTGGGGTTGCTGCTGGTGCTGGCGTTGATCGACATGGCGTTGCAGAAACACTTCTTCGCCAAGCGCATGCGCATGACCCAGGTGGAGGTGATGAAGGAATACAAGGACATGGAAGGCGACCCCCACGTCAAGGGCCAGCGGCGTCAGTTGGCCTATCAACTGGCCCAGGAAGAGCCGAAGGTCAAGCTGCCCAAGCTTGAAGAGTCCGACATGCTGGTGGTCAACCCGACGCACTTTGCCGTTGCGCTTTACTACCGCCCGGGAAAAACCCCGCTGCCGATGTTGGTGGACAAGGGCACGGATGCCGGGGCCCGTAAACTGATCGATCGGGCCAAGGCTGCCGATGTGCCGGTGATCCAGTGCGTGTGGCTGGCGCGTACGCTCTATGAGAAGAAACTGGGGGCCCCCATTCCCCGGGAGACGTTGCAGGCGGTGGCCTTCATCTATCGGACGCTGCGGGAGCTGGATGATGAGGCCAAACGCGACACCCTGCATTGGCCGGAGCTGGAACAGCGTTAACGCGGGCGGCGTACATCGAGCGCTTCGAGCCTGGCCAGGGAGAGTATCCGGCTGACGGTGTCATTGAGCGCCGCGCCGCCCACCGGTAAGGCGTGCCAGATCACCAGCGCGCCCTTGGCGTCCAGGTAGACAAAGCACCCGTCGAACGCCTGCGCATGTTCGAAGCGCCGTTCAAGCACGTGCTGCAACTGCCCGGCCTGTAAGGCCTCGGGTGCTATCTGCAAGGCCAGGCCTCGCTGGGTACCGGCCTTTATCGGGAGCAGGATAATGCCTGGAGAGAGGGGCAGGTGAGCGTCATTGCCGCTCACCAGCTGGTCCAGGAACACCTGGCGATGTTGATCATCGTCGGGTAATCCCATGGGGTTCACCGTTCCAGGGAGATGGTCTGATAATCCGAGCGTTCGCCGGCAGGGCCGGGTTCTACGCGCATCTGTGGCGGCCACCAGACCACCATTTTATTGGCGCTGGATTGCGGACGTGAGCAGGAGTCGCCCTTGCACGTTGGCGTGCAACCGACAATGAGCAGCGCGAGGCCGATCAAGGTGACGCAGGACAGTGGTCGTTTCATTATGGGGTGCTCCGGGCTGGCGTGAGCAGGGAAGGGCGGGGCACGCCGATGTGCTCATCTTTGATGACAGGGCGCATGGCGATAAACACTTCTGCCTCTTCACCTGGCTTGAGCCAGGCACGTGGCCAGACGCTCACCGCCAGGGTCTGGGAGTTGCTGCATTCCTTTTCATCGATGCGCACGTGACGATTGAACTGGTTGCGCATCACCACCACGGCCACGTTGAACTGCGGGCCGGCATACCATTGGCTGCGCTCGGTATTGAGGGCCAACAGGTCCCGGGTGGCGCACAAGGTATCCAGGCCAAGTGGCATCGGCGCCGCCTTGAAGGCCTTGGGCACTTGGCCGCTGACGAGGTGAGCCAGGGTGCTGGTGATGTCGCTGCGCTTGATCACCGGTTAATGCTCCGCGTAGCGCCTTGCCAGAGGCTTGAGCGCCGCCTGCAGTTCGGCCTGGTCTTCCTGGGGCAAGTAGCGTGAAGGGTCGGCCTGATCGCCGATGACTCGCGGGGTCAGGATAAACAGACGCTCACGCCGATTGTTCTGGCGTTCGGTGGAGGAAAACAGCGCCTTGCCCAGCAACGGTATGTCGCCCAGCAACGGTATCTTGTTCTGCTTGTCGGTGCGTTCGGTGACATGGAACCCACCCACCACCAGCGAGCGTTTTTCCGCCATCACCGCCTGGGTGCTGACCTTGCCTCTTCGCACATCGGGGCTGAGGCGCCCGGGGTTGGTCTCATCGAAGTTACCGTCCTCGATATCCACCACCAGATGGATCTGGTGCTGGCCGCGGGAGGTGATCACCCGGGGCACTACCTGGAAACTGGTGCCCACGGTGATGGGCAGGATGTTTGCGACTTCTGTGCCGGCGGTCAGGTATTGGGTGCGGTTGAAGTCAATCACCGCCGGCTGGTTTTCCAGGGTGAGCACCGACGGGTTGGACACCATCGTCGCCAGGCCACGTTGTTCCAATGCACGTATGGCGGCATAGAAACGGTCGCGGTGTTCGATCGACAGCTGCGAGGAGGTACCGGGGGCCATGTTTACACCGCCACGAAAGCGGCTGTTTTGAAAGCCCCAGTTGATCCCGAATTCGCGCAATTGAGTGCGTTCGATATCGAGGATGATTGCGTCGATTTCCACCAGCTTGCGCGCCACGTCGAGCTGGGCAATCAGCTCGCGGTACATCGCCTGGCGTTCCGGCACGTCATAGATCAGCACGGCGTTGTTGCGCACATCGGCCTCTACCCGGATTCTGCTGGTGGACACCGGTGCCCGTGGAGTGAGCGACAGGCCGGTGTCCAACTGCCCCGGGTTGATTGCCGGGCCGAGCATCTGCCCCAGCATCGGGTTGCCCAGCCGTGGAAAGCTCGGCGTGATGGGCGAGGGTTGCGAGGCTGACGCGGGGCGCTGGCTCAGCGTCGAGAGGGTGGAGGCGGGGCGAGGTTCCAACAAACCGCGCAGCATGCTGGCGACACCGGGGATGGTCAGCTTTTCACCACGATAATCAATCGGGCGGTCCGCTGCGTTGGCGAACCTCAGCGGGTAGGTGAGGATGCTCTGCTTTTCGTCGGCGGATTTGCGTTGACTGCTGAATTGCTTGATCTGCTCGATATAGCGCTTGGGCCCCGAGACCAGCACCACGCCATCGTCGGACAACTCACCCCAGCCAAACCGGCTGTCCAGCAGGCCAATATCGGTCAGGGCCTGCTTGAGGTCGGCGAGGGTCTCGGAGGAGACTTCCAGGCGCGCTGACTCCTGCTGGTCCAGAGTGCTGATGTACAGGGTGTTGTTGTACAGGTACCACTGAAAGCGATGCTCTACGCCCAGCCTGTCGAGCAGCGATTGCGGGGTATTGGCGCGTATCTTGCCATTCACAATGCCTTCCAGCAGGCCGTCGATTTGCAGCTGTGTGCCAAACGACTGGGCGAAATCTTCCAGTACCTCCCGCAGTGGCTTGTGTTCGGCTTCATACGCGTAGGCGGTGTTTTTCCATTCACTGGGGACGGCAGCCAAGGTGCTTTCCAACGGGGTCAGCAACCAGGGCAGCAGGATCAGGCCACGCCAATGGGCTCGTTTTGTGCGGTCTGCAGGCGAGTCGGCGCGCAAGCGAGGGTGCTTGTAATTCTTGTTAGACATGATCGTTCTCTGAATTAGTACGGCAGCGAGCGTAGGGACGTGGGCATGGGTTTCCGGGTCGGGGCTGCGAGGCGTGCGACGATGGCGCGCCAGGCGTCACGCTGGTTGAGCAGAGCTTCGAGACAATCCAGCAGGCACTCGCTGCTGTGGTTTCCCGGCACCCGCTGGAGCAGCCACAGCGCACCACTGGCCGGAGCCTGGGCGAGCGCACCTTGAAAATGATTCAAGCTGGCGAGTCCCGGGCGTAGCCAGTTTGCCAATAACGAGTTATCCGGCCGATGCCGGGTCAACTGGACACTCAACAGCATCGTGCCCGCCTGGCGTCGCAGGATGATTTCGTCGTCATCTTCGAACAGGTTGATCTGTTCTTTGCTGCTGCTGAGCCAGTCGACCAGTAAGTTTTTCAACTTACTGCACACCGTCAATTGCTGTTTTCAACAGCATATGATTGACACGACTATGCTCATTGAACGCGACATTCGAGTGGTACCGTTTGAACATTAGCTCGTAAAACAACTGTGTATCCTCCGGCGCGCCGGCGGCATCTTTAGCGGCGGTGTTATAACTTCTTCTATCAACCTCTACTTCCCTCAAGAGTTGACGTTTAAAACCGTTGTGGAAGTCCATGGGATTTCTCCTGCTGTGGTTTATCGTTGCGGTTTGGGTGTACGAGTCGGTAGTGCCTTTGACGATTTGTTTTAGGGTGTCACTGAGCGTTACTTGTCTAATGGCTGGTAATTATTCTTTAAGAAACCGTTGAGCATGGAGGCCCAGTCGATACGAAAGTCTCCCTCATCGGTCTTCAGTACCAGTGTTTGAGGTTTGACGGTGTCGTCGGGCTGAAGCTTCCAGAGCGTGATGCCATGGTTTGCGAGGCCCTGCTTCACGTTGTCGATTTCAGGCGGGTGGCAGAGCAGTGTCGCGTTGACTTGCGAGACCTGGCTGGCCAACAGGTGTTTCAGGAGCGCGGCCAGACGCTTGGGTTCTACTGTCTCTTCAAGCAGACAGCAAATCGCTTGGTTGACGATCGAACTGGCATGACGTTCGAGGCTGTCGCACATATTTCGGTGGTCGCGCTCCCAGCGTTTGAGCTGGGTATCGGCGCGTTGCCAAAACTCAAAAACAGCCTTTTCCATCAACGCTTCACACTGCTCTTTTGCCTGGCTTAGCAATTCATCCGCTTTGGCGTTGGCGCGGCTCAATAACTGGTTGGCCTCTGCCCAATCTGCAAGGGTTTCTCGGGGAATCAGGGTTTGCGGCAACCCGGGCTCTCCCATGTGCAGCACAAGTTTTTGTCTACTTAGCATGGCTGATTCCCTGCCCATACGAGTCAAGGTGCTGGTTGTCGTTTGGGAGTGCAGTAATCCGCCATACAACGGCTTGCAAAAGAGTGTTAAGCCGGTTGTGCCCGTTTTCGAATGAGAGGGTCCTTTTTTCCATCTCGAGCACTCGCTCATAGGGGAAGCGCATCCGAAGGCGCTGCCAGGTAGCGGGTTTTACCCAGGTGCGCAGTAACTGTAATGGATCACCATTGGGCAAAAGCATGTCAGGGGGCAGCGTCATAGAAAGACGAATACACCACTGCTGATGATCTTCGCTCAAGGGCGCCACGGCTCCAGGACTGAAGGTGTTGTGAATCAGCGCAAGCACCAGGTTGAGTTGTTCCGTTGAAGCAAGGACCAACCGTAGCACCGCGGGGTGAGGCACAGGAGGCAAGCAAGGGGTGATCCCTGGTAGGGTGCTCGTCACTAGCCCCTTGCTACGATGCAGCGCATTGATTGCGGGGTGCCTGTTGACGGCTCTCCAGTCTTCGAGGGAGGACTTCCAGGGAAGTGCCCACCATTGAGCCCAAGCCAGTAGCTCATGTTGATCGGGGCCGGGCATCATGAGAGGGCCGTCGGTTCGGCAGATGAAGATGTCCCCTGCAATCGTTGCTGCCGATTGCGCAGGAACAGTACGGCAATCACGGCTAACACCAATCCGGCCAACGAGGATATCAAGACGGTCCGCCAAAACCCGAGATCATCTGCGGGTACCAGAAACGGTCCGAAATACGTCAGGCGCTGTTGTTCCTGGTAAGCCGTCGCAGGTACGAATATCACGGTGAGTTTGTGCGGATTATCCACCGCTGTAGTCATACCCGGGATGCTGCTTGCTACCATTCTGCGAACACGTGCGCGGATGTTGTCCGGGTCCAGTCGCGGATCATGTTTGATGAATACTGACGCTGATGCCGGCTGTACAGGTTCTCCTGGCGCGATGCGTTCGGGCAGTACGACATGCACCCGGGCGACGATGACTCCGTCAATGTTGGATAAGGTGGCCTCAAGCTCCTGCGACAATGCATAGATGTAGCGAGCACGTTCTTCCAAGGGGGTCGAGATAACGCCTTCCTTGCGAAACGTGTCGCCCAGCGTGGTCCGGGCTGCTCTGGGCAGGCCGACAGCTTCCAGCGTGCGTACGGCACGGCCGATGTCAGTTGCATTAACAGCCACAACAACACCATCTTTGGCAGGGATTTTTTTGGCTCGAATATGTTTGTCGGCCAGCTCGGCAATGACCTCATTAGCCTCTTGCTCGGAAAGTTGGCGATGGAGTTCTACGCGTTCACTGCAGCCGTTCAGCATGGCTATCAGCGACAAAAGTAATGCGACAGGCAGGAGAGATTTCATTTTTATCTACTGCAGGTTGCAGATTTTTTCGACGCATTGGGCGGTTTTACCCACGCCCTTCACTACAACATGTGTCAGCAATAACGTATTGGAAAGGTGCCCCGGGTAATGACTCATCGCTTTCTCATCATTTTTCTTGCTGAAGGCCTGCAAACTCTTTGTCATACGGCTTGTAGAATCTGTCAGTAGCTCTGACGCCACTGAAAGTAGATTCGAGGTGTGAGGTCGACCTATACTAATGCGCAGTAGAGTTGAATGTTCGAGCGCTGAAGTGAAAAAACTGACGTCTGCCCGGGGCGTAAAAAATTCAGGTAGTTTGTGACTGGCGGTGGGGTTGCCATTTGTCGAGCTAAAGTCGTCTTCAATAAGCATACGAACCTTCTTGCGCAGTATTAACGTGATGAGGTTTATGGCGAAGTAACGTTAAATGGTGGTGCAATAAGCATGGTCACCTCCTCGACAATTGCGTCGAGGAGGTGAGTGGCTTATCGGTAAGTCTCGGCGACAGCTTTGAGCATTGCTGCCTCTCGGGCTTTCCTGCCCATCTCTGCGATCCTTAGTTGATCCTGCGCGGATTGATCCGCGATTCCTTGCATCTGGGCACTATTGTTGCTGCTGTCGTTACCGATGCCGCTAGCACCGGCAGAGTTTCCGTAGCCACTGTTTGAGTTTGGATTGAAGCTAACTGTCATAGTTTGTACTCCAGTTTAATTCATGGGTTAGCAGCATAGCCCAAGACGGGGGATTGTAATTGCCAGTCAATGAGCTAATTAGCTACAGCCTATAAGGCTATAAATACTGTGGTTGGCAAGCGCGAAGGCGTTCCATCGGTTGCATAATGAAATATTTCAAGTTGTTACATCTGTAAGGGTGCTTGCGGGTACTCGTTGCTAGTTAGAATTTCCAGCTGTTTTATTCGGTAGTAAAGCGTACGTTTGGCAACTCCAAGCTCAGATGCCACGGCTTCAACATTATGTTCATGGCGGTGCAACGCTTCTTCAATCAGTGACTTCTCAATTTGTTGTAGGCGTTCCTTCAGGGTCTTTTTCACGGGCTGGGGGTCGGCAAGCTTTTCTGAAAACGGCGGCAGGCCCAATACAAAACGCTTCGCCGCCGAACGCAGTTCACGGACGTTGCCCGGCCAGGGATGGCACAGCAACCGTTGCAGCAGAGCACTGGGGGGCGAGGGGGCGGGGCACTTAAAGTACTCTGACTCTTCGCGAATCATGTTCAGGAACAGCGGCACAATCCGCTCGCGGCGTTCCCGCAGGGGCGGCAGCTGGATATCCACAACGTTCAGGCGAAAGTACAGGTCGCGCCTGAACGCTCCCTGTTCGACCATCTCGTGCAGTGATTGCTGTGCAGAGGCGATAACCCGCATGTCCACCGGAATAAACCGCGTGGAGCCCAGGCGTTCAACGCCCCGGCACTCCAGTACTCGCAGCAGCTTGGCCTGCAGGTTGAGGGGCATGCTGTCAATTTCATCGAGGTACAACGTGCCCAGGTGAGCGGCTTCTACAAACCCTGCCCGGGATTGCATCGCTCCGGTATAGGCGCCGCTGTTGACCCCAAACAGTTGGCTTTCAGCCAGGCTTTCGGGTATCGCGGCGCAGTTGACGGCAACAAAGTTGCCCTTCCGGCGGGACAGCAGATGTATGCGTTGTGCCAGGGTGTCTTTACCTGTCCCGGTTTCGCCCAGCAGTAGCATATCGATATTGAGTGTGGCGGTATTATGGATAGTGGCTTCAATGGCGGGGCATTCGGTAAGGGGTGAGTCTGTTACATCCTCATTGTGATAGGAGGCCGGCATATTGTTGTTGCTCCAATATTGGGTCGCATCACTGTTGTTAGACTTTGTTAGTCCTTTCGAATGCCGGGAAGTAAATCGGAAAACATCTGCTTTGTCATCTTGGGTAAGAGGCCAAGAGGCGGCGCTCAGTGTGTAGAAAAGATTAAGGGTGGACAGGGTGAAAAGAAGGCAACTCGTTTTGTTAGTTTGATTTCTAATTATGCGAAGGATAAATCCTAAAGTAGCTGGGGAATTTTGGAGTCTGAAGGTTTTTTGTCGCCAAGTGATGAGGTATTGGTTTTGTGAGTGTTTTTGTTTTTTATTATATAAAGTTAACGGATGTGTCTTGCTGCGTGGTTGTTCAATGCAAAAGTGTTCGCCCACAAAAAAGCCGATGCATTGCATCGGCTTTTTGTTTGCGGCATGGGCCGCAGGTGACGCTTATACGTTGAAGCGGAAGTGCATCACGTCGCCATCCTTGACGATGTATTCCTTGCCTTCCAGGCGCCATTTACCGGCTTCCTTGGCACCGGCTTCACCCTTGAACTGGATGAAGTCGTTGTAGGCGATGACTTCGGCGCGGATGAAGCCTTTTTCGAAGTCGGTGTGGATCACGCCGGCGGCTTGCGGGGCAGTGGCACCGACCTTGACGGTCCAGGCGCGGACTTCTTCAACACCGGCGGTGAAGTAGGTCTGCAGGTGCAGCATTTCGTAGCCGGCGCGGATCACGCGGTTCAGGCCAGGCTCTTCCAGGCCCAGGGCCTCGAGGAACATGTCTTTCTCTTCGCCGTCTTCCAGCTCGGCGATTTCCGCTTCGATTTTGTTGCAGACCGGTACGACCATCGCGCCTTCTTCTTCGGCAATGGCCATGACCACGTCGAGCAGCGGGTTGTTCTCGAAACCGTCTTCAGCCACGTTGGCGATGTACATCACAGGCTTGGTGGTCAGCAGGTGGAAGCCCTTGATCACGGCCTTTTCGTCGGTGCTCATGCTCTTCATCAGGCTGCGTGCCGGCTTGCCCAGGGTGAAGTGGGCAATCAACTGCTCCAGCAAGGCTTTCTGGACCACTGCGTCCTTGTCGCCGCCCTTGGCGTTACGCGTGACCTTTTGCAGTTGCTTCTCGCAGCTGTCGAGGTCGGCGAAGATCAGTTCCAGGTCAATGATCTCGATGTCGCGTTTCGGGTCGACGCTGTTGGAGACGTGAATCACGTTCTCGTCTTCGAAGCAGCGGACCACGTGCGCAATGGCATCGGTCTCACGGATGTTGGCGAGGAATTTGTTGCCCAGGCCTTCACCTTTGGACGCGCCGGCAACCAGGCCTGCGATGTCGACGAACTCCATGGTGGTCGGCAGGATGCGCTTTGGATTCACGATTGCCGCCAGGGCGTCCAGGCGTGTATCGGGCATCGGCACGATACCGGTGTTCGGCTCGATGGTGCAGAAGGGGAAGTTCTCCGCCGCAATCCCGGATTTGGTCAGGGCGTTGAACAGGGTGGACTTGCCGACGTTAGGTAGGCCGACGATGCCGCAATTGAATCCCATGGTGTTTCCCCTCGGGTAAAGAGTCAGGCCTTCTGGCTGTGCAGGTTTTTCATCGCACGGTTCCATTCACCGGCGAAGATATCCGGCAGCACGCCGAGGGCAAAATCGATGCTGGCATCGAGTTTTTCCTGTTCGGCGCGTGGCGCACGACCCAGGACGAAATTTGAAACCATACTGGCAACGCCTGGGTGGCCAATGCCAAGCCGCAGGCGGTAAAACGTATTCTGATTGCCCAACTGCGCGATGATGTCGCGCAGGCCATTATGCCCGCCATGGCCGCCGCCTTGCTTGAGCTTGGCAACGCCGGGTGGCAGGTCAAGTTCGTCATGGGCCACCAGGATTTCTTCGGGTTTGATCCGGAAGAAGCCCGCAAGCGCCGCGACAGCCTGGCCGCTGCGGTTCATGTAGGTGGTGGGAATCAACA
>Ga0105251_10002430_pt1 | contig 14666 bp, 17 predicted proteins | sample KBSS64metaG_FD_80424 | JGI IMG/M metagenome (GOLD analysis project Ga0105251, IMG submission 80424) | Switchgrass rhizosphere microbial communities from Kellogg Biological Station, Michigan, USA - KBS S6-4 metaG | ecosystem: Host-associated > Plants > Roots > Rhizosphere > Soil | place...
CCATGATCGGCAAGCCATTCCCGGCGTTCTCGCTGCCGACAGTGCAGGGCGACAAGACCCTGACCCAGGCTGACTTGCTGGGCAAACCGGCACTGGTCAACGTGTGGGGCACCTGGTGCATTTCCTGCCGCGTGGAGCATCCGGTGCTGAACAAGCTGGCGGAGAAGGGCGTGGTGATCTACGGCATCAACTACAAGGACGACAACGCTGCCGCCCTGAAGTGGCTGGCGGAATTCCACAACCCATACCAGCTGGATATCCGCGACGAAGACGGCAACCTCGGCCTGAACCTCGGCGTCTACGGCGCCCCGGAAACCTTCTTCATCGACGCCAAGGGCGTGATCCGCGACAAGTACGTAGGCGTGATCGACGAAGTGGTGTGGCGCGAGCAACTGGCCGCCAAGTACCAGGCGCTGGTGGACGAGGCCAAGCCATGAAGCGTTGGTTAGCCGCCGCTGTATTGGGCTTGAGCATGGTCGGCGTGGCTCACGCGGCCATCGACACTTACGAATTTGCCAAGGACGGTGACCGCGAGCGTTTTCGCGAACTGACCAAGGAACTGCGCTGCCCCAAGTGCCAGAACCAGGACATCGCCGACTCCAACGCACCGATCGCCGCCGACCTGCGCAAAGAGATTTTCCGCATGCTCGGCGAGGGCAAGGACAATCAGCAGATCATCGACTTCATGGTCGACCGCTACGGTGACTTCGTGCGCTACAAGCCGGCGCTCACCGGCAAGACCGCGTTGCTGTGGTTCGGCCCGGCCGGGTTGTTGCTCGCCGGTGTCGTGGTGATGGCGGTGATTGTGCGCCGCCGTCGTGTCGCCCCGGCCGATGGCTCGGACTCGCTTTCCGTCGAAGAGCGTCAACGCCTCGACCAACTGCTGGACAAAAAAACTGATGATTGATTTCTGGCTCGCAGCCGGTCTGCTGCTTCTGATTGCCTTGAGTTTCCTGCTGATCCCGGTGTTACGCGGCCGCCGTGCCCAGCGTGAAGAGGATCGCACCGCGCTGAACGTGGCGCTGTATCAAGAACGTGTGGCGGAACTGCAAACCCAGCAGTCCGAAGGCGTGCTGGATGCGGCCCAGCTGGACAGCGGTCGCGCTGAAGCAGCTCGCGAGTTGCTGGCGGATACCGAGGGCGTGGAAAAGCCCCGGGAATCGCGCCTCGGCAAACCGTTGCCGTTGCTCGCGGCCTTTCTGGTGCCGGTACTGGGCGTGGCGCTGTACCTGCATTACGGCGCCAGCGACAAGGTCGAACTGACCCGCGAATTTTCCCAGCCGCCGGTGTCCATGGAAGACATGACCCGCCGCCTGGAGCGCGCCGCTGCCGCCCAACCGGATTCGCCGGAAGGCCTGTACTTCCTCGGTCGCGCCTACATGGCCCAGGACCGTTCCGCCGATGCGGCCAAAGTCTTCGAGCGCACCGTGGCTTTGGCCGGTCGCCAGCCGGAGTTGCTCGGCCAATGGGCCCAGGCCCAGTACTTTGCCGACAACAAACAGTGGTCGCCCAAGGTCCAGGCCCTGACCGACGAAGCACTGAAACTCGATCCGAAAGAAGTCACCAGCCTCGGCCTGCTGGGTATCGCCGCCTTTGAAGGCCAGCGTTACCAGGAAGCGATCGACTACTGGAACCGCCTGCTGGCGCAACTGCCGCCGGAAGACAACTCCCGTGTCGCACTGCAAGGCGGGATTGACCGGGCGGCCGAGAAGCTCAGAGAGAGCGGCGGCAGCGTGGCGCCCGTGAAAGCACAAAAGCAGATGCAAGTGCGTGTGGACCTGGCGGCGGATGTGAAGGCCAAGGCCTTGCCGACCGACAGCGTGTTCATCTTCGCCCGTGCCGTCAAAGGCCCGCCGGCGCCATTGGCGGCCAAGCGCGTGACCGTGGCCGACCTGCCGATTACCGTCGAACTGGGCGACAGCGACGCGATGATGCCGCAGTTGAAACTGTCCAACTTTCCCGAAGTCCAACTGGTTGCGCGCATATCCCGGGCTGGTGTTCCGACAACTGGCGAGTGGATCGGCCGCAGCCAACCCTTGGCCAGCAGCACCACTGCGCTGCAGCAGCTGACCATCGACAGTCCGGATAAATAATTCGAGGAAATGCCCATGACCGCTATCGCACGTATCACCCTGCTCAGCCTGGTATTGGGGTTGAGTGCTTGTGCGGTCCATCGGCCTCCGTCGCCCACCGGGCCGACCATTCCACCGACAGGTCCGTCGACCCAGCCGAGCACACAGCCGGGCACCCAACCCTCGGGCCCGGTGATCAAACCGTCGAAGCCAGTGCCGAGCTCCTCGCCGACCTTCGCACCGCCACCGGGTGCGGCCAGCCACTGGGACGGCAAGATGCAGGTGTACGTGCTGGACGAACAGCCGGATACGTTCTACCGCCAGCGCACTTACTACCGCTGGAGCAACGGCTGGAGCCGCTCCATCAGCCCGAACGGGCCTTGGGAAGAGACCGATGTCCATGGCGTACCGCCGGGGTTGAGCAAGCAGTACGCGCAATGACTTTGGCTGTTTATCGGGACTGATACTGACCCTATAAGGTCGTTTATTTAAACGACCTTATATGCGCCGCGAGTTCAGCGAGCTCCCCGTCATCTGCCCTGTTTGAGTCGTGTGAGGAAATATAACCCTCATACACCTCATAGAACTTGTCCACCCGTGAGCTGATCTTTTTGAATGTGCTGTCTTGGCCAGTGCCATGCATTGGAAATAACTTCGCGTGTAGATGGTCAACCCCGTATCCCTCCAGGATCAACCCGGTGCGGGCGACATCTGGCAGGGATTTATCTATCAGTAGCGCGGTTTTCTTGGCTGCAACAATGAGTTCGCACAGCGTCGAGTCCGACTGCTTGAAGGCGTAACTGTCATGATGAATTTTTGGGATGACTACCGTAAAGCCCGGCGTGTTTGGGAAGATTGATAGGAACGACATGTGCCTGTCGTCTTCCCATATGACATGCGAAGGGGATACTCCTTGAACGATGTCGCAAAAAATACAGCTCATTTTCTCTATCTCTCTCATGGTTCGGAATAGTACTTCGTGATGAGATATAGCCCGGTTGTTCTAGTCAGGCAAAATAAACAGAAAATTTCCGAAGTTTCCTAGGACTGGTACGGGATAAGTCAGATGTTTACTGTTGTTCGCGGTTTTTCATACGTCGTTATCGGAGCATTCCCTCGATAGCGTCAGGCCCGTTCCCTTGCGCGGTGCGGGGCGCTGAGCCAATGGATCACCCCGGCAATCCCCCCAGCAGCAGGAATACCAAGGTGACAGGATCAAAAATGTGGGAGCGGGCTTGCTCGCGAAAGCGGCGTCTCAGCCAACAAATCCGGCACTGATACACCGCCTTCGCGAGCAAGCCCGCTCCCACATTGGATTTATGTTGCCAGTTGGATTTCGGTTTTGATCAGGCCACCGGGCACTCTCGGTTAAGCGCCTCATCCACCAATAACTGCGCCATCTCCACCAATTGCACCACCGCCAACACCTGCTTGCGGCTGGCTCCATCAAGATGCTCGGCGCAGTCATAGGCACTGACAGCCGCGGACTCAAGAATCTCGCTGGCGTTGCACAACGCGACTTCAGTGCTGAGACCAGCACGTACGGAGAAGAGTTTGTCGGAGGGCGGGGGCGAAGCGGCAGTTTCTGAATTCAGGTCGTAGTGCTTGAATGCGCGCTGGGCAGCGTCGTGGAATTTCTGGTCGTTCAAGTAATACGGCGGGTTGGGCGTGACCTTTTTCATGGTGAAGCTCCTCTATGAGTAAGCACCTCCACTTTCGCTACCACACGATCAGGGAGGCGACTGTACACGGGGTGGTAGACCGGTCATAGAAACCCGGCAGGCCGAAGCCTCCCATGCACAGCCGCCACAAAGCAGCCCGCACAAAAAAACGCCCTTGAGCGTTTTGGGATCTATGAAATCGCCGGGCTACCACACCCGTTCGCTGAATTTGCAGCGACCCGCGAAGGTTAGCGACGACATACGACACAAGCAACCCTAAATCTTTGTGGGAACGGTCCTTAGGTCAGTTCCACCTTTTAGATCACAAGCCTGCTCACAAACAGACCCTCCTGACCAACCGAGATCAAAATGTGGGAGCGGGCTTGCTCGCGAAAGCGGCGTGTCAGCCAACAAATCCGGCACTGATACACCGCCTTCGCGAGCAAGCCCGCTCCCACACTGGATCTACGTCGCCTGCTGGTTTTCGGCCTCGATCAAGTCCTGCATCCGGCTCCAACCTTTCATTGGATCGTTCTCACGTTCTGCGTGGGAACGCATCCCGTGACGCTCCGCGTCACCACTGCGCAAGACTTCAACCTTCCATCCCCAGCTGGACGCAGAGCGTCCCAGGATGCATTCCCACGCGGAGCGTGGGAACGATCAAAGCAGGCCCAAGTCAGCCACTTCAGTACATCTGACAGACCGTGTCACCCAGGCTTGGGGCCGCTGCGCAGCCCAGCGGGAGCAAGCTCCCTCGCCACAGGTTAGGTATGGATCGTTCCCACGCTCTGCGTGGGAATGCATCCCGTGACGCTCCGCGTCACCACTGCGCAAGACTTCAACCTTCCACCCCCAGCTGGACGCAGAGCGTCCGAGGCGGCATTCCCACCCAGAGCGTGGGAACGATCAACGTCCTACAGCTACTTCCAACCTTTCATCAAACCTTCATCAAACGGTTTTACTCCAGTCATGTGCAAGTCATAGGGCTGACACAGCCCGCGCCTACTGTCGTTTGAACTCAAACGCAGCCACGGACGGCTGTTCAACCAGACAGAGAAGCCCATGACTCCAGCTATCCATGTCGATCATCTGAACAAGACCTTTGCGAAAAAATCCGCATTGGTCGACCTCGAACTCACCGTCGCCACCGGTGAGATGGTCGCGCTGATTGGCGCTTCCGGCTCCGGCAAGTCCACCTTGCTGCGCCACCTCGCAGGCCTGGCCTGTTGCGACAAGAGCAACGGCGGCAGCGTCAAGGTGCTGGGCCGGGAAGTGCAGGCCAGCGGGCGGTTGAATGGCAAGGTGCGGCGCCTGCGCGCCGATATCGGCTACATCTTCCAGCAGTTCAACCTGGTCAACCGCCTGAGCGTGCTCGACAACGTGCTGCTCGGTTGTCTGGGCCGCATGCCGCGCTGGCGTGGCAACCTCGGTTTGTTCAACACCGAGGAAAAACAGTTCGCCATGGAATCCCTGGCCCGCGTCGGCCTGGCTGACTTGGCCGCGCAACGCGCCTCTACCTTGTCCGGCGGCCAGCAGCAACGCGTAGCCATTGCCCGCGCTTTGACGCAACGCGCCGAAGTGATCCTGGCCGATGAACCCATCGCCTCCCTGGACCCGGAGTCGGCACGCAAGGTCATGGAGATCCTCGCCGACATCAACGGCCGCGACGGCAAGACCGTGGTGGTCACCCTGCACCAGGTCGATTACGCCATGCGTTATTGCCCCCGCGCCGTGGCGCTCAAGGGCGGGCGGATTCACTTCGATGGCCACGCCAGCGAGCTGAGCAGCCAGTTCCTCAACGATTTGTACGGTGCCGATGTCGACACCAGCCTGATGTTTTCCGACCAGACCCGCACACCCGTCGTCCCCGCACGGTTGGCCCTGGCCCGCGCTTGAAACCCTCCAACGACCCACAGGAATCCTCTCCATGTTGAACCGTATCGGTCATGTGTTTCTGTCCGCCGTGCTGTTAGCCAGCGTGGCCATGGGCAATGCCCAGGCCGCCGACAAGGCGATCAATTTCGGCATCATGTCCACCGAGTCTTCGCAGAACCTCAAGAGCATCTGGCAGCCCTTTCTGGATGACATGCACAAGAAGACCGGCCTCACCATCAACGCCACCTTCGCCTCCGACTACGCCGGCCTGATTCAGGGCATGCGCTTCAACAAGGTCGACGTAGCCTGGCTGGGCAACAAGGCCGCGATGGAAGCTGTGGACCGTTCCAACGGCGAAATCTTCGCCCAGACCGCCGCCGCCAACGGGGCCGCCGGTTACTGGAGCGTGCTGATCGTGCGCAAGGACAGCCCGATCAACAACGTTGAAGACATGCTCAAGAACGCCAAGAACCTGACCTTCGGCAACGGTGACCCGAACTCCACCTCGGGCTACCTGGTACCCGGCTACTACGTGTTCGCCAAGAATCACGTCGACGCCGCCACCGCCTTCAAGCGCACCCTCAACTCCAGCCATGAAGTCAACGCACTGAGCGTGGCCAAAGGGCAGTTGGACGTCGCCACCTTCAACACCGAAAGCTGGGACCGCCTGGAAGTCACCCAGCCGGACAAGGCCGCGATGCTCAAGGTGATCTGGAAGTCGCCGCTGATTCCGGCCGACCCGATGGTGTGGAGCAAGGCCCTGAGCGACAGCGAGAAGATCAAGATCCGCGACTTCTTCGCCAACTACGGTGACACCGACGAAGAGAAGGCCGTGCTGAAGAACATGCAACTGGGCAAGTTCCTCAAGTCCAGCGACGACCAGCTGTTGCCGATCCGCCAACTGGAGCTGTTCAAGCAGCGCACCACCATCAGCGCCGACGACAAGCTGGAAGCGGCTGACAAGGCCAGGAAGCTCGCCGACATCGACGCCGACCTCGCGAAGCTGCAACAGCGCATCACCGAACTGGACAAAAAGACCGCAGCCAACGGCTAACCCCCTGTAGGAATCGGGTTCATGTGGGAGCGGGCTTGCTCGCGAATACGGTGTGTCATTCAACGCATCCGGCGACTGAGTCACCGCATTCGCGAGCAAGCCCGCTCCCACATTAAGCCCAGTTCCAACCCTACACCGAGAGTGACCCATGACTACCTTGCATGCTGAAGCAGTGGGCAAAAGGACTTGGCCGCAATACCTGGGCTGGGGCCTGTTCCTGATCCTGCTGGCCTGGGCCTGGCACGGCGCCGAGATGAACCCGCTGGCGCTGTACCGCGATTCCGGAAACATGGCGACCTTCGCCGCCGACTTCTTCCCGCCGGACTTCCACGAATGGCGCTCCTACCTCAAGGAGATGATCGTCACCGTGCAAATCGCCCTCTGGGGCACGGTGCTGGCGATTGTCTGCTCGGTACCGCTGGGCATTCTGTGCGCCGACAACATCACGCCGTGGTGGATTCACCAGCCACTGCGCCGGGTGATGGATGCCTTCCGCTCGATCAACGAAATGGTGTTCGCCATGTTGTTCGTGGTCGCGGTGGGCCTCGGTCCTTTCGCGGGTGTCCTGGCCTTGTGGATCAGCACCACCGGCGTCCTCGCCAAGCTGTTTGCCGAAGCCGTCGAAGCCATCGACCCGGGCCCCGTTGAAGGTGTGCGAGCCACCGGCGCGAGTGCCTTGCAGGAAGTGATCTACGGCGTGATCCCGCAAGTGATGCCGCTGTGGGTGTCCTACGCGCTCTACCGCTTCGAGGCCAACGTGCGCTCGGCGACGGTGGTGGGGATGGTCGGTGCCGGCGGGATCGGCGTGATCCTCTGGGAGAACATCCGCGCCTTCCAGTTCGTGCAGACCTGCGCGGTGCTGCTGGTGATCATCGTGGTGGTGAGCTGTATCGACGTGCTGTCCCAACGCCTGCGCAAGCAGTTTATCTGACGTCGGAGGGGTGCCCCAGGGCGCTTTTTTTTAAGCATGCAGTTGTCTAGACAAGATGAGCCGGTGTACCGCGAACTCGCCGACATCCTGCGCCGCGAACTGAGCAGCTACCAGGCCGGTGAATTCCTGCCGGGCGAGGTGCAGTTGGCTGAACGCTTCGGCGTCAACCGCCACACCCTGCGCCGCGCCATCGATGAGCTGGTGTTCGAAGGCAGCCTGTTGCGCCGCCAGGGCAAGGGCACCCAAGTGCTGGACCGCCCGCTGATTTACCCGATGGGCGCCGAGACCTCCTACAGCCAGTCGTTGTCGGCCCAAGGCGTGGGCGTGGAAGCGTTGCTGCTCAAGCGCCGCTACTGCTTCGCGAGCCGCGAAGAGGCGCAGCAGTTGGGCATCGCCGAGATGGCGCCAATGATCGAGCTGCAGACCCTGCGCAAGCTCGACCACCAGCCGGTCAGCCTGATCCGCCATCGTTACTGCGCCAGCCATGCACCGTTGCTGGCGGACTACAACGGCGGCTCCCTGCGCCAGTACCTGCGTGAACGCGACCTGCCGTTGACCCGCACCCAAAGCCTGATCGGCGCGCGTTTGCCCAACCGCGACGAAGCCGCACTGCTGATGATGCCCCGGCACTTGCCGGCGCTGACCGTATTCACTCTTTCCCGCGATCGCGACGGCCGCCCGGTGGAGCTGGCGCAGTCCACCAGCCGTTCGGATCGCTTCCAGTACCAAGTGGTGACCTGATGGAGACCTCGATGAACCTGTCCCCGCGTCAACACTGGATCGGCGTGCTCGCCCGCGCCTTTCGCAGTGAATTGCTGCCCCATGAAGACGCCCTGCGCGACGTGGATTACCAACTGATCCGCGCCCCGGAAATCGGCATGACCCTGGTGCGTGGCCGCATGGGCGGCAATGGCGCGCCGTTCAACCTCGGCGAAATGAGCGTGACCCGCTGCGTGGTGCGCCTGGCTGACGGGCGCACCGGCTACAGCTACCTGGCCGGGCGCGACAAGGTCCATGCCGAACTGGCGGCCCTGGCGGATGCGCATTTGCAGGGCGCGCACCCGAGCCCCTGGCTCAGCGACCTGATCGGCTCACTGGCCAACGCCCAGGCCGAGCGCCGGGCGCAAAAAGAGGCCGACACCGCCGCCACCAAGGTCGAGTTCTTCACCCTGGTTCGAGGAGAAAACTGATGAATGCCCAACGCTTGCAACCGGCCTTTGTAGACCCGGTGCTGGATGCCCAGCGCGGTTTTCGCGGCGCCCTCAAGGCCCTCGCCGAGCCCGGCCTGATCCAGTCCTTGCCCGCCGCCCCCAGCCTTGAAGGCCTGGCGCCGGCCACCTACGCGCTGTGCCTCGCGCTGCTGGATATGGACACGCCGCTGTGGCTGGCACCGTGCTTCGACACGCCGCTGATTCGCGCCAACCTGGCATTCCACTGCGGCTGCCCGCTGACCACCAACCGGGAAGAGGCCGCGTTCGCCTTGCTCGGTGAACAGGACTTGCTCGACCTCAGCGGCTTCGACCACGGCAACGACCGTTACCCCGATCAGTCCTGCACCTTGCTGGTCCAGTTGACCGACCTGGAAGCCGGTCGCGCCTTGAACTGGCGCGGTCCGGGGATCAAGACCCAGCGTCAGGTCAACCTGCCGGTGCCTCAAGCATTCTGGCTCGAACGTCAACGCCGCGAGACGTTTCCCCGTGGCCTGGACGTGTTGTTCGCCGCCGGCCATCACCTGATCGGCCTGCCACGCAGCACCCGAATTGCACAGGAGCATGCCTGATGTACGTAGCCGTCAAGGGTGGCGAACAGGCCATCGACAATGCCCACCGCCTGCTGGCGAAAAAGCGCCGGGGCGATACCTCCATTCCGGAACTGAGCGTGGAGCAGATCCGCGAGCAACTGCCGTTGGCGGTCGCGCGAGTGATGAGCGAAGGCTCGCTGTACGACACGGAGCTGGCCGCGCTGGCGATCAAGCAGGCGGCGGGGGATCTGGTGGAAGCGATCTTCCTGCTGCGGGCTTACCGCACCACGTTGCCGCGCTTCAGCCCGAGCCTGCCGATCGATACCGCGCAGATGTCACTGAGCCGGCGGTTGTCGGCCACCTTCAAGGACGTACCGGGCGGGCAACTGCTGGGCCCGACCTTCGATTACACCCACCGTCTGCTGGACTTCGCGCTGCTGGCCGAAGGTGAATACCCAGGCCCGCAAACCACAGCGGAGGCGACCCTGGAAGCATGCCCGAGAGTCTTGGGTTTGCTGGCTAAAGAAGGCTTGATCAAGAACGAATCCGACGACACCGGCAGCGTCGCCGACATCACCCGCGACCCGCTGGAATACCCGGCCAACCGCGCCCAGCGCCTGCAAGCCCTGGCCCGTGGCGATGAAGGTTTCCTGCTGGCGCTGGGTTACTCGACCCAACGTGGTTACGGCCGCAACCACCCGTTTGCCGGTGAGATTCGCATCGGTGACGTCGAGGTGTGGATCGACCCGCAAGAGCTGGGTTTCCCGATCTGCCTGGGCAGTATCGAAGTCACCGAGTGCGAGATGGTCAACCAGTTCGTCGGCTCGGCCACCGAGCTGGCGCAGTTCACCCGGGGCTACGGCCTGGCATTCGGGCATGCCGAGCGCAAGGCGATGGGCATGGCGCTGGTGGACCGCTCGTTGCGCGCCAATGAGTTCAACGAAGAAATCGTCTCGCCGGCCCAGCAGGAAGAATTCGTGCTGTCCCACTGCGACAACGTCGAGGCGGCGGGCTTCGTTTCCCACCTCAAATTGCCTCACTACGTGGACTTCCAGTCCGAGCTGGAACTGATCCGCAAACTGCGCCAACCGGCCGAGGGCACGCGCCATGAATGACCTGACCCAAACACCTGCGCGTGACCCGGCGTACAACTTCGCCTACCTCGACGAACAGACCAAACGCATGATCCGCCGCGCCTTGCTCAAGGCCGTGGCGATCCCCGGTTACCAGGTGCCGTTCGGTGGCCGCGAGATGCCGCTGCCTTACGGTTGGGGCACCGGCGGCATGCAACTGACCGCTGCGATTCTGGGGGCCGATGACGTGCTCAAGGTCATTGACCAGGGCGCCGACGACACCACCAACGCCGTGTCGATCCGGCGCTTTTTCGCGCGCACCGCCGGCGTCGCCACCACAGAAAGCACCCCGGACGCCACGGTGATCCAGACCCGCCACCGCATCCCGGAAACCCCGTTGCACGCCGACCAGATCATGGTTTACCAAGTGCCGATCCCCGAGCCGCTGCGCTTTATCGAGCCGTCGGAAACCGAGACCCGCACCATGCACGCCCTCAATGATTATGGGGTGATGCACGTCAAACTCTACGAGGACATCGCGACCTTCGGCCATATCGCCACCAGCTATGCCTACCCGGTGATGGTGGATGAACGCTACGTGATGGACCCGTCGCCGATCCCCAAATTCGACAACCCGAAACTCGACATGAGCCCGGCGCTGATGCTGTTCGGTGCCGGTCGCGAAAAGCGCTTGTACGCGGTGCCGCCGTACACCCAGGTCACCAGCCTGGACTTTGAAGACCACCCGTTCGAAGTGCAGAAGTGGGAACACAACTGCGCCATCTGCGGCAGCCATGAATCGTTCCTCGATGAGCTGATTCTCGACGATGCCGGTACCCAGAGTTTTGTGTGTTCCGACACCTGGTACTGCGCCCAACGGGTCAAGGAGAACAACCAGTGAGCCAGCCTCTTTTGCAAGTGCGTGATCTGTCGTTGTTATACGGCGAAGAGAAGGGCTGCCAGGACGTCAGCTTCGATTTGTACCCCGGCGAAGTGCTGGGGATTGTCGGCGAATCCGGCTCGGGCAAGTCCACCTTGCTCTCGTTGCTCAGTGGACGTTTGCCGCCGCAGGCCGGGAACATCGGCTATCGCAGCAAGGACGGCGAATGGCTGGATTTGTACAGCGCCAGCGAAGCCGAACGCCGCACCTTGCTGCGCACCGAGTGGGGTTTCGTCGAGCAGAACCCTCGGGACGGTTTGCGCATGGGCGTCTCTGCCGGCGCCAACATCGGCGAGCGCCTGATGGCCCAGGGCGTGCGCAATTATCAGCAACTGCGCGGCGCCGGCCTCGACTGGCTCGGCCAGGTGGAAATCGACCCGCAGCGCATTGATGACTTGCCCCGAACCTTCTCCGGCGGCATGCAACAGCGCCTGCAAATCGCCCGCAACCTGGTCTCCCGCCCGCGCCTTGTGTTTATGGACGAACCCACCGGCGGCCTGGATGTATCGGTACAGGCGCGCTTGCTCGACCTGCTGCGCGGCCTCGTTCGCGAGCTGGATCTGGCGGTGGTGATCGTGACCCACGACCTCGCCGTGGCACGCCTGCTGGCCGACCGCCTGATGGTGATGCGCCGTTCCCGCGTGGTGGAAACCGGGCTGACGGACCAGATCCTCGACGATCCACAGCACCCTTACTCTCAACTGCTGGTGTCTTCGGTATTGCAGCCATGATGAATGCCTTGATCGAGGTCCGTGACCTCTCGAAAACCTTCACCTTGCACCAGCAGAACGGCGTAGTGCTGAACGTGCTGCGCGGGGTGGAGTTCAGCGTGAAAGGCGGTGAATGTCTGGTGCTGCATGGCCAGTCCGGCGCCGGTAAAAGTACGTTGCTGCGCACCTTGTACGGTAACTATCTGCCGGCGGGTGGCAGCATTCGGGTACAGCATCTCGGCGAATGGCTGGAGCTGGTCGGTGCCGAGCCTCGGGAGGTGTTGCAAGTGCGCCAGCAGACCCTGGGCTACGTCAGCCAGTTTCTGCGGGTAATTCCGCGTGTGGCCTGCCTGGATGTGGTGATGGAACCGGCCCTGGCCCGTGGCTGGTCGAAGGCCAATGCACAGTCCCGCGCCGAGCATCTGCTGACCCGCCTGAATATTCCCCAGCGCCTGTGGCAGTTGGCACCCGGCACGTTCTCCGGTGGCGAGCAGCAGCGGGTCAACATCGCCCGTGGCTTCATGGTGGATTGGCCGGTGATGCTGCTGGACGAACCCACCGCGTCCCTCGACGACAGCAACCGCCAGGTGGTGCTGGAACTGATGAACGAAGCCAAGGCCGGCGGTGCCGCACTGATCGGCATCTTCCACGACCGCGCCGCCCGTGAAGCGGTTGCCGACCGCCATTTCGACATGACCCCCGCGCCTGTTGCCCAAGAGGAATACGCCCATGCCCGCTGAACAGATCCTCAGTAATGCCCGGCTGGTGACGGCTGATCGCATGTTCCTTGGCAGCGTGGTGCTGCGGGACGGACTGATCGTCGACATCGCCGAAGGCCGCAGCCGGTTGCCCCAGGCCCAGGATCTGGACGGTGATTTCCTGCTGCCGGGACTGGTGGAACTGCACACCGACAACCTGGAAAAACACATGACCCCGCGCCCCGGCGTGGACTGGCCGTCGACCTCGGCGGTACTCAGCCATGACGCGCAGATCATTGCGGCCGGCATCACCACGGTGTTCGACGCGGTGTCCATCGGCGATGTGAACCCCAAGGGCAACCGCATGCAGAAACTGCCGGCGATGCTCAACGCCATCGCCTCGGCAGAAAGCGCCGGCCTGACCCGCGCCGAACACCGCCTGCACCTGCGCTGCGAGCTGTGCCATCCCGACACCTTGAGCGTGTTTCGTGACCTGGTGGAAAACCCGCTGGTGCAGTTGGTGTCGGTGATGGACCACTCGCCGGGCCAGCGCCAGTTCGTGCTCGAATCCAAGTACCGTGAGTACTACATGGGCAAGTACCACCTGAACGACGAGACCATGGACGCGTTCATCAAGCTGCAGATGGCCAACTCGAAGGAATACAGCGACCGCTACCGCGCCGCGATCGTCGAGCATTGCCTGGCGCGCGGGCTGTCGGTGGCCAGCCATGACGATGCGACGTTGGCGCATGTGGAGGAGTCGGCGCGCTATGGCATGACCATCGCCGAATTCCCCACCACCCTGGAAGCGGCCCGTGGCTGCCAGCAACTGAACATGAAAGTTCTGATGGGCGCGCCGAACGTGGTGCGTGGCGGGTCCCACTCGGGTAATGTGGCCGCCGCCGGCCTGGCTGCCGAAGGATTGCTGGATATACTTTCCAGTGACTACTACCCGGCCAGCCTGCTGCAGGCGGCGTTCGTGCTGGCCGATCAACAGGACGGCGGCGACCTTTCCCGGGCGGTCAAGATGATCAGCCTGGCGCCCGCACACGCGGCGGGCCTGAGTGATCGCGGTGAAATCGCTATCGGTCTGCGGGCCGACCTGGTGCAAGCCAAAAAAAGCCAAGACGGACTGCCCGTGGTCCAACAAGTCTGGCGACAAGCGAAGAGGGTGTTTTGATGGCAGGCAGGTTGATCTATCTCATCGGACCATCGGGTTCGGGCAAGGACAGCCTGCTGGATGCCGCACGACCGCGTTTGGCCGAGCGTGGCTGCCGCATTGTGCGGCGGGTCATCACCCGCTCGGCGGAAGCGGTGGGCGAAGCCGCGCAAGGCGTGAGCCCCGCGCAGTTTGCCGCGATGGAGGCCGCGGGCGCCTTTGCCCTCAGTTGGCACGCCAACGGCTTGTCCTATGGCATCCCCCGGGAAATCGATGAGTGGTTGGCGGCGGGAGACGACGTGCTGGTCAACGGCTCTCGCGGCCACCTGGCGCAAACCCGCTTGCGTTACCCGAACCTGCTGGTGGTATTGCTGACGGTGGATCAAGGCGTTTTGCGCCAGCGTTTGCTGGCGCGGGGCCGCGAATCCGTGGCGGAGATTGATCAGCGGCTGGCACGCAATGCACGATTCGCCGAAGGTTTGAGCACGGCACCGGATGTATTCCTGCTCGACAACTCCGGCCAACTGGCGCACACGGTCGAGCGCCTGCTGGGCTGCCTCGACGGGCAACCGGCATGCGCCTGACCCTGCTGGGCACCGGCGATGCGCGGCAAGTCCCGGTGTATGGCTGTGAGTGCGCGGCCTGTGATTTGGCCCGCCGTGATGAGAGCCTGCGGCGTCGCCCATGCAGCGCGTTGATCGAGTGCGGCGACCAGCGCTGGCTGATCGACAGCGGGTTGCCCGACCTCACCG
>Ga0105251_10002437_pt1 | contig 14638 bp, 14 predicted proteins | sample KBSS64metaG_FD_80424 | JGI IMG/M metagenome (GOLD analysis project Ga0105251, IMG submission 80424) | Switchgrass rhizosphere microbial communities from Kellogg Biological Station, Michigan, USA - KBS S6-4 metaG | ecosystem: Host-associated > Plants > Roots > Rhizosphere > Soil | place...
AAGACGCTCGGCGAGATCGAGATACGTGCGCTTGCCCGTCTCGCGCGCGGAGTTGACATAGCCGTAGATCGCCCATGCCTGGCCACGGCTCCACGCGGATTCGTCGAAGGCGCCCTGAAACGTGTAGCCGCGCTTGCGTGCGCCGCTTTCCACGTCGTATTCGACGGCGTGATAAGTCGAGTCGTCATTGCGCACGAATGCGCGCGCGGTCATCTCGGCATGAGCATCGGCGGCGTGCCGGTAGCTGCCGTCGCCGGCGTGATTTGCGGCCCAGTAGAGCAAGGACAGATTCGCCATCGTGTCGATCGCGGACGCGCTTCGGCCGCGCGCATCGGAAAGCGGGCCCCATGACGCGAGATACGCGCCGTCGCGTGTCGTCACGAGCCGCGCACGCAGCTTGTCGGCCGCTTCGAGCGCGATGCGCGCGAACCGTTCGTCGCCCGTGATGTGATGCCCGGGCACCGCGCTGCTGTCGAAGATGAAGCCGATATCGTGCGTGTTCGGGTCCTGTGCGCGCTGCTCGACCAGCAACATGCGGGCACGCGCCCATTCGAGAAAACGCGTCTCGCCCGTATGCAGATACGAGGTCAGCAGGAGCCCTACCCAGAAGCCGCAGAACCAGTTGCCGTGGCTCCATGCGTCGCCGTCGTAGCCTGCGGAAAGCGAGGCGGGCAGACGCACCCATTGGCCATCGGGGCCGGTCAATTGCGGAAATTCGACGCCGAAGGTCAGCTCGTCGGCGGCGACTTTCTGCGCGGTCTTATCGAGAGTCTGGCGAAACAGTCTCGTCTGTTCGTCGGAAAGCGCCAGCGTTTGCGTTGCGTTCGACACGGTGTCTCCTTGAGTTCGTCATGCGCAGGACGATTGTAAAAAGCCCCTGCGCAACGGCGTTAGGATGAAACGCGTGAACTGTTGGACATTTCCGCACCGGCGCGGCGCGCGTGACGAATCAGATATGCAGCTTCTCGAGGCTGCGCCGATAGTCGATCGGTGAGCGGCCGGTGTGCTTGCGAAAGCAGCGGCTGAAATAGGCAGGATCGTCGAAGGAGAGCATGGCGGCGATCTCGGCGACATTCACTTCGGAGTGCAGCAGCAAACGCTTTGCCTCGAGCATCACGCGCTCGCGGATCAGTTTGGGCGCCGTGCTGCCGAGCGCCTGACGGGTCGACTCGTTGAGCGCGCGTTCGGTCACGTTGAGCAGGCGCGCATAGTCCGCCGCTTCGTTGACCGATCGAAAGTGCTTCTCGAGCAGGCTCTTGAAGCGACGAGACAGCAGCACGCTGCGCGATGCGGCGGCATCGCGCATGGCGGCGGCATCGCACATGCGCGCAACCTTGATCAGAAATACATGCAGCCAGGCCCAGATCGCATCCGTGTAGCCGACCTGCTCCTCCTGGTACTCCTGGCGGATGCCGTCCATCACGCGCGTCAGTTCGCGCACCTGTGCATCGCTCAGATGCAGGCAGGCACCGAGTTGCTCGAAGTCATAGACGGGTACATCGGTCGCGGTATGACGGTTTTGCACCCGAAACGCAAAGAACTCGGACGAAAAGCTGATCGAATAGCCGAGCGTGTCGGCGGACAGGTCGAGATCGTGGATCTGTCCGGGCGTCATGAAATAGAGCGTATGCGGGCGCACTTCGTAGCGCACCGAATCGATCACGTGAGAGCCGCTGCCCGCGATCACCCACATGACGTGATAGAAGTCATGGCGATGCGGATAGACGAGCGTTGATTTGAGCGCTTCGATCGGCGCGAGATGAAAGTCCGGCGTCTTGACGTGCGCGCCGTATTCGTAGTCCTCGATCCTGATGACCGGAACGTGGCAGCAACATGCGGTATCCAACTGTCTCCTCCTCGTCGTCGGCGATGTGTCTTCGCGCCTGCAGCATGCCCGCGCGATCGCGGGCCGCTGCACGAGTGTAGCCGCGCTGCCAGCGGGGCGTAATTGGCACTTACACCATGCGACGCGCGACGTGCGAGGTCATGCCGCGACGTTGCGCGCCATCATTGCTTCGTCGAAGCGCAGTTCCTTCAACGCGGAAAGCCCGCTCAACACCACGTGGCCGTGCTGATTTCGAACGGTCGTGTCCATCACGAGAATATGCTTGGCGGGTTTTTTCTCGACGACGCAGACGTTGATCGTCGCCGTATCGCCGATATACACCGGCCCGAGAAATCGCAGCTCCTGTCCGACATACGCGAAACCGGGCCCCGTCAGTTCCGTATGCGCCGCCGACACCAGCGCCGCCGTCAGAAGACCATGCACCACGCGCCGGCCGAAGGGCGAGCATTCGGCGAACGCGTCTTCCATGTGCAGCGGATTCAGGTCGCCGGACAGATGCCCGAACGCGTTCACTTCGGCTTCGGTGACCGTATGCACGACCACCTGCGTGCGGCCGATTTCGATATCGTCGAAGCGCAGGAGCGCCGGCCAGTTGTTCGGTTGTGCGCTCATGCGTCTCTCCTCGAAGTCAGTGCAATGCGCCCCTCGACAAAGGCGTCGATCTCCTGCGGCGTATATCCCAGTTCCGCGAGCACCTCGCGGGTATGTTGTCCCTGTTTCGGCGGATGCCGGCGCAGAGGCGGCGCCTCGCCGTCATAGCGCACCGGATGCGCCAGCACGCGCACCGGGCCGGCCTGCTCGTGCTCGAACGACATGATCATCTGATTGTGCGCGACTTGCGGATCGTGCTCGACCTGTTCGTAATCGTTGACCGGCGCGAACCAGATGTCGTGTTCCTCGAAGATGCGCATCCATTCTTCGGTCGTGCGCGTCGTGAGCGTGTCGTAGACAAGGCGGTTGATTTCCTCGCGGCGCATGACATTGTCCTTCGGATGCGTGAACCCGGCGAGTGCGGGACAAGACAGCGCACCGGCGAGCTTCTGGGTCGGCGTGAGCGACATCGCAATGTAGCCGTCCCGCGTCCGGTACACGCCATACGGCGCCGGATGGAAACGGCTGCCGGTAGGCGGATGCGTGCGCGGCCACAGCGGCCCCTTGTTCATGTAGTACGTGAACGGCTCGATCTGAAGATCGAGCGCGGCGTTGAGCAGGTTGCTCTCGACGCGCGTACCGACGCCCGTGCGCTCGCGCGACTGCAACGCGGCGACCACGCCGAACGCGGCGAGCACGGCGGCATGCTGATCGACGATGGCTGAGCCGACCGGCGTGGGCGGCGACTCCGCATCGCCGGAAAGCATGGTCATGCCGCTCATCGCCTGAAGCAGCAAGTCCTGGCCCGGACGCTTCAGATAAGGTCCGGACGAGCCGTACCCCGTGCACGAACAGTAGACGAGACGCGGGTTGGCCTCATGTACCTGCGCATAACCGAAGCCGAGCTTGTCGAGCACGCCCGGCCGATAGTTTTCGATCAGGACATCGGCCTCACGAATCAGGCGCCAGACGATCTCGCGCGCGGCTTGCTCGCGAAGATCGAGCGAAATGCTGCGTTGATTGCGGTTGCCGAGCAGAAAGAAGACGCTCACGCCTTCGACGAACGCATCCGCCCCGGTCCAGCTACGCTCGAATGCGCCGCCGGGCGGCTCGATCTTGATCACGTCGGCGCCGACATCGGCGAGCATCTGCACGGCGGCTGGGCCTTGCAAGAAGTGCGTGAAACTCAGTACCTTGATGCCTTCCAGCATAAACACTCCCCTCGATGTTTCAGCGCGAATTCACGCGAGCAGCGTGCGCGCGATGATCATGCGTTGTATTTCCGACGTTCCTTCGACAATCTCGAGCACCTTCGCATCGCCGAACGCGCGCGCGACCGGAAACTCGGCCATCACGCCGTAGCCGCCGTGGATCTGCAAGGCCTGGTGCGCCGCCGTCATCGCGTGTTCCGAGGCGAAGAGCTTCGCCTGCGACGCCTGCGTATCGAAGGGCGCGCCCGCATCCTTGAGCGCGGCCGCGTCGTAGAGCATGAGGCGTGCAGCATGCGCATGGGTCGCGATGTCGGCGACCTTGAATTGCAGTCCCTGAAACTCGGCCAGGGGCCGCCCGAACGCGCGACGCTCCTTCATATATGCGATGGAACGATCGAGCGAGCCTTGCAGGATGCCGAGCGCGAGCGCGCCGATGAGAATGCGGCCCGTGCTGATCTGCGCGAGCGTCTGACGCAGGCCCGCGCCGCGTTCGCCGAGCAGTTGATCGGCGGGAATCGCGCACTGCTCGAAGAACAGCTCATGCGTGATCGAAGCGCGCCAGCCGATCTTGCGCAGCTTGCGGCCCTTGCTGAACCCCGGCGTTCCCTGCGGCACGACGAAGTTGGAAATCTCCTTGCGGCCATCGGGACGCGTGCCCGTCACCGCCGCGATCACCGTGGGGCCGCCTATCTCCGTGCCCGAATTGCTGATGAACGTCTTCGCGCCATCGATGACCCAGCGCTCGCCGTCGAAACGCGCGCGCGTGGCGATGTTGGCCGCATCCGATCCGGCGTCCGGCTCGGAAAGGCCGATGGCCCCGATCTGCGTGCCATCGAGGATGGGCTTCAGGAAGCGCTCTTTCTGAGCGCTCGTGCCATAGTTGGTCAGCAGGCTCGCGACCGTCGCATTGGCCATCAGCGCATTGGCGACGGCGCAATCCACGCGCGCGAGTTCTTCCAGCACGATGACGAACGACAGCCAGTCGCCACCGCCGCCGCCGAATTGTTCGGGATAGGGCAAACCCGTGAAGCCGAGTTCGCAAGCCTGACGCCATAGCGTGTAGGGAAACGCTTCCTGTTCCCAGAGCGTTTCCGACTGCGGCGCGATTTCCTTTTCGGCGAAGCGTCGCACCGCTTCGCGGATCATCGCGTGCTGTTCGCCGAGCCAGTGCGGCTGCTTCAAGCTTGTCATCATGGTGTGAGCGGTGCCGGGTTGGGGCGCGCCGTGCGCCGGGTGAGCTTCTGTTCCATGAATTGGCGCAGCCCGGCGCGCGCGCCTTCGCTCGAAAAGTTGACCGCGTATTGCGCGGCTTCGAAATCGAGTCCCGCCGACAACGGCATGTCGCTCGCGCGATTCAACGCGCGTTTGGCCATCTCGACTGCGAACGGATCGTAGGATGCCAGCGTCGCAGCAAGGGACTGCACCGCATCGAAAAGCGCATCGGGGGCCGCAAGCTCATGGATGAAGCCGAACGCCTCGCATTGCGCCGCGGAAAAACGCCTGCCGCTCATGATGAAGCGCTTGGCGCACGCGAGCCCCATCTTGGCGACGGCGAGTTGCGTGCCGCCCCAGCCGGGCATCGTGTTGAGCGTGATCTCCGGAAACGCGAAGCTCGCATGATTCGATGCCACGATGAAGTCGCACGCGAGCGCCAGCTCGAAGCCGCCACCGAGCGCATAGCCGTTGACCATCGCGATGGTCGGCTTCGCGCACTCGTGCAGGCGCAGCAAGGCGCGCTGACCGGCGACCATGTCGCGATAGGCGGCGACGCCATCGAGCGAGACGAGCCGTTCTATATCGTTGCCGGCCGCGAATGCCTTCGCACCGCGGCCGGTGACGGCGATCACGCGCGTGGCGTCGTCGGCCGTGGCGTCGTCGATTGCGGCCGTGAGCGCGGCCAGCATCTCGGGCGTGAATGCGTTGAGCTTGTCGGCCCGATTGAGCGTCAGGAGCCGCAAGGTGCCGTGCTGCGAGGCGAGGACGGGGTCCGTGTTGTTCTCCATGGCCTTCACAGCACTTTCAGGTAAGTCTTGCCCGATGCGACGACCACGCCGTCCTGGCGGGTCACGTCGGCGGCGAACACGCACACGTTGCGTTCCTCGTCCTTGTCCTCGAGCGTCAGGCGTGCGGTAACCGTATCGCCGATGAACACCGGTGCGTTGAAGGTGATGTCATAGCGATACGAAACCGCGCCGGGGCTGGGCGCTTTCTGCGCCATCAACCCCATCACCGTCGACAGAAATCCGACCGACAGGCAGCCCTGCGCGATACGCTTCTCGAAGCGCGTGCTCTTTGCATATTCCTCGTTGAGATGCACGGCGTAAAAATCGCCGACGATGCCGGCAAAGCCGTAGATGTCGTATTCGGAGACGGTCTTGGCGAAATCGGCGGTGTCGCCGATTGCATAGCAATCCATATGAGGACGTTTGGCCATGTCGATGAGTCTTCGTTGTCGGTGGAGATGAACGTGACACGGTGCGTTCCGGCACCGTGCCGCCAGCATGGAAGTCACTTTAAAGAGAGGCCACGGCGAACCGGTAGGACGGTTCGCGCGATCTTTTGGACTTTTTTGCAGCGCTTCGCACGAGGCGCGAGCGCACCGTTAAAAAGTCCAAGAAATTCGAAGACTGGTCCTAACGCATCATCGCCACGATCACAAATACTTGCCTCAACCCGCCGGCCTGTGAAAGTTCATCGTCAGTCAGCATCGGGGCGATGCACGTCACACGCGAGGCGGTGTCCATATCGAGCAAGGAGACAACATGAGTTCGCTTTTCAAAGCGCAGAACATGCTGCGCGTGGCGATGAGCGCAGCGCTCGCCGCGATGTGCGTGGCCGCATCGTCCAGCGCGATCGCGCAGGACAAGGTCGTGATGAAACTCGGCCATACGCTCGCGCCCGACAATCACTATCAGCTCACGGCGCAGGTGTTCGCGAAGGAAGTGGCGACACGCACGCATGGTCACATCGAGATCCAGTTGTTTCCGCAGTCGCAGCTCGGCGGCGAAGTGCAGATGGCGCAGGCATTGCGCACCGGCACGCAGGACCTGATGATTTCCGCGCAGGCGCCGATCGACAACACCATCAAGCAATGGCAGATCTTCGACATGCCGTATCTTTTCTCCGGCATGGACGAAGCCAATCGCGTGCTGCAAGGTCCGGTCGGCCGCAAGTATCTCGACATGATGAAGCCGGTGAACATGATCGGACTCACCTGGCTCGCGGTGGGCGAGCGCAACCTCTTCACGACCAAGCGCCCCGTCACCTCGCTTGCCGATATGAAAGACCTCAAGGTGCGCGTGATGCAGAGCCCCGGGTATATCGCGGGCTACAAGGCGCTGGGCGCGAATCCGACGCCGCTCGCCTATAACCAGTTGTTCCTCGCGCTCTCGCAAGGTCTCGTCGATGGCGCCGACACCTCGCCCGAGCAGTTCGTGCAGGACAAGTTCTCCGATATCGCCAAGCATTTCTATGTGACGCACGTGAACTATCTGCCGGTCGTGCTCGCGATGAGCAAGGCGTCATGGGACAAGCTGTCGCCCGCGGATCAGAAGGCGTTCCAGGAATCGGCGAAGATTGCGGCGGACTACGACCTGAAGGAATACAAGCACGAATACGACGACGCGATCGCCACGATGAAGTCCAAGGGCATACAGGTGACGGTCGTCGATACCGCGCCGTGGGCGCAAGCCACCAAGGCCGCGCGCGACGAACTGGTCGCGAAGATTCCGGACGGCCCGGCGCTCTATCAGGAGATCAACACGGCGAGGCAAGCGTCCGCGGTCGCATCGAAATGACGGACGCGAACGACGGTCGAGGCTCGAACCCGGCATCGGAGATGACACGCATGGAAAAGCTCGCGCGCGGCTTGATGTCGGTCGACGACATCGTGCTGAAGATCAATCTGTTCGTCTGTAGCTGCCTGCTGCTCGGGGCGGTGATCGTGGCCGGCCTCGGCGTGATCTTCCGCTTCGTGCTGCACGATTCGCTGTCGTGGTCCGACGAGGTCTCGGCCTATCTGTTCGTATGGCTCACGTGCCTCGGCGCGGCAGCGGGCGTGAAGCTGCGCGCGCATCCGGAAGTGCGCGTGCTGGCCGATCGCGTGCCGGCCGCGTTCGCGCCGTTGCTCAAGGACTTCACGGATTGCGCGATTCTCGCGCTCGGCGCGGTGTTCATGCTGTACGGCACCGACATGCTGGCGCTGATGGGCACCGAAACCGCCGCGTCGATTCCGATCTCGATGGTCTATCCGTATCTCTCGATTCCCGTGTGCGGAGCGCTGCTCGCGTTTCACTCGCTGGTGCGCATCGTCGTCTCGCATCTCGCGCCGCAGGCGCAGACAGAGGCCACGCTGGTCGAGGGCGTGTCGGAACATCTCTAGGATAAACATCATGTGGGCAATCGCTTTTGGAGCAGGACTGCTCGGGCTCGGCGTGCCGGTGGCCATCTGCATCGGCATTGCGGCGACGCTCGCGCTGTCGATCAACGGCACGCCGCTGCTCGTGATTCCGCAGCAGTTGTTCTCGAACCTGAACAACGTCGGTCTGCTCGCCATTCCGTTTTTCATGCTGACGGGCGCGATCATGGACTCGGGCGGCGTGTCGAAGCGCATCATCGAGTTCTCGCAGGCACTCGTGGGCTTCATGCGCGGCGGGATCGGTCAGGTGACGATCGTCGCGAGCATGTTCTTCGCTGACCTCTCCGGCTCGGCCACGGCGGACACAGCCGCGATCGGCTCGGTGATGATTCCGGGGATGGTGAAGAAAGGCTATAACCGCGCGTTCGCGGTGGCGCTGCAATCGGCGGCGGGCTCGCTCGGGCTGCTTTCACCGGTGTCGATGAGCATGCTCGTCTATGCGTACACGGCCAACGTTTCGGTCGGCACGATGTTCATCGCCGGCATCATTCCGATGCTGCTCGTGGTGGCGTCGTTCATGATCGTCAATTACGTGACCGCCGTCAGGAACGACTACAGCGCAGTCGAGCCGTTCGATGGGCGCAAGCTGTGGACGACCTTCCGCGAGGCTTTCTGGGCGCTGCTCACGCCGGTCATCATTCTTGGCGGGATTCTCGGCGGCATCTTCACGCCCGTCGAGGCGGGTGTGGTCGCGGCGGTCTATGTGACGCTCGTGAGCGCGTTCATCTTCCGTACGCTCAAGCTCTCGCATTTCAAGGACATTCTGGTGCGCACCTCGGTGAACACCACGCGCGTGTCGTTCCTGCTCGGGCTGGCGTTCGTGCTCGGGCGCTATCTGATCGAGGCGCAGATTCCGCTGCACGTGGCGAACAGTTTTCTTGCAATCACGACGAGCGCAATCGTGTTGCTGATCCTGATCAACCTGTTCCTGATCGCGGCGCATACCGTGCTCGAAACGATCTCGAGCATCGCGGTGGTGATTCCTGTGTTTCTGCCGCTCGTCGTGCAGATGCATATCGACCCGATCGTGTTCGGCGTGATCGTGCTGATCAACTCGGCCATCGGCATCAATCTGCCGCCGATCGGCTTCTGTCTGTTCACGGCCGCGTCGATCGGCGGCGTATCGGTGGAGAAGGCAACACGCGCGATCCTGCCGTTCATCCTGGCGCTGGTGATCGACTTGTTGCTGATCATCTTCTTCCCGCATATTCCGCAGTTCCTGCCGCATCTGCTGGGCGCGAAGTAAGCGGATCACATTCCACGCAGCGCACGCAGGCGCTGCGCCTCACGTCCGTCCGCGCGGCGCTTCGATTTCGAAGCGCCGCGTTTTCACTCGTTACGCAAGCGCAACCACCGCAATCTCGACCAGCAGATGAGGCGCTGCAAGTCTCGCTTCGACGGTTGCGCGCGTCGGCGCGCAGCCTTGCGGCACCCACGCATCCCAGACTTCGTTCATGCCGGCGAAATCGCGCGTGATATCCGCGAGCCACACTTGCGCGGATACGAGGCGCGTCTTGTCGATGCCGGCTTTCTCCAGAAAGCCGTCGATCTTCTCCAGCACTTTCGCGGTTTGCAGCTTCACATCGGGCGTCGGATCGGCGCAGGTCTGCCCGCCGATGAAGACGAGGCCCGCCGCCTTGACGACGCGGCTCATGCGCTGATTGGTGTCGATGCGAACGATATCGCTCATGAAAATCTCTCCGATAAAGGAATGAAAGCGCCGCACGGGCCGACCGGTCCACGCGCGGCAAGAAGAAAACGGGTTCAGTGAGTGACGAGTTGCGAGCCGCCGACATCCGACGATGCGGTGTCGAGGCCGAAGCGATCGATGGCGAAGGCATCGAGCGAAATCGACGGCGCGCCGTCGAGCATCAGTTCCGACACGAGCTTGCCGCAGCCCGGCCCGAGCTGAAAACCGCTGCCGCAATAGCCGAACGAGTAGTAGAGATTCGACGCCCGGCGGCTTGCCGAGATCACCGGCAGTTCGTCTTCCGTAAAGGCCTCGACACCGGCCCATGCGCGATTCACCCCGAGATGGCGCAGATGCGGAAAGAGCTCCGTGACGGTGCGCGCGCTCTTCACGAGACGGATGAAATCCACTTCGCCGTGACGATGTGCGAGATCCGCAATGCCGATCAGCTTGCCGCCGATCACCACGGTGCCGTTGTCGAATTGCTTGAACGAGAGCGGCCGGCCGGTCGCGCCGAGCGTCGCGCGGCAGAACGGCGCGACGCGATGCGTGACCATCAGCATCAGGCCTTCGGGATGCACCGGGACCGGTTCGCCCACTTGTTTCGCAAGCTCGCCGGACCAGGCGCCCGCCGTGACGAGCAGCTTTTCCGCGCTGAAGGTGCCGCGCGGCGTGTGCGCGAGCCAGCGCGCACCGCGCTGCTCGATGCGGCGCGCGGGCGTGCCTTCCAGAAAGCGCACGCCGAGCTTCTGCGCGGCGAGGCGAAAGGCGGTCGTGGTTCTGAACGGCAGCGCGTAGCCGTCGCGCTCGACCCAGATGCCGCCCGTGACGTGCCGCGCGAGTGCGGGTTCGAGTTCGAGCACGGTTTCGCGGTCGATCACTTTCTCATGCGTGAAGCCGTGCGATTCGAGCAGCGCGACGCGCGCGCGGCACGCTTCGAGTTCGTTATCGGTTTCGGCGATCTTCAACTGGCCGGAGGCAACGAAGCCGCCGTCCTCGCCGATCAGATCGGTCATGCCGTGCCATATCTCGCGCGACATCAGCGCGAGCGGAATCTCCGGCACGGGGCGCCCGAGCGTGCGCACGCCGCCCGCATTGACGCCCGACGAATGACGCGCGACGTAATCGGCTTCGAGCACGATCACCTTCGCGCCGCGCCGCGCCAGGTGAAACGCGCTGCTCGTGCCGTGCAGCCCGCCGCCGATGACGAGCACGTCCGCTTCCTGCGATTCGGTTGCGTCATTCACCGGCGAGTTCTCCGAGCGTGAGCGGCTTGATCGGCGGACGAATGCGGTAATAGCCGACTTCGGCGGGCGACACCTGGCGCGCATCGGCGATGACTTCCGTCACCGTGAGGCCGCACATGCGGCCCTGGCACGGTCCCATGCCGCACCGTCCGAACGATTTCGCCTGATTCGGTCCCACGCAACCCAGTTCGACGAACTTGCGCAACTCGCCCGCCGTGACTTCCTCGCAGCGGCACACGATGGTCTCGCTGCGTGGAATGCGGTTGACGTCGCGCGGGCGATACAGGCTGTCGAGAAACGGGCGGATGCGCGTGACATCCGCGAGCGCGCGGCGCAGTCCGGCCGCTTCGGCATCGCGCTTCGCACGTTCGACCGCGCCCAGTTGCGCCGCCGCCGCGAGCCCCGCGAGCGTGCCCTGCAGCGCCGCCGCCTGCGCGCCGCCGATGCCGGCGCCATCGCCCGCGACGAAGATGCCGGGTACATCGAGCTCGCCCCACGCATCGACGTTCGGCGTGAAGCACAGCTGGGCGTCGTCCCAGCGATGCGACGCGCGCAACGCCTGCGTGAACTGCGTATTCGGCACGACGCCCTGATGCAGCAGTATCACGTCCGCCTCGATGCGGTGCGCCGTGCCCTGCGTCGTGAAACTGAGCGCCGCCGCATGTTCGACCCGATCCGCGCCGAGGCGCGATTCCACGCGCAGATCGTCGGCTGCTTCGAAGATCGGCACGCCCGCCTCGCGCAGCGTACGGATCAGTTGCAGGCCCTTCGAGAGAAACGGCCACGCGCGCAGCGCCGAGAGCAGGTGGCGCTTCGCGCGCCAGCGGTCTTCGTGGCGCGTGGTATCGACGAGCGCGCGGATCGGCACGCCGGCGCGCACGTATTGCCAGCCGAGCAGATACAGGAGCGGGCCGCAGCCCGCGAGAACCGGCGGCGCGGCGGGCACTTCGCCCGCGCTCTTCAAAAGGATCTGCGCCGCGCCCGCGGTCAGCACGCCGGGCAGCGTCCAGCCGGGAATCGGGAAGGGGCGCTCGAGCGCGCCGCTCGCCAGAATCACGCGCTGTGCGTCGAAGGAGCCGATCTTGCCGTCTTTCAGGAAATTGACGCCGCGCTCGCGCGTGACCTGCCAGACGCTCGCGTTCGTGAGGTGACGCGCGCCGGATGCGGCGAATCCTTCCGCGATGGCGGCGCCCGCCGCGTAGTCCGGCCCGAGAATCTCCTTGCGCCGCGCGTCCGCCTTGCCGATCGCCCGATAAATCTGTCCGCCGACGGCGTCCTGCTCGTCGATCAGCACCGTTTTCAGGCCCGCGCGGGCGGCGCGTGTCGCGGCGCTCATGCCGGCGGGACCGGCGCCGATCACGACGACATCGACGGCTTCCGAAGCGAAATCAGCGGCCATGCGCGTTCTCCAGCGAGGCGTCGATGGGCGCCGCGGGCGGCAGATCGCGTGCGCCTTCCTGCGAACGCACGCGCATGCCGGCTTTCACTTCGACCATGCAGCTCTGGCGGCTCGGCACGCCGTCGATTTCGACAAGGCATTCGAAGCACGCGCCCATCATGCAGTAGGGCGCGCGCGGCGCACCGGAGACGGGCGTCGCACGAAAGCGCGAGATGCCCGCCGCGAAGAGCGCCGCCGCGACGGAGCGGCCCGCGGCCACGGTGAGCGGTCGGTCGTTGAACCAGATTTCGATGGCTGCGGCGCCTTGCTCGCCCGGCAGCGGTTTGAAGAGCGTATGGATCGTCTGGGAAGTCATGGCGAATTCAGTGAGCGGGAGTCAGTTCCGCGGCGTTTTCAAAGCGGCGCGCGGAGAAGCTGGGCAGTTCGTCGGGCATCGGCGCGCCCGAAATCCACGGCGCCACGCGCAGCGCATGCGCGGCCGCGAGCGTCACGCCGCTGTGGCAGGTGACGACGAACGCACCCGGATGCGTCTGCGAGCGGTCGTAGATCGGAAAACCGTCGGGGCTGTAGACGCGCAGCGCGGCCCACATGCGCACGAGGCGCACGTCCTTCAGCATCGGGAAGGCACGCACGCCGCGCCGGGCGATGTCGGAGAGCACGTGCGTCGTCGTGAAATCGTTGAGGCCGACTTCTTCCATCGAATCGCCGAACTGCACGCTGCCTTCGTCGGTCTGGCGCACGTTGAGGGTCGGATAGTGGAGAAACGGCGCGACGCGCTCGGTCACCAGCACCTGGCCGCGATTGGGCGCGACGGGCGCATTCAGCCCGACGAACGGCGCGAGCGCGCGATTGCCGAGGCCGGCGGCCAGCACCACGCGGGCCGCGCGATATGTCCCGCGCCTCGCGTGGACCGTGAAGCCGTTCGCGTCCGGCACGATGCGCTCCGCGCGCTCGCCCGGGACGAGCCGCACGCCGCGTGTCTGCATCGCGGCATGCAGGCCGCGCAGCAGCTTGAGCGGATTCACGTGACCGTCCATCGGCGTATAGCTCGCGCCGATCACGGCCGGCCCGACCTGCGCAATCCGCTCGCGCACTTCGGCGGCGTCGAGCATCTGATACGGGTAGTCGCCAAGCTCGGCATTGAGCGTCGAAAGGCGTTTCTCGCGATCGGCGAGTTCCGCTTCGTTGAAGCAGAAGTGAAAGCCGCCCGGCTGACGCAAGGCCACGTCGATGCCCGTTTCCGCGAGCAACGCATCGGCGAAACCGGGCCAGCGCACGGCCGACGAGCGCGACCAGCGCGCGTAAGGCGAGAGGCCGTAGCCTTTGCCCTGAATCCACACGAGGCCGAAATTGCCGCGCGAAGCGCGAAAGCCGCCGTCGTCCTCGTCGAGCACCGTCACGCGCGCGCCTTCGCGGGCGAGTCCGTAAGCGACGGCCGAGCCGACGAGGCCGCCGCCGAGCACGAGCACGTCGGGGCTGGCGGAACTTGAAAGGGTCATCGGGCTTCTCCGATCAGAATGCGATCCAGCCCGACCATGCGGTCGAGCAGCATCATCAGCAACACGGTGCCGACGATCAGCACCGCCGACACCGATGCGACCAGCGGATCGATCGTCTGCGCGATCTGGTTGTACATGGCGACGGGCAAGGTGGTGGTGCCGGGCGTCGCGACGAAGATCGTCATCGTCAGCTCGTCGAAGCTCTGGATGAACGACAGCACCCATCCGCCGGCGACGCCGGTGCGGATCATCGGCAGGACGACGCGGCGAAACGCGGTGAAGCGGCTCGCGCCGCACGAGAGCGCCGCGCGCTCGGCATCGCGATCGAGGCCGACTGCCGACGACAGCGCGAGCCGCAGCGCATACGGCAGCACGATGATCACGTGCGCCGCGACGAGCGACCAGAACGAGCCGGACAGATGCAGCAGCGACAGGAAGCGCAAAAACGCGATGCCGAGCACGACGGCCGGAATCATCATCGGCGAAAGGAAGAAGCTCGTGAGTGCGGCGCGGCCGGGAAAGCGGTAGCGCGCGATGGCGAGCGCGGCGGGCACCGCGAGTAGCACGCCGATGGTGGCCGCGGCGAAGGCGAGACGGACCGACAGCCAGAACGCCGAGACGATGTCGCCGTTCTCGACGATCGCGCGGAACCAGCGCAGCGACGCGCCGTCGAAGGGCATCGAAATGAAGCCCTTGTCGGTGAAAGCCACGAGCATCACCACGACCAGCGGCGCGAGA
>Ga0105251_10002442_pt1 | contig 14621 bp, 14 predicted proteins | sample KBSS64metaG_FD_80424 | JGI IMG/M metagenome (GOLD analysis project Ga0105251, IMG submission 80424) | Switchgrass rhizosphere microbial communities from Kellogg Biological Station, Michigan, USA - KBS S6-4 metaG | ecosystem: Host-associated > Plants > Roots > Rhizosphere > Soil | place...
CTGCTGTCGGTGGTCGAGCGCTTCCGCGCGGCGGGCCTGGACCAGGGCATCCGCCTGCTGCACTTCCACATGGGTTCGCAGATCGCCAACCTGGCCGACTACCAGCACGGGTTCAAGGAAGCCATTCGTTACTACGGCGAACTGCGCAACCTCGGCCTGCCGGTAGACCACATCGACGTGGGCGGCGGCCTGGGTGTGGACTACGACGGTACCCACTCGCGTAACGCCAGCTCGATCAACTACGACATGGACGACTACGCCGGCGTGGTTGTGGGCATGCTCAAGGAATTCTGCGACGCCCAGAGCCTGCCGCACCCGAACATCTTCTCCGAGAGCGGCCGTTCCCTGACCGCCCACCACGCCATGCTGGTGGTGCAAGTTACCGACGTCGAGAAGCACAACGACGACGTGCCGCTGATCGAGAACAAGGAAAGCCTGCCGGAAACCGTGCAATGGCTGGTGGACCTGCTGGGCCCGACCGACATTGAAATGGTCACCGAAACCTACTGGCGCGCCACTCACTACATGAGCGACGTGGCCACTCAGTACGCCGACGGCAAGATCACCCTGGCCGAGAAGGCCTTGGCTGAACAATGCTACTTCGCCGTCTGCCGCCGCCTGCACGACTCGCTGAAAGCCCGCCAGCGTTCCCACCGCCAGGTGCTGGACGAACTCAACGACAAGCTGGCCGACAAGTACATCTGCAACTTCTCGGTCTTCCAGAGCCTGCCGGACACCTGGGCCATCGGCCAGGTGCTGCCGATCCTGCCGCTGCATCGCCTCGACGAAGAGCCGCTGCGCCGTGCGGTGCTGCAGGACCTGACCTGCGACTCCGACGGCAAGATCAAGCAATACGTCGACGAGCAGAGCATCGAGACCAGCCTGCCGGTACACGCTGTGAAAGAAGGTGAGGACTACCTGCTGGGGATCTTCCTGGTGGGTGCCTACCAGGAAATCCTTGGCGACATGCACAACCTGTTCGGTGACACCGACTCGGTGAACATCTACCAGCGCGAAGACGGTTCGGTGTACAGCGCCGGGATCGAGACCCACGACACCATCGAAGACATGCTGCGCTACGTGCACTTGTCGCCGGAGGAGTTGATGACTCACTACCGTGACAAGTGCGCCAGCGCGAAGATCACGGCGGCGGAGCGGACTCAGTTCCTGGATGCGTTGCGTCTTGGTTTGACGCGTTCGTCGTACCTGTCCTCGTAAGTACACCGCTCCCAGGCTGACAAAGATCTCAACGTGACAGAGATCCAGTGTGGGAGCGGGCTTGCTCGCGAAGGCGGTGTGTCAGTCAATACATGTGCAGACTGATACACCGCCTTCGCGAGCAAGCCCGCTCCCACATTTGGATCGCCGCAAGTCCTGCAGTTTTTATAGGGCCTGAATAATGTCGAAAAAGCTCCTGCAAGTGTTCACCCTGGCCATCGCGACGCTGCTCGCAGCCTGCTCCCCGATCAAAGTGCTCAACGCACTCACCCCCACCAGCACCTTCACCAAAACGTCCTCCATCGCCTACGGCGATGACCCCCGCCAGAAACTCGATATCTACCGCCCCGTCACCGCCTTGCCCAACGCGCCCGTCGTGGTGTTTTTCTATGGCGGCAGCTGGAACAGCGGTTCCAAGGATGACTACGGGTTTGTCGGCGAAGCGTTGGCCTCCCGTGGAATCGTGGTGGTGATCGCCGATTACCGGCTTTACCCGCAAGTGCGTTACCCACTGTTTTTGCAGGACGGCGCCCAAGCGGTGGCCTGGGCGCATCAGCACAGTGCCGAGTACGGCGGCGATCCCCGCAAGCTGTATGTGATGGGCCACAGCTCCGGTGCCTATAACGCGGCAATGCTGGCGCTGGACCCGCAGTGGCTGGCCGGGGTCGGCCTGTCGCCGTCAATCTTCAAAGGCTGGATCGGCCTCGCCGGGCCGTATGATTTCCTGCCGATTGAAAACCGTGATGTGCGCCCGGTGTTCTTCTACCCGGATTCGCCGCCCGATTCCCAACCCATCAACCACGTCAGCCATGACGCGCCGCCGAGCCTGTTGATTGCTTCGGTGGACGACAACCTGGTCAACCCCAAGCGCAATACTGGCGGTTTGGCGAACAAGCTGCGGGCGGCGGGCGTGCCGGTGGAAGAGTTCTACTTCACCAAAACCAGCCACGCCACATTGGTGGCGTCCATGTCCCGGCCGCTGCGCTGGTTGGCGCCCGTGTTGGACCGGGTCACGGCGTTTATCACGTTCACGCCGGGCCAGTGAGCCAGCGGTCCTGTTTGTTCAGGCGCCAGGCAATTGCCCACAGCGTGAGGCTGCGCAGGGCCATGAACAGCAGGAAGGTTATCCACAACCCGTGGTTGCCAAGGCCCTGCAAGGCCCAGGCGAAGGGCAGCACAATCACCACCGTCAGCAGCATGCCGTTGCGCATTTCCCGGGCGCGGGTGGCGCCGATGAACAGGCCGTCCAGCAGGTAGCTCCACACGGCGATCAACGGCAGCACGGCGAGGTAGGGCAGGTAGATGTCGGCGGTTTCGCGCACGCTCGGGATGTCGGTTTGCATGGCGATAAACAGGTGGCCGAACACGGCGAACAGGATCGCGAAACCGACGCTTGCCAGCAGCGACCAACCACAGGCCACCACCAGCGAACGGCGCAGGGCCTGGCGGTCGTGGGCGCCGATGGCGTGGCCGCATAACGCCTCCACGGCATGGGCCAGTCCGTCCAGGGCATGAGCCGTCAGCAACAAACCATTCAGCAGCAGCGCGTTCGCCGCCACCGTCGCATCACCCAAGCGAGCGCCTTGCACGGTAATCATGAAAAACACCGATTGCAGGGCCAGGCTGCGGATGAAGATATCGCGGTTCACCGCCAACAGCGGGCGCCAGCTTTGCCACAGCTTGAGCGCGGCCCAGGCGATGTGGCCGGGGTAGGCCCGCAGGGCTTTTTGGGTGAGGGCCAGGCCGAGGAGGGCGCCGGTCCATTCGGCGATCACCGAGGCGCGGGCCGAGCCGACCACACCCCAATCCAGGCCCAGCACGAACCACAGGTTGAGGGCGATGTTGACGAGGTTGGTGGTCAGCAGAATCGCCAGCGGTGCGCGGGCGTTCTGAGTGCCGAGGAACCAGCCCACCAGCGCGTAGCTGGCCAGAGCGGCGGGCAGGCCGAAGAGGCGGGTGTGGAAGAATTCGCGGGTCAGCTGGTTCAGCTCGGGCGAGGGCTGCATCCAGTCCAGCACCAGGCCGCTTAACGGGATGCCGATGCTGCCGAGCAACATCGCCAGGCCCAGCGCCAGTAACAGACCCTGTAACAGAATCTGCCTCAGCGCCGCGCCGTCACCGCGCCCGGCAGCCTGGGCGGCAAACCCGGTGGAGCCCATGCGCAGGAAACCCATGGCCCAGGCGAGGAAGGTGTACAGGCTGGCCCCGACGGCCACGGCGCCGAGTTGATGGGCGTGAGGCAGGTGGCCGATGACCATGCTGTCTACCAGCGCTACCAGCGGCACGGAGATGTTCGACAGGATCATCGGCGCGGCGAGGGCCCACACGCGGCGGTGGGTGGGGCGGTCGCGCCAGTCGGTTAGCAGGGAAGTCATGCGGGCTCCTTTGGGGAGCGGTAGTGTAACTGTCCATTAGCTGCGCCGCAGGGCCAATGTGGGAGCGGGCTTGCTCGCGAAAGCGGCGTGTCAGTCGCCGGATGTATTGGCTGATCCACCGCCTTCGCGAGCAAGCCCGCTCCCACAGTTTTGACCGCGTAGTGTCAGGTTTTGCGCGGGTGCAGGCATTCGATGGAGCGGTCGACAGTGGTCTTGGCAATTTCCAGCAGATGCCAAACCGCCAGGATCTTCGCCCGCTGTGGACTCTCCAGCAGTTCGCCGCAATCAAGCGCAGTCGCCGAGGCGCTGCTCAGCAGGCTGGCGGTGTAGAGCAGGGAATCTTCGAAGCTCAGGTCTTCGTTGATGGTGTGGAAGCCTTGGGATGGCAGGTAATGTTCGAGGGCGCGATTGAAGGCGGCGCGGTCGTTGAGGAGGTCGCTGGGTGGGTCGGGAACAAGCTTGTGCATGGTGTAACTCCACTAGTAGGTAAGGAGCTGACACCCGCGCGACTAAACGAGGGTGGCGGCTGTACGCAGGTTAGTCGACCGGCTAGTGGAACCCGGCGCACCCGAAGGTGCCCTGCGCACAGCCGCCATGAAGCATGGCGACAACTTGCGCTCACTAATTCCGGGCGACTAAACCCGATCACTGATAGGCAGTGAAGGAGCGAAGACTAGCCACCGGTCCTGGCAGGCACAAGGTCGAAAGATTGTCTCGGAAACGTCCCTCAAATTAAAGGGATTTACCCTGCTGGCCCTTTATTAACGCACCACCCAGCTCAACAGCCACAACCCCAGCATCAACCAGATAATCCCCATGATGATCGACGCCCGCATAAATGCGCGCACCGCCGAGTACAACAGCATCAGGCCGATGATCAGGGTGAGGATGCTGATGATCGAGGTGTCCATGCCCAGCGTGCGCGACAGCCCATCGATAAAATTCCCGCCCGCATGGGTCAGCGCATTGAACAATCCACTGAGCCCGTCGACGATAAAGCGGATGACGGAACCGAGCGCCTGGCCCAGCCATTCGAAAAAGCTTTCTACCTGCATGTGTGTGTCCTGATGAAAAGGTGGGCGTAGCTGAGGCTTTGGTCGTTATTACCTGACCCTAGTTCCCTTCTAGCATAGAGGTTTACGCGTTACAGGGATTCACTTGCCTTCGCGCGGCTTGCGCCCGAAGCTATACACCTTCAGGAGCGCCCCATGAATCTCGACCACCTCACCGAACGCCTGCACCGCATCCGCGATACCAACGACTGGAAGCAGTTCCACAGCCCCAAGAACCTGGCGATGGCCGCCAGCGTCGAAATGGCCGAGCTGGTGGAGATTTTCCAATGGTTGAGCGAAGACCAGTCGCGCGAGTTACCCGCCGACAAACTCGCCCATGCCGGCCAGGAAGTGGGTGACATTGTGCTGTATCTGCTGCTGTTGTGCAGCGAATTGGGGTTGGACATGGATCAGGTGGTACAGGCCAAGCTGGCCGACAGCGAGCGGCGGTTTGCCAAATGAGCGACCGTCATTTCGACCAGTTGGCCACCCGTTTCGCCGAGAAGATCTACGGCGGTGCCAAGGGCGCGATTCGCCTGGCGGTGCTGCAAGCCGATCTGATTGAAGCGTTGCCGGATCGCCCGCTGCGGGTACTGGATATCGGCGCAGGGCTGGGCCATATGTCGCTGTGGCTGGCCGAGCGTGGCCACGATGTAACCCTGGCCGAACCCGCCGAGCCGATGCTCGAAGGCGCCCGTCAGCGTTTTGCCGAAGCCGGGCAGACCGCCACCTTCATTCAGGCGCCCTGGCAGGACCTGCTGGGTCAGCTCACCGAGCCCTACGACCTGGTGCTGTGCCATGCCGTGCTGGAATGGCTGGCCGAACCCCACGCGATTCTGCCGGTGTTGCACCAGTTGACGGCGCCCGGTGGCTGGCTGTCCCTGGCGTTCTACAATCGCGATGCCTTGATTTACCGCAACCTGCTCAAAGGCCACTTCCGCAAAATGCGCAAGAACGACATGGCCGGCGAAAAGCAGAGCCTCACGCCGCAACAACCCCTGGACCCACGGGAATTGGCGACGCAACTAGAGGGCCTGTGGCAGGTCGAAACCCAGAGTGGCGTGCGGGTGTTCCACGACTATATGCCGGTGGAATTCCAGGCCCGCGCCGAGTTGCAGGATTTGTTGGAGATGGAGCTCGCACACCGTCGTCACCCAAGCTTTGCCGGACTTGGGCGTTATTTGCACTGGATCTGCCGTCCGGTTTAAGCGGCCCAGTCTGCGGAGGTCGAAATGAAGCGCTGTCTTGGACTGATCCTGCTGGGCCTGGGCCTGGCGGGTTGCCAGAGCAACAACCCGTATGTGGCGGCATCCGCCCCGATGCCGCCGGCGCCTGCCCAGGCGGCCAACACCTTTGATGCCAGCGCCTACCCGGCGCCGGTGCGCGACTATGGCGCCTACCGCAGTTGGGCCTGGCTCAACAACCAACTGCCGGCGGGCTCGGCCTGGGCCGATTCGGCGCAGATTGCCGAGGCCGTCAGCGGCGCCCTCGACCAGCGCGGCCTGCGCCCCTTGCATGACAACCGCACCCCCGACCTGCTGGTAAGCGCCGACGTGCGCCTGGAAAAACGCCTGCGCCAGGTCCAGGACGACTATGGCTACGGTTACGGCGGCTATAACCGCTACGGCAACGGCTACGGCATGTACAACAGTGTGCCGGTGGTGCGCACTTATGAAGTGACGGTGGCCGTGGCGCGCATCAGTCTGTTCGACGCGCGCACCCGCCAGCCGGTATGGAGCACCAGCGCCGAAACCACGAGCCAGGGCAGCCTCAGCGAACGCGCCGACTCCCTGCGTGAGGCGATGCAAAAGGCAATGACTGCCTACCCACCCAGTTAGCAGCTATTCTCATCTCAGGCCCGGATCGTTTTTTGGAGAACAACCATGCTTCGTCGTATCGCTGCACTTGCTGTTGTTGTGTTGCTGGGCGGTTGCCAGACCAGCCAGGTCAACCATGATTTCGACGCCAGCCGGGACTTTGGCGCGTACCGCAGCTGGAGCTGGAAAGAGCCGGCATTGCAATACCGCCCGGATGACCCGCGAATCAAGAGTGACCTCACCGAACAGCGCATCCGCCAAGCCGTGGGCGAGCAACTCGACCAGCGTGGTCTGCGCCCTGCCGCGCCGGGCACCAAGGCTGACCTGAATGTGCAGACCTATCTGATCGTCGAAGACCGCCAGCAACAAGTCACCACCAACTACGGCGGCGCCTGGGGTGGCCCGTGGAATGGTTATTGGGGCGCGCCGATGTACAACGAAACCCGCAACATCACCTACAAGGTGGCCACCATCCAGATCGACTTGCTCGACGGCAAGGACGGCAAACTCGTGTGGCGCGGCAGCGATGAGCAAATCCTCGCCAGTTCCCCCGAGCCACAAGACCGCAGCGCAGCTATTCGCGCGACGGTGACGAAGGTGCTGTCCAACTACCCGCCGCATTGATTCGTTAATCCGCCCTCCGCCAGTCGCCTGCCCATGGCGACTGGCCTGCAGCCCCCGCCGCTGTTGTCTACACTCCCAAGCAACACAGGAGAGTAAGCGCTCGGCAGTGTGCCGGCAAAGGAGTGCTCGATGTCTCCCCGACTTCGTTCCGGCCGCCTGGCCGGGCATGCAAGGCAGCGTGGTGCGATTGGGTTGATGGCGGCCCTGACCCTGGGCATGGCGCTGGTGTTTCTGTTGGTGGTCATCGACAGCAGCCGGCTGTATCTGGAAAAGCGCAAGTTGCAGTCCATCGCGGATACGGCGGCGCTGGAGTCGGCCAATCGCGGCGGGCAATGTGCGACGGGGACCACCGCCAACGATTACGCCACTCAGAACGCGACACGTAATGGCTTCACGGTTGTCGCGAACACCCGTGCACTCACCGTCACCTGCGGCACCCTGGTGACCAATGCGAGCAATCTTCGGGTATTCAGCGCCGACGCCACGAAAAACGAGGCAATCCAGGTGGTGGCTTCCGAGACCGTGACGACCAGCGTCGCCGGCGGCCTATGGAACCTGCTCAACGGCGTACCCATGGCGACACAGACGACGGTCAGCGCGACGGCCGTTGCGGCATTGGGACCACCACTGGCGGCATTGACCATTCGCAGCACGGCCCTGGTCGTGGATTCGACCAACGCGCCAATGCTTAACGGCCTGACCGGCGGCTTGTTGGGCGGTGCGTTGAACATCTCGGTGGCGGGCTGGAATGGCCTGATCAACACCAATATCTCGCTGCTGAGTTACCTGGACCAGTTGAAGCTTGACCTGGGACTGACCGCCGGCGGCTATACCGAAGTGTTGGGTAACACGATCTCGGTTGGCCAGTTGATTCAATCGGCAATCAATGTGCTGGACCCCACCCATACGTTGACGGGCACCGCGACTATCGTCAGCCTGCAAGCCCTGAAAATAGCGGCGGGGGCGACCCAAGTGGTCCTGGGCAATGTCCTGTCGATCGAGAGTGGCAGCAATGTCGCCGCCCTGGCGGTCAACATGCGGGTGTTTGACCTGATTCAAGGTTTCGTACAACTGGCCAACAAGAAAAACGGCCTGGTGGCCAGTTTTCCCATCAACCTGCCCGGGGTTGCGCAAATCACTGCCAGTGTTCAGGTGTTACAGCCGCCGCAAATGTCGGCCATCGGTAACCCGGCCCGCGCTACGGCAGCGGGGCAAGACACTCGCTTCGGCCCGAACCGGATTTACGTACAAACCGGCCAGTTACGCACGAAGCTGTCGGTTAATTTGCCGGTACTCAATACGGTCTCTGCCCTCACAAACGCAGTCACCGGGCTGGTTTCGCCGTTGCTGGGCACCCTCACGGCGTTACTCAATCTCAACTTGGTTGGCGTCATCAACTCGTTGACTTGCGCGGTCTCGTGCACGTCCCCGTTTATTCAAGTGTTGCCGCCACCGGTGGGTATCGATATCGAGCTGGATGCCGCCAGTGCCAGCAGTTGGGTCACGGGCTACACGTGCCCCAGCCCTACCAATAAAAGCCTGACCACTGCCACTAATACCTCCTTGGTGAACCTGAGGATGGGCAAGATTGACTCCAGCAGCGTTTTTGGCCCCGGCCCCACGCCCCCCACGGTGGTGGTGGCGCCCTTGAAGGTCGTGGATATTGGCACCCGCACCTGCACGTTGATCGTGTTTTGTTCAAACACGCCTTCGGTCGGTGGCGGGTTGGGGTTGTCGGCCAATATTCAGGTAGGCGGTGCCTCCGGCGTTCCTCACACCTACACGTCGCCCAATTTGCCGGAGATCTCGCAGCCGCCGTATTACTACAGCTACAGCACCACCAATATTGTCAGTGGCTTGACGGACCCGGTAAATGGACTGGTGCCGGGGCTTAACCTGAACATGTACGGGCCGACTCCCGGTAACGAGAATCTGTTGGGCAACGTGATCGGGGGGCTTGGGACAATCTTGAGTGGTGTTACCACCGCGCTGCTCAATGTGCTGAATGCAACGTTGATACCGCTGCTTAACTCGGTGGTAAACACACTGTTGCTGGGGCTGGGAATCGACCTCAACCAGGTCGGGGTGGGCGCCAACCTCAGCTGCCACTCAGGCCAGGCTTACCTCGTGATCTAGGCCTCGCTCACCAGCGGCAACTCCACACAAAACTTCGCCCCATGCTCACTGTTGGCGACGCTCAACCGGCCCCCCATGTTCTCGACGATGCCGTAGCTCACTGATAACCCCAGGCCGGTGCCCACGCCAATCGGCTTGGTGGTGAAAAACGGTTCGAAAATCCGTTCCAGCAAGCGCGGGTCGATCCCGCCGCCGTTGTCTTCCACCCAGATGCGTACGTGGCGGCTGTCGTGCTCGATCTGCACCGAGATCCACGGCTGCAGGTCGTGGTGGTGTTCGCGCTTGCTCAGCAGGGCATCGCGGGCGTTGACCATCAGGTTGATCAGCACCTGTTCCAGCTGGTCGACGTAGCCTTTGACTTGCACCGTAACGTCCAGCGGCGCAATACGCAGGTCCACGCCTTTGCCGCGCATGCCCTCACTGAGCAACGACAAGGTGCCTTCCACGGCCTGCGCCGGGTTGAAGGGCTGCTGTTCGACTTCCGAACGGCGGCCGAACACGCGCATATGGTCCACCACGCGGGCCGCCCGCTGGACCTGGGAGTCGATGCGCTGGAGTTTTTCCGTCAGGTAGTCGATTTGGGCATCGCCGTTGCTCAAGCGCTTGAGCACGTTGACGATGGCCATGCGCATCACATTCAACGGCTGGTTGATCTCGTGAGCCAGGCCGGTGGCCATTTCGCCGAGGGTGGCCATTTTGGCGCTTTGGGTCAGTTGCTGCTGGGAGCGACGCACTTCGGTGTTGTCCCGGCCTACGGCTTGCACTTCCTGTAACCGGCCCTGTTCGTCGAACACGCCCCGGTCCGACCACACCCACCAGGCATGGGTACGCCCCGGCAGTTGCAGGCTGATTTCGGCAGTGCTCACGGGGAACTCCGGGGTCAATTGCTGGATGCGCTGCACAAATGCCTCGCGCTGTTCTTCGGACAACCACTGGCTGAGGTTCATCCCCGGCAGGTGTTCAGGCAGGCACTCCATGTAGTTGGCCAGGGGCGTATTGCCGAAGGTCAGGGTCAGGTCCGGACGGTAGCGACAGATCATGGCCGGGGAGTCCTCCACCAGGATCCGGTAGCGTTCCTCGCTGTCCTTGACCCGTTGCGCCGCCAGCGTCGACTCAGTGACGTCGAGCCACAGGCCCACGGCTTCCACGGGCAACCCCAGGTCGTCGCGCAGCAGCCGGGCTTCATCCAGCAGCCAGTGGTAGTCGCCGTGTTTGTCGAGCACCCGGTAGCGGCAGCTCACGTGGCCTTCGCGCAGCAGGTGGCGGGTACGGTCGAAGTAGAGGTCGCGGTCTTCGGGGTGGATCCATTGGTTGAGGGACGCGGGGGTGAAGTCGGCCAGGGTACGGCCGAGCAACGGCAGCAGGCTGTCGCTGAAGAACACGGGTTGCAGGGTGCCCTCGACGTAACGCTGCACATAGATCACGGCGGGGGAACTGGCGATCAGGTTGTCCAGTCGTGCGTGGGCGGCGGCGGCCTGTTGTTCCTGGTTTTTTATGTCACTGATGTCGAGCATGAAGCCCACCAGTCGACGCTGCTCCCCCGAGCCCAGCGCTTGCCCCTGTACGCGGTACCAGATGGGGTTTTGCGCCGGGTCGGCACGTTGCAGGCGAACGCTGCTCGAGAGCGGCTTGCCCAGGGTCTTGAGGTCTTGCAGGCGGCTGGCGAGTTCTTCCCGGTCGGCGGGGTGAATCAGCTTGAGCCACATCGGCAGCGATAGCCGTGTGGTGGCCTCTCCCTGGCTCAGGGTATGCAGCAGTTGAGGGGCTAGCTCAATCTCTTCACTGTGTGGTGGCAGCTCCCACCAGCCGGTGCCGAGCAGTCCTTGCAGTGCTTCAAGGCGATCCAGTTGCTGCTGATGACGCTGTTCGCGCAGGCGGCCCAGCAGCGGCGCGGCGAGGGCGGCGGTCAGTTGTAACCAGTCACGCTCGCTGTTGGGTTCCTGGCGGCTATAAAAACCGCACAGCAGCCAGGCTCCTACGCCATGGCCGTCCCGGTAAGGCACCAGAAAACCGTCCGCATTGCCAAACAGCCCTTGCAGCCTTGGATGATCGCTATGGCCCCGGTTTACGTTGAGGCTCACCGGGGCCGTGCCGCCCAGGCTGTCGAGGCTGGTGCCCAGAGCCTGGCCTTGGCTCCAGAGCGCCGGTGCGTCGTGTGACGCGTAGTGGCCTTGAATCCTCCAGCCCTGGTCCTGCTCATCCAGCACCGCGATTGCGACACAGGGGATGTGCCAGGACTGAGCGATGGTCTGCAGCACGTCACCGAGCACCTCAGGCAGGCGCGTCAGGCTGCATACCCGCAGTTGCTCGCTGATCTGATCGCTTATCCGCTGATGATGTTCGCGCGCGAGTGTGAGGTGGCGCTGGTCAACCAGGTCACCGATGTCCAGCAATTGCAGAAGCCAGCCTTTGCCCTCGGGTTGAATCCAGCCACGGGTATGCAAGACCTGGCCGGCGAGCCCCTTGAAGTCCAGGTCCAGGCTTTGCCCCTCCCAGTCGCCGGGGGCGCCTTCGATCGCCAGGGAGCTCTTTGCACACAGGTAGTCAAGCAGGGGGGGCGGCTGTTGCTGTAGCGCTGACGGGTGTTGCAGACGATGTCGAAGGGCGCCGTGCACCTCCAGAACATGGCCTTGGGCATCCAGGTACATCAGCAACGCGGCGTTCGTGGGCATCGTTGCCGGCGCGTCCGTCACCAGATGATTGCTGCGCCCTAGCAGCCGCCCCAAGAGGTTGTCCCCGGATGTCAAAATTGCAGGCTCGATTGGGCAGAAAGCGTGGTGGGCAGGCTGGGCACCGTACCAATGCCGGGTAACACCAGAAACGGCAGCACGTTTTTGAGGTTCGCCGAGGGGTAGTTGATTTTCACCGTCAGCAAGCCGAGCGGGGTGTAGGTGGCCGTCACGTAGGAGGGCAGAAAATTGAACGCGGGGGGGATCCAGCCCAGTTGGGCCTGGGCCGCCGCGGTGGCACGGGCGGTAATCGCATCGGCGTAGTTGGCGGTGGAAGGGTCCAGCGCGACACTGCGCCTGACGCCCTCAGCGGCGGCCTGCGTGAAAGACTGCATCAGCAGCAACGGCAGGCTGTAGCTGACGAGGCCATAAAACACGCCAAAAAAAATCATGAAGACCATCGCGAACTCAAGCGCGGCGGCACCTTTTTGTTTTCCGGGGAGGCCATATTTCATGACTGCGTCTACCCTGACTGCTACTACCTGATATCAGCATAGAATCATTCCGCAAAAAGGGATTTTTTTTACGTGATTCAAAGCCTCGTCCTATTCATTTGGTTGGCGCTGTGCGCTGTGCAAGATATTCGTGTACGTCAGATCTCCAATCGCTTGACCCTCGGAGCTGGCCTGCTGGCGCTGGTTTATCTGCTCTGGAGTGGCACCACCTGGCTCGGCGCGCCGGCTGCCGAAGGCGGTTGGGCGTTTGCCCTGGCGCTGCTCTTTACCCTGCCAGGTTATGCACTGGGCCGCCTGGGTGCCGGTGACGTGAAGTTGATCGCGGCATTGGCGCTGGCGTCCAACCACCTCTACGTATTGGGCACCTTTATCGGCGCAGGCCTCGCCAGTGCGGCTTGGCTGCTGCTGGCCCCCAGGCTATGGCCGCTGATGAATCAGGGGCTTAGGAACACCTTGCAGTACCTGCATCCGACACGCTCGGCCAAGCAGCCGTTCGTGCCGTTTTTATTGATCGGTTTCTGCCTGACCTGGATTTGGATCCCATTAGTCGCCAGGTAGGCTATCGCTATGTACATAGTAGGAAAGTACGTCTACGTTTATGGATAGGCTGTATAGGAAAGTCGTCGGAATGGATCGGTCGGTCTTTGGCTTGCCCAGGCATGGAGTAGCGCGTGAACAAGCTTATATCTGAAGTGAAAGTGCTCGTTGTCGATGATCAGCCCCTGATCGTGGAAGAGCTTTGCGAATTTCTTGAAAGCAGCGGTTACCGCTGTGTCCCTTGCAACTCCAGCCAGCAGGCTATCGAGCGTTTTCGTGACGATACCGAGATCGGCCTGGTGCTGTGCGATCTGCACATACCGGAGATGGATGGCATCGAACTGGTCCAGGCTCTGCAGCGCCTGGCCGGCAAGCAGCGGGTGTTTGAAGCCATCATGTTGACCGGGCGTGCCGACAAGCAGGACGTCATCAAGGCCCTGCGCGCCGGGATTGCCGATTACTACCAGAAGCCGATCAATTTGAGCGAGCTGCTTGAAGGGTTGCAACGCCAGGTCGTGGCGCTGCAAGACCGCCAGAAAAACCTCGACCTGGGGCATCTGAACCAGAAGCTGCAGTTTCTCTCGGCGTCCATCGATGATCTTTATCATGACCTCGACAAGGTGCGCAGCAGCCCGCAATCGACCCTGTCGAATGAAGCCGAGGGCGAAGTCAGCGAGACTGACAGCATTGAAATACCGGCGATCTTCAATCAGTTGTCCCCGCGCCAGTTGGACGTCGCAAGGTTGGTAGGCAAGGGCCAGACCAACTATCAGATTGCCTGTGAGCTGGGCATCACTGAAAACACCGTGAAACTCTACGTGTCTCAGGTGCTGCGCCTGACCCATATGCACAACCGCACCCAATTGGCGCTGGCGTTATCGCCGAGTAATTCGACGGCCCGCCAGCGCGTCACTGCCCACTAGTTGCTGTTGCCACCGGGGGTATTGCCGCCCTGTTTCTGGTCGAAATACTCGGGGATAGGATGCTTGTAACTTTCCAGTAAACGTTGCATGGCCTGCTCGCGTTCAGCGGGTGCGGCCTTTTGCGGGTGGGCGGATGCCCGTTCACCGCTGACTTGCATCTGCAGCCAGCCCTCGGTCTGTTGTTGATAGGGCGAAGAAGGCCCCGGCTCGATGGCCAGCGCGCTCAGTGGCAGGCCGGCTAACAGCAGGTTGGCGAGCAGTTTGAGTTTCATCTGGTTTACTCCCTGAAAGGCCTATTTGACCGGCGTCTGCGGAACGTCGCTGACAGCCGCGACCTGATCTTTTGTCGGTTTGGCCATTGATACGGGTGCCTTGAGTTGCTGTGCCCGCGCTTGGGCGTCAGTCACCTGTTCCGGGCTCAGGCCCATGCGGCTGACCAGTTGCGCCGCTTGCCCCCAGTTGTCCTGGTAGATCAGCAACGTCACCAGGTTGACCGCCGCCAGTTGATCACTTTGCTTGAGTTCTATAGCCGTGAGGAATTCAAAGCGCGCGTCTTCCAGGCGCAGTTGATTGAGGTACACAACGCCCAGGTCGTTGCGGATCTTTTCATCGGTGGGCGACAGCGTGGCCGCGCGTTGCAAGTGCGCCATGGCTTGACCGTTGTCACCCTTGGCCGCCGCCAGTTGGCCGAGGCCATGTTCACCTTCGGCGGCCATGCAGGTGCCGAGCAGGCTGCGGTACAGCGGTTCGGCTTC
>Ga0105251_10002447_pt1 | contig 14590 bp, 15 predicted proteins | sample KBSS64metaG_FD_80424 | JGI IMG/M metagenome (GOLD analysis project Ga0105251, IMG submission 80424) | Switchgrass rhizosphere microbial communities from Kellogg Biological Station, Michigan, USA - KBS S6-4 metaG | ecosystem: Host-associated > Plants > Roots > Rhizosphere > Soil | place...
GCTGGTCGGCGACCTGGCCGGGCTTGATGGTGTGCAGCGTCCAGTCACCGGCGTCGAAGGTGGTGGCGGTGCGACCGAAGCCGTTGAAGGCCTTTTCCACGTCGTAGACCGGGTCGTATTGACCCTCATGGTCGGCCTGCCAGAACTCCAGGAAGGAATCGCGCACCAGGTTGCCGTTGCCGTCGAACACCTGGCCGGTGAGCAGGATGTGCTCGCCGGGAGCATCGGGACTGGCCAGCTCGTTCCAGATCTCGACCGCGCGGGTGGGATTGCCGGCGGCGGCCAGGGCCAGGCCGATATGCACATAGGGGCCGGCAGTCTGGGAGGGGGTTTCCGGTAGCAGGTCGTGGCGGTTGGGGGTCATGTCGGCGTCCTCAGTGATGTTCGAAGAACGTCTGCCGCGCGCCGCGGGTGACGATGTCGAAGCGATAGGCCAGGCAGTCCATGGGATTGGCCATGCTCATATCCAGGCGGGCGATGAGGGTCTGCACCGCGTCAGGATCGGCAATGGACTTGACGATGGGGCACAGCGGGATCAGCGGATCTCCCTCGAAATAGAGCTGGGTGATCAGCCGGGTGGCGATGGCCGGACCCATGACCGAGACGTGGATGTGCGCCGGACGCCAGTCGTTGCTGCCGTTGCGCCAGGGATAGGGACCCGGGCGGACGGTGCGGAAGACGTAGTTGCCCTGGCTGTCGGTACGGGTGCGGCCGACGCCACCGAAGTTGGGGTCCAGCGGTGCCAGGTAGACGTCGTTCTTGTGCCGGTAGCGACCCCCGGCATTGGCCTGCCAGATCTCCACCAGGGAATTGGGCACCGGCTTGCCGAACTGGTCACGCAGGGTGCCGAACAGGATGATGCGTTCGCCCTGGGGCAACTGACCGGTGCCGAAGTTGAGCAGCAGGTCGTTGTCGTGCGGCCCGAGCGGCAACCGCGAGAAGTCCGGGCCGCTGCGCTCGGACGCGGTCTGGTGCTGCAGACTGACCAGCGCCTGGCGCGGTGAGCGGGAAATCGAGGATTTGTAGGCGGGCGTATAGGCCTGGGGATGCCAGGTGCGATCACGGGCGACGTAGCGAACGTCGTGGGGCTTGTTATGCATTGGAATGCTCCACGGAAGGATCGGGGCCAAGACTGGCTGATCCCAGTGTGGCCCAGGTCGCCGCCTGGCTGAATTGAAAGCTGCGCCCTGACCCATAACCTAATGGTTAAGGGTCAACTCGCCGGCCACCTCGCGCAGGACGTCGCAGAATCTCTGGGTGGCCAGCGACAGGGACACGCTGCCATTGCGGCAGATGCCGACCGAGCCGCCGGCTTCGCGGACGCCAAGCTCCACCTCGATCAGCTCGCCGCTGGCCAGGTCGCGACGCACCGCATCCCGCGGAGCGATCCACAGGGCCTCGCTCTGGCGGACATACTGGCGGCTGAGGGTCGGCGACAGGGTTTCCAGCCGCTGGGGACTGAGTGGGATACCGCATTGCACGAAGAGACTCTCGGCGTGGCGGCGGATGGTGGTACCGGGCAACGGCAGCACCAGGGGATAGCGCGCCAGGGTCGCCAGGTCCGCCGGCAGCGCCTGGCTCAGCGGATGCCCCGGACGGACCACCAGGGTCAGGGCCTCGGTATAGAGGTGCTCGAAGTCGAGACCGTGGATGTCGGGACTGTCGGTCATGCGACCGACCACCAGATCCAGATCGCCGACTCGCAGCTGACCCAGCAGGTAGGCGCTGGGGCCGGTGGCGACGTTGACGATCAATTGCCGATGCCGCTCGTGCAGCCGCGCCAGGACCTCGGGCAGCACCTGGCTTTCCACCGTCGACAGGACCCCGACCCGTACCAGGCCACCGGCCTCGCCGCCGCGCACCAGTTCCATTCCCTCACGCAGGGCCTGGACGCAGGGACCGGCATGGCGCAGGAACAGCAGGCCGGCTTCGGTGAGGGTCACCTCGCCCTTGCCACGCTCGAACAGGCGCACCTCGAGAATCTCCTCGAGTTCGCGGATGGTCTTGGAAATGGCCGGCTGGGAGACAGCGATGGCATCGGCCGCCTTGGCGAAGCTGCGCTGCTGGGCGATCTCCAGGAAACACAGCAGATGCCGGAATTTGATGCGGTTGTCGAGATTCATGACGCTCTCAAGGCAAGGCTCGGGCCAGAGACTACCACCCGGCGGTCGTGGAAAACCCTTGGAGTCAGCAGGGGCATCCTTTGCTACAGTGCCGCCTTCTCTTCCGGAATCTCTCCATGTCGATCCGTGCCCAGCAGAAGCTGCAAACGCGCCAGGCGCTGCTGGAATCGGCGCGCCTGCTGATGAACAGCGGCCGCGGCTTCGGCAGTCTCAGCCTGCGCGAGGTGAGTCGCCAGGCCGGCATCGTCCCGGCGGGCTTCTATCGCCACTTCAGCGACATGGAAACCTTCGGCCTGGCCCTGGTGGCCGAGGTGGGCGACACCTTCCGCGACGCCCTGCGCCAGGTGCGTCATCACGAATTGCAGCAGCGCGGCATGATTGAGGCCTCGGTGGAGATCTTTCTCGGCGCCGTGAGCGACAACCGCGATCAGTTCCTCTTTCTCGCCCGTGAGCAATACGGCGGCTCCCAGGCCGTGCGCCAGGCCATTGCCGAGTTGCGCCAGCGCATCACCCAGGACCTGGCCCGCGACCTGCTCGCCCTGGGTCGGCTGCCCCATCTGAGTCCGTCGCAGATCGATGTCCTGGCCGACCTGGTGGTGAAGACGGTATTCGCCACCCTGCCGGAGCTGATCGATCCGCCGCCGCTGACCACACCGCCACCGCTGTGGCCGGCGGCGAAGATGGTGCAGCAACTCAAGCTGATCCTGATCGGTAGCAAGCACTGGCGGCGCGGCGAGCGCACCAATGCCCCAAAGGAGGGCGTCGCCCTGCTAGCCGATGCAATGGCGCACCAAATAAGAGCAACCTGATCGCCAGGTCAACTTTCAGCGCCCCAGAACCAGGCGACTTGCGCGCCTTGGCAGGCCCCTTGCTGTAGAGCTGGGCAAAACTGCCAAGAGTCCTGCCATGCTGGTCGTCCAAAGCCGCTGCGCACCCCGGGATACCTGGGACGCCGAACTCCACCTCACCTACGACGCCCGCAGCAAGAGTCGCCTGAGAGCCACCACCAGCGCTGGCGAAGACGTCGGCCTGTTCCTCGAACGCGGACAACCGCCGCTGGCCGATGGCGACTGTCTGGAAGCCCGCGATGGCCGCATCGTGCGCATCGTCGCCCGGCCGGAAAAACTGCTGCATGTGACCTGCGCCAGCGCCTTCGAACTGACCCGCGCCGCCTACCACCTGGGCAATCGCCACGTCGCCCTGCAGATCGGTGACGGCTGGCTGCGGCTGCTGGACGACTATGTGCTCAAGGCCATGCTGGAGCAGCTCGGCGCCCGGGTCAGCGAGATCGAGGCCGGCTTCCAGCCCGAGCACGGCGCCTACGGCGGCGGTCACCATCACTCGCGCCATGGCGAGGAAGGTTTCAACTACGCACCCAAGCTGCACCACTTCGGCGTGCGCACGTGAATTCGCCCTTCGCCCTGCTGCGCCTGGCCAGTCCCCAGCTGCCGATTGGCGGCTACAGCTATTCCCAGGGACTGGAACTGGCCATCGACAGCGGCCTGATCCGCAGCGCGGTGGAGGCCGAGACTTGGCTGCGTGACAGCCTCGAACTCAATCTCGCCCGCTTCGAGGCGCCGCTGCTGCTGGCCCATTGCCAAGCCGCCGCGGAGGGCGACTGGACTCGCCTGGGCGCACTGGCCGAGCGTCACCGTGCCAGTCGCGAGACCGCGGAATTCCAGCTGGAAAGTCGCCAGACCGGCTATTCCCTGGCGCAGCTGCTGCTCGGACTGCCGGAGCTGGATGACGCCAGCCGCCGTCTGCTCGGCGAGCTGGCCCCGACCTTCGCCCTGGGTTGGGCGCTGGCCGCCCGGGCCTGGGCCATCGCCCCCCGGGCCGCCCTGGACGCCTGGCTGTGGACCTGGCTGGAAAATCAGCTGGCGGTACTGATGAAAACCCTGCCGCTGGGCCAGCAAGCCGCCCAGCGCCTCACCTCCCTTCTGCTGCCGACCCTGACCGCCGTGGCCGAGCACGCCGCGGCCCTGCCCGAAGCGACCTGGGGCGGCGCCCCCTTCGGCCTGGCCCTCAGCAGCATGGCCCACGAGCGGCAGTACAGCCGCCTGTTCCGTTCCTAGGAGATCTCCTGATGACTACCCAACCCCTGCGCGTCGGTATCGGCGGACCGGTCGGCTCCGGCAAGACCGCCCTCACCCTGGCCCTCTGCCGCGCCCTGCGCGAGCGCTACAACCTGGCGGTGGTGACCAACGACATCTACACCCGCGAGGACGCCGATTTTCTGGTGCGCAACGAAGCCCTGGCGCCCGAGCGTATCCTGGGCGTGGAGACCGGCGGCTGTCCGCACACCGCCATCCGCGAAGACGCCTCCATCAACCTGGAAGCGGTGGATCAGCTCAACCGCCGCTTTCCCGGCCTGGACCTGATCCTGGTGGAGTCCGGCGGCGACAACCTGTCCGCCACCTTCAGCCCGGAGCTGTCCGACCTGACCCTCTACGTCATCGACGTCTCGGCCGGCGACAAGCTGCCGCGCAAGGGTGGCCCCGGCATCTGCAAGTCGGATCTGCTGGTGATCAACAAGATCGACCTGGCGGAGCAGGTCGGCGCTTCCCTGGAGGTGATGGATCGCGACACCCGCAAGATGCGCGGCGACAAGCCCTTCGTCTTCAGCAATCAGAAGACCGGTGTGGGCCTGGAAGAGATCATCGCCTTCATCGAGAAGCAGGGTCTGCTGACCGCCGCCTAGGAACCTGCTCACGACCTCGCGAGCTAGAGACAAACAAGGCGAAAAGGCCTGAGGAAGCGGAGTTTACAAATGGTAAATGAGCATTCCGAAGGACTTTTCAACGCCGTTTGGCCGACGCGCAGCAGGTCGTGAGCAGGTTATGAGTCCAGGATTTCATCACTCAAGGAGCCCCCATGAAACACGCCAAGATCCTCGCCACCGCCGCCCTGCTGCTCGCCCCGGCCCTGGCCTTTGCCCATCCGGGTCATGCCGAGAATGGCCTGGCCGCCGGGGTGCTGCACCCCCTGACCGGTCTCGACCACCTGCTGGCCATGCTCGCCGTGGGTCTCTGGGCCGCCCAGCAGCAGGGCAAGGCGCGCCTGGCGCTGCCCTGCACCTTTGTCGGCACCATGCTGATCGGCGGCCTGCTGGGCTTCACCGGGCTGGAGCTGCCCTTGCTCGAGACCGGCATCGCCGCCTCGGTGCTGGCGCTGGGCCTGCTGGTGGCCCTGGCCGCCCGTCCGCCGGTGGCCGCCGCCGTCGGCCTGACCGCCGCCTTCGCGCTGTTCCATGGCGTGGCCCATGGTCTGGAGCTGCCGGAGATGGGCAATCCCTGGGCCTATGCCCTGGGCTTCGTCGCCGCCACCGCCACCCTGCATGGCCTGGGCTATGCCGTGGTGCGCTACCTGCCCCAGGCGGCCACGCCGCTGGTGCGACTGGCCGGCGTCGCCACCGCTGTGGCCGGGGGCTGGCTGCTCGCCGCCTGATCCGTCAGGCGATCCCCAGTTGCTGGCGCAGTCGCGCCAGCACACCCTCTTCCGCCACCGCCGGCAACTGCGCGGTATAGCCGCCAAAGCCGGCGAAGCGTGTGGCGAAATCCACCTCGAGCACGAATCTGTTGTCGAACTGCGGCGAGGCCAGGGGTGCCAGCACCTCGGCTGAATAGGTGTCGCGCGGATCGCTGCCCAGCCGCACCGGCAGGTCGCCGCTCTGCTGCCGATAGGCGACCCAGGGCGAATAGGTGAAGGCCTCCAGCCGGCCCCGCGCCAGGTCCAGTTCCAGCAGGCGCAGCAGGCCGTTGCCGCCGGCGTATTCGGTCTGGTAGTTGATCAGCAGCAGATCCACCGGATGGCCCAGGTCATTGGTCAGCCGCAGATGACCGCTGCCGTGGTTGTGGCCGTTGAGGGTCAGGAAGATCTGGTCGTTGCGGCGGATCAGCCGATTCCATAGCCGCACCCCGGTGTCGTTGCGCCGGGTGGAGAGCACGGCCTGGCCGTTCACCAGATCGACGATGTTGTGCGAGGCCAGGATGGTCGGCAGGTGCGGATAGCGATTCAGCATGCCCTGAGCCCAGTCCAGACTCTGGTCCGAGGGACACCAGTCCAGGGTCAGCAGCAGGAAGCCCTGCCCCAGTGCCGAGAAACGATGGGCCTCGTTGAGGCCGGTGACATCGCGTTCGATGAAGGTGGACTGGCGCGCCGCCCGCTCGCGGCCGAAGTACTGGGTGAAGAGTTCGCGACCGTCACGCAGGCGATCCTCGGTGTAGAGCTCGACGACATCATGGTCGCCGGTCATGACGCTGTAGGGCACCCCGGCCTGCTCCAGCCGTGCCATGGCGTGACTGGCCAGGGCCCATTCGCCACGCTGCTCGGCGTTTTCCACCAGATCGCCCAGGTGCACCACGAACGGCAGGTTCAGCGCCGCAGCGTTGTGCGCCAGCCAATGGGTCTGGGCATGAAAGGCCAGTGCCGGCGGATAGCCCAGGTGCCCATAGCGCTCCACCCGCCGGCCATTGGGCAGCATCTCGTGGTTGTTCTCGCTGTAGTACTGGGTATCCGGCAGGACACCGAGCAGGAAGCTGCTGCGCGACGGCAGCGGCGCCAGCGGCGCCAGCGGCGCGAAGGCATGCCGTTCGAACCAGAGTGCGCGGTGTTCCGGCAGGCCGTAGCGCTGGGTGGGCTTGCAGGCGGCCAGCAGCGGCAGACCGGCCAGCGCCAGGCACAGCCGGCGACGTTTGAAATCGGGTGAATCGGTCATCACAGCGGCCTCAGGGCAGGTAGTAGGCCTGCCAGCGGTTGTCGTTGAAGCGGCCTTCCAATACCGGTCGGCGGTTGGCCAGCGGAGTGCCGGCCAGGGCCGCCTGGCTGTCGGCGTCGAGCAGCACATAGGCGGGTCGGGCGACCTGGGCGAGCTGCGCCGCCTGGCCGATATCGAGGAAGGTCGGCAAGGGCACGTCGTAATCCAGATTCATCAGGTAGCGAAAGGCCTTGGTGTCCTGGCCCAGGCCAAGGAACACCAGTTGCCCGGGCTCCCCCTGGCGCAGGCTTTCCAGGCGGGTGACGAAGGCGCGGGTGTCGTAGCGCAGCGCCTGCATCGGATCCAGTGCCAGCACCACCAGCAGCCATTGCGCCAGGGCTGCCGCGGCCAGGGGCATGCCCAGGCGGAAGGCGCCGCGCTCGCGCCAGGCGGCCACCAGGGCGAACAGCGTCAGGATGGCGAAGGCGCCCAGCAGGAAGCGCAAATCCAGTTCAGGCCACCAGCCCGCGGCCTGCAGCTTGGGCTGCTGCAGCTTGACCAGCACCCCGAGCACCAGCGGAAAGATCATCAGCAGCGGCAGGAACAGCCGCCGTACCCAGGCCAGGGCACCCTGCCCCTGCAGCAGCACCCAGGCGCCGAGGGCGGCGCAGGCCGGGATGGCCGGCAGGATGTAATAGGGCTTCTTGAAGGTGGGTATCGACAGGGCCACCAGGATCAGCGTGGCGAAGCCGGCCAGCTGGAGCAGCAGGCGGCTGTCCGCCTGGGTCTGGCGCAGCCGCCAGTGGTGCCTCAGCGTCGGCAAGGCCAGCAGTGCCAGGGGAAAGGCCGGCGCATAGCGATAGAGCCCCAGTTGCAGGAAGTACCACCAGGGATAGCCGGCACCGTCGGTGTCGTCCAGCCGCCCGGAAACCTGCATGCGCAGCACGTCTTCGACGAAGGCCAGGCCGCCGGTACGCCAGGCCAGGCCGAACAGCAGGGCGCAGCACAGCGCCAGCACCACGGCGCCCACCAGCCCGTAGCCGAAGCTGCGCCGCCAGTCACCTTGCACCAGCCAGTAGACGCAGACCACGCCACAGGGCTCGATCAACCCCAGCGGTCCGCGCACGGCGAAGCCGGCGGCCATGCACAGGAACACCAGGGCGCGCCGCCGGGACAGGCCGCGCTGGTCGGCGCTCCACAGCAGATAGAAGCAGCCCAGCGCCGCCAGGGTGACGAACTGATCGAGGCAGATCGAACGGGCCTTGGCCAGGAAACCGTTGGTGAGCAGCAGCACCAGCACCGCCAGCAGGCCCCAGGCGCGGGACCGCTCGGCCAGCAGGCGATAGAGCAGCCCGACGATGGCCGCCGAGGCCAGCGCGGTGGGAATCACTGTGGCCAGGCGATTGACCTCGCCGAACAGCTGGGCGAAGACGTCTATCAGCAGCGTCGAAGTGGCGGGATAGTCCGGATAGGGCTGTCCGTAGCTGGTCGGGAAGGCACTGGCCCCGTGGCGAAACATCTCCTGGGCGAAGAGTGCGAAGCGGCCGTCGAAGCCAATGAAGGGCTGCTCCCACAGCCCCAGGGTGAACAGGGGCACCGCCAGCAGACACAGCGCCAGACTTTCCAGGCGCAGGCGCGCCAGACTCGGGATGGACGACACGCGGCAGGACTCCGGCAGGCTGGGAAGGACGGGCTCGCGCCTCGGCGCCACTATCGCCGAACAACCTTAGGGATCGCTGAAACCAGGCTGACGGCAGGCTGACAGGAACCCCAGGACAGAGCGGTTCGGCGATGAGGCGGTCGCGACTATGCCGATGAATTGAAGATTTTTCATGACAGCTGCATCCAAAGCGCCGGCTGCCGGGTATAGCCCCTACAGTCCAACCGACTGTGCCCCCTCTCAATCCGGAGCAAGCGCATGAACAACACCTCCAGCCGTTGCAGCATCCTGGTCCTGACCGCCCTGCTGAGCACCCCGCTGCTGGCCCAGGGCGAGTTGCCCGAGGCCGTCCGCGTGCCCGCCGGCAACAGCCTGATGCTGGAAACCGTGGGCAAGGGCACCATCGTCTACGAATGCCGCGACAAGAAGGACATGCCCGGCCAGACCGAGTGGTTCTTTGTCGGCCCCAAGGCCGACCTGCATGATCGCCAGGGCAAGCAGGTGGGGCGCTACTACGGTCCGCCCGCGACCTGGGAAGCAAGCGATGGCTCCAAGGTGGTCGGCAAGCAACTGGCCGTCGCTCCCGCCGGCGCCGGCAACCTGCCCTATCAGCTGGTGGAGGCCGCGCCCGCCGAAGGCAAGGGCGCCTTCCAGGGCACCACCTACATCCAGCGCACCGCGCTCAAGGGTGGCGTCGCGCCGGCGAAGGCCTGCACCTCGGCCAACAAGGGCGAACAGCAGACCGTGAACTACCAGGCCGACTATCTGTTCTGGAAGAAGGGCTGAGGTCCGGGGGACAGCCAGGAGCGGATCGGCTAGGCTCGGCTGATCCGGTCGCCACCCTGGCGTCCCCAGCCTGGCGCGCGCCCTCGTGACCGAACGTTCCCCCGATCCAGCCACCCTGCTCGCCGCCTGTGCCCGGGGCGAGCGCGCCGCCCTGCAGCGCCTCTATCAGAACGAGGCGCCGCTGTTGCTGGGTATCGTCCTGCGCCTGGTGCGCGATCGCGGGCTGGCCGAGGACATCCTCCACGATGCCTTTCTGCGCATCTGGCGCGGCGCCGCCGGGTTCGCCCCGGAGCGCGGTTCGGCGCGTGGCTGGATGTGCAGCGTGGCCCGCAACCTGGCGCTCAACGCCTTGCGCGATCGGCAGCGCCTCGTGCCCCTGGCGGACAGCTGGGAACCCCTGGCCGAGTCTGCCGATCCGGCGCGAGAGGCCGACGGCCGCCGCCTGGAGGGCTGCCTGCAGAACCTGGAAGCACCGCGGCGGGAGGCCATCCTGGCCGCCTACCTGGACGGCTGCTCCCATGGCGAGATCGCCCAGCGCCTGCAGGCACCCCTGGGTACGGTGAAGAGCTGGATCACGCGTGGTCTCAAGGCGCTCAGGGAGTGCATGACATGAACAGCGACGCCACCCTGCCCCCGGACGAAAAACGCGAACGCCTGGCCGGCGAATACGTGCTCGGTACCCTGGACGCCGAAGAGCGTCGTCGCGTGGAGTCTGCGCTGGCGACGGACGCCCTGCTGGCCGCCGCCGTGGCGCGCTGGGAGGCGCGCCTGCAGCCGCTGGCCGAGCGGGTGCCACCCGTCGAGCCCGGCGCGAATCTCTGGCCGCGCATCGAGCGCAGTCTGGGTGAGGCCGACACCCGGGTCGTCATCCGGCGCGAGTCGCTGTGGCAACGGCTGGCGCTCTGGCAGGGTCTGAGTGCGGCAGGGCTGGCCGCCAGTCTGGTGCTCGCGGTGCTGCTACTGCTGCGCCCGGTACCCACGCCAAGCTACCTGGTGGTGCTGGCGGCGCCCAGCGATCGCACGCCCGGCTGGGTGATCCAGACTGCCAGCGCCCATGACCTGCAGTTGATTCCGCTGGGGCGCGATGCCGTGCCGAGCGGCAAGACCCTGCAATTCTGGACCAAGGCCGATGCCTGGCAGGGCCCGGTATCTCTGGGTCTGGTCCAGCCTGGGCGTACTCTGCAGGTACCGCTGGACCGGCTGCCGCCGCTGGAAGCCAACCAGTTGTTCGAACTCACCCTGGAAGACCAGGGCGGCTCGCCCACCGGCCGACCCACCGGGCCGATCCAGTTCATCGGCCGGGCAGTGAAGGTGCTCTAGCGAGCGCCCTTAACTCTGGCGGTGGATGTTGAAGTTGTTGAACGCCTGGCAGGTCGCCATCAACTGGATGCGGTTGATGTTGACGTGTCTGGGCTGGTTCAGCGTCCAGTGGATGGATTCGGCGATGTCGTCCGGCGTCAGGGGCTCGGTGCCGGCATAGACGGCATCGGCCTTGGCCTTGTCGCCACCGAAGCGCACCACCGAGAACTCGCTTTCCGACAGCCCGGGCTCGATGTTGGTCACCCGCACCCCGGTACCGAGCAGGTCGGATCTCAGGCTCAGGCTGAACTGCTTGAGGAAGGCCTTGGTGGCGCCATAGACGTGGCTGCCCGGATAGGGATAGTCACCCGCGACCGAGCCCAGGTTGACGATGCCGGCGCCGGCGCCATGGGCGATCAGTCGCGGCAACAGCAGACGGGTGCAATAGAGCATGCCCTTGATGTTGGTATCGACCATGGTGTCCCAGTCGTCCAGGTCGCAGCTCTGCGCCGGCGTGTTGCCCAGCGCCAGACCGGCATTGTTGACCAGGGCGCGCAACTGGTTGAATTCCTCCGGCAGGCCGGCGACCGCCGCTTCCACGGCCGCGCGATCCTGGACGTCCAGCACCAGCGGCAGCACCTTGGCCTGGCCGGACAGTTCCTCGGCCAGGGCGTGCAGGCGATCCTCGCGGCGGCCGGTGATGACGATCGACCAGCCGTCCTTGGCGAAGCGGCGAGCGGTGGCGGCGCCGAAGCCGGAGGTGGCGCCGGTGATGAAGATCGAAGACATGAAAGATTCCTTCTGCGAGGGAGTTTGGCCGAGGCCCACGATAGCTCAGGGTCATTGGTCAGGCGAATACTCAGATCACCGGGAATCCAGCAGATCAGTTATAACGCCTTGGAATTGCACGGTTTTCCGCGCATTGGCGAATTTTTGAACAGTTTCCGCCAGGCCAGGTGCGCCGGGCCTCACGCCCGGCTATGCCAAGCTTATCCACAGGACGATCCACGGAATTCCTGTACAGAACCCGGACCGGGCTTCAGGTGGATAAGTCCGCGCGTACCAGCCAGGCGGGCGGCTCGGCCGGCGCCAGTCCGGTGCAGGCCGCCTCGACACAGGCGGCGAGGCCGGCGAAGCGCAGCTCGCGACCGGTAAGGCCCGGGCCGTAGTGGGCGAACTTGCCGGAATTGGTCAGCAGGGTACGGGCCGCGGGCGGCACCAGGGGCTCGCCGAGCATGCACCAGCAGGTGTCCCCTACCAACTGGGCGCCGAAGGCTTCCAGCTCGGCCAGGCTACCGGCCCGTTCGGCCGCGGCGCGCACGTCTCGCCCCAGGGTGATCACCAGGGCCACCGCGGGATGCCGCTGCCGGCCGCGGCAGAGCTCGGCCAGGCGCTGGCATTCCTCGGCGGTAAAATGTGGATTGCCCAGGGCCACCAGCTGCACCTCGCGCGCAGCGGCGCTGTCCAGTTCGGCCCAGGCCTGGCGCAGGTCCGCCAGATCTATGTCCTCGACCTCCAGCTCGGGCGCCGCGACCGCGGCCAGGATCGGCGCCTCGGGCGTCACCCCGACCAGATGGAACAGCGGCGCCGCCGAGGTGGTGGCGAAGGCGGCGCCAAAGGCCTTGAGATCGTCGCGGCTGGGCTGGGCCTGTTCCAGCCCGAGCACCGCGGGGATCCGGGTGGGCGAACGCAGGCCGATGCAGTAGCCGAGCAGCGGATAGAAGGCGTCGTCATGGCCCTCGGGTACGCTGATCCGGAAGACCTTGCCCGCGCGGCGGCCGCTGTCCAGATGGCAGCCGGCTAGGGGTGCTCGACCGGTCAGGGCGGTGCAGATATCGAGGAAGTCGGCGTACTTCTGGGTGCGCGCCCCCAGCACGCTGTTGGCGAAGACCACGGCATTGGATTCGGCCCAGACCACCTGCTCGCCCAGGGTCGGAGCGCTGTCCAGCAGATAGGGCGCACAGGTGAAGGTGGGACGGCAGCCCAGGGCCACATAGGCCTCGGCCAGGGCGCTGGCCGGTTCGCCCAACGCTGGCGCCACGCCCTGCGCACGCCAGCGACGCTGATCCACCGATACCGCATTGAGGCTGGTGGGCACCCGTACCCGACCGCCCCACTCCACCAGGCGCTGGGCGAAGGCCAGGCTGGCCGGGCCGGTGTAGATGCAGCCGTCGATATGGGCCTGGGTGATGTCGAGCAATTCGCGAGCGCCCTGCAGGTGCGCCATGCGCACCAGGATCTTCATCGCCGCCTGCACGGCCTGGCCCTCGGCGCCCGCCAGCTTGGCTCGGTCGGTCGCGCTGAGCTGCAAAGCGGCAGGGGCTTCGGTAGCGGTGCCGGGAAAGCGCTCTCCGGGCGCGCCGACCCAGCCATCGTTTACCGCGATCTCCTCCTGCCCGGCGAGGGCCGCGAAGGCCTCGGCGCCCAGGCTGACGACCGGCAGGGAGCGACCGAAGAGTTCTTCCGCGACGATGGCACCCAGGCTGAGGATCTCGTCCGGCTCGGCCAGCAGCAAGGCTGCCGGCCCGCGGCCCGCCAGCAACAGCTCCAGCAGCACGGCGCTGCCGGTGCAGGAACCACGACCGCTGGGAATGGCGAGGATGCGTCCGGCCAGTTCCAGGCCGTGCAGGGGATGATGGCGATCGATCACCTTGCCGCTGGCCGGATCGACGCCACCCCAGAAACTCAGACCCAGGGGCGCCCAGGCCAGGCGTCCCCGGGCCTGGCCCGCGACCAGACAGCGACCGCGGACCGCCGCCACCGCTAGTGGCCGCCCAGGTAGGCTTCGCGCACCTGGGGATTGGCCAGCAATTCCTGGCCACTGCCGCTCATGCGGATCTCGCCGGTGACCATCACATAGGCACGGTCGGACAGGCGCAGGGCATGGTTGGCGTTCTGCTCTACCAGGAAGATGGTCATGCCGCTCTGCGCCAGCTCGCGCAGGATCTGGAAGATCTGCTTCACCACGATGGGCGCCAGGCCCAGGCTGGGTTCGTCGAGCAGCAGCAGCTTGGGTCGCGCCATCAGCGCCCGGGCGATGGCCAGCATCTGCTGCTCGCCGCCGGACATGGTCATGGCGCGCTGGTTGCGGCGCTCCTTGAGGCGCGGGAAGAGCTCGAACATGCGCTGCATGTCCTCGTCCACCCAGCGGGTGCCGATGGGGATGGTACCCATCAGCAGATTCTCCTCGACCGTCATGTCGGGGAACACATGGCGCCCCTCCGGCGACTGGGCGATGCCGTTGGAGGCCACGTAGTGGGCGTTCTTGCGGGTGATGTCCTCGCCCCGGTAGAGGATCTGCCCGTTGCGCGCCTGGGGCTGGCTGAAGATGGACATCAGCAGGGTGGACTTGCCGGCGCCATTGGAGCCGATCAGGCTCACCGTCTCGCCTTCGTTGATGGACAGGGAGACGCTCTTCAGGGCCTGGATCGGCCCGTAGAAGACGTCGACGTTGCGAAATTCCAGGATCGGCGTGGTCATGCCACCTCCTCTTCTTCGGCGCCAAGGTAGGCGGCGATGACCTTGGGATCGTTGCGGATGTCGGCCGGCAGGCCACGGGCGATGACCTGGCCATGATCCAGCACCACGATGTGGTCGGAGATGTTCATCACCATGCCCATGTCGTGCTCGATCAGCACCACGGTGATGCGGTGCTGGTCGCGCAACAGGCGGATCATCCCGGCCAGGGCTTCGGTCTCGGCCGGGTTGAGGCCGGCGGCGGGTTCGTCCAGGCAGACGATCTCCGGACGGGTACACATGGCGCGGGCGATTTCCAGACGGCGCTGCTGGCCGTAGGAGAGTTCGCCGGCCAGGCGGTTGGCGTGATCCACCAGGTCCACCACCTCCAGCCAGTAGAAGGCCGTGTCCAGCGCCTTTTCCTCGACGCGGCGATAGCCGGGGGTATTGAGGATGCCGGTGATGAGGTTGCGGTTGCACTGCATGTGCTGCGCCACCAGCAGGTTCTCCACCACCGACATCTCCTTGAACAGGCGGATGTTCTGGAAGGTGCGGGCGAGACCGGCGCGA
>Ga0105251_10002449_pt1 | contig 14578 bp, 18 predicted proteins | sample KBSS64metaG_FD_80424 | JGI IMG/M metagenome (GOLD analysis project Ga0105251, IMG submission 80424) | Switchgrass rhizosphere microbial communities from Kellogg Biological Station, Michigan, USA - KBS S6-4 metaG | ecosystem: Host-associated > Plants > Roots > Rhizosphere > Soil | place...
CCACGTCGAACGCGGGGCCATGGGCAAGCTCAACCGCGAAGCGGTACTCCGATTGTCTGGGCATGACACGATTCCTTGTGGAGACAACGTCGGTCGTTCAACCCGAACGACAGGCGCGTGCATCCTGCATGGCCGGGCAATCGCAACCAATACCAAGCTGCGTGCGCGGCGACCATCAGACAATTCTTAAAGGAGCGGCGATCTGTTCCGGAGCGCATCACGCTGTGCTTGCGGATCTGGCAGCGTCCCCGCCATCAGCCGCCACGCATGTCGTTTTCCATGCCAGATGCGCAAGGCGCTGCCTCCCTGCCGGCAAGATGGCGGAGGATCACGGGCAATTGGCGCGTTGCCCAATTCGATACGCAACATCTGCTAGGTTGCTGGAACCGACGATGCTCACCCCGACAGGAAACCAGCGATGCGCAACCTGGACTTCAGTTCTTGGCAGGCCATGCTCTCGACCCTGGTCGGGCTCGCCGTCATCACCCTGATCGGTGTCGGTATCCGCCTGGTCTTCATGCAGACCCTGCAGCAGCGCCGCGAGCGCGAGAACCGCCAGATCAATGAGCGGCTGCGCACTCTGATTGCCGCTTACAAGACCCTGGGTGGGTCATTCACCGGAGCGCTGCACGTCGACCCGCGCCACCTGCGCGATCTGCGCCAGCTCCCGCCCGACACCGACGAAGGCCTGGCGCTGCCGCCCAGCAGCGGCAGCGACCGCGCCCGCCGTATCCGCGATGCGGTGGAAGCGGCGCTGTCGGACATCGTGCTGCTGGGGACCGACGAGCAGGTGCGGCTTGCCGCGCATGCCGCCAATGAACTGGCCGAAGGTCGCGCCGTGCCCACCGCCGAGCTGGTGGTGTCGTTGCGCGATTTCATCCGCGAAGCGTTGGACCTGGCGCCCATTCCCGGCAGCGTCGTCATTCCGCGCCAAGGGCCCACGCGGCCCGCGCCCGGTGGCGGTCGCGGAAAGAGCGATGGCAGCGACCGCACCGGTGGCAAGGGGGGCGGTGGTGGCATGGGGGGCATGGGCGGCGGCGGTGCGGGGATCGGTGCCGCACAGGGCCACGGCAGCGACGACGACAGCAGCCACGCCCGCTGAACCCTGCGGCTGGCTGCCAGCGTCGTCATCGTGGAACTACTTGCTGTCCTTCAACTCGACAATCGGTACAAAGCCCGCATAGATCATCCGCTTGCCGTCGAACGGCATGGGGTTGTTGGCCGGATCCATGCGCGGGTCTTTCATCATCTTCTCCATCCCCGCATCGCGGGTGGCCTTGTCCGGCCATTCGATCCAGGAGAACACGATGGTTTCATCGTCCTTGGCTTCCACCGCGCGGAAGAAGTCGGTCTGCTTGCCGTGGGTGACATCGTCGCCCCAGCATTCGACAACGCGGGTGGCACCAAATTCAATGAACACCGAATCGCCCTCATTGGCGTGTTTGATGAACTTCTCTTTGTTGGCGGTGGGTACGGCGAGTACGAAACCGTCGATATAGGACATCTGCAGCCTCCGGTAACCGATGCACCAGGATGGGCACCTTCAATGGATACGACGCACGAGAGGGTGGGGAATCGACAATGCGCCCGGACGCTTTCAGATTCGGTGATGGCGCTGTGTACGAGCGGTGTCATCATGAAAAATCAATGCGTTGCGGCGAGAAGTGCTAGGTTCCGCAGAAGGCAGGGTAAGAAAACCCCTAGCTATAGTGAGGAACATCCTGATGTTTAGTCACGCGCGTTCAGCCCACTATGCAACGGCCGGGCAGGACGCTCCCCAAGGGCCCTGCGTTTTGGCGCCACAGCTGCGCCAACCGGTGCAATACGGAGGATGGACGCGTTAGCCGACTACTCCCCAAGAGCGGCTTCCCCAACGCGTGACGCCCCGCAAGGGTATCGTCGTGACCGGATTCCATTCCTCCGCGGAACACCTTTCCTGCTGTCCCGGTATTCATCTTCATACACTCTGTGAATGCGTGGGTCGCTCGCGCGTACACGCCACACACACAACGACAAATGCAGCGCGCGCGTATGCCAGAGCGCGACTGAACGCTGGCCCAAAATCGCCCAGGTCAAAAGCGGCGGACTTCAGGGCGCGTTGTGTCGAATAACGGAGAATTTACATTCCCGATGCGGAAGCCGCTTGCGCTGCTGCACGAACGAACAAGAAAAGGTGTACCCCCATGAAGACTTCCCTGATTGCCCTGGCGCTGGCCGCCGCTCTGCCGTTCGGCGCTTCCGCCGCCGAAGGCCTTTCCTACAATTACGCCGAAGGCGATTACGTCAAGACCGATGCCGATGGTGGCAAGGCTGATGGTTGGGGTGTAAAGGGTTCGTACGGCTTCCTGCCGAACTTCCATTCGTTTGGTGAGTACAACCAGCAGAAGACCGACATCGGCGACTTCAAGATCGACCAGTGGCGCGTCGGCGTGGGCTACAACCACGAAATCGCCACCAGCACCGACTTCGTGGGCCGCGTTGCCTACAACAAGTACGACCCGAAGGAAGGCCTGGACTTCAATGGCTACAGCGCTGAAGCCGGTATCCGCACCGCGTTCGGCCAGCACGCCGAAGTCTACGCAATGGCCGGCTACGAGGACTACAGCAAGAAGCATGGCATCAACCCGGATGGCGCCTTCTACGGCCGCCTGGGTGGCCAGGTGAAGTTGAACCAGAACTGGGGCATCAACGGCGATATCAAGATGGATCGCCACGGTGACAAGGAATGGTCGGTCGGCCCGCGCTTCAGCTGGTAAGCGGCGTCTGATCGCTTCGCTGCGCGCGGTACTGGCGCAGTGGCAGGGGCCCGGCATCTTGCCGGGCCTTTTTTATGTCTGCGCATCTGAGCGCGCGGCAGGCAATAATGCGGCAGCCCCTGGAGGACCGCATGACCACAGCCCATTCCCAGCACCAACCCCGTGTCGGCTGCGGTGCCGTGATCCAGCGCGCCGACGGCGCGGTGCTGCTGGTCCAGCGCGGGCGCCCACCCGAGCAGGGCCACTGGGGCCTGCCCGGCGGCAAGGTCGACTGGATGGAAACACTGGAACACGCGGTCGCGCGCGAGGTACTGGAAGAAACCGGCCTGCAGCTCGCCGTGGAACGGCTGCTGTGCGTGGTTGACCACTTCGAACCGGTGCTGGGCCAGCACTGGGTGGCCCCGGTCTACCTGATGCGGGCGCCGGCGGAAGCGCGGGCCATGCGACTGGAGCCCGATGCGATCCTCGCGCTGGACTGGTTCCAGCCCGACGCGCTGCCTGCGCCGCTCACGCGCTCGGCCACTGAAGGCCTGGCGCGGGTTTTCATCCACGCATGATCACGCTTCCATTCGTCTCGCAAACCGACATCGACGCCGCCCTGCGCGTGCTTGAACGTCGGTGTGCGACTGTGTCGCCGGATAATATCCGAGTTTCCGTAAACGGAATGCCGGTCCATTTTTCCGCGAGGGTCTATTACGCGACTGAGGACGTACAGGCGGCTTGCCGCGCTGCAGGCATCGCCTCGCAGATAGCACTTTGCCTGGGATCACGGCACAACGACGGCTATGTGCGCGAGCAATGCCTGCAGCGCCTGCTGCTGGCCGAAGCGCCTTGGATGGTGCCCTTCGTGCTGCAGCTGTTGGGCGAATACGTGGTGGAGATCTCGACCGTGATTGACGGCTTTCTCGCGGAGTGCATACCGGCCCGATACATGGAATTCGCGAATGAGAACCCCGGGCACATGCATCGACTACATCAGCAGGCGACCAGCTACTGGAACGAGTACTACCGACGTGCTTATCCCAACCGTCATGAGTACCCTGCGCTGCGCGCCCTGCAACGGCTTGCGGACGGAGCAGCCACGCTGGGCGTGGCTATACCGCGCAGGTGATGCGCATTCCGGCGCCACCCTTTCCGTGCATGCAGGCCAACGTTACTCGCCCTGATACTGCTTTTCTTCCACCAGCTGCGAACCGGCCAGCCGATTGATCTCGTTCTTTACCTTCGAGCGCTCGCCGTTGGTGCCATACACGCCGCGCGCCAGCTGGATGAACTGATCGTCGAACACCTGTGCTGCTTCCTTGTCGCGCAGCTGGTCCTGGATGTCCCACATCCGCACATTGATTTCCTTGAGCTGAGCCTTGAGTGGCGCCAGTCCCGGCTGCGCCGCAAGCAGCTCCTGCCACAGCGGCAGCAGGCCATCCAGTTCGGTGCGAACGTTGGCGACCTTGCCCGCATCGCTGATGCGCTCGGCCTTGATTTCCAGGATGGTGATCTTGTCGATCAGCTCGCCAATCGATACCGGGGTCAGGATCGCGTCCACGCCATTCTCGCTGCAGGTCAGTCAGGGACGCCATGATAGCGCGGGCCGCCTGAAGGTCCGGTGCGCAGCTTTTACGCCGAATTTGCGCCCGCCCCGGCGGCGCCGCATGGCGCCTTTACGCGACCTCTCACCACACTGTGCGCTTCAACGGCGAGGCCGTTTTCCAGAGGGGTAACGTGGTGGAAGCACAGGCAACAAGGCGCGCGCTGCGCCGCATGGGTGGGCTGGTCGTCGGCCTGGCGCTGAGCGGGTCGGCGCTGGCAGGCGTGAGCGGCAATGCCACGCTGACCTCGGACTATGTGTGGCGCGGCAGCTCGCAGACCTTGGAAGACCCTGCCGTGCAGGCCGGCGTCAAACTCGCCAGTACATCCGGCTGGTATGCGTCGGTGTGGGGCTCGGGCGTGTCGTTCGAACCCGATGCCGGTGCCCGCAGCGAGTTCGACATCGTGGCCGGGTGGGGTGGCGACCTGGCGCCGGACTGGTCGCTGGACGTGAACCTTACCCGTTACCTGTATCCGTCCACGCGCGTGGACCTCGACTGGACCGAGCTCAACGGCACCCTGACCTGGCAGCAACGCTACTGGCTCAGCGTGGGGCTGTCCGACGACGCGCTGGCCAGCGGCCGCACAGGCACCTATGCCCAGCTCGGCGCACGCGTGCCGCTGGGCGATCAATGGCGTCTGGAAGGCGCCATCGGCCAATACTGGCTCGACAGCGCGTACGCAGAGGACTATCTGCACGGCCAGCTCAGCGCCATCTGGACCGTGCATGGCCCGTGGGAACTGCGTCTGACCGCCCACGACACCGACAGCGCGGCCAAACGCCTGTTCGGCCGCAATGCAGGGTCGCGCGTGGAATTCGCGGTGCAGACCGCGTTCTGAATCAACCGCCGCGAACGCGCAGGGTCAGGCCCTTCAGGAAATTCCGCAGCAGCTGGTCGCCACAGGCACGGAAGTTCTTGTGGTCCGGCTGGCGGAACAGCGCCGACAATTCCGGCTTGGAAACCGGGAACCCTGCGCTCTCGAAGATCGCGTGCATGTCCACGTCCTTCAGCTCGAACGCCACGCGCAGCTTCTTCAGTACCAGGTTGTTGGTGATGCGCTTTTCCACCGGTCGCAGCGGCTGGCTTTCGTCGCGGCCACGGAACTGCACGATCAGGCCGTCCAGGAAATGCGCCAGCGTGCGGTCGTCGCAGGCGACGAATCCTTCTTCGTCTTCCTTGCGCAGCCAGCCGGGCACATTGGCCTTGTCCACCACGAATGCCGGGTCGGCCAGGGCACAGATCTCGGCAATCCTGGCGTCGCTGAGATCGAGCATGTAACGGATGCTGCGCAGTACATCGTTGTTGATCATGTGACGTCCAATACCGCCACCGCGGCTGCGGGGCTGGCGGCCATTTTACCCCCACGGCGGCGCCCGGCCCGGAGCGCCCGCGCCGGTCTGTCATCTGGCTGCCATGAAAGTGAAGCACAGTGCGCTCCTTGGGCATCGATGGCAGTGGAGCGGGCAATGCGCAGTTGGCAGGTTCTGGCGGGTGTGGGCATGGTCTGGCTGGCCGCGACGGCCTCGGCCCAGGCCCCGTATGTGTCGATCGAACAGCGCGTGGATCCCGCGCAGCTGGCCGATGTCGGGCTGACCCCGGCCCAGCTGCAGGCGCTGAACCGCCTGCTGCGCGAGGCCGACGCCCGTACCCCCGCACCGGCGACCGCCGTCGCGGCCGTTCCGGCCCCGTTGCCCGGCGCCCCCACCCCGGCGCCGATGTTCCCCGGCCTGGACGACGGCCCCATCCATGCCAACGTTACCGGACAGGTCGACGGCTGGCAGCCGGGTACCGTGTTCACCCTGGATAACGGCCAACAGTGGCAGGTGCTCAAGGGCGAGCTGAAGCTCAAGGCCAGCCGTGCCAATCCCGCCATCGTGGTGGTGCCCGGCATTGCCGGACGCTGGTTCCTGCAGGTCGACGAAGACCTGCCCAAGGCACGGGTGTTCCGGATCCGCTGAAGCCGCCAACCCGGGCCAACACGATGGGGCCCGGGGTGCGAAAATAGGCGGGAATCCCACGGAGACCCGCGATGACCCGTACCGCTCTGATCACCGGCGCCACTTCCGGCTTTGGCGCCGCCGCCGTCCATCGTTTCGCCCAGGCCGGCTGGCGGGTCATCGCCACCGGGCGCCGTGCCGAACGGCTGCAGCCGCTGGTCGACGCCTACGGCCCCGAGCGTGTGCATGCCGCCGTGTTCGACGTGCGCGACACCGCGGCCATGGAAGCCGCCCTGGCCGCACTGCCGGCGGGGTTCGCCGAGATCGACCTGCTGGTCAACAATGCTGGCCTGGCCCAGGGCACCGCCCCTGCCCAGAGCGCCTCGCTGGACGACTGGCGCACCATGATCGACACCAACGTCACCGCGCTGGTCACCCTGACCCACCGCCTGTTGCCGCAGCTGGTGGCGCGCAAGGGCGCGATCATCAACATCAGCTCGGTGGCCGGCGTGTACCCGTATCCGGGCGGCAATGCCTACGGCGGCACCAAGGCCTTCGTCAGCCAGTTCTCGCTGGGCCTGCGCTCGGACCTGCATGGCACCGGCGTGCGCGTGACCACCATCGAACCGGGCATGGCCGAAACCGAGTTCACCCTGGTCCGCACCCATGGCAACCAGGCCGCCTCGGACACGCTCTACACCGGCGCCAACCCGATGACCGCCGACGACATCGCCGAACAGATCTTCTGGGTCGCCACCCTGCCGGCGCACCTGAACATCAACCGCCTCGAAGTGATGCCGGTCAGCCAGTCGTTCGCCGGTTTCCAGGTCGCCCGCGACTGATTGCGCCCTCGGTAGCGCCGGCCGTTGGGTCACGCGGTCGTCCACACCGCCAGCTCGTACCCGTCCGGATCGCGGAAATGGAATCGGCGCCCGCCCGGGAAATCGAACGCCGGCGTGGAAATCTCCGCGCCGGCCTGTTCCACCCGCGCCTGCGTGGCCTCCAGGTCATCGGCGTACAGGATCACCAGCGCTCCGCCGGTCCTCACCGGCCCGTCGGTGGTGAAACCGCCGCGCAACCGGCCGTCGTTGAATTCGGTATAGCCCGGACCGTAGTCCGTGAACGTCCAACCGAACGCCGCGCCGTAGAACGCCTTGCTGCGTGCGATGTCGGCCACGGTGTATTCAATGTTGTCGATGCGATGGTTGTTGCCGTCTGTGCTGCCCATGCGTGCTCCTTGCCGAGGATGAAAGCCGTAACGTAACCCGGCGCGCAACAAAAAGCCCCGCAGTGCGGGGCTTTTTGCGGGTCGCGGCGTGTGGCCGGCCAGCGCTTACTGCGCCTTGATCGCCATCGCCTGCAGCCCGGTGCCGTCCAGTTTCTGCTTGGCTTCGGCCAGTTCGCCTGCGCTGCCGTACGGACCCATGCGCACGCGGTACACCGTCTTGCCGTTGATCTGTGCCGATTCGACCCGTGCCGCCAGGCCGATCATCGCCAGCTTCGCCTTGGTGGCTTCTGCGTCGCCCGACGCGCCGAAGGCGCCGGCCTGCAGGATGTAACGCACGTTGCTGGCGGCCGGATCGGCGGCTGCCGCTACGGGGGTGGCAGCCGCAGTGGTCGCGGCTTCCGGCTTGGGCGCGGTAGCCGTGGCCACCGGCTTGGGCGGCTCCACTGCCGCCGGACGCTCGGCCACCGGTGCCGGCAGCGGCGCGGGTGCAGCGGTCGTGGTGGCAACGGTAGCCGCCGTGGAGGCCGGGGCCGGCACGGCCGCCGGTACCGGGCGGCCTTCCAGCGCGGCCTGCGCGCGCTGCGCTTCGGCCTTGGCCCGGCGCTGGTCTTCAGCACGCGCGCTGGCGGCCAGCTCGGCATCGGACATCTCTACTTCCTTGCCCGGCAGCAGGGTGTAGAAGTCGTACTGCGTGGCCGCCGGCTTGGCCGGTTCGGCAGGCTTGGCCGTACCGGGCTTGGGCAGTTCCGCGCCCACGTCGGTGTCGGCGTCGCTGACCGGGGCCGGCTGCGCATTCGGGTCCGGCTGCGGGCCTACCCGCAGGAAGCCGTCGCCGCTGCTCTTGAACAGGTTCGGTGCCGCCAGGAACACCACGGCCGCAATCGCCACGCCCGCCACCAGCCATACCCATCCGGGCGTGCCTTGGCTGGTGTTGCGTCGCGCCTGGGTCTTGCCGCGTCGTGCTGCCATTTACTGCTTCTCCACTGCTTACATTTTTTCCGGGGCGGAAACGCCCAGGATGTTCAGGCCATTGGCCAGCACCTGGCGTGCCGAAGCAGCCAGGGCAAGACGTGCGTTGCGCTCACCTTCGTCGGTGATGTCGAGAATCTTTTTCGACCAATACCACGTGTGGAAGGCCTGCGCCAGTTCGCGCAGGTACTGCGCGACCAGGTGCGGTTCCAGCGCGATGACGGCACTTTCCACCGTCTCAGGAAAACGCGAGATTTCGACCATCAGCGCGATCGAATCCGCGTCGTCCAGCAGCGACAGCGCGCCCATCCCGATGCCCTGGTCGTACGCGACGCCTTCTTCGTTCGCCAGGCGCAGCAGGCTGCAGACCCGGGCGTGCGCATACTGCACGTAGAACACCGGATTGTCATTGCTCTGCTGGCGGGCCAGGTCGATATCGAAGGTCAGCTGCGAATCCGGCTTGCGCGCGATCAGGAACCAGCGGGTCGCATCGCGGCCGGCTTCTTCGATCAGGTCGCGCAGGGTCAGGTAGCTGCCGGCACGCTTGGAAAGCTTCACTTCCTCGCCGCCGCGCATCACCGTCACCATCTGGTGCAGCACGTATTCCGGCCAGCCCTTGGGGATGCCCACGTCCAGCGCCTGCAGGCCGGCACGCACGCGCGCCAGCGAACCGTGGTGGTCCGCGCCCAGTTCGGTGATCGCGCGCTCATAGCCGCGCTGCCACTTGGACAGGTGGTAGGCCACGTCCGGCAGGAAGTAGGTGTAGGTGCCGTCGGACTTGCGCATCACGCGGTCCTTGTCGTCACCGAAGTCGGTGGAGCGCAGCCACAGCGCGCCGCCTTCCTCATAGGTATGGCCGGCCGCATTGAGCTGGGCCACGGTCTCTTCGACCTTGCCGTCCTTGTACAGCGAGCTTTCCAGGAAGTAGATGTCGAAATCCACCCCGAACGCGGCCAGGTCCTGGTTCTGCTCGTTGCGCAGGTAAGCCACCGCGAAGCGGCGGATCGCGTCCAGGTCGTCCGGGTCGCGCTCGCCCACCACCGAATGGCCTTCCAGCTCCACCGTGGCGCCGGCCAGGTAGGCCTTGGCCACGTCTTCGATGTAGTCGCCCCGGTAGCCCGCTTCCGGCCAGCCGGCCTCGTCGGGCTTGATGCCCTTGGCGCGCGCCTGGGTGGACAGCGCCAGGTTCTCGATCTGCACGCCGGCGTCGTTGTAGTAGAACTCGCGCTTGGCGTTCCAGCCGTTCACTTCCAGCAGGCGGGCCAGGCTGTCGCCGATCGCCGCCGCGCGGCCGTGGCCGACATGCAGCGGGCCGGTCGGGTTGGCCGACACGTATTCCACGCCCACGGTGCGGCCATTGCCGCTCAGGTTGTGGCCGTAACCGGCGCCTTCCTTCAGTACGCTGGCCGCTTCGCGCTGGTACGCGCTGGGGGCCAGGTGGAAGTTGATGAAGCCCGGGCCGGCGATCTCAACGCGCAGCACGTCGTCGCTCTTGGGCAGCGCATCCAGCAGCGCCTGGGCCAGCGCGCGCGGGTTGCTGCGCGCCGGCTTGGCCAGCAGCATGGCGGCATTGGTGGCGAAATCACCGTGTTCACGGGTCTTCGGGCGTTCCACCACGAATTCCGGGGTCAGGGTGTCGGCCGGCAGAGTGCCGTTGGCGCGCAAGGCTTCGATGCCTTGGCTGATCAGGGCGCGGAGGAGATTTTTCACAGGGCCTGCTTTGAGACTGGAGCGGCGGAATCGGTAATTTTAGCCCAGAAGCCGCCCCGATCCATTGAACCGGGGCAGAGCGGGGGCGGGCGGGGCGCCCGGGGAGGCCTGCACGGCCGTCTGCGAGCCGGAACGCCTGACCGGTTCGTTCAGGTCCGGGCGCAATGCCCGCGCCGCAGCCAGCCGCGCTCGGCCATGGAAACCGCTGGCCCATCCCCCACCACGATATGGTCCACCAGCCGCACCCCCACCAGCTCCAGGGCCTGGTGGAGTTCGTGGGTGATGTCGCGGTCGGCGCCCGAGGGCTCGGCCCGGCCGGAGGGGTGGTTGTGGCTGACGATCACGGCCGCCGCGTTGTGCAGCAGGGCGCGACGAACGACCTCGCGGGGGTACACCGCGGCCGTGTCCACGGTCCCGGTGAACAGCTCCTCGTAGGCCAGCGTGCGGTTGCGGGTGTCCATGAAAAGTGCGGCGAACACCTCCTGTGGCCGGGGGCGAAGCCGCAGCTTGAAGTAGCGACCGGCAGCACCCGGGTCGCAGATGCTCTCGCCGCGTTCCAGGTCTGCAAGAAGGTGGCGGCTGGCAAGCTCAAGCGCGGCGACCAGTTTGCAGGCCCGCGCGGGACCGAGGCCCGGCAGCTGTTGCAGCTGCGTTGCATCCAGGTCCATCAGCCTGCGCAACGGGCCATGATCCTCAAGCAGCCGCCGCGCACTTTGGACCGCATCCAGCCCATTGCACCCGCTGCCGATGAACAGCGCCAGCAGCTCGGAGTCGGAAAGCGCTTCCGGGCCGCGCCTGAGCAGCTTCTCGCGGGGGCGGTCCTCGGTGGGCCAGTGTTTGATCGCCATGCCGACAGTGTCCGCCCGCGCAGCCTGGGGCGGCATAGGGAATCACCGCGTCATCGGGTCAGCCCAACGTCGGCCGATCAGTCGTCGGAACTGCGGTTCTTCCGCCGCTGTACCTCTTTGTGTGTCTGCACCATCGTCCAGACAGCGAGTCCCAACGATACCAAGGCGATGACCACGGTTGAGGCGACGAGAATTGTTGTCATGGAACGTGCTCCAGATGGGTTCAACGTCGAGGTGCAGTCGAACATGGAATAGCTGAGACCAGCGAAGCCAAGGCAATGATCCGAACGCAATACCGGTTTCGACGGTGCGCTGATCCTGAAGGCGCGAAGTCTAGAGGCGGAGTGACGCGCGAGATTGGATAGCGCGTCCCAGTTTCAGAAGAATCTATCGCCCTGAACACGGCGCTGTCGGGTCTGGCATCCTGGAGTGCGCAATCAGCGACAGCCGTCCAGGCGCCGGACGAACCCGGTGTCCACGGACGACGCTGTCGTCAGGCTCGATGCAGCTCGCCAGCGGGAAACCCGCTCGGCCATTCCCCGTTGAGCAGCAGCCACGAGCGGGAAATCGGCTTGTGGTGGTTCTGGAATTCGTCTTCCAGGGCCTGCCGTAGCGATGCAGACCCCAGCGTGGCCGGGTCCGTCGGGAACGCGAAAAGCGTCTCCTGATTCAGAGCAACCGCCGCGAATTCCGTGGTGCCGAAGTGCTTTTCGAGCATGCTGTAGAAGCCGCCCAGGATGAGGGCGCCGGCGGGTGCCATCCAGTTGCCACGGGCGCCACCAATCTCCACGCCATCCAGCAGTGTCGCAATGCCGAACTCGAACGCACCGGCCTGCCACGCCGCAACAAGGTTCTCCGCCGCGATGACGAACGCATCCTCGGGACTGCAGCCGATCGACTCCAGATCTTCGGGTCGCACGTTGCGAACCGAACCCTGGCAGTCCACCACCAGCACCATGTGCACGTCGTCGGAAAACGGCGAGCTGATCACAGCGTCCGGCGTGACATGGTCGACCCAGCTGGTGGGTACCACGTACGGATAGATCGCGCGAAGGGTCGTCTCGGAAAATTCTTCCACAGTGGCGGCCATCGCGCTGGATTGCGCCTGCTCCTTCTTCCTGAAGATGCCAAACATTCCGCTTGTCCCCGCCCGGTAGCTTGTGTGCGGGAGATCTTCGCATGGACGGCAACGGTTGTAATTCCCGGCCTGCCGAACTGCCGGGTCCGGCCGAAGCGCGGCCCGGCGGGCCGCCCGCTCATGACAAAAAACACCCCGCTCATGCCCGTGGCGCATCAGGGCCGCAACACGGCATCGGGTAAGCTACCCGCCTCAGATAGACAGGAATTCCGCAGGTGGCTGACATCCCCCAGGCTTCCCCGGCGCAGGCGCGCCCGCTGGCAGGCCAGAAGCTGTTGTTGTGCGTGGGTGGCGGCATCGCGGCCTACAAGTCGCTGGAGCTGGTGCGGCGCCTGCGCGACGCCGGAGCCCAGGTGCAGGTCGCCATGACTGCCGGGGCCCAGCAGTTCGTCACCCAGCTGAGCTTCCAGGCCCTGTCCGGCCAGCCCACCCGCACCACCCTGTGGGACAGCGCCGCTGAACAGGCCATGGGCCACATCGAGCTGGCCCGCTGGGCCGACCGCATCGTGGTGGCCCCGGCCACGGCCGACCTGCTGGCCCGCCTGGCCAACGGCCATGCCGATGACCTGGTCACCACCCTGTGCCTGGCCACCACCGCGCCGCTTACGGTGTGCCCGGCCATGAACCACCGCATGTGGCTGCACCCGGCCACCCAGGCCAACATCAGCCTGCTGCGCGAACGCGGAGCCCAGGTGATCGGCCCGGAAGACGGCCCGCTGGCCGAAGGCGAATCCGGCCCCGGCCGGCTGAGCGAGCCGCACGCCATCGTGGCGGCGCTGGCTTCCCTGAAGGATCCGGCCGACGCGCCCGAAGCCACCCAGGAGCTGAAAGGCCTGCGCGTGGTGATCAGCGCCGGCCCCACCTACGAAGACCTGGACCCGGTCCGCTACGTGGGCAACCGCAGCAGCGGCAAGATGGGCTATGCGCTGGCCGCAGCGGCCGTGCGCCAGGGGGCGCAGGTGGTACTGGTCAGCGGGCCGGTGCACCTGGCCACCCCGGCCGGGGTGCAGCGCGTGGACGTGCGCTCGGCCGCGCAGATGCGCAGCGCGGTGCTCGACGCGCTGCCGGCCGACATCTATATAGGCGCGGCAGCGGTGTCCGACTACACCCCGCGCCAGGTCGCACCGCAGAAGCTGAAGAAGACCGCCGGTACGCAGACGTTGACGCTCGAACTGGTGCGTACCGCCGACATCCTGGCCGAAGTGGCCGCGCAGACCAACGCGCTGAAGCTGGTGGTGGGCTTTGCCGCCGAAACCCACGACGTGGAGAAATACGCGCGTGGCAAGCTGGTCGACAAGCGGCTGGACCTGGTGATCGCCAACCAGGTGGGCGTCACAAACGGTGGCTTCGAAAGCGACGAGAATGCAGCGACCGCCTATTGGCAGGGCGGGGAGCAGGTGTTCCCCGGTACCACCAAGACGCTGCTGGCCGAACAACTGTTGTCCCTGATTGCCCAGAGGTTGCACGCATGACCCAAGCCCCGTCCCTGCAGCCGCTGCAGGTGAAGTTGCTCGATCCGCGCTTCGGCGATACCTGGCCCATGCCGGCCTACGCCACCGAAGCCAGCGCCGGCCTGGACCTGCGCGCCGCGCTGGAAACCGAGCTCACCCTGCAGCCGGGGGATACGGCGCTGATTCCCAGCGGCATCGCCATCCACATCGACGACCCGAACCTGTGCGCGGTGGTGTTGCCGCGCTCCGGGCTGGGCCACCGCCACGGCATCGTGCTGGGCAACGGCACCGGCCTGATCGACGCCGACTACCAGGGCCCGCTGCTGATCAGCGCCTGGAACCGCGGCCGCGAGCCCTTCACGCTGCAGCCCGGCGACCGCATTGCCCAGCTGGTCGTGCTGCCGATTGCACGCGTAGCCCTGCAGGTAGTAGATACTTTCACCGACAGCGCCAGGGGAACGGGTGGATTCGGCCATACCGGGGTGCGCTGACAGGGGGTAACACCAATGAGCAAGGCAACGGCGGAAGGACAGCCGCGATTGACGAGCAAGCGTAACGAACGGGTGCTGGTCGGGATCCTGGTCCTGCTGGCAGCGTGGTTTGCCTGGAGCGGCGTGCGCCAATGGCGGCAGGCGTCGGTAGGGCAGGCGCTGGAAGCATCCCGGGATCAGATCGTGCAGGGCGTGCAGAACGCGCTCAGCGGCCAGACCGCGCAGCTGCGCACCCTGGTCAAGAGCGAACGGGTCAGCGCTGCGCTGGCCGCAGGCGATGCCGATGCCACGGCGCTGGCCGTGCGCGAAGGCTGGCCGGGCACCGAAGAGGTGGAGGTGTTCACCGTCGACCTGGAACAGCCCTATGCCGATCCAAAGGCATTCGGCTACGCGCGCCTGGCGTTGCTGGAAGCGGCGATCGCCGGCGACACCGTCACCGCACGCGTGGTGCGCGACGCCGGCGG
>Ga0105251_10002457_pt1 | contig 14550 bp, 17 predicted proteins | sample KBSS64metaG_FD_80424 | JGI IMG/M metagenome (GOLD analysis project Ga0105251, IMG submission 80424) | Switchgrass rhizosphere microbial communities from Kellogg Biological Station, Michigan, USA - KBS S6-4 metaG | ecosystem: Host-associated > Plants > Roots > Rhizosphere > Soil | place...
ATTCTCCGAAATCGCGGCCATGGCGGTGCGATAGGCCTTGGTCCCCGAAGAGCCGATGACGAACAGGTCGCTCATTTTGTGTCGCCATGCGTGGCGTCAGGGGATGCGGCGACGCTGTTCTTCGCGCCGAACTGGTGCATCAGCATTTCGGCGATGCCCAGCGTGCCCTTGGTCGCCATGCTGTCGGCGGTGCGGGCGTCGGCCATGTCGCGAAACTGGTCGGTCGCGCTGGAATCACTGATGCCCTCGGCGAGGCTCGCCGAGCGCATCGCGCCCATCATCTGGCGCAGGAAGATCGCCTCGAACTGCTGCGCCGCCTTTTCCAGCGCAGCCTTGTTCTGCGTTCCGCCCGTCGGCGATCCTGTCGTTGAAGTCGCACCAATCTGCATCACAACACCACCAGTTCGGCCTTGAGCGCTCCAGCCTGTTTCAGGGCTTCGAGGATCGCGACCATGTCCGCGGGGGAGGCGCCGATGGCGTTCACCGCTTTGACTATATCGGCCAGCGAAGCTCCACCTTTAAAATTAATCATCGGTTTCTTTTCCTGATCGATCGAAATCGAACTGGATTGCTCGACCGCCGTCTGCCCCTGAGAGAAGGGCGCGGGCTGGACCACACGGGGCGATTCATTGACGCTGACGGTGATTTTCCCGTGCGCGATGGCGGCCGGATGGATCTTCACCGCACCGTTGATGACGACGGTGCCGGTGCGGGCGTTGACGATCACCTTGGCGGGTGCATCGGCGGGCGACACCTCGATATTCTCGATCATGCCCATCATCATGATGCGGTCGCTGGCGCCCGGCGCGGCGTCGATCGTGACCGACACGGCATCGACGGCCTTCGCGCGATGGTCGCCATAGGCGCGGTTGATGCCGTCCGCGACCCTGAGGGCCGTGGTGAGATCGGCTTCGGACAGGTTGAAGGTAAGCGTCGGCGCGGTATCGAAGCCGGTCGCGACGGCGCGTTCGACCGTGGCGCCGCCGGGAATGCGGCCCGCCGAAGGAATGTTGACGGACACCTGGCTGCCGTCCGCGCCCGACACGCCAAGGCCGCCAACGGCGAGGTTGCCCTGCGCCATGCCGTAAATCTCGTTATCCGCGCCGCGAAGGGGGGTCATGATGAGCGTGCCGCCGCGCAGCGACTTGGCCTTGCCCAGCGCCGACACGGTGACGTCCAGCCGCTGCCCCGGCTTGGCGAAGGCAGGCAGATCCGCCGTCACCAGCACCGCCGCCGCATTTTTGAGCGCCGGATTGATCCCCTGCGGCAAGGTCAGGCCAAAGCGCGAAACCACGCCCTTCATGCCCTGCGTCGCATAGTCCAGGCTGTCGTCGCCCGTGCCAGCGAGGCCCACGACGATGCCGTAGCCGGTCAGCTGGTTGGGCCGCACGCCCTGAAAGGTGCCCAGATCCTTGATCCGTTCGGCATGGGCCGGGACAGCGAAAAGGGCCATCAGGGGCAGCAGCAAGCGAAGCAGGCGGGTCATGGCGTGCATGTCCATCAGAAGGGGCTGATCATGGAGAAGAAGCGCTGCAACCAGCCCTGACGGCTGGCGCGGGCGATTTCCCCCTTGCCGGTGTAGATGATCTTGGCGTCGGCCACCCGGGTCGATGCGATGCGGTTGTCCGGACCGATATCGGCCTGACGGACGAGGCCGCTGATCTGGATGAATTCGTCCCCGCGGTTGAGCGTCAGCGCCTTCTCGCCCTTCACCAGCATGGTGCCGTTGGGATAGGTCGCCGCGATCGTCACGGTGATCTCGCCATTCAGGGCATTGGACTGGGTGGCGGCACCCTTGCCGGTGAAGGCGCTGGTGCCGCTGGAGGTGATGTCGCTGGACTTGATGATCTTGGACAATATGCCGGTGGCGGGCGGCGTCAGGCCGATATTGCCGTCGCGGCTCGTATCGGCGCTGTTGCTCTTGGTCGCCTGCGTCCTTTCGACAAGGACGATGGTGATGATGTCGCCCACGCTGGTCGCCCGCGCGCCGCTGGTGAGCGGGGTATATCCCATCGACGCCTGAAAGATCGATCCGTTGGCGACCGGAGCGGCAGGGGCGGCAACGACCGAGGGGGCATAAAATTGCCGCTCGGCATCGCGCTTCTTGCCGGCCATTGCCGGGGAAGCGGCAAAGGCCGTCAGGGACAGGGCGAGAAGGGAGACGGAAGCGGTGCGCATCGTCATCCTCACAGCTGCTGGTTGGCGTATTGCAGCATCTCGTCGGTCGCCTTGATCATCTTCGAATTGACCTCATAGGCGCGCTGGGTCTCGATCATGTCGACCAGCTCTTCCACGACGTTGACGTTGGAGGTTTCCAGATAGCCCGAGCGGATCACGCCGCGCCCGTCCAGCCCGGCAACGCCCGTCTGCGGCGTGCCGCTGGCGGCGGTTTCCTTAAGCAGATTGCCGCCCACCGACTGGAGACCGCCGGGATTCATGAAGCTGGCCAGTTCGATCTGGCCAAGCTGGGTCGGGTCGCTCTGCCCCTGAAGCGTGGCGGAAACGGTGCCGTCATTGCCGATGGTGACGCTGGTCGCGCCCTCCGGCACGGTGATCTGCGGGATCAGCGGCAGGCCATCGCTGGTCACCACGACGCCTTCGGCCGTGGTCGTGAAATTGCCCGCGCGGGTATAGGCGATGGAACCGTCGGGCTGCTGCACCTGGAAATAGCCCGAACCTTCGACCGCCATGTCCAGTGCATTGCCGGTCTGATTGAGCGTGCCCTGTTCGTTGATCTTGCTGGTGCCCTGCAACGACACGCCCGAACCGAGATTGAGGCCGGTCGCGAACTTGTTTTCGCTGTCGCTGTTGGCGCCTGCGGCCACGATCTGCTGATAGGCCAGCGTCTCGAAATCGGCGCGGTCGCGCTTGAAGCCGGTGGTGTTGACGTTCGCCAGATTGTTGGCGATCACGCGCATCTTCGTGTTCTGCGCGTCAAGGCCGGTGCGGGCGACATGAAGGGCTGCGTTGGTCATCTATTGTCTCCGTGACGCATGGTCATGCGGCATTAAAAGCAAGGACCGTGCCAAAATTAACCATCCAGCTTCATCAGTGACGCGCCGCCGTCGTCCAGCTGCTTGGCCGTGTCGATCATCTTGATCTGTGTTTCCCAGGCGCGGCTCGCCTCGATCATCTGCACCAGCGCCGCCGTCGCGTTGACGTTCGACCCTTCCAGCGATCCGCCGGTCACGGTAGCGATCGGATCATCGGGCAGGGCGCCGCCATTCACTTCGCGGAACAGGCCGTCTGTGCCCTTGGCGATGCTGGAGCCGACCGGGCTGACCAGCTTGAGCTTGTCGACCTGCTGCGGATTGGCGGGATCACCGCCCTGGGGCACGCCCCAGATGCTGCCGTCCTTGGCGATGGAGACGCTGTCCATCTGCGGCAGGGTGATGGGACCGCCCTCGCCCAGCACGGGCATGCCATCGCCGGTCGTCAGCAGGCCGCTGTCGGTGATTTTGAGGTCGCCGCGGCGCGTATAGGCTTCGCTGCCGTCCGCAGCCTGAACGGCGAGCATCGCATCGCCGTTCATGGCCACGTCCAGCGGATTGCCGGTTTGCGTGACCGCGCCTTGCGCCATGTCGGCGGCGATCACCTGTTCCGAGGCTTGCGCCCGCGTGTCGAACGTGTCGCCCTTGATCCAGCGCGTCTCGGCATTGGCGATCTCGCCGCGAAAGCCGGTGGTGTTGACGTTCGCCAGATTGTTGGAGATCGCCGCCTGCCGCGCCATCGCGCCGCGCATCGCGGTGAGAGCCGTGTTGACGAGCCTGTCCATGGGTTTTTCCTGTTCTTGCGGGCGGTTCCGAGAGGTGCGACCTCCCGTAGGAGGTCGCTAAAGTGTGTATTAAGTCCGCATGTTGACGATGGTGGTGGACAGCGTGTTGGCCGCCTCGATCGCCTTCGAATTGGCCTGGAAATTGCGCTGGGCAGAGATCAGGGCGACCAGTTCTTCCGTGATGTCGACGTTGGAGCGTTCCAGCGCGCCCGAGCGGACCGAACCGTAAAGGCCGCTATTGCCCATGCCGAATATCGGCGCGCCGCTGGCGTTGGTGGAGGTCCAGTGCGCGTCGCCCTGCTGGCGCAGCCCTTCCTGGCTGTTGAAGGCGGCCATGGCGGTCGCGCCCAGATAGACGGTGGTGCCGTCTGCATAGACGCCGGTGATCTTGCCTTCTTCCGACACGCCCACGCTGGACAGCTGGTTGCCGGTGCCGCCTGCCGGCCAGTTGGTCGGCACCTGAAGATCGGTCAGCGATGCGGTCGTGATCGGGCTGGCGGCGGTCGAGGCGCCGGTGGTGGGATCGAGCGGGATGACCTGCAACCGCGCGCCGGTGGTGTCGACCGCATAACGATTCTCATCGACCGAGAAGGCGCCGTTGCGGGTATAGCTCACCTGATTGTCGGCGGTGCGCTTTACCGAGAAGAAGCCTTCGCCGGTGATGGCGAGGTCCAGCGTCTTGTCGGTGGTTTCGATCGTGCCCTGCGTGAACTGCTGGTTGACGCCCTGCACGCGGACGCCCTGACCCGACACCTGCGTCGTGGTCTGCATCGGCGCGGAGGCGAAGATGTCGCCGAACACGGCCTGGCTCTTCTTGAACGCGGTCGAGTTCACGTTGGCGACGTTGTTGGAGATGGTCGAGAGGTCGGACTGGGCCGCCTTGAGACCGGAAAGGGAGATGTAGAAGGACATGGCGTTGCTCCTTGGGTGAAAGGATCTTGGGGGTGAAAAGGATTTTGGCGTTAGGCGAGGGAAAGGGCGTCGCTGGGGCTGTAGGTGCCCAAAGCGGTGATCAGCTTTGATGAACTGCCGTCCGCGGGTGACTGGACGGCGGCGATGGTGGCCCAGCTGGCGACCCGGCTGGCCGTGGCGCCATTGACCTTGATCTGGAGCGCATCGGTGCTGACGGTGTTGCCCGCATCATCCTTGCCGTCCCAGTAGAAGTTGACGTCGCCCTTGGCCTGATCGCCCAGATCGATCGTCTTGACGACATTGCCGCTGCCGTCCACCAGATCGACCGAAGCGCCGCTGGTCGCGCTGTCGAAGCTGACCTGACCGATATACTGGCCCGAAGCGTCCGGCGCGACGACGTTGCTTTCGACCAGCATCGACTTGCCGATCCAGCTGGCCGCATCGCCCAGCCGCGAGCCGGACAGCCCCTCCAGCGTCTTCTTCATCGACGCCAGATTGCTGTTCATTTCGGCGATGCCCGACGATTGGGTGATGGTCGCCATCTGCGACACCATCTGGGTGCTGTCCATCGGGTCCATCGGGTCCTGCGCCTGCATCTGGGCGGTGAGTAGCTTGAGGAAATCGGTCGAATCCATCTCCGACTTGCCGGTGCCGACGTTCGAAGTGGGATTATAGACCGATAGCCCGGCACTGTCCGTGACGGTGGAGGTCGTGGTCATTTGCCGATCCTTATGGTTTCGAGCATCAGGGATTTGGCGGTGTTCAGCACCTGCACGTTATTCTGGTACATGCGGGCGGTCTCGATCATGTCGACCAGTTCCGCGCTGCTATCCACGGCGGCCTCCCACACGTCGCCATTCTTGTCGGCCAGCGGATGGTTCGGATCGTGGCGCTTGGTGGGCTGCGCGTTGGTGGTGACGACATTCTTGACCTTGACGGTCGAGACGCCGGGGCTGTCGGTGACGGATTCGAACACCGGCTTGATCGCCCGATAGGCCTCGGCGGCGCTGCCGGTGACATTGCCTGCGTTCGCCATGTTCGAGGCGGTGGTGTTCAAACGCACCAGCTGCGCGCTCATGGCGCGGCCGGCGATGTCGAAAACATTGAGAGGACCCGAGCCGCTCATGCTCATTCTCCCTTCAGGGCGCGCGTGATGGTGTTGATGCGGCCCTCCAGGAAGGAGAGGGTCGTGCGATATTTGACGGCATTTTCCGCAAACAGCGTCTGTTCGGTGCTGAGTTCGACGGTGTTGCCGTCGAGGCTGGGCTGAAGCGGCACGCGATAGCCCATCGAGTCATCGACGGCCTGCGACACGTCGGCGGCGGATTTATTCTGCTGCGTCGTCGCTTCCTTGAGCGCGGACTCGAAATCGATGTCGCGGGCCTTGTAGCCCGGCGTCGAGGCGTTCGCGATATTGGACGCGAGCAGGGAAAGGCGCTGCGAGCGAAGCGCCAGCGCCTTTCCATGTATCCCGAACAATCCGTCTTCCAGCGACATTTCCGTCTTTCCGTTTTTCGACCCGGATTTTCTCTCCGGGGGCCTAAAACTTCTGCTTCACCCGCCGTTCTGAGGCCTGATGGCGTGAACTGCGGGTGATCCAGCCTGATATTCGCAAGAGCCGTGCCAATTTGCGTGGGTGACGCTTGGGCAAGGACGAAAATCGCGGAAATCAGCGGGTTTTCCCTCGTGCGGCGGCAAGAACGGCAAAATTTTGCCGGTCAATGGCAGGGCTTTGCCGCCCGCCGACGGGACGATTTTGGGGACGGTGACATGGTCGGATTATGGACGCATTTATTTGATCCGCTGACCCTGGCGGCGATGCTGGCAAGCATTGCCGCCGTTGCGCTGTTTCAAAATGGCGGGCGTGCTTTGGCGCGCGCCTGCACCGCCTTCGGGCCGCTGCTGACCGCCGATCCGGCCAAGGATCGCGACGCCGCCCGGGCCGCCCTGCTCAAGATCGATCAGGTGGCGCAGCTGCGCGGTCTGGCCTGCACCGATCGGGTGAAGACGGCCAATCCCTTTCTGACCGAAGCGGCGCGCAAGCTCGCCAATTGCGAAAAGACCGAACAGTTCGAGCTATGGGCGGCGCAATCGCTGAGCGACCGGGCGCAGCGCCATGCCAGCGTGCGCAACGTCTGGCTGTCGATCGCCGATGCCGCGCCCGCTCTGGGCATGGCGGGCACGATCATCGGGCTGGTCGGCATGTTTGCGGCGATGGATGATCCCGCCGCGCTGGGGCCTTCCATGGCGCTGGCGCTGCTCACGACCTTCTATGGTGTCGTCATCGCCAATGTCGTCGCCGCGCCTGTCGCTACCCGTCTTGCTGACCTGTCGGAGCGCGAACTGGCGTGGCAGAAGGAGGTCGCCGACCGCATGGCCGCCATTGCGCGCCGCGAAAATGTGCCGCTGCGCCGCGCCTCGATCCGCGAGGTCGCATGAGTATCCTCACCGCATCCGGCGCCCGGCGCAGCCGCTGGGCACTCAGCTTTGCCGACCTGCTGCTGCTGCTGCTCGGCTTTTTCGTCATGTTGCAGGCCGGCGGTCAGCGGCGCGACGCCATGTTGGCGGAGGTGCGGCAGCAATTTGGCGGTCGCCCGGAGCGGCAGGCTCCGGACATAAGGGCGAGTGACCTGTTCCTGCCGGGTGAAGCCCTGCTGACGCCCGCGGGCGAAGCGCGTCTGGCGGCGCTGGCAGGGCGCTTCTCTGCCAGTCCTGGCCGCGTCGAGGTCAGCAGCAGGGGCAGCGATCCGGCGCGGCAACGATTCGATTCTTGGGATCTGGCGGCGGCCCGTCTGGGTGCCGTGGCGCGCGCGTTAAAGGGCGGGGGCATAGGCGGGGACCGGCTGGTCATCCGGGGTCTCGATCAGCTTGACGGCGCTGCTGGCAGGGGCCAGATCATCCGGATCATACCCGCCCAGCAGCCCGCCCAATAGCCTGCCAGGTAAGAAAGTTGGCATGAATATTGCGTAGTTCATGGTTAATCCTGTCCGCCGCATCGGAGAGCCGCCGTGAACATCATGCCCAAGATCCTTCTTCTCGCGCTGTCGGCGTCCGCGTCGCAACCGGCGCTGGCGCAGCAGAAGTTCGAGAATCTCGACCGTATCGACAGTCTGGTCGCGATGACCGTGGGCGCCAATATCGGCGAGCCGGGCGGACCGATGGCTCCGGTCGATCGCCGCCTGCATCTGGCCGCCTGTCCCGCGACGCCCAGTGTCGATGGGCCGACTTTTGGGGCTGCGATCGTGAAATGCGATGCGCTGGGCTGGCGGATTCGGGTGCCTCTGGTGGCGGGTGGTGCGGCTGCGGCTTCAGGGCCCGTGGCGCGTTATGCCCCGGCGGCGCGGCCAGTGGTCAAGGAGGCGCTCGTCAAGAAGGGCGATCCGGTGCAATTGATGGCGGGCAACGCCAGTTTCAGCGTTTCCCGCATGATGATAGCGGATGAGGACGGCGCGGCCGGAGAGACGATCCGCGTGCGTGAAGACAAGAAATCCGCGCCGGTTATGGCGCAGGTCGTGGAAATGGGAATAGTTCGCATTCCGGGATTTAAGGATTTTTGAACGCGTCCGTTATATGGCTAAGCGGGACGAATGAAGGATTGAAGCAATGATCAACTCTGTCGGCCAGAATCTGAGCGCCGCCATAGAGGCGAACCGCCTGAAGGAAGGCGGTAAGGCGACGCGTGCGTCGTCGGTCGGTTCGACTGCGTCCACCTCCGCCACGGCAGCGTCGGCCAGCCCGGTCGCCCGCATGGCGGCGGAAGGCGCGCCGGTCGACATGGACCGCGTGGCGGCGATCAAGGCCGCGATCGCGTCGGGTAATTATCCGGTCGATCCTGCGGTCATCGCTGACCGGATGATCGCGCTCGACCTGCCTGCGGCCGACTGATCCCGTGCCGCTGGGTCTTGCCGCGCTGGATGAACTGACCGCCGCGTTCGAGGAACTGCGCGGCGTGCTGGATGGCGCGGACGTCGCGGCGATCGAATCGGCGACCGCGCGAATCGCCCGGGCAGCCTCTGCCGTGCGCGCCATCGGCGTCTGGCGGTCCGAATCGGCGGTAAGGGACCGGCTGGAGGCGCTGCAACCCTTGATGGAGGCGGCGCGGGTCAGGACCAATGTTCTGGCCGACCATGCGAATCAGCGTCTCGCCATATTGGCCGCTCAGGGCTCGCAGACGGCCCCTTTGACCTACGGTCGCTGAAAATCCCCCTTTTCCGCTGTTCTGACGGGGCGCCTCTGGGCGCCCTTTTGCGTTGAACCGAGCGCACCGGCGTTAATTATGAGCGCGCGTTAACCAAATCTTGGCACAAGCCTTGCTCTAATGACCCCCGGTACCAACGGGGATTTAGTCATCAGTGTCGGCTTTCGCAGACATCACGGCAACAGGCGCTTCGACGGGCAATCGCGTGACCAACGCGATCGCCATGGCCAGTCGGCGGACGGGCGTGGATTTCGCCTATCTGCTCGGTCAGGCCAAGATCGAGAGCAGCCTTAACCCGACGGCCCGCGCCGCGACCTCTTCCGCGACAGGCCTGTACCAGTTCGTCGACCAGAGCTGGCTGGCCGTGGTCGACAAGCATGGCAGCGAATATGGGCTGGGCTGGGCCGCCGATGCGATCAGCCGGGGCAGCAACGGTCGCTATTACGTGGCCGATCCCGACCTGCGTCAGCAGATTCTGGACCTGCGCAACCATCCGGAAACGGCGTCGGTCATGGCGGCGGAACATGCCGCCGACAACAAGGCCTATCTGGAATCGCGGCTGGGCCGCGAAGCCGAGCCGGTCGACCTTTACATGGCCCATTTTCTGGGCGTCGGCGGCGCGGCCAAATTCCTGTCCATGGAGGATACGGCGCCCAATGCGAGCGCGGCCTCCCTGTTCCCGGCGGCGGCGCGGGCCAACCGCTCCATCTTCTACGACAGGCAGGGCAATGCCCGCAGCTTCGCCGAAATTCGCGACCGCTTTGCCGCGAAGCTCCAGAAGGGCTTCGATTCGGTCGGGACCGGCGACATTCAATATGCCGATGCGTCCTTGCCCTCCGGCGCGAAGACCGTGCAGCCCGCCGACTATGTGCGGATCGAAACCCAGCGCCTTGCGAGCGCCGCGGACGTCAGCGTCCGGCCGGACCCGCAAACGGCGCGTCTCGCCTATCTCATGCTTGCCACCCTCGGAAGGTAACGGCCGACAATGACTCCTGCCCAAGTCAAAGCGAAGATCTGGACGAGCGCCGCCAAGGGCGCGGTCCTGCCGTTCGCGACGCTGATGGTCGTGCTGTTCATGATGGTGCCGGTGCCCTCGTTCATGCTGGACGTCGGGTTCATCACCAACATCATGATCAGCCTGGCCGTGCTGATGGTGGCGCTGAACGCGGCCAAGCCGCTCGATTTTTCCAGTTTTCCCACCGTCCTGCTGTTCGCGACCCTGCTGCGGCTGGCGCTGAACGTCGCCTCGACGCGCGTGGTGCTGGTGTCGGGGCATGAGGGATCGGACGCGGCAGGCCATGTAATCGAGGCGTTCGGCCATTTCCTGATCGGCGGCGACTATGTCGTCGGCATTTTCGTGTTCGCGATCCTGATGATCATCAACCTGGTCGTCATCACCAAGGGCGCGGGCCGCGTGTCGGAAGTCAGTGCCCGTTTCACCCTGGACGCCTTGCCCGGCAAGCAGATGGCGATCGACGCCGATCTCAACGCCGGTCTGCTGACGCCCGAAGAGGCCAAGGTTCGCCGCCGCGAAGTCGCGACCGAGGCGGATTTCTATGGCTCGATGGACGGCGCCAGCAAGTTCGTTAAGGGCGATGCGGTCGCGGGCATCCTGATTCTGGCCATCAACATCGTCGGCGGCATCATCCTGGGCGTGGTCAGCCATGGCCTCAGCATCGGGGAAGCGGCGCAGACTTACATCATTCTCGCCATCGGCGATGCTCTGGTGGCGCAGGTTCCTGCGCTGCTGCTGTCGATCGCGGCGGCGGCCATCGTCACCCGCGTCGGCAGCGAGGATGATCTGTCGGGCCAGATCACCAGCCAGTTCGGGTCGGGCAAGGCCTGGGTCCCGGTGGCGGCGATCCTGACCTTCCTGGGCGTGCTGCCGGGCATGCCGCACCTGATCATCCTGCCTGCGGCCGCGATCGCCGGGACCATCGCATGGCAGCTGCGCAAGGCTGGCCAGCGCAAGGCTGCCGAGCCTGAACCCGCCGCGCCGCCGCCCAATCCGGCGGTCATCGAATGGAATGACGTGTCTGACGGCGCTGTGCTGGGGCTGGAGATCGGCTATGGCCTGATTTCGCTGGTCGATGAGCGTAAGGGCGCGCCGTTGATGGCCCGCATCACCGGCATCCGCCGCCAGCTGTCCAAGGAACTGGGCTTCGTCGTGCCGATGGTCCGCGTGAAGGACAATCTGGCGCTGGAGCCGAACCAGTATCGCATCACCATCGCCGGTGTCGTCGTCGGCGAGGACGAGATTTTCCCCGACGATCTGCTGGCGCTCGACAGCGGCGCGCTGGAGGGCACGGTTTCGGGCCGCGAAGCCAAGGACCCGACCTTCGGCCTCGAGGCCGTTTGGATTTCGCCCGCCAAGCGCAGCGAAGCCGTGGTCGCCGGCTACACCGTGGTCGATCCGCCGACGGTGGTGGCGACCCATCTCAACCAGCTGATCGCGATGAACGCCAGCGAGATGTTCGGCCTCGACGAAGCGCGCAAGCTGCTCGACAATCTGAAGGACGCCGCGCCGCAGCTGGTCGACGGCCTGACGCCGGGGCTGCTCAGCCTGACGCAGATCAGCGCGCTGTGCCGCGCCCTGCTGGCCGAGGGCATCGCGCTCAAGGATTTCCGCCGCATCTGCGAGGCGATGGTGGAGGCCGCGCGGCCCGACATGACCCTCGACCAGCTGGTCGAAGCGGTGCGCCAGCGCATCGGCTCGCTCATCATTCAGGGACTTGTCCCGGTAAAGATGCCGCTGCCGGTAATCACGCTGGACGGCGATCTGGAAGCGCTGCTGGCGCAAGCGATGCGCATGGCGGGCGATGCCCGGCATCCGATCGAACCCGCGCTCGCCAACCGCATCATCGAAGCGGTGGTCACAGCCGCCCGCCCGCTGTTGGGGCAGGCGCGCAACTTCGCCATCGTCACCTCTCCGGTGGCGCGCCGGGCGCTGGCCCGGCTGTTCAAGCCGCATTTGCCGGAGACGCCAGTGCTGTCCTTCCTGGAAATTCCCGATGGCAAGGGCGTGGAAGTCGTCGCGGTGGTGGGCGGCGAGCAGCGGCCCGCGCCGCGCCACGATCCCCTGCCCACGCGCGAACGCGTCGCATAAGGAGCTCGCCCAATGTTCATGAACAGGGTCGTCGCCGGTTCCGATGCCAATACCTATGGCCGGTCCGCCCACACCAACTCGCCCGAAAGGCTGGCGCGCCAATATATGCCGCTGGTCCGCAAGATCGCCTGGCATGTCCATGGCCGGGTATCGAGCGCGATCGAGATCGAGGATCTGCTCCAGATCGGTATGGTCGCGCTGGTCGAGGCGGCCAATGGCTTCGAGGACCGCGGACTGGGCTTTGCCTCCTATGCGCAGATGCGCGTGCGCGGCGCGATGAGCGATCATCTGCGCCGCAACGCCACCATGACGCGCTCGGCAATGGCGCAGCGCAAGACGATGGCGGGCATCCGCAACCGGTTGGAACAGAAGCTGGGCCGCACGCCGCTGGAGGCGGAAATGTCAGCGGAAATGGGGCTGGACGCCGCCGCCTATCGCGAAGTGGCGGACAGTTGCGAGATGGTGCAGCACACCAGCATGGATGAGGTCTATTCCGACCAGTCCATGTGGTTCGCCGATGTCGAGGACCGCGCAGACGATGTGATGGAGCGGGAATCGCTGAAGGGCGCGCTGGCGAAATGCATCGGCGATCTGCCGCAGCGCGAGGCGCTGGTGCTTCAGCTTTATTTCGTCGAGGAGCTTAACCTGGAGGAAATAGGCGCCACGCTGGACATCGGTGCGGCGCGGGTCTGCCAGATCAAGAAAGCTGCGCTGGACAAGCTGCGCGAGAAGTTGCGCGACTGGAACTGAGAGAGCGGGACCGATCGTTCCGCAATCCCGAAATCATCAACTGTCGTTCGCCGCGTCGGAAAAGCCCTTGAGCGGCGCATTATCCAGCTGCAACTGCCGATAACGCGTCTTCTGGTAATTCTGCGTCCGCCACCAAGGCTCGGCCACCTGGAACAGTCCGCTTTTCGCGACATGCGTGCCCAGATCCTTGCGCGCGGTAAAGGCTGCGAACAGCGGCGCCAGCACCAATCCTCCCGCGACCGGCGCGATCCAGCCCAGGGATGTGCCCGATCTGACCGCCAGCAGCGTCAGTCCCGTGCCCAGCAGGATGTGCCATTTGAACAGCCAGATGGCGGGCAGGATCGCCATGCCGTCGCGATCACGGGTCTGGCCGTTCCAGCTGCTCTTGCGGCCCATCAAAATGCCGAACAGGTTGATCGTCTGGGTCAGCATGCTGACCGGCGCCATCAGGACCGACAGCGCAATGTCCGCGATCACGCCGCGCATCATGCGGATGCCCCCGCCAAAACCGATGCGTGCCGACGGATCGGCCAATGCCCATAGCATGGCGAGCAGCTTCGGACCGAACAGCAGTACCGCGGTCAGCGCCAGCAGCCCGCCGGATGGCAGGATCGCGCTGGGCGGCCAGACGCCTGCCGCCGCGCCGCCCAGCACCACCAGCATCAGCGCCAGCCAGAGCGGCGAGGTGCAATAGGCCGAGGCGCCGACGAACAGCTGGAACTTGCTGACCGGATGCATGCCCCTGATCTTCTTCAGCAGCGGCACATGCTGGATATTGCCCTGACACCAGCGCCGGTCGCGGGTGGCAAGATCGGGCAGGGAAGGCGGAAATTCTTCGAAACTGTCGTCGGCCATGACGATATGCACGTCCCAGCCGCGACGGCGCAGCAGCGCGGCCTCGATCATGTCGTGGCTCATGATATGGCCGCCAAAGGGGGCGCGGCCGGGCAGTTCAGGAAGGCCGCAGCTCTGGGCGAAGGCCTTGGTGCGCAGGATCGCGTTATGGCCCCAGAACATGCCTTCCGATCCCGCCCACCAGATCATCCCCGCGGCCGAAATCGGCCCGAACAGGCGGCTGGCGAACTGCTGCCAGCGGGCGAAGAAGGTGGCGGCGCCGACGATCGAGGGCACGGTCTGGATCAGCCCGACATGCGGATGTCGCTCCATATCTGCAGCGAGGCGCGCCATGGTCTGGCCGCTCATAACGCTATCGGCGTCCAGCACGATCATGGTGTCATAGGCGCCGCCGAACCGTTCGACCCATTCTGCGATGTTGCCGGGCTTGCGGCCGACGTTCAGCGCGCGGCGGCGGTAATGAACGGGACGGGAAAAGCTCTTGCGCATCTTCATATAGGCGGCGCGCTCGATCTCGCCGTTGGCGGGGTTTGAATCGCTCAGGATGAAGAATTCGAAACGCTCCCCGCCCATCACCTGCGCCAGCGAGCGCTCCATGATCGACAATCGGCCCAGCACACCCTGAAAATCCTCGTTGCAGACCGGCAGCAGAACGGCGGTCCGGCCCCGCAGCGGCGTGGTCGGCCGGGCGCGATAGGGGCGGGCGCGGGGCGCCTTGCCCATGGTCAGGATCAGGAAGCCGATCAGGCTGGTGGCGAAGCCGAAGGCGATCCACGCGAAGAGCGGGATGAACAGGGCAAGATAGACGCCCTCCCAGACGGAAATGCCGTCAAGGCCGATCGACCGACGCATTTCATGTGCCGCCATGGAAGCCGGCAGCAGGGCGAGCAGCACGACCAGCGTGCGCCGTGCCCAAATGTCGACGTTGAAGGGCCGGTGCGGCAGGTCGCGCGG
>Ga0105251_10002459_pt1 | contig 14538 bp, 12 predicted proteins | sample KBSS64metaG_FD_80424 | JGI IMG/M metagenome (GOLD analysis project Ga0105251, IMG submission 80424) | Switchgrass rhizosphere microbial communities from Kellogg Biological Station, Michigan, USA - KBS S6-4 metaG | ecosystem: Host-associated > Plants > Roots > Rhizosphere > Soil | place...
AAGCCAGTAAAGATCGCACGCCGTCTTGCAGGGATATCGGCCGATATCCCAACCGCCCAAGACGGGTGACATCAAGCGCCGAAAAGCCGCGATCCTGTCCGTCCGCGGGTTCGTGGATCACCGGCGCGCCGGTCAGAGCGGAGAGCCGCTGCGCCAATTCGGCGATCGTCGTCCGGACACCGCTGCCGACATTGAAGGCGCCCTGCTCCCCGCTCTCCAGCAGCAGGATCAGCGCCTGCACTACATCGTCGACATGGACGAAGTCGGCCCCGAACAATCCCTGACCGCCGACCCGGATCGGATCGCGCCGCATCGCTGCCCCTGCCATAGCGGCCAGCGCCCCGGTCTGCTGACCCGGTCCATAGGACGAGCCGATCCGCATGGTCTGAAGCATGACGCCGCTGCCCCGGCAGCGCTCCACCGCATAGATTTCCTGCACGATTTTCGAACCGAGATAAAAGCCCCTGCTGCGCGGAAACAGGGCAGCTGCCTCATCCGGCGGACCATCGGTCGGGGCATAGGCGTTGGCGCTGCAGGTCTGGATGATTCGACCGACCCCGGCGCGCACCGCCGCATCGACCAGATGCAGCGTGCCCAGCGCATTGACGCGCAGGCAATGGGCGGCCTCTTCAGGATCGTCATGGCGGGCAGGGATATGGGCCGCCACATGGATCAACGCCGCGCAGCCCGACAGGCTCGTCCGCGCATCATCCGGCGCGCCCAGATCGAAGGACCGCCACTCGTCCTGCGGATCGCTGGCCTGGGGACGGCACCGCGCGAGATGGCGGATGCGATAGCCCTGGCGGCGCAGCGCATCGGCAAAGTGACGGCCGATAAAGCCTGATCCGCCAGTCAGAGCCAGCAACGGCGCCCCCGTCATTGCACGGCGTCGATCCGGTCCTGCGGCACGAACATCTCGTCCAGATGGCGCAGTATGACTCCGGATCGGATCGGTGGCTGGACGATAGGCGTGCCGTGCAGCAGTTTGCGCAGGCACATCTCAACCTCGTTGAACCCGGCCATGGCGCGCAGCGGCGTGGTGCCGGAAAAACGGGCGTTGATCTCAAAGACGCGGGGCGTGCCGTCGGCAGCGGTGCGGAACTGGAAATTGGCCGGGCCATGGGGCTTCAGCGCCTCGCCCAGCAGGCGGACCTGCGCATTCAGCTCCGGATAGTCGCCGGTGTAGGCGCGGTAAGTGTTGCCGTCGCGCAGATCCCGGCGCATCACGATCGACGCCTGCACCGCTCCGTCGAAATAGAGGACGCTGGCAGTATATTCCTGATCGGCTTCACCCGCGCATTGCTGGACGACCAGCCCCTGCCGCCCCTCCAGCGCCTGCGCCAGTTCGCGGGCATCACGGACCAGCGACACGCCGACCGACCGCGCGCCGATGCGCGGCTTCACGATCAGCGGGAATCCGGCCGCCCCCACCAGCGCCGCGACCGCCGCTTCGTCTTCCGAAGCGGCCGAGGCCGGATGTGGCAGGCCCACACACTTGAAGAACCGCGCCGTTTCCAGCTTGTCGTCGGCAATGGCGACCACGCGTGGGTCGCTGACAAGCACATGGGTATGAAACAGCGCCTCCAGCCGCGGGCGCTGCGCGGCGAACCAGGGCAGTTCGACATCCGTCCCGACCAGCACGACATCGGGCCGTTCGCGGTCCAGCAACTGGTGGATGCGGTCGCTGAAAGCAGGATCATCGGCAAAGGGCAGACGATAGGCCTTGTCCGCCCAGTAAAGCCCCGCCGACAGCGGATTGGGGTCCGCGGCGATCAGATTGCAGTCCAGCGCCGATTGCCGCAGGGACTTGATAATGCCCTGCCCCAGAAGGGCGCCGGCGCCGGTTACGAAAATCTTCATGCGAAAAACCGGCAGAGCCGCTCCTGCGTGGTGGCGGACAGGGTGGAGGCGCGGATGGCGTGCATCTGGTCCTCCGGGTCGAAATCGATATCGCGGGTTTCGACGTTCACACAATCTCCGCTGATTTCAATCATCGCCCATTTCGGCGTCCGGTCCCGATCATCGCGGGGCTGACCGAGCGAGGCGAGCGTGAAAATGGTGGCCGCTGCGCAATCATAGCGGCGCTGCCGGTGGACATGGCCGAACAGGCCGTAGAGAAATCCCCGCCCCGCCAGCGTTTGGGCCGCTTCCTCCGCCTCCTGCGCGGAACGGATATAGCGCCAGTCGCCGAAAACGAAGGGATTGGCATGGGCCGCGAACAGCGTGCCGGTCGACCAGCTTTCGCACCAGTCGAACGCGCTCATGCTGCCCGCCGGGATGTGCGCTGCGGTCCAGTCCACGCTCTCGCGCAGCCAGTCGGGCAGATCGGCGCGATAGGCCGATGCCATGGCCGACGACTGATAGAGCAGGTCATGATTGCCCTTGATCAGAATTGCCCCGTCGCGAGCCGCCGCGCCGTGCACCAGTTCCAGCGTCTCGAGCGGCTGAACCCCATAGGTCAGAAGATCGCCCATGATCAGCATTGCATCGAAGCCCTCCCGCCGGGCTGCGGTCAGGGCCAGTTGCAGCGGGTCGCTCGCCGCATGAATATCTGTAAGGGCCGCTATGCGCATGGCATGTTTCCAAACCAGGTCCGTCTTCCCATTTATCATGACGATCCGCCGGATTGCGGGTGCAAGGCGGATATATCCCTAATCGCCGCACGGGATCATTCGGCTGGCGCCATGTTGCGGTTCAGGCCGCGGCGATAGCGAGCCGATCGCAGCTCGTCATAAAGGGCAAGATGGGCGGCGGCGCAGTTTTCGATCGAAAAGCGCCGGGCCGTCTCCAGCGCGTCCCGTGACATGGCGGCATAGCGCGTCTCGTCGCTCAACAGGTCGGCAATGGCCCGGGCGAGCGCAGCAGGATCGGACGGCGGGACAAGCTGGCCGTTAAGACCGGGGACGACCATTTCCCGATTGCCCGCCACCTGCGTCGCAACGATGGGCAGGCCGCTCATCGAGGCTTCGATCAGCGAGATCGGAAAACCCTCCCATAGCGAGCAGTTCACGAACAGATCCGCCTGCCGCATCAACGCGTCCACATCGCTCCGCGCGCCCAGCAATTCGACCGGCTCCCCCGCCGCGACGGACTTGAGCGGCGGCAAATCGGGGCCGCCGCCCGCTATGCAGACCCGCGCCTTGCGCCCCTGTGTCGCGAGCGCGTCGGCCAGAGGCCGCGCTGCGCGGATCAAGGTCGGATAATCCTTCTGCTCCGACACCGTGCCAACGGCGAGGATCATGGGATCATGGGCGGGCTTTGAACGCGGCCGATCAGCCTGAAAGCTGCGATTGGCCGCGTTCAGGATCATGCGGACCGGCTTGCGGCCATGGGCCTTCAGAATCGCCTCGCACTGATCGCTGATCGCCACATAAGCATCGACGATCCGGTTGAAGAGCCGAAAGGCGGCAGGCGGGAAGGACAGGCGGCTGTTATGATGGGTCAGGATCACCGGCACGCCCGGCATGGCGAGCGCGATCAGCGGCAGAGCACGGGCGGTGTGCGCGTGGATCACGTCCGGCCGTATCGATCGCAGCGCCCGGCGCAGCACCAGCGCCCCGCCCGGCCAGCTATTGCGATTGGCCAGCGCCAGCGACAGCGCCCTTGCGCCGCTGTGCCGAACGCGCACCATCATCATTCTTTCCGTATCGGTCGCATTGCCGACCTGCGCGGCATCGCTCAGCGCGAGGATCGTCGCATCATGGCCATCGGCGGCAAAGGCCTCCGCCAGATTGCACGCCAGCATTTCCGCCCCGCCCGAAGTGAAGCTCGTGATGATCGAACAGATGCGCATGGCTATAGATCAACGCCAGTCGCGGCCAGCAGCCTGAGCGCGCGGGGCGACAATTCGGCGCGGCAACGGGTCAGCACCATATCGGCCTGCTCGGCGCTCAGCCACTCGGCAAAGCTGCCTGCCTTGCCGCTGCGCATCCGCATGCTCTGATCGTCATTGCGGTCATAGTCATGACCCGGAATGCCGCCGTCCCGTTCCTTGTCCTGCATCCGGTCGAATTGCGCTGCAGCGATGGCGCGGACGAGAATGTCCGGCTGCGGCTGCACGCCAAGGAAGCAGAGGATGCCCGCCACGGTAATGCCAGGCTCTGCGAGCATATGTTCATAGCTGATCAGATGATGCGGCCGCCCGGCCAGCCCCTCGGCCCAGCCGTTCAGATAGCGGGTCAGCGCCGCCAGCCCATATTTCGGTTCGTCGAGAAAGGCCGCCATGTCGCCTGCAAAACTCTTCTTGTGGCGGGTCGCGTGAAAATAGGCGGATACGATCACATCGCGGGGATCGCGGACAAGGAACAGCACCGGCCGGTCAAGGAACAGTCGGTCGCGATAGGGCAGATGGCTGACCAGAATAAGCGGCAGATCAGCTTCTCCGCGTCCAACAAAGGCATCGATGCCGCGCACCGGGTCACGGTCGAAATTGGGCAGGACGCTGAAGGTGCTGGTAAGGTCGGGTTCGAAGCCCAGCCCTGCGCTTTCCGCAAAATAGCAGGAGAGCAGATAGCGCAGCCATGTCCGCCCGCTCTTCGGGTAGGAGACCAGAAAGGCGTCGGCCCGCGCGGCGGCCAGGCGCAGATGCGGTTCGTCCCGCAAACGGCGCCGCATCGCCCGCGCAAAGCCCTTCAGCGACATCATGTTCATGATCCTGCCCTCACCCGATGATGGTCCAGCACATTGGTGATGACCGACTGCCAGCGGGCCAGCACCTGATCATGACCGAATTGCGCCATGCGCTCCCGTGCCGCCGTTCCCAGCGCCGCCCGGCGCGGTTCGTCGGTGCAAAGCGCTACGATCGCCTGCCCCAGCGCGTCGATATCGCCATTGGGCACCAGCAGGCCGCTGCGCTCCTGTTCGATCATTTCCGCCGGTCCCCATTGGCAGTCGAAGGAAATCACCGGCAGTCCCGCACCCATCGCCTCGCCCACGACGATGCCCCAGCCTTCGAAACGGGACGACAGCACGAACAGGTCGGATTGCGCGATCCACTCTCCCGGCTTTTCCGTGACGCCGGGCAGGCTGACCCGATCGGTCAGGCCCAGCCTGTCGCGCTGGCGCTCCAGCGCGTCGCGATCCGGCCCTTCGCCCCAGATCACCAGCTTCCAGTCCGCTATCTTCGGCGCCACGCGGGCAAAGGCCGCCAGCAGCAGGTCGAAGCCCTTCTGCGGCACCAGCCGCCCGACGGCGCCGATGGTCCGCCCCTCAGGCCTGCGCTCCGCCGCCCAGACGGCAGGCGGCACGGGATTGGGGATCACCCACCCCCTCACCTGCATGGCCGCGGTGAACCAGTCCATCGCCCCCTGCGTCATGGTGATCAGACCGACGGCGCGGGGATAGGTCATCCGCCGCAGCCGGCTCCACACCGGCCCCACGCCCTGCAAGGCAGGATTGTTGCGTTCCGAGACGATCACGGGGATGCCCAGAGACCGGCATGCCATGACCGCCAGAACGTTGGTTCGCGTCAGGAAGCTGACGACCAGTTCGGGCCGCAACCGCTTCAGCGCGCCCCTGAGCAGGCGTTGCCGCCGCACCATGGCGAAGGCGCCCGATGTGGCGGCGCGGCGCCGGGATTTCATGCCGAGGCGGATGATCCGCACGTCGGGATGGTGGGGATAATAGGGCGCGGTCGATGGGTCCTCGAACGCGATCAGCGCCACTGTCCAGCCCTGCGCGGCGAAATGGTTGCACAGCAGGCTGACAATATGTTCCGACCCGCCCGCGCCCAGCCCCGGAAGGACGAACGCGATCGATGGCGGCCTGGATGCTCTTACCAGCATGGCGGCAGGGTCCTGTATAAACACGCAGTTACGGCGTTCAGTGTCCCCGCCGCTCAGGTCCAAGTCCATTGCGCGAAGGGGGTAGGGTCTGCCTCTTTGGGCGGTGCCGTTTCAGTTTGGGGCAGGCGGCGCATCAATAATGCACCCGCAACTCCAGCCCGACACGGGTGCGGTCATAATCATCCAGAGGATCGGTGCTGTTGCGCTTCGACCAGCGCGCATTGGCCGTCAGAGCGACGCGGCGGTTGAACGCATATTCCAGCTCGCCAGTGATGCCATAGATTTTCTCGGTCAGGCTGGTCCCGAAATATTTGCTGCGGCGATAGACCAGTCCCACTTCCCCGCGCAGATTGTGGCGGATTTCCTGTTGGACGCCCAGTCGGAAGCGCATGTCCTCGCGGGATTGCACGCCCGCCCGATAGGTTGCGACATTGCCGACAAAGCCGTCCAATGTGATCGCCGTGCGGGGCTGAGGGGCGTAGGTCAGCCCGATCTGCGCCGACATGCGGGTCCGCGACGCGATGCGGCTGTCCTTCGGGTCGAAACGATAGATGCCGACCGCTGCTTCGCCGCGCAGGGTTCCGCCCGGATCGATGGCGATGCCAATGCGGCCGCCATAGGTGCGCGAATCCCGGTTAAGATCCCCTGGCAGCGGCGTCAGGCGAAAGTCCCGATTGGATGCGAACCCTTCCACAAAGCCGCTCATCAGCGGAGAAACGCGCAGCATCACGCGGGCCAGTGCGCCCACATTGTCGAGATCGCGATTGGCGTCGATCACCTTGCTGTAGCGGAAATGCGATGCCGATCCGCGGAGCATGAAGCCGATTTTCGCGCCTTGATGGGTATAGGAAATATCGCCATCCAGCGCGTTCAGTTCACGCGGGCCGAGGGAAGGCAGCGTATTGCCTTCCGGCTCGCCGCGATCCTCGATGATATGTTGCCAACTCGCCGCTGCCGCCAGCCTGTCCGATTCCGAAGGGGTCCAGTTCAGCCCGGCGGCAACCTTGCCGCCTATCGCGTCTTCGCTGTCATATTTGAAATATTTTCGGAAATCACCCTCGGCCCGCGCATTGATCGCGACCGCGCTGCCCTTGCGGTTCAGTTCGGCATAGGGGCGAAAGAGCAGCCGGAAATCGTCCTTCTCGCCAAAGGCCTGCGCGTAGATATTGCTGTCATACTCAAGGCGCGCCGTCCCGCCAATCTCGACCGTCGCGCTGCCGAGGGCCAACGGAGTCGGCACGAACAGCGCCTCCGGCGCGTCAAGCGCGGTCGTGGGCGATTGCAGATCCTGCGCACGCGCCAATGAGGCTGGCAGGAGGCCGAGACCGAGCATCAGAGCGGCAGCCGCGCTGCCTGAAGCGGTGCTGGGCATCAGAACCACTTTTCATAGATGCGGACGGTGTCGCCAGGCTGAATCATGTCGCGTTCGCCAGCGCGCCCGACCACCTGCCGCCCATCGACCATGCGGGTGATGGCGACGCTGCCCTGATCCGCCCGGAAGGTGTAGCCACCCGCGACCGAAACCGCCGCCAGCACCGACATGCCTGCGCGATATTGATATTCGCCCGGACTCTTCACCTCGCCCAGCACATAGAAGGGACGCAGCCTGACCGGCTGGACGCTGACGGTCGGCGCGTTCAGCAATTGCCGCTGCACCAGTTGCTGGGCGATGCTGGTCTGCAATTCGGGCACGGTCTTGCCGCCCGCATCGACGTCACCCAGCACCGGCAGGGAAATCTGCCCCCGGTCGTTAATGACATAGCTGCCGTTACCGGGGTCGGCGGCGTTAAGACCGGGAATGGTCACCCTGACTTCGTCCCCCGCCCCCAGCCGATAGGCGACGGTGGGGGCCGCAGGCAGGCTGGAAAGGCCCGAAAGGCCGCTCGAACAGGCCGTCGACAAGGCGAAAAGGCCAAGGCAAACACCATGATAAAGACGGTTGCGCATCTGCTTCCCCTTTTGAATTGCTGACGAAAGTTTAAGCCCTTCGGCTGATTCCGGGGCGGGCAATAACGGGTTGAAGCCGAGCAAAAAGGAGCGAGGCGGCACCGCTTTCGGGATGATTCAAAGGAGAGTGATCGCCCTCCTCAGGCGGCCAGCCGCCGGTCCTGCTTCCAATGACCGAGATCACGGCCAATCAGATTTTCCAGATCTTCGATATCGCGCGCATAATAGTCGGCCATGCGTTGGCGGAGCGTCGGCGAGAGGGGCGGATAGGCGATCTGGCGCGCAAACAGGCCGCGTACCTTTTCGAACATCGGATGACCGCGCAGCGGACGGACGGCTTCCTTGAGCGGCGCCAGCGCCGTGCGCACCGGCAGGGGCAGAAAACGCTCGCTGCTGTCGTTGCGCGGATCGGAACCGACCGCTTCCGAATAATGGCATGGCACGCCGATATGATCGTTGACGATCGCCACAGTGGCTTCGGGCGCGGACTTCACATCTTCGAACAGGAGCGTCTTGATCTGTTCCGGGTCGAAATGCTCCAGCCAGCGGCGCAAGTGCCTCGCGTAAAGCCCGTCTTCCAGAAAGCGGGGCTGATCGCTGGAACGGCCATCCAGATAGGATTCCGGTCCCTGCGTCACCGTGCCGCGCCGGAACAGCATCTTGTAATCCGAATAGGCGCGATCGACCGGGTTACGTAACTGCACCACCAGCCGCGCCTTGGGCAAGGCGGCGGCCAGACGGGCGGCGGCCTCCGGATGGGCGAGATAGTCGGCCGATTTTTCCCCCAGCATCTGCCCGGGATCCGCTCCGTCGAAAAAGCGGCGATAATGGTCAAGGCCCAGATGATGGTCCTGGCTGAAGTAATGCGGTTCGGGCGCGGGCAGATAGACCGCCGGATTGTCCCGCAACTGATTGTGAATCCAGGTGGTCGCGCCCTTGACGGCGCCGATGATGACGAAATGCGGCAGGCGGTCGTTGGCCATCGTCATGTTTTCCCTTTCCATCAGCCATGCAGCTCGGCCATCGCGATTTCGAGACAGTTGGCGAGGCGATGCATGTCGTTTTCGTCCAGCAGATGATCGACCGGGAAAGCGATGCTGCGGCGCCCCAGATCCTGCGCGACCGGCAGAACGCCATCGCGGCGCGCGTCCATCCCGGCAAAGGCGGCTTCCCGCGTCATGTCGGCGCAGGAACCGCTGCCCACCGGCATCCCCATGCGCGCCATCCGGTCGATGATCGGCGCCGTCCCCGCCTCGCCCAACCGGTGGGCGGCGATCGTCACGTAAAGCCGGTAAAAGGCGTGGCCCACATGCGCCGGGATGGGCGGAACCTCCACCGCAGGATCATCGCCGAGCAGGCGCATCAGCACCTGCGCATTGCGCCGCCGCCGGTCGAGCCAGCATGGTAGTTTGGCGAGTTGCAGCCGACCGATGGCGGCCTGCATTTCGGTCATGCGCCAGTTGCTGCCGAAACTGTCGTGCAGATAGCGGAAGCCGCTGCCCGTCGCGGCGGCAAAGAATTTGTCCGGATTCTTGCCATGGTCTTTATAGGCCCAGGCCCGCTTCCAGTGAGCATCGTCGCGCAGCAGGACCATCCCCCCTTCGCCGCCGGTCGACATGATCTTGTCGGTGCAGAAGGAGAAGGCGGCGGCATCGCCGAAGCTGCCAGCCGGACGGTCGTGCAGCGTCGCGCCATGCGCCTGCGCGCAATCCTCCACCAGCCATATCCCCTTTTCGTCGGCCAGCGCCCGCAGCGCCGCCATGTCGCAGGGCCAGCCCGCAAGATGGACGCAGAGGATCGCCCGGCTGCGCGGACTGAGCATGCGCCCGACCGACGCCGGATCGATGGCGTTGCTGACCGGATCGATATCCGCGAAGACGGGCGTTGCCCCGACCGCGACGATGCAGGCGGCACTGGCGAAGAAGCTCCGCGAAGGCAGGATCACCTCATCGCCCGGTCCCACCCCCAGCGCCCGCAGCGCCAGCTCCAGCGCGACCGTGCCGTTGCTGACGGCGATGGCGTGGGGAACGCCGCAAAAGGCGGCAAATTCCGTTTCGAAAGCGCGCGTCTGTTCGCCATGGACCATCGAATTGACGCGGCCGCTTTCCAGGATGCGCGTGACGGCGGCGACTTCGTCCGGCTCATGCTGCGGCCAGCGCAGTTGGGGATGATCGAGCGGACTGAGACGAAGCTCGATCGCGGCTTGGGCAGGGGCTGCTTGCAGCATGATTGTCACTCCGGCGGGATCAGGCGACATCGCGAGGGAGATGGGGCGGCGAGGCAGGCAGTGCGGCGGAGGGTTCCGCAGGACGCGGCATCATGAACAGCGTGTCGCTGCTTTCCGCCGCCAGCCGCCGCAAAATCTCTGCCCAGCGCGAACTGGCCGAGGCGGCGACCATCTCATGAGTCAGCCTGATGAGCTCCTCCGCGTCCCCCGCCGCGATCAGGCGGGCGAGCTGGCCGAAGCCCTCCACCAGCATTTCGAGCGGGATGGGCGAGGGCATGGCTTCGAAAATGCCGGGGATGGCGCTTTCGATCTTGTCCTCCGACGTATCGAACAGCTCCTCGAACAGTTTTTCGCCGGGACGAAGCCCGATGAACTTGATCGGCACATCGATTTCCGGCCTCAGCCCCGCCATGCGGATGACGCGCCGGGCGATCTCGACGATCTTCACCGGCTCTCCCATGTCGAGCACGAAGATGGTGCCGCGTTCCGAATCCGTCTCCAAGGCGCGGGCGCTGCTTTGCAGGATCAGCAGCACGGCCTCCTGCACCGTCATGAAGAAGCGCTCTATGTCCGGATGGGTGACCGTCAGCGGCTTGCCGCTGGCGAGCTGATGCTGGAACAGCGGGATCAGCGATCCGCTCGACCCCAGCACATTACCGAAGCGCACCGTCAGGAAACGCGGGCTGTCGGGATCGCAACTGCCGATGAGGTCAAGCGCCTGACAATAAAGTTCGCCCAGCCGCTTGGTCGCGCCCATCAGGCCGACGGGATTGACCGCCTTGTCGGTCGACACCTGAATCATCGCGCGCGCCTCGAATTCGCACACCGCATCGGCAACGTTCCGCGTGCCCAGCACATTGGTGTGCACCCCGGCGCAGGGATTGGCCTCCACCATCGGTACATGTTTGAGCGCAGCGGCGTGGAAGACGATCTCGGGCCGCCGCCGTTCGAACACCTGCCAGAGCGCCGGACGCTGACGGATCGAGCAAAGCTCGGCGTGGAAGCGGACATGGGGGAATTTCTCCCGCGCCTCCATCTCTATGGCGTAGAGATTATATTCGCTGTGATCGAGCAACACGATCTCCACCGGCGCGTAATGGGCAAGCTGACGCACCAGTTCGCCGCCAATCGTGCCGCCCGCGCCCGTCACCATGATCCGCGCGCCGGTAACGACCCGCTCCAGATAGCTATGCTGCACGGTGATTTCCGGCCGCCCCAGCAGCTCCGCAAGCGGCATCTTCTCGATCGCCATGCGGTCTCCGTTCAGGGGAGCCGCGCTGGTCCAGGGATTGCGGAAACGCGAAACGACCAGATTTTCCTGCTCGGCCAGCGACGCGATCCGCAATATCTGCTGCCGGTCGAGCCGTTCGCTGCTTTCCTGCACCACCAGACTGACCGGACGCCGTCCGGCCCGGTCCAGATCGGCCACGATCTGCGGCAGCATGTCGGGCGACCCCAGGATCGGCAGCCCGCCGACATGCAGCCTCCGTTCATGCCCGTCAAAGGAGATGAGGCCGACAATCTCCAGCCCGCTATTGGCGTCGATGGGGACGAGGTCCGCCATCACCCGCGCCCAGTCCAGTTCGCCCAACAGCAATATCCGCCGCCGCGCCTGCACCGAACGGCGCAGCCGGGCAGAACGGACCCGCTGGAAGAAGGCGCGCCGGACAACCCGCGCCGCCAGCAGGGCAACCACGGTCAGCGGCACGTCGACGGTCAGGAACACCGTCATCGGTCCACGATACATTTTCTGCGGGACCAGCAGTCCCGCCGTGATCATCCAGATGAGCCAGCTACTGATCAGCAGGCTGATCGCAAGCGGCAGGGCATCGCCGATCGACACGAAGCGCCAGCTGCGCCGATAGGTGCCGATGACGAACAGCGCCGCCATATTGGCGCCGATGAACAGCGCGGTGAACCATGGCTCGTGCAGCGTCTGCGGCATGGTCAGGTCGGACAGGATCATGCGCGACAGCAAAAAGCTGCCAAGCATGACGAGCGCATCGAGCACCAGGATGATCGCAAGCCGCAACGTCCAGAAGCGGGTCGGATTTTTCGCGGCAAAGGCGCGGGTCGCGGCCTCCAGACGCTGCCACATGGTCGCGGGCGGCGTTGCCGCGTCCAATATCGTTGCGTCCTGCCTGGTCGGCGCGATGTTCGGCATTCCGATGTCTCCGATACATGGTCCGGCGACTGCGTGGATCGGATGGGGGGGGGACGGCCGTGACCAACCGTCTACAGCCCGACCACACAATCGCCGGTGGTCATAAAGCTATAGAAACAGCCGGTTCGCCGTAATCGGTCGATCAGCCATCATCCTTTATCCCATGCCGCACTCCAGCGAAGCCGGTGACGTCCCATTAGGGCTATATCGCCATTCCGGGCGAGGTGGGCACCGATGACCGGCGGGGCGCGGAAGGGGCCGCTTCTGTCTCAAAGGGGTAATCTACCGATGCACCCGACGAGCGCGGTCCGGGCTGTGATACCCCCTGCCAGGTGGTGCAAACGAGAGGAAATGGGCCAGTGAAAGTCGTGATCCTCTCCAGCCTTGCCTGGTCCCTGATCAACTTCCGCGGCGCGCTGATCGCCCGTATGGTCGCGGATGGGCATGAGGTCATCGCCGCCGCGCCCGATGAAGAACCCGAAGTGCTGGCACGGCTGGCCGCGATGGGCGTGGCCTTCCGCCGGACGCCGATGGCGCGCACCGGCACGAACCCGCTGCAGGATGCCCGCACGCTGCTCGATTATGTCCGGTTACTGCGGACGGAACGGCCTGAGGTCGTGATCGCCTATACGCAAAAGCCGATCATCTATGGCGGGCTTGCGACCCGGCTGCTGGGCGGCATGCGCCTTTTCGCGATCATGAGCGGCCTTGGCTATGTGTTCAGCGAGGAAGCCGACGGGCGGCGCTGGCTGAGGGCCGCCGTTTCGCGGCTCTACCGGGCGGCGGTTCGCAAGGCGGGCTGCATCTTCGTCTTCAACGGCGACGATCACCGCCTGATGCTGGAAAGCGATATCGTCGGGCCAGACCAGCCGGTGCTGCAAGTGCCGGGGTCCGGCATCGACATCCGGCATTTTACCGAACAGCCCCTGCCCGCAGGCCCCTTCACCTTCCTGATGATCGGCCGCCTGATGCGCGACAAGGGCGTCGGCGAATATGTGGAGGCGGCGCGGATCATCCGGGAGACGCGCGACGATGTGCGGTTCCTGCTGCTGACCCGGCCGGAAACCGAAAACCCGACCGGCTACGGCAGCGCCGACCTGGAACAATGGCGCGCCGCCGGGCTGGTCGAGTTCCTGCCCGAAACCCGTGACGTCCGGCCCTTTCTGGCCTCGGCCCATGTCTTTGTGCTGCCCTCCTTCTATCGCGAAGGTCTGCCGCGCACCATATTGGAGGCGCTGGCGACCGGCCGGCCGGTCATCACCACCGACATGCCCGGCTGCCGCGAGCCGATCCGCGAAGGGGTGAACGGCCTGCTGGTGCCGCCCCGCAATGCACCGGCGCTGGCCTCAGCGATGAAACGGATGATGGCCGATCCCGTGAAGATCGGAGCGATGGCGCGGGCTGCGCGGCAGACGGCGACCGATATCTACGATGTGGACAAGGTGAACGCCCTGCTGCTCGACGTCATGCAGTTGCAGGGGAACGGCCCGGCGACGGCGCCGGTCCGGACATCCCGCCCGCCACGGCTGATGCCGGGGCGCGTATGACGGGGCGCGTATGACGGGGCGCCCGCGACCGGCCGGGCTTGTGGCGCTGGCTCTGCTCATCCTGCTGTCGCCGCTGATGTTGCTGCTGTCGGGCCTCGTCCTGTTGAGCATGGGACGGCCCGTGCTGTTCCGCCAGCAGCGCAGCGGGCTGGGTGGGCGCATTTTTTCCATGGTCAAGTTCCGCAGCATGCGGGACCTGCATGACGCGCAGGGCATGCCCCTTCCCGACGCGCAGCGGGTGACGGCGATCGGCCATTTCCTGCGACGATCGCGGCTCGATGAATTGCCCGAACTGCTCAACATTGCGCGGGGGGACATGGATTTTGTGGGGCCGCGCCCCCTGCTGCCGCAGACCATCAGTGCCATGCGCGACAACGGCGTCGAGCGTGGACGGGTCCGGCCCGGCCTCACCGGCCTTGCGCAGGTCAGCGGCAACACGCTGCTGACCGTCGAGGAAAAGCTGCGCTTCGACCTTTGGTATGTGCGCAATCGCACCGCATCGCTCGATATGCAGATCATGGCCCGCACGCTGCTGGTGGTGATCGCGGGGGAAAAAAGGATCAACTGGCATGTCGACGAAGCGCGCCCTCCTCATTGGGGCCGTTGAAACCGCAGCGGTCGCCTTCGACGCGATCATGCGGCATCCGGGTTGGGAGTTGGCGGCGGTCGTCACGCTCGACCCCGCCTTTGCCGGGCGTCATTCCGACTTTGTCGATCTGGAACCGGCGGCGCGGGCGCGAGGCTGCCCGGTCATCCATGTCGACAACATCAACCGGGACGAGGCCCTGAGCGCCATGGCGCGGGCCGGCGCCGACATGGCGTTCGTCATGGGCTGGTCGCAGATATGCGGAGCCGCCTTCCGCGAACTCT
>Ga0105251_10002461_pt1 | contig 14537 bp, 12 predicted proteins | sample KBSS64metaG_FD_80424 | JGI IMG/M metagenome (GOLD analysis project Ga0105251, IMG submission 80424) | Switchgrass rhizosphere microbial communities from Kellogg Biological Station, Michigan, USA - KBS S6-4 metaG | ecosystem: Host-associated > Plants > Roots > Rhizosphere > Soil | place...
CGTCTTCTGAAAGTCTTCCCACACCGACACGGTGCAGTTCACGGCGGTCACGCCGCCCTTTCTCATGTCCTCGAACACGGAGCGCTCGAACTTCGAGATGTTCAGTCCGTCGATGATGATGCTCGAATCGTGAAGGCTACTCATTGCCGATGTCCGTTCAGTTTTGCGTGAAAGTCGAAATCAAGCCGTGCGTTCCACAGCCGGGCGCTCGCTCGCGCTTCCCCTTGCATGGCCTGCTTCCTCGAGCGCGGTCTTGGATGTTTCGCGCAACGAGAGGCCGCCGATCATCGCGAAGATCGACACGGCGATCAGGTAATACGCCGGCGACAGATTCGTTCCCGTCGCGGAGATCAGCCACGTCGCGACGAGCGGCGCGGTGCCGCCGAAGATCGTGTACGCAAGGTTGTACGTGATGGCCGATGCGGTGTATCGGGTCTTCGTGGCGAAAACTTCCGACAGAAGCGGGGCAGTGACCACGCCCGAAAGCACGGCGCCTATGGCGAGTAGCGCAACGCCAAACAATGAGCGGGACAAGTCGCCCGATCCGCCGAGCGCGAACGCGGGATAGACCGAGACGATGATGAAGATGCAGGTGCTCGCGATCGTCGTGCGGCGTCCCACCAGGTCGGAGAAAAGGCCCGCCAGAGGGCACAGGGCTGCGGCGAAGAAGAGTGCGAGCACGGTCGCGAGCAGCGAGGTTCCGCGAGACAGATGCCCGGCGACCTGCAGATACGTCGCGAAATACGTCGTGAACGTATAGAAGGACAGCGCCGTCACCGAGACGAACGCGCCGAGTCTCAGGATGTTTCCGGACTGCGAATGGAGGGTTTCCATCAAGGGCGCGTGCGCGACTTCCTTCTTCCCTTCGAGCGCCTTGAATGCCGGCGTCTCATGCAGGTTCACGCGCAGATAGACGCCGATGAGACCGACTGGCGCCGCGATCAAAAACGGAACGCGCCAGCCCCAGTCGACCATCGCTGCGGGCGACAGCGACGACTCGAGGAGATAGGCGACCACCGCCGCGCACGCGAACGACGAGAAAGTCGAAACCGGAACGAAGCTGCCGAAGAACGCGCGGCGGCGGCGCGGCGCATGTTCCATCACATAGGCGCAGGCGCCTGCATACTCGCCGCCGGCGGAGAACCCTTGCACGCAGCGGATGATCGTGAGAAGAAGGGGCGCCCAATAGCCGATGGTCGCATACGTCGGCAACAGCCCGATCAACGTCGTGGCGCCCGCCATCAACAGGATGGTGAAAGCGAGGGTTCGCTTGCGACCGATCCGATCCCCGACGACGCCGAAGAAGAGGCCACCGAGCGGTCGAAACGCAAAAGCAACCGCGAACACCGCGAACGTCTTCAAAAGCCCGACCGTCGGGTCGCCGCTCGGAAAGAACTCGCGGGTGAGAATGGTCGCGAGGAATCCGTATGCGGCGAAATCGAACCATTCGACGAAGTTGCCTATGGACGCCGCGGCGATGACGCGTCTGAGCGTCCTCGTGTCCACCTCTTGGGTTGCTTGATTCGGCATGGCGCTTTACCCCTTTCACATGTCGGTTTCTGTCCGAGTTGTAAAGGAGCGTAAGCGCACAAATTACTTAGGTCCATACGTGTCGATTACCTAGGTAATCGGTCAGCCGCGCCACCGTCGGCGCGGCCGGACGCCTATTGCTGGAGCCATGCCTGAACTTTCTCCGGATGAGCATCGACGAACTTCTTCGCCGCCACGTTCCAGTCGTTCGTGGCATTACCTTCGAGTTCGATCGCCTCGACGTCCGCCAGGGTCAGCTTGAAGTGCCGGACGAAGACGTTGGCCCGAGGAAACTTCTGCGCGAATTGCTTCGAGCCGAAACCGTGAATCTGCTCGTCGCCGCCCAGCACGGCTTTTGGATCCTTCAGATATCGCATCTTGTACTTCTGCCATAGCCAGTGCGGGCTCCAGACTGTCGCGACGATCCAGTTCTTCGACGGATAGGCACGCGATACCGCCGTCAGCATGCCGGCCTCGCTCGCCCTGACCAGGTTATATCCGGCGAGGTTGTATTCCTTGAGCGCTTTCTCCGAGGCGACCATCTCGCCAGCACCCGGCTCGATGCCCTGAATCGTGCTATTCAGCTTCGCTTTGACATCGGGCTTGTTGAGATCGGCAATGGAGGCCACCTCGCTTTCGGGCACATAGTCGGGAACCGCCCAACCGATCTTCGCGCCGGAATAGATGGCGCCCAGATCTTCCATGTCGTTCTTGTAGCGGGCGTAGTAGGCGGCGTGCGTGACCGGCAGCCAGGCGCCGAGCATCAGATCCACGTCTCCTCTCGCGAGCCCCTGGAACTGGATGCCGATATCCGCGTTCACCAGCGTAACGGGCTGTTGCAGCTTCGTTTCGAGAACGTACTTCGCGGTGTAGACGACCGCCTGCGTATCGGCCCAGTTGGTCAGCGTGATCTTGAGCGGATCGGCGGCATTCGCGCACATCGCGAACGTGATTGCGGAGACTGCAGCGGCAGTCTTCATGACGAAGCGTACGGACAAGGCATTCTTCATTCGACGTTCCTTGTATCGGGTTGGTTTAATGAAGACCGGGTACGTTGAAGTCTCCTGATCTATGAGCACAATCGTCTGCCAGGCGAATGTGCATCGCTGCGGGCGACGCCCTGCAGTCGGCAGTATTCGGGCGCATTGACGCGCCGTCAATGTTCTTTGACTTCCTGAGCGCATCAATTCGCTCATGCATGCCGCGCGCGCTTTGCACGGGACGTTTCAGAAAGGGTTTACGTGTAGAAAAGCGGGTCGACACCCTTGCTATGAGATATCTCGATGCGCAACCGAAATGAAAGCGTCGTGGCGGAGTCGGCAGATCATGCCGGGAAAAGCAGAAACAGCACGCCGATGATGCCGCTCACGGCCGGATCGAACGCTTCGGCCATCCGTGCGGACGGAAACATCATCGACGGCTCCGGGTCACGCCGTTTCCTCCGACGGATCATGTATACGCCGCCTGATCCTGGATCGTGTTGCGGTATCGGCCCGAGCGACTATCCTTAGCGATGCATCTCGCGCGACGTCTTCATGAAATTTCCAGCTCACGTCAAGAAGGAACGATCATGTCCACGCAGGCCTATGGCTACGATATTCTGCACAATCCCCGGCTCAATCAGGGTTCCGCTTTCTCGCAGGAGGCGCGCAGAAAATATCGCCTGGAAGGATTGCTGCCGCCCGGTGTGACTTCGCTGGAGATTCAGATCGCGCGCACGCATGCGCAACTGTCGCAACTCGACAATGACCTGCAACGATATCTGTTCCTGTCCGACCTTCAGGCACGCAACGAGACGCTCTTCTATGCGCTGCTCATGTCCGACCCGGCGGCTTTCATGCCGATCGTGTACACGCCTACAGTCGGCGAAGCGTGCCAGAAGTTCGATCATGTGTTCAGGGCCACGCGTGGCCTCTATGTCCCGATCGACGCGCGCGGCCGCGTGAAGGAGCTGCTGCGCAACTGGCCGGAACAGGATGTGCGGTTCATCGTCGTGACGGACGGCGAGCGCATTCTCGGACTGGGCGATCTCGGTGTGGGCGGCATGGGCATTCCGATCGGCAAGCTCGCGCTGTACACCGCCTGCGCAGGCGTGCCGCCGGCGGTTTGCCTGCCCGTCACGCTGGACGTCGGCACGAACAACGCCTCGTTGCTGGACGATCCGCTCTATCTCGGTCTGCGGCACGAACGCGTGCGCGGCGATGACTACAACGCATTCGTCGACGAATTCGTGAACGCGGTGCAGGAGCTCTATCCGAAGTGCTGCATTCAGTGGGAGGATTTCGCCAACTTCAACGCGGTGCCCCTGCTCGCGCGCTTCAAGGACAAGGTGTGCACCTATAACGACGATATTCAGGGCACTGCCGCCGTGGCGCTCGCGGGCATTTACGGCGCGCTGCGCATCTCGAAGCAGAAGCTGACCGACCAGCGCTTCCTGTTTCTCGGCGGAGGATCGGCGGCCACGGGCATTGCCGAACTGATCAGCGAGGCCATGGTGCTGGAGGGCCTCGATCTCGACTCGGCTCGCAGGCGCAGCAGTCTCTTCGACATCAATGGACTGATGGTGCGCTCACGCACCGACCTGGCCGACTTTCAGAAGGTCTTCGCGATCGATCACGAGCCGGTCGACACCTTCGTCGATGCGGTACGGGCGCTGAAGCCGACGGGCATCATCGGCGTGAGCACGGTGCCCAAGCTCTTCAGTCAGGCGGTGATCGAAGCGATGAGCGAAATCAACGAGCGGCCGATCATCTTCCCGTATTCCAATCCGACGTCGCGTTCCGAGTGCACTGCGGAAGAAGCGTACCGGTGGTCCAATGGCCGGGCGATCTTCGCGAGCGGAAGCCCGTTCGCACCGGTGCAGATCGAAGGCCAGAGCTTCGTGCCGGGGCAAGGCAACAACGTCTATATCTTTCCCGCGATGGGCATGGCGGTGTTCGCCACGGAAGCGACGCGCGTGACGGAGGACATGTTCATCGTCGCGGCGAAGGCCGTGGCCGAGCAGGTCAGCGACGAGAGCCTCGACAAGGGTCTGATCTACCCGCCGCAAAGCCGCATCTTCGAGGCGTCGATGCATGTCGCGGCGTCGGTGGCGGAGTACATCTTCGATCATGGTCTCGCGCGTGTCGAACGGCCGGCCGATCTCGTCGCGCATATCAAGTCGGCCGCGTACGCGCCGGCTTATCGGCCGCTCTAGCGCGGTCTCGCTCGCGCTGTCCAGTTGCTCGACAAGCCAGCACCTCTCGATCAGGAAGGATCGACGATCCCATGCGCCTTGCCGCGCAGTTCGGCCGTCTGCGGATCGCGCACCTCGGGAGCGCCATCCGCCAGCAAGTATCATTCCGCAGAACGAACGAGCGCCGAGGGTATTCCCCGATGCTCGGCCGTGTCGATTCACGCTGCGATGCATCGTCGTAGAGATGTGTCCCGTTACCCGAGTGAAAGAGAGCCCAACATGACTACCGGAACCATCCGTCTTCACCGTGTCTTGCGCACGACGCCCGAACGCCTCTACCGTGCGTTCCTCGAACCCGATGCAATAGCAAGGTGGCTGCCGCCTTACGGCTTTACCTGTCAGGTCCACCACATGGATGCGCGCCCGGGCGGCACCCACAAGATGTCGTTCCGCAACTTCGGCACGGGCAACGGTCATTCGTTCGGCGGCGAGTACCTCGAACTCGTGCCCTTCGAAAAGATCCGCTACACGGACCGCTTCGACGACCCGAACCTGCCGGGCGAAATGCAGGTTACCGTCTCGTTGCGCCAGGTGTCGTGCGGGACCGAGCTCAGCATCGTCCAGGAGGGCGTGCCCGAAGTCATTCCCGTGGAGATGTGCTACCTCGGCTGGCAGGAGTCGCTGGTTCAACTGGCGAGGCTGGTGGAGCCCGAGATCCCCGACTGAAGAAGCGCGCGATCAGGCCTTGCGCTGATCGGCTAAGATACTGCGCCCCGCCTCATCAACTCATAACGTGGAGTGCTTTCCGTGATCCAGCCGAGCAGCGTATTCAAGGACAACCTGGCCCAGATGCCCGCCATCGATGGCATCGAGCGCATCGATCTCGTCGACGGCAAAGGTGATCTGGTCGCGAGCATCGAGAACAAGCCGGGCAAGCAAGGCTCGCTCGCGGTCTACCACTATCTGAAGCAGGCGTTCGGCACGCTCGACGCGAAGGCCGCGGAGCACGGTCTTGCCGTGTTCGCCGAACATACCGCCGATGCGCGCAATCGTCCGGGCGCGCATCCGAATGTCGATCGCCTGCTCGCGGTCGTCGATGGCGGCGAAGCGCTGCGTATCGACGTGATTCAGGCGAAGTAAGCGTCGTGCCCGTTCCGCCATCGACGGAACGGGCCGTCAGTCCGCTCAGACGCGCAACTCGACGCGCTTGATGTCCTTCACGATCACGAGATAACTGAACACCGTGATCAGCGCATTGATCCCGACGAACGCCAGTGCGCCGTTGAACGAGCCCGACTGCGCGACGAGATAGCCGATCACGATCGGCGTCACGATGCCCGCGACGTTGCCGAACATGTTGAAGATCGAGCCCGAAAGCCCGATGGCTTCCTTCGGCGACGTATCCGCGACCACCGCCCAGCCCAAGGCACCGATGCCCTTGCCGAAGAACGCGAGCGACATCAACGCGACCACGACCCAGTCCGTATCGACGTAATTGCAGCCGATGATGCACGACGACAGCAGCATGCCGCCGACGATCGGCGCCTTGCGTGCCAGCGTGAGCGAGCACCCGCGCCGGATCAGGCCATCGGAGATGACGCCGCCCAGCACGCCGCCCGTGAAGCCGCAAATGGCCGGCAGCGAGGCGACGAAGCCCGCCTGCAGGATCGTCATGTGGCGCGCCTGCACGAGATAGATCGGGAACCACGTCAGGAAGAAGTACGTGAGCACGTTGATGCAGTACTGCGCGAGATACACGCCGAGCAGCATGCGGTTCGTGAGCAACTGTCTGACGACGGGCCAGCCCACGCTGTTCGTCGCTTCCCGCGATGCGCCGCCCGCGCGCTGATGACCGCGGACGATACCGCCACCTTGCTCGATATATTCCAGCTCCTGCCGGTTCACGCGCGGATGGTCCGCCGGGTTCTTCATCACCGAGAGCCACGTGAGCGCGAGCAACAGGCCCGCGATGCCCATCACGATATAGACCTGATGCCAGCCGAACGCGTGCGTGAGCCACGCCATCAGCGGCGTGAAGATGACAGCCGCGAAATACTGCGCGGAGTTGAAGATCGCCGATGCCGTGCCGCGCTCCTTCGTCGGGAACCAGCTCGCGACGACCTTCGCATTGGCCGGGAACGCGGGCGCTTCCGCCGCGCCCATTGCGAAACGCAGCACGAAAAGCGCCGTCACGGCGGTCGCCGCGCTGCCGAGCAGGCCGATGGCGCTTTGCAGCAACGTGAAGAGCGACCACAGGAAGATGCTCGCCGCATACACGCGCCGCGCGCCGAAGCGATCGAGCAGCCAGCCCGCGGGCATCTGCGAGAGCACATACGCCCAGCTGAAAGCCGAGAAGATGTAACCCATGCGGATCGCATCGAAACCGAATTCGGCGCGCATCGCCGAGCCGGTCACCGAGAGCGTCGCGCGGTCCGCATAGTTGAACGTCGTGATGACGAAGACCAGCAACAGAATGAGATAGCGCACGCGGGTGCGCTTCATGACGTCCGCGGGATTCGCGGTGCGGCTCATCGACATGGACTTCCCCTTTGATTCGATCGTGCTGATGCACGAAGGGCCGCACGGGCGGCCCTCATGTGCGAAGCTACTTCCGCGCTTCGCTGTCTCCTTCCGTACCGCTTACTGCGCGCCGAGCTTCTTGATCAGCACGTCGAGCTGCTCCAGCTCGTCTTCCGTCAGATCGGTCAGCGGCGCGCGCACCGGACCCGCGTCGTGGCCGACGAGCTTCGCGCCCGCCTTGACGATCGACACCGCATAGCCCGCTTTGCGGTTGCGGATCTTCAGGTACGGCAGGAAGAATTCGTCGATCAGCTTGCCGACGGTTGCCTGATCGTCTGCCGCGATCGCGCGATAGAACTGCATCGCCGTCTTCGGGATGAAGTTGAATACCGCCGACGAGTACACCGGCACGCCCAGCGCCTTATACGCGGCTGCGTAGACTTCGGCCGTCGGCAGGCCGCCCAAGTACGAGAAGCGGTCGCCGAGACGGCGGCGGATCGTCACCATGTTTTCGATTTCGCCGACGCCGTCCTTGAAGCCGATCAGATTCGGGCAGCTATCCGCCAGTTGCTCCAGCATGTCGGCATTGAGCTTCGAGTTCGCGCGGTTGTAGATGATCACGCCCATGTTCGGCACGGCCTTGCACACTTCCTCGGCGTGCGCGCGGATGCCTTCCTGCGACGCTTCGGTCAGATAGTGCGGCATCAGCAGAACGCCTTGCGCGCCTTGCTTCTCGGCTTCTTGCGCAAACGCGATGGCCGTGCGCGTCGGGCCGCCCGCGCCGGCGAGGATCGGCACCTTGCCGCGGCACACTTCGGTGGCCGTCTTCACGATCTGCGAATATTCGGGTTGCGTGAGCGAGAAGAACTCGCCCGTGCCGCCCGCGACGAACAGCGCTGAAGCACCGTAGGGAGCCAGCCATTCGAGGCGCTCTGCGTAGGTATCTGCGCGGAAGTTGCCTTGCTGGTCGAAATCCGTCACGGGGAAGGAGAGCAGGCCTTCGGAAACGATTTGCTTCAGTTCTTGCGGTGTCGTCATGATGTGCGTGTCTGGTTGGTCAGCGACCGGCGGGTGCCGAGCTTATAGGTCATCGTACAACACACCGCGACGTCAGACAACGGTTTAAAGCCAATGTAATCAACGGATACGGGTAAATACTAACCCGCTGTGATCGTCTATGTTGTAGGATGACATAACTCCAACCGCAGCCGCGCGGTGTCGTTCGCTCAAGGATTCGTCAGAATGAATCAAGCCCCTCTCTATATTCGCGTCCATCCGGATGACAACGTCGCGATCGTCGTCAACGACGGCGGTCTCGGCGAAGGCGCCACGTTTTCCGATGGCCTCGTGCTGCGCGAGCGCGTGCCGCAGGGCCACAAGGTCGCGCTGAAGGATCTCGCGGAAGGCGACGCGGTGATCCGCTACAACGTGGTGATCGGCTATGCGACCAAAGCGCTGCCGAAGGGAAGCTGGGTGAACGAGCACGTCACGCGCATGCCGGCGTCGCCCGAGCTGCACGATCTGCCCATCGCGACGATCAAGGCGCCTGACGAGTCGCCGCTCGAGGGCTTCACGTTCGAGGGCTATCGCAACGCGGACGGCTCGGTCGGCACGCGCAATATCCTCGCGATCACGACGACCGTGCAATGCGTCGCGGACGTGGTGCAGCACGCGGTCACGCGCATCAAGGCCGAATTGCTGCCGCAATACCCGAATGTCGATGACGTCGTGAGCCTCGGCCACACCTACGGCTGCGGTGTGGCGATCGACGCCCCCGACGCGATGGTGCCGATCCGCACCGTGCGCAACATCGCGCTGAATCCGAACTTCGGCGGCGAAGTGATGATGGTGAGCCTCGGTTGCGAGAAGCTGCAGCCCGAGCGCCTGATGCCGCCGGGCACGATTCCGATCGCGGCTGCATCCGCGCAAACGGAAGATGTCGCGGATATCGGCGACAACCTCCACGACGACAACGGCGGAACCGTCGTGCTGCAGGACGAATCGCACGTCGGCTTCGGGTCGATGATCGATTCGATCATGCGCATGGCCGACACGCATCTGAAGCGGCTGAACAATCGCCGTCGCGAGACGTGTCCGGCGGCGGATCTCGTCGTCGGCGTGCAATGCGGCGGCAGCGATGCGTTCTCCGGTCTGACGGCGAATCCGGCGGTCGGCTTCGCGACGGATCTGCTGGTGCGCGCGGGCGCGACCGTAATGTTCTCGGAAGTCACGGAAGTTCGCGATGGCGTCGCGCAGCTCACGGCGCGTGCGGCAAACGGCGACGTGGCGCAGGCGATCATCCGTGAGATGCAGTGGTACGACGATTATCTGAAGCGCGGCGGCGCGGACCGCAGTGCGAACACGACGCCGGGCAACAAGAAGGGCGGCCTCTCGAACATCGTCGAGAAGGCGATGGGGTCCATCGTCAAGTCGGGCAGCTCCGCCATCTCCGGCGTGCTGTCGCCGGGCGAGAAGGTGAAGCAGAAGGGCTTGATTTACGCATCGACGCCCGCGAGCGATTTCATTTGCGGCACGCTGCAACTCGCGGCGGGCATCAACCTGCACGTCTTCACGACGGGGCGCGGCACGCCGTACAGCCTGGCCGAAGTGCCGGTGCTCAAGGTCGCAACGCGCTCGGATCTCGCACGCCGCTGGCACGATCTGATGGACGTGAACGCGGGCACCATCGCGACGGGCGAAGCGACCATCGCCGATGTGGGCTGGGAGCTGTTCCGGCTGATGCTCGATGTCGCGAGCGGCAAGAAGCAGACGAAGGCCGAGGCGCTCAGACTTCATAACGCGCTCGTGCTGTTCAATCCCGCCCCGGTGACCTGATCCGATCGCGCTTGTCGCGGACAACATTTCCTGCTTCACGAGCCGCACCCCGAAGGTTTGGACGCCGATCCACCTTCGGGGTGTTTTCTTTTGAGCCGCCTGGATTCTCGGGACAGGCGCCGGCAACCATTCCAGGGCGCGACCTTTCTACCTCCTCTGCCGCGACGTCCGGCCGCGTGAGCGATCGCGCCCAAGATTTCAACATCGTTCTATATGACCGGAGTGGTCGCGCCTTTATCGTTCAATGCAAGTCACTACACGATCGATGCGCAGGAGCGCGTCGAAGGGCAACTGCTTCTCATCGTATCGCTGTGACGACATCGCAGCGCGCTCCCGGCGTTCCTGCGACGCTCGCTGAACAATCGGACCGACGGTCGAGACCTGCGAGAGCCATTTGATCAGGAGGCCTCATTCGGCCTGTCAGGAGTTGTTTGAGATGGAAAAGACAAGAATCGCCATCGTCGACGATCATCCGCTCGTACTTTACGGCCTTCGTAAGACCTTCGAGGCCTCGGGCTTCGATGTAGTGGGCGCGTACACGAGTCCGGCGCAATTGCTGCAATCGTTGAGCCACGAGCCGTGCGATGTCGTCGTCACGGATTATTCGATGCCGGCCGACCGGGCGCTCGACGGATGGCGCTTTCTGGCCTCCGTCTCGAGCGAGTTTCCGGACCTGCGTGTGCTCGTCTATACGGAGTTCGACGACCCGTTCCTCGTGGGCAGTCTCGTGAAGCGGGGCGTCGCGGGCATCGTGAGCAAGCGCGACGAAATGCATGAAGTGCTGGCCGCGGCGCGCGGCCTCGCGCAAGGCGAGCGCTATCTGTCGCCCATCGCGCACGCTTCGCTGGAGCGCTTCGGCGCGATGCCGGAATACAAGCGATTCATGGCGCTTACCCGCCGTCAGATGGAAGTGACGGGACTGATGCTGTGCGGCCTGAGCGTCTGCGAGACGGCCCGTCTGCTGCACCGGCGCATCAATACGATCAGCACGCAACGCACCGAAGCATGCAGGCGGCTCGGCTTCTCGGGCGAGTTCGAGATGTTTCGCTTTGCGATCGACCACCGCTTGTGGCTCGATCGTTCGACGCCCGAACGCGAGCTCCTGCCCGCCTGACGTGAGTGGATCCATGCGGGAGCGGGTGCCGATGGATCCTCGTGGAGACTCACCCGCCGGTCGAGCCGTCAAAGGGACGGCAGATGAACCGTTCCCGTGAGGTTTCGAAATGTTCGAAAAACGTATCAGCGTCGCGATCGTCGACGATCATCCGATCGTCGTGCGCGGACTGCGCGCCGCTCTGGAAAGCGCCGGCTTTCACGTGGCGGGCGCCTTCAGTAACCCTGCTGAGTTGATGGCGCGCCTCGAGTGTGTCCGTTGCGATGTCATCGTCACTGACTATTCGATGCCGACCGGCGGCACGCTCGACGGCTGGCGCTTTCTCTCCGCAGTCTCCGCACGCTATCCCCGAGTGCCGGTTCTCGTGTACAGCGAGTTCGACGATCCGTTTCTCGTCGGCAGCCTGGTTCAGCGAGACGTCGCCGGCATCGTGAGCAAGCGCGAAGATATGCACGTAGTGCTGGATGCGGTGCGCGAAGTGGCGACGGGAAAGCGCTATCGCTCGCCGGCGGCCATGTTCGCCCTCACTCGATTCAACGCCCAGGTGGACTTGCAGCGCTTCGCGTCCCTGACGAAATGGCAGATGGAACTGGTCGGTCTGATGCTGTGCGGCATGAGCGTCGTGGAGACGGCGCGGCTCTTCAGTCTCGGCAAGAGCACGGTCAGCGCGCGACGCCTGCACGCATACAAACGGCTCGGGTTCTCGCGCGAGGCGGATCTGCATCGCTTCGTGGCGGATCGCGGCTTATCGCTGGACCGCTCGCGCGCCGCGCGCGAAATGCACTGTTTCTGATGCGCGTGTCTGCCGGCCCGCCGTGAGCGGGCCGTTTTCTTCTTTAGGAAGTTTCCTGATTTTCAGGATCGTCCGGCGCTTCATCGCCCCCGCCGCGCCTTGCACGCTGGATCCACGCTGCCGGCGCCCGGTGTGCCCCGGAGATTCGAACTTCTTCTATATGGGCCGAAGGCGCGGCTTTCTACCATTCGTTTCGAGGATTCGGTAAAGGCGTCCCGGCTTGCGCAGTGAGCCAGCTGAGCCGCGTCGGTGACAGTCGAGGCTTGCCAGCAGACTTCGAAGGCGGCGTCGAATCCGGGTTGCCAGATCGCTCAGTCCTTTCCGTGGCTCATCCATCTGAAGCGTATTGGACCGCCGTTGAATCATCAACGCGGGACGTCTCATCTCTCATTAATCTTTGTCTTTCTTATGAACAAGAATCGGTTTCGTCGCGTCTTCAGCAAGCGACTTGGTATGTTGGTGGCGGTCGCGGAAGACGTGGTCAGCCAGGGCAAGACGCCGGGCGAAGGCGCGGCTTCCGGCGCCGCTTCGGATGAAGGGGCGCTCGGCGTCGTATCCGCGATGACCGCGTTCGCCGTCGCGATTCTGGCGACACAGCCCGGCGTGAGCTTTGCGCAAGCGTTGCCGACGGGCGGCCAGGTCACGGCCGGTCAGGCGTCGATCTCGCAGGGTTCGAATACGATGACCATCAATCAGGGTACGCAGCGTACCGTGATCGACTGGAACTCGTTCAATATCGGCAGCGGCAACACGGTGCAGTTCAATCAGCCGAACGCGCAGTCGCAGGCGCTCAATCGCGTGACGGGCGGCGGTGCATCGAACATTCAGGGCTCGCTGCTCGCCAACGGTCAGGTGCTGATCCAGAACGCGAATGGCGTGCTGTTCGGCAAGGGCGCGATCGTCAACGTGGGTTCGTTGCTGGCGACGACCAAGTCGATCGATGCAAATCAGTTCATGGCGGGCGGCCCGCTGCAACTGAGCTCGACGGGCACGAACGCGAGCGTCGTCAACGACGGCACGATTCAGGCGCAGGGCTTTGTCACGCTGATGGGTGATCAGGTGCGCAACAGCGGCTCGATCACGACCGCGCAAGGCGGCCAAGTGGTACTCGCCGCGGGCGATAGCGCGACGGTGGCGCTGCCCAACGGCCAGGGCATCCAGTTGACGCTGACCAATGCGACGGCCAACGCGCTGGTGGAAAACAGCGGCACGATCAAGGCCGAAGACGGCTCGGTGCTGTTGACCGCGCGCGGCAGCAACACGCTGCTCAACACGGTGGTGAACCTCGACGGCGTGACGCGCGCGGGCACGGTGGTCGCCGATGCGGGCAGCACGGGCGATGTGACGGTCACGGGCCGCGTGGATGCATCGAACAACAAGGCAGGCGGCGTGGGCGGCACGGTGGTCCTGTCGGGCGACCGCGTGGGCGTGCTCGGCAACGCGAGCGTCGACGTGAGCGGCGATGCGGCGGGCGGCAAGGTCATCATGGGCGGCGACAGTCTGCACAAGCTGGCGGGCACTGCTGCTGCCGGCATGCTGCAGGACGGCATGACGTTCGCGAGCTACACGCAAGTCGATGGCGGCGCGAGCATCAAGGCGGACTCGGCGCATGGCAATGGCGGCTTCGTCGAAACGTCGGGGCATAGTCTCGACGTGCAAGGCACGGTGAGCGCCGCGGCGGCGCAGGGCAAGGCCGGCCAGTGGCTGATCGATCCGACGGACGTGACGATCGGCACGGGCGCGGATGCGAACTACAGCGGCAGCGTGACGAGCGGCTTCAGCGGCGGCGCGAACTCGAGCGCGACGGTGAAGAACACGACGATCAGCAACGCGCTGAACGCGGGCACGGACGTGACGATCACGACGGCGAGCTCGGGCACGGCGACGGGCGATATCGTGCAGCAGAACGGTGCCGACATTACGAAGACGGCGGGTGGCGCGGCGAATCTGACGCTGGCGGCCAATGGCAGCATTCAGCTCAACGGTAATGGCGCGGCCGACGTCAGCGGCAATTCGACGAACGGCAACGGTGCGGTGATCAACGGTGATGTGAACGTGGCGGACAACGGCACGATCAACATCAGCGGTAACTCGACCAACGGTTCGGGCGTGATCGAAGGCGACAACGGCTCGATCAACATCTCGGGCAATGGCGCGGCTGACATCTCGGGTAACTCGGCGAACGGCAACGGTGCGGTCATCGATGGCAGCGTGAACGTGGCCGACAACGGCACGGTGAACATTTCCGGTGGCTCGACGAACGGTTCGGGCGTGGTCGAAGGCGACACGCGCGCAACGCCCGCGATGCCATCGCCGCGGCGCAGGCAGCGGTGCGCCAGTATCCGTACCGCTTCGACATCTACCATCAGGCGATGTTGGCGCTGCTGCGCTGGGATGCGCCCGAGCATGCCGACGCGATATGGAAGCAGTGCGTGGAGCGCCTGCCGGGCGAACATTTGCCGCGTCTTTACGAAGCATTGCACCTCATCGCGCGAGGCAAGCTGCATGAAGGCTTCGCACTCCGAGAAGCGCTGATGGGCCCGCTGGGATGGAAACGCCGCACCACCACG
>Ga0105251_10002462_pt1 | contig 14536 bp, 12 predicted proteins | sample KBSS64metaG_FD_80424 | JGI IMG/M metagenome (GOLD analysis project Ga0105251, IMG submission 80424) | Switchgrass rhizosphere microbial communities from Kellogg Biological Station, Michigan, USA - KBS S6-4 metaG | ecosystem: Host-associated > Plants > Roots > Rhizosphere > Soil | place...
AATATTTGTTTCTGTACGACGAATGGCTGATCGATCCTGAGACTCTTAGTCGAGCGCCCCTACAACGCGATAGCCGACACACGGGAGAACGTCCATGCTGAACGCTCGGACTGGCGCCAGATCCGCTGACAATGTGCGGATCATTGCAGCTCTGCTCATGCTGGTCGCCGCAGGGTTTCTCGCAATCCGCATGGTCATCATCTATCACTATACGCTGACCTATGTGTCCGATCACCCACGGGCCTTCAGCGATTTCAACTTCTACTATTACGCGTTCAGCACCGTGCTGAACGCGCCGCACGATCCGTCGCTCATCTATAACAACGAGCATCTCGTTGCGTATCTGTCGAAACTCGGCGCGAATCTGGACGATATCCTCATCTACTGTTATCCGCCGCAGTTCGCAGTGATCTTTTCTCCATTCGCATTGCTTCCGTCGTTCACTGCAAAACTCGTCTGGGTCGCGATGTCCGTCGTACTGTGCATCGTCGGCGCGATCCTGCTTGCAAAGATGGCCTATCGCGGTGAAGACAGGCGCGTGACGGCGCTGCTTATCGCGGTGACCCTGTTGAGCTTTCCCGTGCTGCATGACGCGTATCTCGGGCAATCGAATCAGCTTCTGTTCTTTCTGCTCGCGACGTCGTTCTTCCTGATCGAACGTGGCAATCGCTGGCTGGCGGGTCTCTTTCTCGCGTTCGCAGTCGTATTCAAGGTGACGCCGCTCGCGGTCGTCGGCCTGCTTCTGTTGCGGCGTGAATGGCGCACGGTGATATCGACGGGCGTCTGCGCCATCGCAATCACGCTCTTCACCGCAAGCCGGCTCGGCTTTCGCGTGATCTGGGACTACCTGACCGTCGAGATCGGGCGGGCGCAGACGCAGATCCTGAGTGCGGGCGGCCTGCCCGGCAATAGCTCGGTCCGTGGCGCCCTGCAGACGATATCGGAGAAGCTCGGCATGCCCGCGTCCGAGGCAACGCTTCACGCAACATCGACGATCTTCGCCGCGATCATCTGTGTGTTCGCATGCTATCTCGTGCTCCGCCGCAGTCGCGAGAGGCGCATGGACTACGCGCTTGCCTGCATCACGATGCTGCTCGCCGCGCCGATCCTCGAGCCGATTCACATGGTCGTCGCGCTAATCCCTTTGGTGATTCTTCTCGGCACCGCGCTGGAGCGACCCGATGTGCAACAGTCCGCTATAGCGCCTCGTGCCGAGATGCTGCTTCTCGCGATTGCCGTGCTCCTTCTGTTTTTCATGGAGCGATCGGCAATGTACACCGTCTCGGCTTTGATTACCTATGTCCTTTGCATCGCGCGCTATTTCGCGCCTGCGTCGGTGGTACGACGTAACCGGGAATCTTCCACCGGTAGAAACCAATGCGCCAGGAGCGACGATAAGCAGAAGCAAGCAATCTAAATCTTGCTATGAGCAAGATGTTTTTTCTGCTGCCCGGTTTACATCTACATCAGAACAAAGTAACCTTTCCTCGCTGATTTACCCCCCGCGATACAGGCGCGGGGTTGCAAGTAACTCGCGCTATCGTCAGAAATTTTGACGCGCCCGAGACGCGGTCGCCGCATATGTTACCGAGGACAGGCAACGCCGAGTCGAGCCTGTCATCATCGAGCGCTTGCCACGCATGGCGCCGCGCTCCCGCTATCCGATTGCATGTCGATGGTGCACTCGGATTTTGCTTCAGACAATCTGTACTGCCTTGACTGTTGTGGCGCACCGATGTGCGCCCGATGCAGCAGCTCATCTTCAGGCAGTCATTCGGATCACTAACGACGCTTCTCGACCATATCGAATACGTGATCGATGCTCGCGTCTCCGTTAGTCGTACTACTTGATATGCAGAACTCATCCATTCCCGCCTTCTCCCATTCCATCGCAGCAGCGATCGTCGCAAGTATGATGCTTGCCGCCTGCGGCGGCAGCGACAGCCCCGCCGACACCGCCGCGGCGAGCAAGCGCGCCGCATCACCCAAATCGACCGCGAAAGCCGCAAGCGGCAGCGGCTCGATCTTCTACGGCGCGAACGGCCATAACAGCAACGGCGGCGCATACGACTTCACGAGCGTGCAGACGCAGCTTTCGCAATTGCAGGATCTGGGCGCAACGATCTATCGCAATGACGTGTACAGCCAGACATCGGCGAAGATGGTCGCGGGCGTCGCGAAGACGATGGAACAAGCCGGCATCACGATGTATCCCGTGATGCTCATGAACCTCAACTACAACAGCGAGGACGACGCCTACAATGCAGGATTCACGCTCGGCCAGCAAACCGCGAGCAGCTATCCCTACAAGTACTACGAGGTCGGCAACGAGCTGGAGGCGAAGGCGCTCATCGGTAATGTCGACGGCACCGTCTGGTATCAATACGACAACTGGTCCTACACGCTCGCACGCGGCGCGATCCGCGGCCTGATCGCGGGCGTGAAGTCCGTCGACGGCTCGGCGAAGATCGTGCTGGGCGGCACGTGGATGCACACCGCCTTCTTTCAGATGCTCGCCGACGGCTCGCAACCCGATGGCACCTGGGGTCATCCGGCCGTGGGCTGGGACGTCACTTCGTGGCACTGGTATTCGAACGAAGGCGACATCACGCACGCCTGCGGGGGAACGGGATGTCATGACGTGCTCCAGTTACTCCACGACATGGGCAAGCCGATCTGGATCAACGAGTTCGGCGTGCGCCCGGACTTGGGCTCGTACGACCAGATCGCGACTTACATGACGGGCAACCTGATGATGGCGCAATTCGCGAGCGTCGCGTCGAAGTACAACATCCAGTCGATTCAGGCCTTTCAGCTCTATGACGATGGCGAAGGCGCCTACGGTCTTCTCGAAGGCGACGGCACGACGAAGAAAGCCGCCTACTGGGCCTACAAGGACTTCGTGCAGAACCATCCGATGTAAATCCATCGGCGGTAAGAAACGGAAAGGCGCTTGCGTTCAAGCCCGCGCGCGAAGCGGCCGTTATCGCGGCTTTGCAGACCGGATTGCGACGAGGGCAACGATGCAGATCAACAGTGCGTCCACGACCACTTACACGCGCGACGATGCGCCTTCTCCCCAACGCCCCGCTGACGTCACTCAAGAAGCCGACGCGCCATCGTCGGTGAAATCACTCGCGTATGGCGCACTCGGCCTCGAACGCCCCGAGATGCAGGCAACCGACACGAACGGCTTTTACACCGCGGGCAAATGGATGGCGGCGGCCGTGACCATCGGCGGCATTGTCTCCTTGTTCGTATGATGGAGTCGCGCGCGCGAATTAATAGCTGGAAATAACTTGCACGATTGGCGCTTTGCTCCGCATATCGAATCGCGGTGCATCGCGGGAAGATCTCGATGCGTGATGTCCGCTCTCGACATGACGCCCTCCTTCCTTCGACACTACGCCAGGTCATGCAAGCTCAACCTACAATCCGCCTCCGACTTTTCTCCGTGCGCCGCGCGCTCGTTGCCGTAGCGCTTTTTGCGCCCGTGCTGTCCGCATCCGCCGAAGATCTCCCCGACGTCTGTTCCGCGTTGAAGACCATCGTCGATGCACCCTCGTTCGATACGCTCGCCAAGGGTCGCGCGCTGATGCCGCCCGCTTCGCCGGGCCAGGGAGCATGCCGCGGCAGCGCGCACGTCTATGATTGCCGCTGGCGAGCGCATTGGGGCCCGGACGGCGTCCTTGCCGACCCGCTGCAGGAGTTGGGCGCGGACATTGCCGCCTGCTTTCCCGACGTCCGTCACGACGTGAACACGTCCACGCGCCAGCACTTCGCGCTGCGCGACGCGAACGGCAAGCGTGTGACCACGATGACCGCGACGATCGAAACGCCGAACACGATGCGCCTGCGCATCGTCCGCTGAGTTCCTGAACGCGGATGACGGCAAGCGCATGTTCAGAACGCTCGCTTCTCGCGCGCTCCTTGCTGTCGTCGCAGGTGCGCTCTCCGGCTGCACATGGACGTTGATCACGGCCGCCGATGCGGCTGGCTCGCTGGTGCAGGCGGGCTTCACGGTTGCGTCGAACTATTCGTCGCCGACTTCGGTGACGGGCCCGCCCGCCGCGCTGCAATCTGTCTGCATCGAACTGAATCAGACCGTCGCGACCGGCGACTTCGTGCCGGTGCTGCAAGTCGCCTTGCGCCGGCGCGGCGTGGATTCGGCGGTCTACAACCCCGGCACGTCACCGCCCGGTTGCGAGGCGATGCTCGTCTATGGCGCGACGACCAGTTGGGACCGGCACGCGTTCAGCAGCGAGCCGGTGTCGTATCTGTCGGCCATCGATCTGACACTCGTGCGGCAAGGGCAGATTCTCGTGACCGCGCGTTACGACACCAATGGTCTGAACATGGATCGTTTCGCGAGCGCGCGGCAGAAGCTGGATGCACTGGTGGACCGCATGGTGGTCTCCCGCACACAGTAAGGCGCGCTTTCCTTACGGCATCTTTCCGATGCGATTTCGCGCATCGAAGCAATGCTAATCTGCCCACGCTGTAGTTATTGACCGATCCCTCTTGCGGCTCGCCATTGTTTTGCGGCGAGCCGTTTTTTTTGATCTGTTCGTACCGAACGGCCGAGCCTTCACACCGACGTCGACAATGCTAGGATTCTCCTGCAAGTGGTCGGACCAGTGAGGGTGCCATGCTCGAAGACAACCAGGAAGATGCATTACAGATCGCGGATGCCGTCGCCGGACGCATCGAAGGACTGATCGTCGACGGCGTGCTCAAGCCGGGCCAGGCGCTGCCTTCCGAGCGACGGCTCACGGCGAAACTCGGCGTGTCACGATCGGCGGTGCGAGAGGGGCTCAGGGTGCTGCGCACGCGCGGCATCATCGAAACGTCGCACGGACGCGGATCGTTCGTCGCCGCGCTGACCACGCAACCCGCACTCACGCCGATGATGCATCTGCTCGGCTCGCAGCCGCGCACCCTCTACGACATCTTCGAAGTGCGCGAAATGCTCGAGGCCGAATCGGCGCGTCTGGCGGCGCTGCGCGGCACGCAGGCGGATTTCGCGCTCATCACCCGCCGATACGAAGAGATGCTCGCCGCGAACGAAAGCGAGGTGGGCGAATCGACCCGCGCGCGGCTCGACTATAACTTCCATCTCTCGATCTGCGAGGCGTCGCACAATCCGGTGCTCGTACACACGCTGAGCTCGCTCACGGATCTGCTGCTCAGCTCGGTCTTCGCTTCGGTCAATAACCTCTATCCTCGCGAGGCGCAAAAGCGCGTCATCGACAAACAGCACGCACGCCTCTACAAGGCCGTTCTCGGCAAACAGCCGGAGCAGGCGCGCAAGGCCGCCAGCACGCATATCTCCACGACGACCGCCTGCATGCGGGAAATCGAGGCGGAAGAGCAGCGTCTGGTGCGCGCGACCTTGCGGCTCAAAGGCTGGGCGTAATCTCGTACCGCCCGTCGGGCGTACAAACGTGCGGAAACCCGGGCGGCCGCACCGCCATTGATTCAAGCACGAAGCACATCTGGCACGGGAAAAATAAGTGGTAGGACCAGTGGCTCGACGTCTCGACAGTCTCTTGCTGGCACGGAACAATGCGCTCCAGCAAAGCCAGTAGCGGCACGAAGCCGCACGTTCAGGAGACTTTCACGATGCACCCAGACAGCCCGACAGCCACCGCCCAGTTCGAAAACGCGACGTACGCGAAAGTGACCTTGCGTCTGCTGCCCTTTCTTTTCATCTGCTACGTCGCGGCCTATCTGGATCGCGTCAACGTCGGATTCGCGAAGCTGCAGATGCTCAACGACCTGAAGTTCAGCGAATCCGTGTACGGGCTGGGCGCAGGCATTTTCTTCATCGGCTATTTCCTGTTCGAGGTGCCGAGCAATATCCTCCTGCATCGCGTGGGTGCGCGCGTGTGGATCAGCCGCATCATGGTGACATGGGCGCTGGTGTCGGCGGCGTCGCTCTTCGTGAAGACGCCCGCGATGTTCTATACGCTCCGCTTTCTGCTCGGCGTCGCCGAGGCCGGGTTCTTTCCGGGCATCGTGCTGTATCTGACGTACTGGTATCCGGGTACGCGACGCGGCCGCATGAACGCGCTCTTCATGATCGGCATTCCGGTGGCGGGTGTGGTCGGCGGGCCGCTGTCGGGCTGGATCATGCAGGCGTTCAATGGCGTCCACGGCTTGTCGAACTGGCAATGGCTCTTTCTGCTCGAAGCGCTGCCGTCGCTCGTGCTCGGCATCCTGACGTTGTTCTTGCTGCCGAACGGCATCCGCGCTGCGTCCTGGCTCGGCGAGCAGGAAAAGCAGCTTCTCGAAGCCAACATCGCACGCGATGATTCCGCCGGCGCGGATCATTCGCTCAAGCGCGTCGTGTCGAACGGCCGCGTGTGGCGGCTCGCCGCGATCTACTTCTGCTGCATGATGGGCCTCTATGGCGTGAGCTTCTATCTGCCGACGCTCATCAAGACGGCGGGCGTGAAGGACGCACTCGACGTCGGCCTGTTCACCGCGATTCCCTATGCGGTCGCGATCGTGTCGATGATGCTCGTCGCGCGCTCTTCCGACCGCCGCAACGAACGCCGCTGGCATCTCGCGCTCGCGGGCATCGCGGCCGCAGCGGGCTTTTACGCGAGCACGCTCCATACGGGCAACCTCGCGCTCGCGCTTGTCACGCTGTCGCTCGGCACGGCCGGCGTATTGTCGATGATGCCGGTTTTCTGGACCTATCCGAGCAGCGTGCTGACCGGCACCGCCGCGGCAGCCGGCATTGCGATGATCAATTCGATCGGCAACCTCGCCGGCTTCGTGAGCCCGTCGATCATCGGCTGGATGAAGGATGTCACGCACAGCACGAACGCCGGTCTCGTCGTCGTTGCGGGAGCGCTCGTCGTCGGCGCGGTGCTGACGCTCACGCAGCGCGCAACGGCGGGGGCGCCGCAAGAGTCGTCTTCGGAACCGCGCCGCGCGTGAGGCCATCATGTCCGATACCGCCCTCTCCGCCCTTTCGTTCGGCGCGTCGCGTGCGAGCTTGCTCGCATCGCTCGGCGATGTCGTCGGCACGCACAACGTGCTCACAGGCGACGATGAAACGCGCCGCTATCGCACCGGCTACCGCTTCGGCAGCGGCCGCGTTCTGGCGGTGGTGCGGCCCGGCACGCTCGTCGAGCAATGGCGCGTGCTCGCCGCATGCGTCGCCGCGCGCGCAATCGTCATCACGCAGGCGTCGAACACGGGTCTGACGGGCGGTTCGACACCCGATGGCGACGACTACGATCGCGACGTCGTCATTGTCAGCACGACGCGCATCAAACGCGTGCATCTGATCGAGGGCGGAAAGCAGGTGGTGTGCATCGGCGGCACGACGCTCGATCAACTCGAACGGGCGCTCAAGCCCCTCGGACGCGAGCCGCATTCGGTGATCGGCTCGTCGTGCATCGGCGCATCGGTGCTCGGCGGTATCAGCAACAATTCGGGCGGCTCGCTCGTGCATCGCGGGCCGGCTTATACGGAGATGGCGCTGTTCGCCGCCGTCGATGCATCGGGCGTGCTGCGCCTCGTGAATCATCTGGGCATCGAACTCGGCAGCACGCCCGATGAGATTCTGTCGCGCATCGAAAACGGGACATTCACCGATGCCGATGTTCGTGATGGCGCGGCCGCTTCGGATCACGATTACGCGACGCACGTCCGCGATATCGACGCACCCACGCCCGCGCGCTTCAATGCGGACCCGCGCCGCCTGTTCGAAGCATCCGGTTCGGCAGGCAAGGTGATGACGTTCGCGGTGCGTCTCGACACGTTCGCCGCGGAGCCAGGCGCGAAGGTGTTCTACATCGGCACGAACGATACGAACGTGCTGACCGACATTCGACGGCATGCGCTCGCGAACTTCACGCATTTGCCGATTGCGGGCGAGTATCTGCATCGCGATGCGTTCGACATCGCGAAGAGATACGGCAAGGATCTCTTCGTCATCATCGACAGGTTCGGCACGGATCGATTGCCCCTCTTCTTCAATCTGAAGACGCGATGCGATGCGTGGTTCGAGCGCCTCGCTGTCCTGCCGAAGCATATGAGCGATCGCATGCTGCAGTGGGTGAGCGAGCGTCTGCCCGACCATCTGCCGGCGCGGCTCAACGCGTATCGCGCACAGTACGAGCATCATCTGATGCTGAAGGTGCCGGCAGCGGGCATCGAGGAAGCACGCGCGTTCCTGGCCCAGCGTTTCGCGAACGGCGGCGGCGCGTATTTCGAATGCACCGACGAAGAGGGCCGCAAAGCCTTTCTGCATCGGTTCGCGGCGGCAAGCGCGGCGGTGCGTTATCGCGCGGTGCATCACCGCGAGGTCGAGGATATCGTCGCGCTCGATATCGCGCTACGGCGCAACGACCGCGACTGGTACGAGCGCTTGCCGGAGAAGATCGAGCGCCCGATCATTCTGAAGCTGTATTACGGGCACTTTCTGTGTCACGTGTTCCATCAGGATTACATCGTCGCCAAGGGCAACGACTGCATGGCGCTCGAGCACGAGATGCTCGCATTGCTCGATGAGCGTGGCGCCGAGTATCCCGCCGAGCACAACGTAGGGCATCTGTACGAGGCGAAGCCGCAGCTCGCCGCGTTCTACAAGCAACTCGATCCGTGCAATTGCTTCAATCCGGGCATCGGGAAAACGTCGAAATTTGCGGCGTATCGGGAGCATGCGCAAGCCTGAGCGTCCCGTCTACGCAATCAGCTTCGCCCGCAACATCGCCACATCCGCACTATTCATCGACAAGCCCTGCGCGAGATAGCGGCCGAGCGTGCCGAATTCGCGATGCATTTCTTCGAACGCCGCTTCGAGCGTCGCGCTTTGCGCCTGATACAGCGGCGCGACCGTCTGCGTATCGGTGCCGAGTCGCGCCGCATGCGCCGTCATGCGTGCGTCGATCTGCGTCTGTGCCGCCGTGTTCGTCAGCAGATAGTCCTGGATGATCACGTCGAGCGGCACGCCCGCGATGGAGAGCAGAAGCGCCGCCGCCCAGCCGGTGCGGTCCTTGCCCGCCGTGCCGTGGATCACCTGCGGCCCCGACACGCGCGCGAGCCGCGTCAGGAGCAAGCCGAACTGCAAACGCGCGACCGGGTCCGTGACGAGCTGACGCTCACGCTCCACGATCCACGCGCTCGCGGCAGCGGCGTCGGCCGGACTCGCCGCGGCAACGTCGATCGGCGCGATCTCGTGCGTCTCGCGCACGGCGCCCGATGGCACGTGATCCGGCGCGATCGAAGCTTCTCCTACGACGCGAAGATCATGCACCGCGCGCAGCGACAGGCGCGCGAGCGCAGCCGCGTCCGCATCGTCGGGCGTGAGCGCGCCCGAGCGATAGAACATGCCGCGCCGCAAGCGTGCGCCATCGACGGTCGGATAGCCCTCGCCCATCCCGGCAATATCGCGGAAGTTTTCGATCGTGGACAGCTTCGGCGTGTCGGTCACGTTCTGGCCGTCGCTCGCGCCGCCGCACGCCGATAGCAGCGCGCCTGCGCCGAACGTGGTCGAAAGCAGCGCCGCACGCGCGCCGCGGCGAATGAAAGCACGGCGCGACAACGGCGTCGTGCACATGGACGAAACGAGCATCATGTTTCTTCGAAGGGAATGACGATGCGCACGATCAGCCCGCCGCCTTCGGCATTGCCGATCTCGCAGCGGCCGCGCTGCTCGCGCGCAAGACGTTCGACGATGGTGAGCCCGAGCCCGCAATGCCCGTTGCCGCTGCGCGCTGGGTCGAGCCGCACGAAGGGCCGCAGCACGTCATCGAGACGCTCATCGGGAATGCCGGGTCCGTGGTCGCGCACTTCGATCAGCCAGTCTCCGCCCTGCCGCGCGGTGCGGATTTCGACAGGCGGCTCGCCATGCTCGAGCGCGTTGTCGACGAGATTGGTCATCAGGCGATCTATGAAGGTCCGCGGCAACCTGAATGTCTCGCCCGCTTCGAGCGACAGCGCGAACAAGGGTTCGTCGCCATCTTCGGGCGATGCGAACTGCTCCGCGATGAACGCATCGACACCGGTCTTCGCGCTCTCCGACGACGACCGGCCCGCGAATTCGAGGAACTGCTGCACGATGCGCGTCATCGAATCGATATCGCGCAGAAAATGCGCGCGCTCGCGTTCGTCTTTCGCGAGCACGGTCGCGCGCAACGACAGGCGCGTGAGCGGCGCCTTCAGATCGTGCGCGATGCCGGCGAGCATCACGGCGCGATCGTCGTCGGCGTCGGTGAGTTTCTTCATCATCTGATTGAACGCGCCGATCAGTTCGCGCAATTCGCGCGGCCCGTTTTCCTCTACGGGCACCGGCCGTTCGCCGCCACCGAAGCGGCGCGCCGCCTGCGCGACGCGTGCGAGCGGGCGTTGCAGTTGCCACGTCGCGATGAGCGAGAGCACGAGCGCACCGGCGAGCAGCACGACGCCCTCCGTGATGAACGGCGCGGGCGGCGGCAGATCGATCGGCGTGACGATCCACACGTTGCTCGACGGATAACGCACCCAGAGCCGCGACTTGTTATGGCCATCGATATCGACGGCGATCTGCGAGCCCGGCGGCAACCGCTCGGCGAGCTGGCGCGCGAGGTGCGCATGGCGCGTCTTCGCGGCGTCGCGCAGCGTGAGCGGCTCGGGCATGTTCCACACCGGCACGAGATGCACGCGCGTCTCGCGCATGAGCCGTCCGCCGAGCGCGACATCGTTATGCGCCGCTTCCAGCACGATGAGCAACGCGCGCGCGTAACCATCGGCTTCCTTGTGCGGCCCTTGCACGTGCAGAATCGCGAACCATCCGCCCTGAAGCGCGAGCAGCACGCAGATCGACACGATCGCCATGCGGCCGAACAGCGTGTCGATGAAACCGCGCGGCCTGCGCGCGGACTCCCAGAAACCCGGACGCATCGTGGTTACGCCTCGGTCCAGCCGGATGCCGGAGCGTCCGTGTCGGGGACGAATACGTACCCCTGCCCGCGCACGGTCTGCACATGACGCGGATGCGATGGATCGTCTTCGATGAGGCGGCGCAAACGCCAGATCGGCACATCGAGGCCGCGATCGCGAAAAGGCAGATCGTCGCGATGCACGAGATCGTGAATCAGCACGCGCGACAGCACCTTGTACGGATGCTTGATGAACACCTTGAGTAGCGCGAATTCGCTATCGCGCAACGCGATGCGTTCGCCGCCGCTCGATAGCGAGCGCGTCACGAAGTCCACTTCGAAGCGCCCGAAGCGTTCGCGCGGCGCGGGCTCCGGACGGCTCGGCGCGCTCGCGCGCCGCCGCAGCACCGCCTCGATGCGCGCGAGCAGTTCGCGCGGATCGAAAGGCTTGGCGAGGTAGTCGTCCGCACCCGACTGCAGCCCCGCGATCTTTTGCGGCACGCTGTCGCAACCGGTCACGAAGATCACCGGAATGTCCTCGCCCGCCGCGCGCAGATCACGCAGCGCGCGCAGGCCGTCGATGTCCGGCATCATGATGTCGAGCAGGACTATGGACGGACGTTCGAGTGTAAGCCGCCGCCGCAGGCCGCCGCCGTCGTGGAGGACGGAAACGTCGATGCCTTGCGCGTTGAAGAAGCGGCGCAGCAAATCGCGCACCGCGGGGTCGTCGTCGACGATAAGAACCGATGTAGACATCTCAAAATTTTATTCGGCCTTAATTCCTTATCGCGCTTCGTACGCCTGGCGCGACATTACGGATGTTTACGGAACGCATTGCGGACGCCAGAAACGTGTGAAGCACGCGCGTGCTATCTCGCGCGGACCCGCGTACGTGGGAGAGCCGCCGGCGCATCGTCGTTGAAACGCGCCGTAACGGAAAGAAATGGAAAGTTCGCGGCCATCGCGACGGCATCGGGCTTGCGCTTAGAATCCGCCCATGACACCCCATGTACTGATGGTCGACGACGACCCCGTTGTGCGCGATCACGTTCGCGACTATCTGCGGCAGCACGGCTTCGATGTCTCCGTCCTGAGCGATGGAACGGACCTGAAGCGCCGCGTGCAGGCCGAGCGTCCCTCGATGATCGTGCTCGACGTCATGATGCCCGGCAAGGACGGCATCAGCGCGCTGCGCGAGTTGCGCAACGCGCGCGACGATATCCCCGTGATGCTTCTGACGGCGCGCTCGGACGTGCTCGATCGCGTCATCGGGCTCGAGCTCGGCGCGGACGATTATCTCGGCAAGCCCTTCGATCCGCGCGAACTGCTCGCACGCATCCGCTCGATCCTGAGGCGCCGCGAGCCCGCGTCGCCGGTCGTGGCGAGCGCGCCGGAGATGCGGCCGGCCTATCGCTTCGGCCCGTTCGAAATGGACTTCGGCACGCGCGAACTGCGCCGCGATGGCGAGCGTATTGCGCTGCGCTCGGGCGAATTCGCGCTGCTCAAGACGCTCGTTAAAAACGCGATGGTCGTGCTCACGCGCGCTGAGTTGAATGAAAAGATGCGCGGAAACGGCACGCATCGCGATCGCAGTCTCGATGTCGCGATCTGGCGGTTGCGGCGGCTGCTCGAGATCGATCCGTCCGAGCCGCGTTATGTGCAGACGGTTTGGGGGCAGGGGTATATCTTCGTGCCGCATGGGGATCCGGCTGCGGCTGGGCGGATTGCGGCGGGTGGTGGCGGTTAGGACGTTAATGAACGCGTGTTGGCGAATGAGCACTTCATTCGTCACGTCAAGCAAAGTTGAGCGTTGGACCGATGGGAATCGCGATTTAGTCTGTCCCGCTCGACTCCCAAGCCCGCCGAATTCGCGCTGAGGCAGCGCGTCAAGGTCGTCGCGGATCGGCCTGCGATTCCCACTGAACAAGATAGAGCCAAAGGCCGCCGCGTCAGCGGCCCGACGCCGTTATTCTGCCTGCTCCAATAAAAGCTCTCTCCTGAAAACCTACGCTTGTCTTTAAGGCCCATTGGATTTTCTGCGGAGTGGATCATCAGCAATAGGGACGCTTTTCGCGTTCCCTTGAGTTATCGTCCTAACATGTGCTTCAGTCTTTCAAAGAATTCACTACAAGCTTCCGCTTCGTCGGGATACGACCGCTCTTCGGTGCGCTGACCGCGCTCGCTATAAAAAATCCTCCAAGTCTTTCCTTCATGAATCAAACAAAGCGATTCGTCTGATACTTCATCAATTGAATAACTGTCCTTAGGAAAGTCAGTTGATTCCAACACTCTAACTAGTTCGTGTTTATTCACAATTACTCTTTACCTCACGCAAGTGACCAGAATCGATGAGCTCCTGTACTGATCGTGGCAGAAGATATTGAATTCCCCCGCCGGGTTCACCAAACCATGCTGCAATCTTGCTCGCTTTAACTTCCTCTATAGGCTTGACTACCTCGTAGGTGTAATAGGGTTTCGTGACATCGGTTCCTGGCGGCAAGGCTCGCTTCGGGTATGGCGTCCCTATCGGTGATGTATAACTACCGCCAGGATAGCCATAACGATCGATAAGCGTCCCCGGCTTCAAGGTGATAGTGCTAACGGGCCCTGATGCGCCGTCATTGGGCGGCCAATACGGAACAGTCTCATTAGTTAAGCCTGTAGGGTCGATCCACCCGAATGTATTTGGCGCAAACTGATGTGGATTAACGCCGCCGTGCAGGCCAATCGGATCTTGCTAGATGAAGTTGCCGGTCTGGGAGTCAAAGTACCTATACCGGTTGTACCTCAGTCCCGACTCATCGTCCGAGTATTGGCCTTGGAGGCGGATCGGCTGGTCGATTGTATGCGTCTGGATATGATCAACCGCGCCCGTTACACCATAGTGTGCCTCCCAAGCGATCTGCCCGTCGTCGGTGCGTAGTCTCACCGGTGCGCCGTTCGAGTCGTTCTGATAGTAGAACATTTCAGCACGCGGCGCACCTGCGGCCTCATCTATCGAGACGGCCTGCATCGCCAGCGGCTCGAAGCTCTTCAGGTGGTAAGCATAGAAGCGGCCCTCGTTCTTGGAGCGTACATGACGGATCTCGCCCGCCATCGCATCGCCGTCCCACAGAAAGCAGCGGGTCTGCACCTCGTCAGGCTGCGCGGTGTAAAGTCTTCCCAGCGCCTCCTTGCAGATACGCCTCCCCAGCGCGTCATAGCGATACGCCCACTGCTCGTTACGCGTGTTCTCGAACTGCACGAGCCGACCGAACGCATCCCACTTGAAACGCTGCACGCCCGACCGGTGATAATGCCGCTCGATGAGTTGTCCCGCCGCATCGAGCCACCATCGCGCGCCGCCGTCGTGCTCTATCTGCCGTCCATCCTTGTTCGCATACTGCCTGCTGAAACGATCGCCTTGCCTGTCATATACGAAGTGCCGCAACGTCTGCGCAGGGTCCGTATGCGCCACGATGCGCCCTAACGGATCATAGCGATAGCGGTCTGTGCCAAGCCGCGAGTCGTCGCGCTCGGTGAGATTGCCTAGCACGTCGTAACGGTAAGCAACCTGATCGACAGTCCGTGTGCCGTGCATCGTCGTGTGACGGCTGAGTCGCCCGGCGCGGTCGTACTCAAGAACGTGATCGAGTTCCGCCGAGAAGCCCACACGACTG
>Ga0105251_10002463_pt1 | contig 14535 bp, 12 predicted proteins | sample KBSS64metaG_FD_80424 | JGI IMG/M metagenome (GOLD analysis project Ga0105251, IMG submission 80424) | Switchgrass rhizosphere microbial communities from Kellogg Biological Station, Michigan, USA - KBS S6-4 metaG | ecosystem: Host-associated > Plants > Roots > Rhizosphere > Soil | place...
AATCGTAACTCCTGTATTTATGCTGATTCGCATGTGTGCCTGAAGCTGTGGCTCGACTCCTGCAAGCGCGGAAAGCATTCCCACTGTGGCCAGCTCACGCGTCTTCCAATCCGAGATATCTCGTTCGAATATGTCACCAAACAGGTGAGTGCGGAGGTATTGGTTAGCTATCGGGGCAAAATCGAACAGTGGCCCCTCAACCGGCGAACCCGACAACTTCGTCTGGTTAGCGGTACCTGCGGCCAACAGGGCGTCACCTTGAAGTATTGGACGGCTAGGTTCGCGACCTGGATCGTCAAAGATGCCGCGCTGTTTGCGTGATTCCAGCACCTGCATCAGCTCCGTCAGCGCGTTCAGAGATCGGGGGAAGCCGGCATAGGCGTAAAGTTGTACAAGCACCTCACGCAGTTCGCTGACCGTTAGTTTCAAATCCAAGGCCTGATCCAGAGCAGTGTTCAAGCGGGGCAAGTCACCAATGGCAGCAAGCGCGGCTACGACGACAACCGCTTGTTGTTGCTCGCTCAGCGACTTGGAATTTGATTGGGATGAAATGGGGTGGCTCATGACATTGCGCGTTCCGATTGGATCAGATGAGGCCATCTCCGTAGCGCCTAGTCCGATCATGAATGTGGTTGCTATCCCGGCATTGATCCACTTACTCAGCACGCGGCCCGCTGTATTGTTCATCGGTAACTTTCTCCAACCAGTGGACATTTTTGCCTTCAGCTGTCGCTGTAACAGCAAGGTGCGTCATGCTCGTTGTGGGGGCAGCTCCATGCCAATGCTTAATGCCTGGAGGGCACCACACGACATCCCCAGGACGAACCTCCTGGATAAGGCCGCCCCATTGTTGAGTCAGCCCTAACCCCGAAGTGACCACCAGCCGCTGGCCAGCAGGATGGGTATGCCATGCAGAACGTGCCCCCGGCTCAAATGTCACGAAGCTTCCCGAGGCGCTAATACCCGAGTCCGCAGGCCACACCGGATCAATCCGGACGTCACCGGTGAAGAATTAAGAGGGGCCAACCATAGAGGCCTGTTTACCCGCTCTGGTTATTTCCTGTTGGCGGGGTGAGGCATTTTCAGCTGCTTCGCTCGATGCGAGTAGCAAAGTAGAGAGGCATATCGCAGCTGTAATGGGGTGAGCATTCATGTTGGAAACCCTCATTGTCAGAGATCTTGGGTAGCACGTGACCTCAGCTCAGCCTTTTTCCAGCGGGCCACTCAGGTAGACAACGTCAGTCACTGGCTCCAGCCAATCTACGGCCTTGCCATCCATGTATTCATTGATCGCGACATGCTGCATAGCCGTAGTATCGGTCGCACCATGCCAGTGCCGGCGTCCGCAGTTGCACCAGATCAGATCACCTGCGCGGATCTCGGTCTTCGGGCCATCTTCACATTGCGTCCAGCCCACCCCATCGGTCACTAGCAAGGCTTGGCCCAGAGGATGAGTGTGCCAGTGGGTACGAGCACCTGACTCGAAGTTGACCACCGCAACGCCAACTCTAGCGGGGGCAGGCGCTGTGAAGACGCGGTCGATGCGTACTCGCCCCGTGAACCATTCAGCAGGCCCTTGGATCGCATTGGCCGACCCTGCACGGTGGACTTGCATGGCCACGCTGGAAAGGTTGTTGTCCGCCATATTGTTTTAGCCTCCCAAAAATGTAATTGAGACAACTGTAGCGACCGCGCTTTAATTCGTGTATTAGCAAAATCAAGAAATCGGTTTGAAGCTGAGCTTAACAATGAAATCAGACAATCTGAGCGATCTGGTGGTCTTTGTGGCCGTAGCCAGGGAAAGTAATTTCACCCGGGCAGCGGCACGATTGGGTGTGTCACCTTCAGCCGTTAGCCAGACAGTAAGGGGTCTTGAGGAACGTCTCGGTGTTCGCCTCCTCACCCGCACCACTAGGAGTGTCACGCGAACGGAGGCTGGGGAGAAACTACTTCAAGATATCGCGCCGCTATTGGATCAGATCGATGGTCACCTGAATGGCCTGACCGAGTTCGGGCAACACCCCTCAGGGACGGTGCGGATCACAGCCGATGAGTTCGCCGCCCGCCATGTTTTATGGCCGAAACTACAGCCGGTGATCGAGTCCTACCCGGATGTCACGATTGAACTTATGACCGATTACGGCCTGACTGACATCGTTGCCGAACGATTCGATGCGGGTGTACGTTTGGGCGGCATCATCGATGCAGATATGGTGGCTGTGCCCATTGGGCCGCCCATGCGGATGGTTACCGTAGCCTCACCCGCCTACTTGAAGCGGTATGGAGTACCCCGCCGCCCCGAGGAGTTGATGGCCCACAGGTGCATCAACCTGCGGTTGCCTACGCACGGCGGCCTTTATCCTTGGGAATTCACCAATGATGGCAGCGAGTTTCGTGTCCGGGTGCAAGGGCCCCTGATCATGAACAGTTCGTTGCAGATACTGGATGCCTGTCTGGCAGGGGTGGGTTTGGCCCAGGTGACCGATGTACACGCGCAGGAGCATATCGGCAGCGGTGCCCTTGAAGAGGTCTTGGCTGATTGGTCAGAATTCTTCCCTGGTTATCATCTTTACTACCCCACGCGCCGGCAGCAAACCGCTGCTTTCAGGGTTGTTCTTGAAGCACTCCGAAGCGAGTAGGAGCTTGCGTGATGTCAGATGTCCAGCTGGCTTTCAGTGTTGGGAAAATTCGACTCGGATATCGTCACTGCCAAGCATCTGCATCAGGCCGTCGGGGTTTTCAATGTTTCCGATAAGGGTGTAAGAGTAAGGCGTTTTGAATGTCTTGTAGAAGACCACCAGGGTCTTCGATCCATACAGCATGACGTCCCCTGCTTTGATCGTTCCTGGAACGCTCGCATCCTTGGGGAGTGATACCGCGAGATCGACATACTTTTCGTTACTGTTGAGATCGGCCATTTCGAGCGTCAGCGGTAACAACGAGGAGAAGGCACGAGCTGCCTCAGTCTCAGCCAACCTGATTTTGTAATGCCGCTCGCCTATTGACATCTGCATGCAGGGTCTCTCCTGTTGAGCTTTCGCTTCGCCGGACTTCGCCGTTTGGAAATCAGATGCGCTGGCCGGAACTGTCTGAGCTAAACCAAGTGCCAGTAGTCCACCCACCCAAGCAAGGTGCTGCAGACCAGACCATCGATAGAGAGCGGCCTTTTCGGTTATTAGAGGTAAAGGCTTGTGGGGTGTGCTCCTTCTCATTGCATCTCCTAGCATCCTGGGTTGGGCGACGTCTTATAGGCTGGATCAGGGTGCGTTGGGCGTGGAGGCAGCTGACCTTTCCGCACCTAAACGCAGCTCCGCGATATCGCGTTTTGGAGGCGTGCCGAACTGGCGCCCGTACTCACGGCTGAACTGCGATGGACTTTCGTAGCCGACCTTGAATGCGGCGGTCGCTGCATCGAGGTGTTCGTTGAGCATCAAGCGTTTTGCCTCGTTCAACCTCAACCATTTCTGGTATTGCAGTGGACTCATTGCGGTGAGCTGTCGGAAGTGCTGATGGAATGTCGAGAGGCCCATCTGTACCTGAGAGGCCAGCTCGTCCACCCGCAGAGGCTCGGCGTAGTTAAGCTTCATCCAGTCGATGGCCTTTGCGATTCGATGACCCTTGCTGCCAACGGAGGCGATATAGCGCAGGAGAGGGGCTTGGTCACTTAGCAGCAACCGATAATGGATCTCTCGCTGAATCAAGGGCCAGAGTACCGGGATCGCATCGGGCTCCTCCAACAGCTCAATCAGGCGGGTGAAGCTCTCCAACAGCTTCTGGCCCAGTCCACCAACTCCAGCGCTGGTGTGAAAGGACTGACCGCTCACAGGAGGGCGACCATCTTGCGCGATCAATTCGGCCAGTGTGCGCAAATCGAGCTTGAACACCAAGCCAAGACAGGGCGCTTCCTCGCTGGCCGTTGTCACCGCCGAGTTGGCGGGAATGTTTAGCGAGGTGACCAGAAAACGCGTCGTGTCGTATGGGAATACGTCACCGCCGATAACCATTTCCTTTGCCCCTTGCGCAACCAAAACAATGCTTGGTTCGACAATGCACGTAATCGGTGGGGCTGGTGCGTTGCGTCGATAGACGCTTAGGCCTGCAATGCTCGTCGCGAAATCTCCAGCGGTGGGCGCGTGGGCACCGATGACCCTGCACAGTGTGGCCATTGGGGTCGTGCGTGAAGGCGGGAGTGCGGTTGCGGGCATGGTGAGCGTTCCGATCAGCGTGTAGCGAAACACTACTCGCGCGTCGCTTTCAGTGTCCATGCCCAGCCAACCAGGTCTGGACAATTGGGCAAGAAAACTACCGGTTTGCTCTACTGATGTGCTGGTTCACGCGAGGAACATAGGTGGCAGATGAGATGACTCTAGCGTCCGTGAGCGATGTCCTCTCACATTCCTTCCATTTCGAGCAGACAGGAAGATGTGCATGAAGTCTTTGTTCGTTGCGTTTGCCTTGATGGCCAGTTCACTCACTGCGGGAGCCGCCGATATGTCTCATGGGGCCAACAATTTCTACCAGAGTGAGCAGGTTTCACTCGAGCGTGTCACCTTCAAGAACCAGTTCCAGATGACCACTGTCGGTAATCTGTATCTGCCCACAAAACAGAGCGTCAACGCCAAGCATCCCGCAATCATCGTCGGGCACCCGATGGGGGCGGTCAAGGAGCAAAGCTCGAATCTTTATGCCCAGAAGCTGGCAGAGCAGGGCTTCGTCACCTTGGCCATCGATCTGTCGTTCTGGGGTGAAAGTGACGGGCGTCCGCGCAATCTAGTGTCGCCGGACATCTATGCCGAAGACTTCAGTGCGGCGGTTGACTATCTCGGTGCTCAAGGTTTCGTTGATCGGAACCGTATTGGCGTGCTGGGTATCTGTGGCAGCGGCAGCTTTGCCATCAGTGCGGCGAAAATTGATCCACGCATGAAAGCGATTGCAACGGTCAGCATGTACGACATGGGTGCCGCCAACCGCAATGGACTCAAGCATGGCGTCTCGGTCGAACAGCGCAAAAAGGCTATCGCCGAAGCAGTAGCCCAGCGTGATGTCGAGTTTGCCGGAGGCGAAACTAAGTACACCAGTGGCACGGTGGATCAGCTAACTGAGAGCTCTAATGCCATCGAGCGGGAGTTTTACGACTTTTACCGCACACCTCGTGGTGAGTTCACTCCCAAAGGGCTGTCGCCGCTTCTGACGACGCACCCGACGCTAACCAGTAACGTCAGGTTCATGAACTTCTATCCGTTCAATGACATCGAGACGATCTCGCCTCGTCCCATGTTGTTCATCGCAGGAGAGGAGGCTCATTCCCGGGAGTTCAGCGAAGAGGCGTATCGCCTTGCCGGCGAACCCAAGGAACTCGTGATTGTCCCGGGCACTGGCCATGTGGATCTGTACGACCGCGTAGAGATGATCCCCTTCACCAAGCTGACAACTTTCTTCCGCGAAAACCTCAAGTAAAAGGGTGTTGTTTCCAGGCCCAGCACCACGCAGGGCGTGGGCATCCGTGTCTTTTGAAATTGCTACAACGAGAATTGCCATGAGCAGCCCAGCAATACCCCTTCAACACTCAAACCGTCAGGTCTGGAGCGCTGTCCTGGCGATGTCGCTCTGTGCTTTTGCCTTGGTGGCTTCTGAGTTTCTGCCTGTGAGTTTGCTCACACCAATTGCATCCGATTTGTCACTGACTGAAGGCCAGGCCGGGCAGGCCATCTCTATATCGGGTTTCTTTGCTGTAATCACCAGCCTGTTACTAGCCACCGTAACCCAAGGGATCGACCGCAAGCCTGTGCTGCTGGCCACGACGGCGCTTATGCTAATTTCCGGGGGCATGGTGGCCTTTGCCCCTGACTACCTGACGTTGATGGTTGGGCGTGCCGTGCTTGGGATTGCCATTGGTGGTTATTGGTCGATGTCCACCGCAGTGATGATGCGCATCGCGCCCGAGGCACTCGTTCCGAAGGCTATTGCTGTGATGCAGGGCGGTACAGCCTCGGCTACGGCAATTGCGGCGCCAGTTGGGAGCTATCTGGGTGGCATGGTCGGCTGGAGAGGGGCATTCTTTTGCGTGGTGCCTTTGGCTGCACTGGCGTTGATCTGGCAAGCCTTCACGCTGCCGGCAATGCCGAGTGAGCGGATTCAAATATCGGCCACTGGCTCGCTGCGCCTGCTTGGGGATAGCAAGGTTGCCCTTGGCATGGCCGCAGTTGCGTTTCTCTTCATGGGGCAGTTCACCCTCTTTACGTATCTGCGGCCCTTCTTGGAGACGGTCACGCATGTAGATGTGCCCACTCTCTCGCTCTTGCTCTTGATCATCGGTGCCGCAGGCTTGGTAGGCACCATGCTAGCCGGCTCTCTTGTTAGTCAAAGTCTGAACAAGGTTTTGGTTGGAATACCGTTGATCATGACTGCCATCGCATTCGCCATAGTCGTCGTTGGTAGCTGGCTTGTTCCAGTCGCCGCAGTGCTGGGGCTGTGGGGGCTGGCCGCGACCTGTGCACCGGTGGGATGGTTTACCTGGTTGGCCAAGGCATTGCCACACGATGCAGAAGCTGGTGGTGGGTTGATGGTCGCAGTAATTCAGTTGGCTATCACTGCTGGTGCAACTGCAGGAGGGATGCTGTACGACGGGATGGGTTATCAGGCTACCTTCATCGCCAGCGGCATATTCTTGCTCATTGCAACCGCACTCAGTGTTGTCACAAGCCGTTGGCGTGGCGCGGCATGCACGTAGAACGGTGGGCCAGCCTACTTAAGCGTGCAGCAAAGACGACAGTAACAATCAGGTACCATGAGTCGGCGGATAAAAGAAAGCCCGCTGCTAGGCGGGCAAGGGAGCTTCTATCACACGTAGGGATAGCTAACGTTCCCACACCGCCTGTGAAAAGTACGTGAATAAACCCGTCGGTGAAGGCGATGCCTGTCCAATCTCCGCGATCTTGAGTGGATGTGCTCTAGCGGTTGCGTATGGTATTCAGTGCAGGTGACCAGACGTTATGTCCGCAGCGTTCACACACGACTGTGTCTTGAGGTTCATGGAAGGTTGGGAAGCCGCAGCTGACGCAACAATGTAAGCCCGCGTTCGGCGGTGCCAGGTACTCTGGACGATGTTCGACTGGGAGCACCGACAGCCCTGGCCAGGTATCATCTGGCCCATAGAAATACAGGCTGATATCGCCATCGGTTTCCAATAGGCCGAGTCGAACTTGGCCGAGATGCTCCACGCCTTGTTGGCGCAGTTCCATGAAGAGCTCGTTGGATGAGATGTTCAAATTTCGCAGCGAATGGATCTCGTACATTCCGTCCTTTACTACCGTGATGGGCAACCCATCGATCCAGGCCTCGCATGTTCTGCTGCGTCTCATCATGTAGACGGTTCCGCGATAGAGCAGCAAATGGGAGGAGGGGTACATCTTCATAAAAGGTAACATCGCCTGCGGCTGAGCCCAAGGTGAGGATCACCACGAGCTCGAATCGGGAAAGCTGCCTAATTCCACGTCGACCACTGAATTTCAGAAAGAAGAACACGGCTAGAAACGCCGCTGAAACGCGGACGGCGACCTCCAAGAGAAAGGTCAGCGGGAACTCGCCAATGAGCATTCTTTGCAGATCAAATGAAACCATTCGCTGTATCCCGCCTGTTGCTATCTCCTGTAACAGATTGACCGGCAATTCATGCTCCCTGCTCATGGCGCCGGCAGGCTCAGCCATTCGCACTGCTGATTCAGGCTCGTGTATTTGAACACCACTGCATAGAATTTGAACAAGAATGGCAATGCATACTCAAAATTTAAGTAGGTCGAGCTGTAAATGGTTTACAGTAACAGACTAATTTCATCCGGTTTTTGAGGAAGCATCTATGTCCCGTCTCGCAGAATTCCGAAAGCTCGAGCAAACATTGGCCGCACAACTGGCCGAACTGGAAGCTATGAAAGGCTCCTCCGAGCTGCAGGCGGAAATTGAATTTGAGACCAAATTACGTGATCTGCTGAACAAATATGGTTACGGCCTGCGTGACATTATCAACATCCTGGATCCTCAGGCCAGCCGCCGTGCTGGAGCTCCAGCGGCTGTCGAGAAGTCGCCTCGTCGTGAGCGTCAAGTTAAGCAGTACAAGAACCCGCACAACGGCGAGATCATCGAGACCAAGGGTGGTAATCACAAGCTGCTAAAGGAATGGAAAGCCCAGTACGGTGCTGAAGAAGTTGAATCCTGGGTGTCCTGAACAACGACCCCTAGTCATAAAACGGCCCGACGGGCCGTTTTTCATGCGTACGAATTCAACCCCAGGGGGCATCGGAGTGGATGCTGCCTTCGAAATTCGAGCATTGCTCTGTAGCGCCGAGGGCCCTAACCTTCGCAACGGCGTTGTGCACGGTCTGCTCGATGACGAAGATTTCTACTCCGAGCCAGTGGCGTAGGCATGGTGGTTTATCCTCAAATGCCTATCGCGGCTTTACTGGGACTCCACACATTTGCCTGATTGAGAACTGTCCTTGGACAACACCAGAACCGCATTGCTGCCCTTCGTAGGTGAGGATTCACTGGAGAGCCTTAAGAAAACTGCCCTGATGGCAGACAAGGTGGCTCTCGCTTTTCTTACCAGCATTCCCCGTGCTAGGCGTGCGCGTTTTCCTTTGTCGATTGCCTATTACGACGAAGACCAGATTCGCCGTGTTTCCACTGACCTCAATATGCTTTCCAGCCATGGTCTGCTAGACGCGCCTGCGGAAGACCCGATCGCTTCGGGGTTCGAGATGGAAGGTTTCGACGGTAATCTACCGGTTTGGGTAATTAGAACATCCAAAGACGCAAGCTATTTTCAGCCGAGGGAGGGCTCGTTTTCCGACAAACAATCTAAAGAGATGCCTAGCCCAGCGTCAGTCATCGCAGCTACGCCGGAATTGGGTTTCGCGGCTAGTCGCAGTGCGCTTCAGGGGTCACCAATCGTCATTGACAGCACATCTCTGCAGTTCCAAGTCACAGCGGCGCCGCAGGACAAGAAGGGGTTGGTTCTCGACCTGATACTTTCCAATGTCCCTCAGCCTGGCCCCCTAACACCCTGGGAAGCGATTTTCGACTGGAGAAATGACGAGGAGGCCAAAATCAAATTCAGGCGCCTCAAGCATTGGGTAAACAAAACTTCAGAACGCAAGGATCTGAATCCAGAACACCTTAAAGATGAGGTGCTGCACCTTTTGGACGAGTATCAGCAATATATGAAAATCCAGAAAGCGAAATTTTCGTCCAGTACCTTGCGTACCATCATTACAGGCACTGCGGAGGTTATTGAGTCGCTGACCAAGCTGAATTTCAAAGCTCTAGCCGAAATGCCGTTTAAAATAAACGAAGCCCGGGTGGCTGTTCGCGAAGCAGAGTTGACGGCGCCCGGGCGGGAGTTGGCATACATCATTGACGTTCGCAAGACGTTCAAGTGATTTCACCATCCTGAGAAACCTCCCAGCATTGACCATTTCAAAGTAGGGCAGCCGACGCCGTTCCGAGTAGTGCTCGACGCGCACTTGGCTTTGTACAGTTGGTATAGTCGCGTTAACAGTGATGGGTCTCAGCGAGAGCCGTCAAATGCACCTCTGTCCAGTCAGGTCGCTAAGCGAACGTAGCGGTGGCGGCAGCTAAGGTATCTGCTCGTTCATGTGAGTTGATCGCGGCAGACTGGCCTTAGTTACCGCTTTACGTACATGGCTTCAGGACTGCGGCCCATTGCCCTGCGTGCGGGTCTGTTAGTCACATGGTGGCACTATGAAGTCGCGGCTGTTCAGACTATCTTTGAGCAGCATCTGGCCAGCCAAGGACTGCTCCATGCTTGAAAAAATCGTGCTTCGTAACGTCTCCAGTTACTCGCCTGATGCTTCGGTATCCATCGCTCCTCTTAAGCGGGTGAGCTTGTTCTATGGCCAGAACGGGACAGGTAAGACCACGATAGGCAATTTCCTCCAATCCCCGGAGGCTGCGTGCTACAGCGTTTGTGGAGTAGAGCCGGTGAAGGTTGGCCGGGAGGTATTGGTTTACAACCACGTCTTCATGGAGAAAAATTTCCATGAAGCTCAGTCCCAACCAGGAGTCTTCACCCTCAACGAGGGCAATATTGAAGCTGAAGCGGCGCTTGCAGCAGCCGAAAGCGCGATTGCTGAGCTGACCATTTCCCATGATGCAGAGATGCAGAAGGGCCTCAACTGCAAGAAAGCTCAGGACGCAGCACACGAGGCACTGCTGGAAAGCGTTTGGAAGCCAAAGCGTGAATTTGATAACACCGCTCTGGCGTACTGCTTCAGATCACTTAACACCAAAGAGCGCCTACTCGACGCCGTTCGACGCGTCCAGCTCGTGACTAGTACCGATACCGCCCAGGGGCTGCTAGAGGAAGCGGCAGAGCTTAGTAAAACCAGCGATCAAGAACTGCCTGGTATCCCGCCCGTAGCATTTCAGGCCGAAAGGCTGGAGGGCGATCCGATTTTGCAGGAGGTTATCACCGGCTCTGGAGACTCCTACCTGTCTGCATTTATTCAGCAGCTGGGAAACTCGGACTGGGTCAAGCATGCAATTCGCTACCAGGCGGAGGCTGCAGACAAATGCCCGTTGTGCCAGCAGCCCCTACCGCAAGATTTTTACGCTGAGATCCACAAGGTATTCGACAAGACCTACGAGCAACGCATAGAGCTGTTGCAGCGACTCGAGCGCGAGTACCGAAGCGCGGCCGATCAGTTTCAGCGAAGGTGCGAAGCGCCGGGATATCAGGCTCAAACCATAAAGCTCGCGCTCGCCAAATTGAACGCGGTATTTCAGAAAAACCTGCAATCGCTAGCCGAAAAAATCGCCAGCCCGTCGCTCGTCATCTCACTGGAGCCTACAGCTCCGCTGGTCGCCGCGGTGAATGCTGAAATTGCGGTAGAGCAATCCAAAATCGACGCGACCAACGCAAAGATCAAAAATCGAAAGCAGCATGAAGAGGATATCAAGCAGCGCTTCTGGTGCTGGTACCGAGGGGCTTGCAACGCTGCGTTCACAGCGTATGACAAAATCGACAAGGCGCAGGGCAAGCTGCGTCAAGCAGCCAAGGACGAGGTTCATTCATTGCGGGAACGTATCCTTGCACAACGTGCCATTGTTTCCCAATGCAGGGCAGCCATCACAAACATCGACCAGTCAGTCGAGAACATCAACAATTGGCTGCGTGTACTGGGCCTGAAGGGCTTCACATTGATCAAAGAGGAAGGCCCGGTACCTCAGTACCGCCTGGAGCGTCCTCGCCAGGCAGAGGGAGTGTTCAGGACGCTGAGCGAGGGGGAGAAAACGCTGATCTCATTTCTCTACTTTCTGGAGGTATGCAACGGTGAGATGGACACCACGAGTGGGAAGCTCAAGGGGGATCGAATTATCGTCATCGACGATCCAATATCGAGCCTTTCGCATAACTATGTCTATGACATAGCTTCTCTCATCCGTCGCCAGGTGCTCTTCCCGAACAATCGGTTTAAGCAAGTCATCATCCTGACGCACAATCTATTCTTCTTCCACGAGATGATTAAGCTTTTGAAGGAGGGCGGTGAGACGGCCTTTTCGATGTTTAGGATCACCAAGTCTGAGTACAGCTCCGTGGTTGCCATGGCTGAGCGTGAAATCCAGAACGATTACCAAGCGTTCTGGCAGACCATCAAAGACGCCATGCAGGGGCGGGCGTCTCCTAACGTGATACCTAACATGATGCGCAATATCCTGGAGTACTACTTTAGCTTCGTGCATCAGGCTGCAACCTTGCGCCAGGCCTTGACCCAACTCACTGAAGAGAATCCAGAGTTCCGAGCCCTGTACCGATACATCAATCGGGAGTCGCACGCCGACTCGGTCAACCTCACCGACTTCGGTGAAATCGATCCGGAGACCTTCGTGGCGCGGTTCAAGGACGTATTTGTGAAAACGAATTTCGAAGCCCATTTCGACAAAATGATGGCTTAGATCAGCTCGCATCCTGGCTGATTTTTTCGCAGGGTCAGGGTTGAATCCTGAATGCCCGAAATTCAGGGCTGCGCGGGCTTCTCATCCGAACATTACGCTGATAGCATTACGCCTGCAGCTACCACCGAAGGACTTCGTCCTGCCTGACACTTATCTGCTTGCTTTGCACGTGGTGTAGAGGCTATCAGCGGCTCGCTGAGATCGGATGGAGATACGCCATGAACAATCATGGAAAAGTTGTCCTGGTTCGCCAGTACAACCGCTTCCGGTTCGGGCAATGGGAAACCGTGTGCATGCACATGCGCTCCCTGCCGCGCCGGTAATTGAACGTGCTTAGGTGGTAGCTGCACCTCCTCAAATCCTGCTCTAGCCCCGTCTCCATATCAGTTGTCTCCGGTGTCATTTGGCGTCCACATAGCACCCTGTCAGCTCTGCACATGGCCTTCCTGGCCAGTCTTCAGTGCATGCTCATTTCTTCTGGCTGCCCGAAATCCCGAGACAGGGCAGAAAAATGTCAATTCACGCCTTTTGTCTAAAAGCGCCAACCCTGGCCCCACTCCGCGGGTGCAAAGCGGCTGCAGTCGATGCTCAGCAAGCGCAATTGCAGCGTGGTAGATACTTAGTATAGGGCCTTGGGCACAGCGGTTCCTGTCACACGCCTCGAGCACTGACCATGCAGGAAAAGGGCTTGAATGAGACAGCGAGCCTACTTGACCGGTACCGAGCTCACCGGTTGAAGTATTCCGGCGCTTCGTGGCAATGCCGCACTGGTCGCAGGAGCAAATCGTAATGGTCGCAACACCACTGCCGCAGTTGCAGACGAAATGAAGGACGTGATCGCCAACAGTCTCCCATGAGTACGGAAGATCTTCAGGCGATGGCTGTCTACCTCAAATCGCTCGGAGGTGGGGCTTCCTCTCGTCGTGTGCCCCATCCTAATCGGGGGCAGTCAACCACTGCGAAACTTACAGCGGCTAAAGATCCAACGCTTGGTGCGCATTTGTACGTTGATAACTGTGGTGCGTAGTACTTCGTTTCTCGTGAGGGTGCAGCGCAGGTGTTCCCACGGCTGGATGGTGCCACTGTCGTCAATGCCGATAATCCCACTGCGCTGATCCACGTCATCCTAGCGGGTGCTGAAAATCCGTCGACCTAGCGTGCGCCATCTATTCTCTCAATTCCAGGATTCGCCGAACGAATGGAAGACAAAGAGATAGCTGAGCTGGCAACCTTCCTGCGTCCAGCCGGTCGAACACTGCCGGGAAAGTAAGTGACCAATGAGGCCGGCTCAGGTTGTCTACTGAGCCTCTCAGTGGTTTGGCCTGGCGAGTCCACGCGGTCGAATCTGCTAGTGTTGTGTTGATCGAAGAACTCACCTTCGTGATACTTAAGAGACGCTTTGTATTTTTAAAGATGCTCATCATAAACGAGCGTAAGGTTGGCCAAGCCCTCGGTTTCACACATCGGGCGATGTGTAGTGACATTTCACCCTAGAGCGAGAGGCTCCTTGAATAGAAAGGGGCTTGACCTTTGATGGAAATTGCGCATGATGAGCACTCTGAACTTAGGGCATCTGAGCGCATGATTAATAAAAAGCTAATAGTGGACGTCGAGAAAAACGTCAAGTATCAAATAAACAAGATTAGTGAGGTCTTTGATGCAAGGAAATTTACAAATTTAAAATATTTGAATGAATTCTTGCATACCGCGCAAGAGATAGATGAAAATAATTCCGTATTGAATCAGGCGCTTTCTGATTCGCTTTTAAATTTAATGGCTTCTCTGATAGACTATTATAGCATTTGCTGTATGTTGAAGCTTGGGGCGGCGGAAAGCAAGATTAGGAAGGTTCAGTATCGTCCGCTCAATAATGCTTTCCTGATCGACAAGTCCTCTCTTGCTAAGCCTGATAAAGAGACTGCTACAATTGACACCCTTGTTGCAGAATACAAGAACAAGCTATCGATCAACCCTCAGCTTAAGTCGATAGACGTACATGATTATTGGCTGGGATTTTTAGGTGGGGCTATCTCGCATACCCTAAAAGAATACGGCGCTTTGGAGGATAGCGACTTCGAGCTATGCTATGACGAGGAAAAAAGGGGGTTAAAGATCGACCCCAAGGTTGAGAAATATTATTTTTATATGCGGCCTTTCTTCTGCAATCCTGCCAATTCTTCAGGGGTGAAGCACAGTATTTATATTGATGTAAATAATTTTCTTAAACACAACGCTGTGCCCTACCTTTCCACTCAGGTTGAGGAATTCGAAGGTGAAGGGCGTATATTTTCGTATTTCGAAATCAAGAGCGAGCATGGCTTATTCTTGAAGGACGGAGTGTTGAAGGATCTGGTCATATCCGACTTTGATGAATTGAAATGCATGCTGGAGTTGAAAAAAGCTAATCTAGATAACTGGGATCATCTCTGCGAGTTAGAAAGTCGATGGGGCATGGGGCGCGTATTGACCATAGATCCTGTGAATGATTATGTTAGCAGGGACAATGAATTCCTGTATTTTTATGTGGATTCTGTACTGCTGGCAAAAAGTAAGACTGCGGTATTG
>Ga0105251_10002464_pt1 | contig 14535 bp, 15 predicted proteins | sample KBSS64metaG_FD_80424 | JGI IMG/M metagenome (GOLD analysis project Ga0105251, IMG submission 80424) | Switchgrass rhizosphere microbial communities from Kellogg Biological Station, Michigan, USA - KBS S6-4 metaG | ecosystem: Host-associated > Plants > Roots > Rhizosphere > Soil | place...
AAGTCGCACCCTATAGCGCCCGTTGGCCGTCCGGTTGTCTGTGCTCGACATCGAGCTGTCCAGAAACGCGCCTGACTCCTACAGCCGTTGCAGCGGACATTCACTGCGGGCCTGCGCCAGGCTGGCTTCGAAGACTTGCAGCTGCTGATATTGCTGCTCGAGTTCGGCCCTCTGCGCGCGGTTCTCGCGTTTTTTCCGGTCGATGGCGTGTTGAGCCTGGGCCCACGGCATCGTCTCGCCGTGATGCTCGGCGAAGATCGCCTGCAATTCCTTGAGGCGGAAACCCAGGGCCTTGGCGCACTTGATAAAGATCAGCAGTTCGACACTCTGCTCATCGTAGAGCCGATAATTGCCCTGGCGCCGGGGCTGCGGCAACAGGCCGATCGACTCGTAGTGGCGGATGCTTTTGATAGTGGTGCCGGAGCGTTGCGCGGCCTGGCCGATGTACATAAAAGTCCTTTTTCAAGTTGAAACAGCGCGGCGCATTATCGGAGCACTCAGCGCCTGGCGATAGCCTGGGCCTGGTGTAACCACGCTTGCCGTTGCCGGGCGCTGGAGCCCAGTACCGGGCCGAATGTCAGTGTGCGCCGCGGAGTGATTCCACAGAATTGCAGGGTGGTCTTGCGCACTTCATGCAGCCCGGGCATGTGATGGAACCAGCGGTAATACCAGGCCGGGGTGTCCAGGGTGACCAGCAGATGTGCGGTGCGGCCCTTGAGCAATTTGTCGGGGAAGGCCTTGCCGGGTCGATACTTGAAGGCGAAACCCGGCAGAAACACCCGGTCGAAGAAACCCTTGAGCAGCGCCGGAATGCCCCCCCACCAGATCGGATAGACCAGCGTCAGATGTTCGGCCCAGAGAATGTCGGCCTGCGCGTCACTCAAGTCGGCTTCCAGCGCTTGCTCCTGCTGGTAACCCTGGCGCAGCACCGGGTCGAACGCCATTTCGCCGAGGCGCAGCTGGCGCACTTCGTGGCCGGCAGCCAGCGCCGCTTGCGTGTAATCGGCGGCGAGCGCGGCACAGAAGCCGGTCGGCGAAGGATGGCCGAGAATCAGCAGAATGCGTTTGCCCATGGTCACGTTCCCTGTCGCTAAAAAGCCAAGGATGAAGTCTGCCCCTTAGGGGAGAGTCAAGGCGTGCAGCAGCGCCTGGGCATAGTTCGGCAGGTGTGTGAAATCCCTGGCACACAACCGCAATGTGCGGCGCGCCCAAGGTTCATTGAGGGGCACGCTGATGAAGGCGTCTGATGTCGTGCGCTCGACAGCGGCCAGCGGCACGATGGCCAGGCCGGCACCGCGAGCGACCATGCGCATCACCCCATCAAAACCATCGGCGCGGATGCGCACCTGCATGCGCGAGCCGCTGTGCAGGGCCTGTTCCTCGAGATAGATGGCCAGCGCGCTGGCCGCCCCCAGAGCGACGAAATCATGCTGCAGGGCGTCGCTGAAACCGAGCTCGGCGGCGTCGGCCAAGGGGTGGTCGAGCGGCAGAATCAGCACCAGGGGGTCGTCGCGAAACGCTCGGGTCTGCAGGCCGCTGGTGTCGACCGCATCGGAGACGATGCCGAGATCCGCGGCGCCCTGGCGCAAAGCGTGGGTGATGCGCGCGCTGGGCAGCTCCTGCAGGTCGATATCGAGGTTGGGATGGTGGCGCAGAAAATCGGCGAGCACTTCCGGCAGGTATTCGCTGATCGCCGTGGTGTTGCACAGCAGCCGCACCTGGCCTTTGACGCCATGGGCGTAATCCGCCAGATCCTGCTGCATGCGCTCGGCCTGCTGCAGAAGAATGCGCGCGTGTTGCGCCAGGGCCTTGCCCGCCGGTGTCGGCGTGACACCACGGCGGCCGCGGTGCAGAAATTCGGTGCCCAGCGAGGTTTCCATGGCGCGGATGCGCGCGCTCGCGGCGGCCAGCGAGAGGTGGCTGCGCGCGGCGCCGGCGGTGATGTTGCCGCTGTCGAGTACGTGCAGGTAGAGGCGCAGGTCGGTGAGGTCGAAATGCATGATTGGCGCGAGCTCCGCAGGAGGGGCAGGGCTGGCGCTGGCGCCAGTTGCCTCGATGATTGATCCAGCCTCTTGTGTTGGCAGAGGCTGCCTCAATATATGGCAGCTTTTCAAGCGGTCAGCCACGGCCCACAGTGGCGCCATGAATACATTCGTCGATTTTTATCAGAACCTCGGCCTAGCCTTGACCATACTGGTCATCGCGACTTTCGCCATCGCTGGCACCGTCAAGGGCGTCATCGGCCTCGGCCTGCCGACAGTCGCCATGGGCCTGCTCGGTCTGGCTATGGCCCCGGCACAGGCTGCGGCGTTGCTGATTATCCCGGCGACGCTGACCAACCTCTGGCAACTGGCGTTCGGCGGCCATCTGCAGGCGCTGGTCAAACGGCTGTGGCCGATGCTGCTGGCGATTTTTCTGGGCAGCGGGATCGGCACGTCATGGATCGGCATGGCTGGCGGGCACTGGGTGGTGCGCGGACTCGGCGCGGCGCTGTTGCTCTATGCGCTGAGCGGACTGTGGCTGCCGCCGCTGCGAGTCAGCCACCGCCACGAAGCATGGCTGGGGCCGCTGTGCGGGTCGATCACGGGCATCATCACCGCGGCCACCGGCGTGTTCGTGATTCCGGCAGTGCCTTACCTGCAGGCGCTGGGCTTGCGCCGCGATGAACTGGTGCAGGCGTTGGGCCTGGCGTTCACGGTGTCGACCCTGGCACTGGCGGCCGGGCTGCTGTGGCGCGGGGCGTTGGGCGGCGGTGAATTGAGCGCGTCGCTGCTGGCGCTGATCCCGGCGCTGCTCGGCATGTGGCTCGGGCAATGGCTGCGGCTGCGGATCAGCGCCGTGCTGTTCAAGCGTGTGTTCTTCATCGGTCTGGGCGCGCTCGGTGCCCATCTGCTGATCAGCGGTTAGCCGATGGGGCACTGAGCATGTCAATCGGGCGGATCTCGAAATCGCGCTCCAGATAATCCATGCGCCGGGCGAAGAACTCGCGCATGTGTGGCAGATTGGAATGCACGTCGAGATGCGCCTGGGACTGCCAGATCTCGTAGAAAATGAACAAGGTCGGATCAGCCTTGTCGCGCAACATGTGGTACTCGATGCAACCCGGCTCGGCACGGCTGGGTTCGACATAGGCACGGAACAGCGCTTCGAAGGCCTCGGCGGTTTCCGGGCGGGTCTTGGCGTGCAGGATGAAACCGTGGCGTTCACTCATCGAAAACAACTCCTCAAGTTCGAATGGCCGCCAATCCTAAGGCAACAATCCAGCGCTGATTCGTGCGTTTTGCTCAAATGTATTTTGCGCAAGCACGGCTTATTCCGCGCGAACTCCATCGCTAATCTGCCGCCATCCTTTTCCCTACTCCATCCAGCCACATGGCTGTGCCGAGGCGTTTTCATGAAAAAAGTCCTGTTGCTCAATGGCGGTAAACAATTCGCTCACTCCGACGGTCGCTACAACACCACCCTGCACGAAGCTGCCCTCAGCGTGCTCGATCGCGGCGGCATCGACGTCAAGACTACCTTCATCGACGCGGGCTACGACGTTGCCGAAGAGGTGGCAAAATTCCTCTGGGCCGACGTGATCATCTATCAGATGCCCGGCTGGTGGATGGGCGCGCCGTGGACGGTGAAAAAGTACCTCGACGAAGTCTTCACCGCCGGCCACGGCAGCCTTTACGCCAGCGATGGCCGGACCCGTTCCGATGCGTCGCAGAAGTACGGCAGCGGCGGTCTGATCCAGGGCAAGCAGTACATGCTGTCGTTGACCTGGAATGCGCCGCAGCAGGCTTTTGACGACCCGAGCGATTTCTTCGAGGCCAAAGGTGTGGACGCGGTGTACTTCCCGTTTCACAAGGCCAACGAATTCCTCGGCATGACTGCACTGCCAACGTTTCTCTGTGTCGACGTGATGAAGCGGCCGAACATCGACAACGACGTGGTGCGCTATGAGCAGCACCTCAAAGAGGTGTTCGGCCTCAAGGCCTGACGGGTTTCGGGCTACTATCGCTGGCACCAGCCCAGGATCGCCGTCGGCGGCGATCCTGGCGATCTCGACGAGGACACCCGTGAAAGCCAGATCCGATGAGTTGCAGATTTTCGTCTGCGTGATCGAATGCGGTTCGATTTCCGCCGCCGCCGAGCAGGTCGGGCAGACGCCGTCGGCGGTCAGTCGCACGCTGTCGCGACTGGAGGCCAAGCTCGACACCACCCTGATCAACCGCACCACGCGGCGCATGGATCTGACCGAGGAGGGCAAATACTTCTTCGAGCAGGCCAAGCTGATTCTCGATCAGATGGATCAATTGGAAGAGCGCCTGTCCTCGCGGCAGCAGAACCCGTCCGGGCGTTTGCGTATCAACGCCGCGTCGCCGTTCATGCTGCATGCCGTGGTGCCGTACATCGACGAGTTCCGCCGGCTCTATCCGGACATTCAGCTCGAGCTCAACAGCAATGACCTGATCATTGACCTGCTGGAACAAAGCACTGACGTCGCCATCCGCATCGGCACCCTCGCCGATTCGACCCTGCACGCGCGTTCGCTCGGCTGCAGCCCGTTGCTGATCGTCGCCGGCCCGGCCTATCTGCAACAGCACGGCGAACCGCTGCAGGTCGCCGATCTCAGCGCCCACACCCTGCTGGGTTTCACTCAGAACGAAGGCCTCAACCAGTGGCCGCTGCGCCATGTGCACGGCGATCGCTGGCCGATCACCCCGGCGATCAGCGCTTCCAGCGGCGAGACCGTACGCCATCTGGCGCTGGAGGGGCAGGGCATCGCGTGCCTGTCGCACTTCATGACCATCGACGATATCCGCGCCGGCCGGCTCAAGGTGTTGCTGGCGCAGTTCAACAGCGGTTATCGCCAGCCGATCAACGCCGTGTACTACCGCAACTCGCAACTGGCGCTGCGTATCCAGTGCTTCCTTGACTTTATCCAGAGCAAACTGGCGGCGTACGCCAGCGCCGATTTCAAAGGCTGATTCGTGATCCCCGCGCAACAGTGATTTGGCCGCGGGCGGGTTTTTCCGCCGCCAGCGCAGGTCGATACTCGTTGCATCACTTATTCACGCAGGGAGTTTGGCCATGAACGTATTCGTCACCGGCGCCGCCGGTTTTATCGGCGGTTCCATCGCCACCGGCCTGGTGCAGGCCGGGCACGCTGTCACGGGGCTGGTGCGCAGCGCCGCCCAGGCCGAGGAACTGCAAGCCCTGGGCATCACGCCGGTCATCGGCACCCTCGACGACCCGGCATTGCTGGCCGAGCAGGCCCGGGCCGCCGACGCGGTGATCAACGCCGCCAGCAGCGACCATCGCGGCGCCGTCGAAGCCTTGCTCGGGGCCTTGCGTGGCTCGCACAAAGTGTTCCTGCACACCAGCGGTTCGAGCATCGTCGGCGATGCGTCCGGAGGCAGATCCAGCGACGTCATCTACTTCGAAGACAACCTGCCGGAGCCGACGGTCGACAAGGCGGCGCGCGTGGCCATCGACCAGCTGATCCTCGCCGCCGCGCAGGACGGCGTGAACTCGGCGGTGATCTGCAACACGCTGATCTACGGCCACAGCCTCGGTGTGCATCGCGACAGCGTGCAATTGCCGCGACTGTTGCGACAGGCACGTAAAAGCGGCGTGGTGCGCCACGTCGGCAGCGGGCAGAACATCTGGTCCAACGTGCACATCGAAGACGTCGTCGCCCTGTACCTGCTGGCGCTGACCCGCAATGTACCGGGCACGTTCTACTTCGTTGAAAGCGGCGAGGCGGCGTTCATCGACATGACCACTGCCATGGCCGAGGCCCTGCAACTGGGCGCGCCCCAGGACTGGCCGCTGAAAGACGCCGAAGCCGAATGGGGCTACGAAATGGCCAACTACGGCCTCGGCTCCAACAGTCGCGTGCGCGGCAAGCACGCCCGCCAACTGCTGGGCTGGACACCGAAGCGCACCTCGGTCGTGGAGTGGATCCGTCACGAGATGCTCTGAGTCCCGCGCTCTATACGTTGCTGAACCTGCAGACGCTGGCATGCCAGCCTGCAGGTTTTTTTTGCCCGTGCCGCCCCCGGAACGACGGCGGATGACGGTGGTATTTAATTTTTAGCAAGGACGGCGTGGGGTGCCTGGGAAATTACCGACTAGGCTGTCAACCGGTTAAACGAGGGTGGCGCTGATGACGTACCGATTGGGTATCGCCGTCAACGGTCAGCAGGCATGAGGCCAGCTCGACACGCCACTGCCCCTGGAGTTTTTGGCAAAAGGATTTTGCGATGGCAACACACCCCGATGCCTTCTGGTGAAGGCGTATCCCCGGCGGACACACAGCGTTCCGCTTTCTCCCGATACATGACGCTCGGCCATTGACGGCCGGCCTCTGTCGTTGACTCAAGCTGGCGCACGGCACGCATTGAGCGTGGGCGCAGCCATCACTTCAATTGGCATGAACAAGGAATAGTTATGATCATTCTGGGTGTTACGAACAATGATTTGGCCGGCGCCTGCCTGGTCCGCGATGGCGAGATCCTCTGCGCAGTCAGCGAGGAACGCTTTACCCGCATAAAGGATCACAAGGTCTGGCCCGCCAGGTCGATCGAGTTTGTCTTGAGCCAGGCTGGCGTCTCACTCGAGGATGTCGACTATGTCGCCTACGGCTGGAACGCCGGCTTCAACGCCGATAAACATCTCGAGCTGTACTTCGACCGCATCGTCGAGGAGGTCAGGGGCAATCCCCAGGGCCTGGCGCAGTTCCGCCAACGCGTCACCGATGAAATCAACAACGACAAAGGCAAGCGCGCCGAGTTTGACCAGTACATTGCGGCCAATGGCCTGACCGGCAAGGCGTATTACATCGATCACCATGAGTGCCATGCGCTGGGTGCGTATGTCTGCTCGCCTTTTGACGAAGCGCTGACCCTGACTTGCGACGGCCGCGGTGATTTCCAGTCCCTCACCGTGACCTGGTACAGCCCGACCGAAACCACCGTGCTGCAACGCGAAACCAGCATCGACAGCCTCGGCTATTTCTACGGGCGGATTACCCACCTGCTCGGTTACAAGCCCAACCGGCATGAGGGCAAGGTCACCGGTCTGGCGGCGTTCGGCGACCCGCAAAAGCTGCTCGGGGTGATGCAGCAGATGATCCGTTTCGAAGACGGCCGGATCAAAGCATCCTGCGGCGACATGTTCCTGCCGTCCTACAACACCTACAGTGAATCGCTGACCAGCCGCTTCGCCCGGGAAACGCCGGAGGACATCGCCGCCGCTGTGCAGCGCCACAGTGAAGACCTGCTGGTGGCGATCGTCAGCCATCACCTGGCGCAGCGCGGCAGCAGCAACCTGTGCCTGGCCGGCGGGGTGTTCGGCAACGTCAAGCTCAACCAGCGTCTGCGCGAGATTCCCGCGGTGAAGAACGTTTATGTGCTGCCCTGCATGGGCGATGGCGGGCTGGCCCTGGCCGCGGCGGTCGGGGCGGCCTATCTGCAGAACGGTAGCCGTTTCCGTAACCCCTCGATGATGCTCGGGCCGCAGGCGCGCAGCGTTTCGCAGAACATCAACCTGATCAACCGTGACTACCCGGAGCTGGGTTATCACACGCCATCGAACATCATTGAGGTGCTCACCGATGCGCTGCTGGCGAATCAGGTGCTGGGCATGTTCAAGGGCAAGATGGAATTCGGCCCGCGTTCGCTGTGCAACCGCAGCATCGTCTATCACGCGCAGGATGCCGAGGTGAATGACTGGCTGAACAAACGCATGCACCGCACCGAGTTCATGCCCTTCGGTCCGGTCACCGCGATCGAGCAGGCAGAGGCCTGTTACGTCGGTTGGGACGCGTCCCAAGTGGCCGCCGACACCATGACCATGACCTATGACTGCCACCCGCAATTTCGCGAAGCCAGTCCCGCCGTGGTGCACATCGACGGCACTGCACGGCCGCAGATCATTCGCCCGCAGCGCGACCCGTTCATGCACCGCCTGCTGACGGCCTGGCATCAGCGGACCGGGCAGGCCGCCTTGATCAACACCTCGTTCAACCGCCACGAAGAACCGATCGTGTGCTCGTCCCAGGACGCCCTGGATGCGCTGAAAGAAGGGATGGTCGACCTGGTGGTCATGAGTGAAGCGCTGATCGTCTGGCGCAAGGGCAAAAACCCTTTCACCCAGCAACGCTTCGAATAAACGAGGGCCGTCAGGGTTCCTTTGGAGCCCTGACGCTGGAGTATCCGCCGTATGGTTGACGCATGTATCTAATCTTTTTCGGGTTCTTTGCGGCGGAAGGGATCATCTATCCCTTCTGGCCGACCTGGCTGGATTCGCTGGGTTTCAGCGCCAGTCAGATCGGTTTGCTGATTGCTGCGGCGTACTGGCCGCAGGTGTTCAGCGGTGTGCTGATCACCTATGTGGCCGACTGGCGCGTGGACCAGTTGCGGCTTGCCGCCGCTCTGGGCTTCAGCGCTGCGTTGTGTACGTTGCTGTTCTGTTTCATCCCGACGCACCTGTGGCTGTTCGTCGGCCTCAGTGTGTTGTTCGGCGGGCTGTGGATGGTGGTGTTGCCCTTGTCCGAGGCCTACCTGCTCAAGCGCGATAAACAGGCCTTGCAGAACTATGGCTGGGTGCGGGCGGTGGGGTCTTCGGCGTTTATCCTGACCTCGACACTCGGCGGCCTGCTGTTCGCCCGGTACGGTCAGTCCTGGGTGCCGCTGGTCATCGCCGCGAGCATGCTGCTCACCGGCGTGGCGTGTCTGCGCCTCAAGCGTCAGGTGTCGCGGGCGCAGTTGCAGCCGCGCGGCCGAACGGGCAAGCGACCCGACGGCAAAGCGCTGTTTGCCCACAAGAGCCTGCTGCTCGCGATTGCGGCGGCCAGTTGCATTCAACTGAGTCACACCCTGTACTTTTCCACCGCGTCGATTGGTTGGGGCGTGAAAGGTTATTCCGCGTCCGCCATCGGCATGTTCTGGGCGGTGGCGGTGCTGGCGGAAATCACCTGGTTCGCGCTGTCGAACAAAGTCCTGGCGTATGCCGCGCCGCTGTCGATCGTGATGTTTTCCAGCGTCTGCGCGGCCGTGCGCTGGGCACTGTTTTCCAACAGCGACGCGCTGACGCTGATCCTGCTCGGGCAGTGCCTGCACGCCCTGAGTTTCGCCGCCTATCACGCGGCGATCATGCGCTTTATTCGCGACCACGCGCCGCAGGACATTCAGGTCTTTACTCAAGGCGTCTACTACTCCCTGGCGGTGGCCCTGCCGATGGGCCTGGCCACACCCTTTGCCGGTTACCTGTACGAAACGCAGCCACAGTGGTCCTACTACGTGATGGCCCTGTTTGCCTTGAGCGGAACAGGGCTGGCCTTCCTTGCTCATCAGAAAATGCGAAGCTCAACCCATGGCACAAAAAACGTTTACAGCCGTTTGCTTTGATATGGATGGCGTGCTCATCCAGTCGCGCGAGGTGATCGAATCGGCCTGGACCCGCGTGGCGCGCAAGTACGGGATCAGCGTCGATCAGGCGTTCATCGACGAACATATTCACGGCCGTCCGGGCGGCCATACCTTGCAGCTGCTGTTCGCACGGTTCGAGCCGCAGCAGCGTGTGGCGATCAAGGGCGAAGTCGATGCCATCGAGCAGGTGGCGGACTGCGCGCTGGTGCCCGGCGTCGCGGAATTGATCACGCGCCTCAAGGAGCGCGCCGTACCCTTGGCGCTGGTCACCAGCAGCTGGCGAGCGCGGGTCGAGCACGTTCTGCGGCAACACGCGCTGACGGCGGTGTTCGACAGCATCATCTGCCGCGACGATGTGCGCCGCGGCAAACCGGCGCCGGATCCCTATCGGCTGGCCGCGGCACGCCTGGGTCGGCAAAGTGATGAATGCCTGGTTTTCGAAGTCTCCGTCAGCGGTGTGCAATCGGCGGTCGGCAGTGGTGCCCTGTGCATCGGCATCGGTGACGACCCGACGCTGACCGCGCATGGCGCCCTCGGCTGCCATGCCGATTTCACCCGCCTGCCGGTTGCACTGAGCGGGACGGGGGCGCACGGTTACGCCGACGGCGGGCTGTATATCAGCGGGTTCGATCAGCAGAGGTTTGCCCGGCCATGACACTGACCTTGCAGCACGCCAGCGTACTCTGGACGTTCCTCGCAGCGGGACGTCGGCACCAGCCCTGTGAACTGATCGTGGTGTGCGGTTCCTACGACCTGCGGGTCTGCGACTACGCCTGCCAGTTGCTCAAGGCCGGCGTCGCCCCGCACCTGCTGTTCACCGGCAATACCGGCAACTGGACCCGGCATTTGTGGACTCGCAGCGAAGCCGATATTTTTGCCGAGCACGCGATGGCGCAGGGCGTGACGGCGGATCAGTTCAGCCTGGAAACCCGCGCGACCAATTTCGCCGAAAACATCGCGTTGGCCCGGCAGATGTTTCCCGACGTGCGCAGCGCGACCTTCCTGACCAAGCCCAACTCGATCCGGCGCGTGGCGCTGACCTTGCCGGTGCAGTGGCCGGGCCTGCAAGCCTGGGTGGATGCGCCGGCGTTCGATTTTCCCGCCGAGGTCAGCCCTCTGGTCGGCGTGCTCGGCGTGATCGACGAAATGGTGGGGGATGTGCATCGCATCATGGTTTACCCTGCGCTGGGATTTCAGGTCGAGCAGGCCATCCCCGACGAGGTGCAGGTGGCCTGGCGTTACCTGGTGGAACAAGGGTTCGATCACCATTTGATCAAGGGCAGGAGTTGACGCCGGACTCCCGCCGGGAGACTGACATGCTGTACGACACGCTGATTCGCAACGCCCTGGTCATCGACGGCAGCAACGTGCCCGGTTATCCGGCCGACGTGGCGATTCGCAACGGCCGCATCGAACGCATCGGCGACTTGCACGATGCCACCGCAAGCGAAACCTTCGACGCCGCTGGCCGGGTGCTCGCCCCGGGCTTCATCGACGTGCACACCCACGACGACACGGTGGTCATCCGCCAGCCGCAGATGCTGCCCAAGCTCAGCCAGGGCGTGACCACGGTGATCGTCGGCAACTGCGGGATCAGCGCGTCGCCGGTCACGCTGCAGGGCAATCCACCGGACCCGATGAACCTGCTGGGGAGCGCCGCCGCGTTCGTTTACCCACGCTTCAGCGATTACCGTGCGGCCGTCGAAGCGGTCCGGCCCACGCTGAACGTCGCGGCGCTGGTCGGCCACACGGCGTTGCGCAGCAATCACCTCGACGACTTGTACCGCACGGCGACGCCCAGCGAAATCAGCGCCATGCGCACGCAGCTGCGCGAAAGTCTCGAGGCGGGCGCCCTGGGCTTGTCCACCGGGCTGGCCTACGCCAGCGCGTTCAGCGCCGCGACCGATGAAGTCATGCAGTTGAGCGAAGAACTCACGGCGTTCGGTGCGGTGTACACCACGCACTTGCGCAGCGAATTCGAGCCGGTCCTGGAGGCAATGGCCGAGGCCTTTCACATCGGCCGGCATGCAACGTCGCTGGTGATCATTTCCCACCTCAAATGCGCCGGGGTCGGTAACTGGGGGCGCAGTCCGCAGTTGCTCGCGTCGCTCGAAGAGGCGGCGAAAACCCAGGCGGTGGGCTGCGACTGCTATCCCTACGCGGCAAGCTCCTCGACCCTGGATCTGAAACAGGTCACCGACGCCCACCGCATCACCATCACCTGGTCGACGCCACACCCTGACGTCAGCGGGCGCGATCTGATCGACATCGCCGCCGAATGGAACCTGCCCTTGCTCGACGCCGCCAGGCGCCTGCAACCGGCCGGTGCGGTGTATTACGGCATGGATGAAAACGACGTTCGGCGGATTCTCGCCCATCCGCTGACAATGGTCGGCTCCGACGGCTTGCCGGAGGATCCGTTCCCGCATCCGCGCCTGTGGGGCGCGTTCCCGCGGGTGCTCGGGCATTTCAGTCGTGACGTCGGGCTGTTTGCGCTGCACACCGCCGTGCACAAGATGACCGGCCTGTCGGCCGCACGTTTTGGCCTGCACGACCGCGGCGAGATTCGTCCAGGCAACTGGGCCGACCTGGTCCTGTTCGATCCGGCAACCGTGCGTGACGTGGCGGATTTCAGCGACCCGCAACAGCCGGCCCAGGGTATTGAAGGGGTGTGGATCAACGGCGTCCTGAGCTATCGCGATGGCCAGGCGAATGGCCAGAGAGCAGGGCGCTTTCTCGCCCGCCAGGGTGATGTGCGCGACAACTTTCGCTGACGTTTCGCGCAGTGCGTCACAGTAGTGGCACATTGCAATTAAAGAAAGCCGGCGCCGCGCCGAATTGCTGACATCCACCCCATCTGCACGGTGGGGCCCAAATCAGTCAGGGAGCACCCCATGAGCTTCGGCAAAACCACTCCGATCCTGCGGATTTTCGATGAGGCCAAGGCTGTCGAGTTCTACGTCGACTTCCTCGGCTTCACGATCGACTGGCAGCATCGTTTCGAAGCGAACTTCCCGCTGTACCTGCAGGTGTCGCGGGGCGAGTGTGTGCTGCACCTGTCGGAGCATCATGGCGATGCGACCCCGGGTTCGGCGCTGCGCATCGAGACCGATGAACTGGAGGCGTTCCAGCAGCAGTTGCTGGCCAAGGATTACCCGTTCTCGCACCCGCAGATCCAGGCCATGCCATGGGGCAGCCAGGACATGACCATCGCCGATCCGTTCGGCAATCGGCTGGTGTTCACCAACGCGATCAGCCTCTAGCTATCGTTCGATGCCCGGCTAGTCTGACGGAACTCGCCGCGCGGCATCCCGCGCCGGTTCTTGAACGTGCGCTGAAACGAGCGTGTGCCGGCCTGATGCAACTGGCGTTGTAGCGTGCGCACCGAGACGGCGAGATGTCGGTGTCGGCGATCTAGCGCGCGTATTACAGCCAGCAGCCGAACATCTTTTCCACCAGATGCCGGCGAATCGGCGGTGCGCTCAAAGCGGCACCTGCAGATCGCCATTCAGCAACTGATCCAGGCTCGGGTGTGCCGCTTCGCCTGGATAACGAAGAGGCAATGACCGCCGACTTTGTGCAACTGCTGCCGGAGGATTCGCGTTTTCACGCCGTCGGCATTGCGGCCGCGAGGTGCACGGTAAATTGGCCGTCTGGCAGATTTTCAAATTGCAGCAATTCTGTGTGTTAGCCTGCAATCAATGATTTCATTGATTGCAGGAGGCATCATGGCCAGCATCACCATTCGAAACCTTGATGAAAAGCTCAAGGAGCAATTGCGGATTACTGCCGCTCATAACGGACACTCTATGGAAGAGGAAGCTCGTCTGATACTCGGCCGGGCTTTGGCAACAGTCGCTCGCGCCGGAGGTCTTGGAAGCCGGATACGCAACAGGTTCAGTACTGTCGGCGGAGTGAGCCTCGATCTGCCAGAGCGTGCAGAGAAAGCTGCCGGGGTGGATTTTTCTGAATGATAGTGCTCGATACCAACGTTCTTTCAGAGTTGATGCGCGTTGAACCCGATGCCAGGGTGCTTGCCTGGATTGATGCGCAAGCCGCGATGGATTTGGCAGTCAGCGCGATAACAGTGGCAGAAATACTTCACGGAATTGCGCGGCTGCCTTCGGGCAAGCGCAAGCAAAATCTTGAAGCCCAAGCCATGGCAATGTTCGAAGAGGATTTCGCCGGACGCATTTTTCCATTCGATGCTCATGCAGCGGTTGAGTACGCGACGCTGGTTTCAGATTGCGAATCAAAGGGGCGAGCCGCATCGATGGCTGATTCGCAAATTGCAGCCATTTGTCGATCTCATGGAGTGCCGATTGTTACTCGTAACGTGAAGGATTTTGAGTTCAGCGGGGTTGAGGTAATTAACCCTTGGGTGATCTAAGTGAATGGCAGTCGCTGAACTCACCTTGGTAAAAAGCCCTCAGCTGCAAATGGTTTATTAATATTGCGACTGAGGGCTTTTCATTCGACGCCTCGTCCTGAGAGATCAAGTCATAACGTAGAACAGATGCGTAGATAAGTGAGTCAGTCGCGTGGTGCATGGCTTGGTGGGTACTCGTCTCCGTTAAATCCGGCCTTTCATTGCGGGTCGAAACGCTTCATCCAATTGCTGAAGATCGCAATTTCAGGACAAAAAAAGGGCAGCGTTCAGCTGCCCTTTTTTATACTTCGGCTTTCGTATGCAGACTTTACACGCGGAAGTGGCTGACCATCTGCTGCAACTGACCACCCAGGCGCGCCAACTCGACGCTGGACTTGGCGGTTTCATCGCTGGCGGCGGCAGTCTGTTCCGAGACGTCGCGCACGTTGATGATGCTGCGGCTGATCTCTTCGGCCACGGCGCTTTGCTGCTCGGCGGCGGCGGCGATCTGCTGGTTCATCGACTGGATGTTCGACACCGTGCGGGTGATGTTTTCCAGGGACGAGCCGGCCTTGCGCGTCAGGGCCACGCTGCTATCGGTCAGGGCGCGGCTGTTGTTCATCACGGCCGACACCTGTTGGGTGCCGTTCTGCAGGCCGGCCACCAGGCCTTCGATTTCCTCGGTGGATTTCTGCGTGCGCTGGGCCAGGCCACGGACTTCGTCGGCAACCACGGCAAAACCAC
>Ga0105251_10002466_pt1 | contig 14521 bp, 17 predicted proteins | sample KBSS64metaG_FD_80424 | JGI IMG/M metagenome (GOLD analysis project Ga0105251, IMG submission 80424) | Switchgrass rhizosphere microbial communities from Kellogg Biological Station, Michigan, USA - KBS S6-4 metaG | ecosystem: Host-associated > Plants > Roots > Rhizosphere > Soil | place...
AGGGGCGGCTCACTGTACTATCATAATGCAATCAATAAGCCTGCGAGGAATCATGATGAGTCTCCCTTCAGTCGTTTCGGCCGCAGGTCCAGTGGTGGCAGCAGGAGCTAAAGCGGTGTCTACCGTGGCGCAATCGTTGCGGCATCCTGTTGTGGCAGCCGTTGCGGTCACCGCGATTGCTGGCGTGACCCTGGTTGCATTGAAGAAAAAGAAGTTCAGCTTGCGCGCTGGGCCCGTGATCATCGAGGCATCAGACTAAGCGAAGTTGATGAATAGCTCCTTTCGCTTGGGTATATTTAGGCTCATCAGCAGCGAGGAGCACTCAGTTGGACAAGCGAATGTTCATCGGGATGGTCGAGGCCGGCGAGCCGCTGATTCAGCAGGCCATCGACGCAATGCGCCTATACCACGAAGCCCAGGACTATGGCGCCCCGCCTGAAGAGGTCGAGCGCCTACGCCTGCTCGCCGAGTCGTTGTTCCAGGCGGGATCCGACTACCAGTTGCGGGTCGTAGCCAAGGCCCGGGGCAAATACCTGCCTCCGTTGCACTGATCTCGTCGATCAGCTGAAAATCAGTGGGCAGGATAGCCTCGCCGATAAACTAACCTACTGATCTTTAGAGCTTGTATTGGATGGTATAGGACTCATCCGATCTAGGCTCTATGGTGACCGGCACTCCGAAGATCTTCCCGTTGCATTCACTGACGACGCATCGATACACGGCCCCCTGCTTAAGCTGGGCCCACAAGCCTTCGTCATGTATGACGATGCACAAGACCCGTTCTTTGGGATCCTCTCTGACCTGAGCCTCTTGACAGTCCAAGTCGCACCCGAAATCTTCAGTGGTAAGCTCTGGGTCGTAGCCAATCACTACCCCGTGCCTTTTCAGGTCGTCCCTAATACGCTCGATCACTTCGTCCGCTTCTTGTTTGATCATGATCGTCACTCCGCGGTGCTTGTCCTCCTCAGAACTTTAGCTGACCCTGATGGCTTTCGTTGTGTATTGGCGCAATCAACGATTCACCCTCATTCTTCACATTGCCCACCGTTTTGCCGACTGGATACCAACAGAAGTCAGCTGCTGGCCGGCAGCCGCTCTTCACGATTTCCAGCGCGCGATCGAGCGATGTCGATGGGTCAATCCATACCCGGGCAAGCTCAGGCGTCAACACCAAGGGCTTTCTGTCGTGGATGTCGATTAGGCCCTGATCTGCTGCAGCCGTGATTATCACAAAACCATCGCGCTCGTCCGGCTCAATGCTCTGGTGCACCTCCGCAAGCGCAGCGAAGTAAAGAGGGGCGCCGTCCTTACTAGTGATGTAATACGGCTGCTTTCGTTTTGGATCTACTGGGTCGGGTATCCATTCGAACCACCCGTTCGCCGGCGCCAAAGCTCGTCCGCCTGGCCACAGGCCTTTGAAGAACTTGCCTGTTGCCACGGTCTCAGCCCGAGCATTGATCGGGTCAGGCCGTTTCCCCTTCGCCCAAAAGGGCGACCATCCCCACTTAACGCGATCAACACTCAGCCCTTCATCCACCTGGTGTATCACCTCGACGCGTGTCGACGGGGCAACGTTGTAGCGGCTGATTGGCTCGTGGTCGTAGCCATTTATCACGACCAGGTCCAGCGAAAGCTGCCGCAGGTAGTGATCCATTGACTCGTAGATCGAGTAACGTCCGCACATATCCCACCTCTCGCCCGTCTGAATTTCTGGCGCCCAGGATTGACCGGGCAGCCGATGCCGGATTAACTGTATATGCATACAGTTTGCATTGGATCCCCCATCATGACCATCACATTCCTCGGTACGCCAACCGGCGGTACCGAACCGCTGCCGCTCTACTCGTTTCACGTTCCAGCAGGCTTTCCTTCGCCTGCAGCAGACCACTTGGAAGGCCACATTTCCCTGGATGAGTTGTTCGACCTCCGCGCGCCGCATGTGTACCTGGTGAAAGTTGAAGGCGACAGCATGCAGGGAGCCGGCATCTACTCCGGTGACATCGTCATCGTAGACCGTGGCCGAGAGGCGGAGCACGGCGATATCGTCATTGCGGCGGTAAACAGCGAGCCTGTCTGCAAGCGGCTCCATCGCCGTGATGGGGTGGTGATGCTGAAGTCCGAGAACCCGGCGTACCCCGCTCGGTACATCATGGAGGGTGACGAACTGGTGGTCTGGGGTGTGGTGCGCTACAGCGTGCGTGACCATGCGCAGTGATCAGGTTTTCGCGTTGATCGATTGCAACTCGTTTTATGCGAGTTGTGAGCGCGTGTTCCGACCGGACCTGGTCAAAACCCCCATTGTCGTTTTGAGCAACAACGACGGCTGCGTGATCGCGCGGTCATACGACGCAAAACCGTTCGTGAAAATGGGCGAGCCGTATTTCCAAGCGAAGGACAAGTTGCGCCGCCACGGCATCATGGCCTTCAGCAGCAACTACGCCCTCTACGGCGACATGAGCGAGCGTGTGATGACGCTCATCGAGTCGATGGTACCTGCCACCGAGGTCTACAGCATCGACGAATGCTTCGCTGATCTCAGTGGCGTCCAGGGCAGCTTGACCCAGTTCGGTCGACAGGTGCGTTCGCGAATCTTCCAATGCACCGGCATCCCCGTGGGCGTTGGCATCGCTCCCACCAAGACGCTCGCCAAGCTGGCCAACCACACCGCCAAGCGTTTGCAGGCTCAAACCGGCGGGGTGGTCGATATCTGCGACCCGTTCAAGCGTGACTGGGTCCTGCGCAATACTGAGGTGAAGGAGGTCTGGGGGATCGGCCGCCGAATGACGGCGCACCTCGAGGCTATGGACATTCGCACGGCCATGGACCTGGCCAAAGCAGATCCGTGGACTCTTCGTCAGAAGTTTAGCGTGGTCGTGGAGAAGACGGCTCGCGAACTGGCCGGTACACCTTGCCTTGAGCTGGATGAGGCTGAGCCACCGAAACAGGAAATCTGCTGCAGCCGGATGTTTGGCAAGCGGCTGACTGAGCTTGCGCCGATCAAGCAGGCGGTCGCCACCTACGTTGGCCGGGCGGCCGAGAAACTCCGGGCTCAAGGCTCGGTGTGCAAACGCATGCGAGTGAGCATCCGCACCGGGATGTTCAACCCTGATGAAGCGCACCACGCTCAAGGCGCACTGGTGGAGCTACCATACCCAACCTGCGACACGCTGCTGATGACTCGGCTGGCCATCGATGCCGTGGGACGAATCTTCCGGCCCGGGTTTCGGTACAGCAAGGCCGAAGTGCTGCTGATGGATCTGCGACAGCCAGGTGAGTTCTCTGAGGACTTGTTCGCGCTCAAGCAATCGGTGGCATGCGACCGACTAATGCAGGTGATGGACGATATCAACGAGCGCTGGGGGAGGGGGACGATGCGGGCCGCCAGTGTGCCGGCGACGCCGGACTGGGGAATGAGGCGGGAAATGATGAGTCAATCCTATACGACGCGGATCGATCAGCTGTGGACGGTTAAGTGTTGAGCCTGCCAGCGGCCTGGTTGGCCGAACTCAATGACCAATCGGCGTTGGTGGCGGATCCTGAGGGCCGAGCCGCGGTGCTAGCTGAGCTCGCGATGGCTGCACATCGGCGCAAAGAAATTGATGAGGAGCAGCTTGCCGACATGCTCGACTTCACTGAGACCGCCCGCGCGTGGGGTCTCTTTGAACACGATAGCATCGCCACGCGCGGAGCAAAAGGTAGCGAGCACTCCGCAAATGGCTGCTCTGGACTCCGAGCAGACTAAACCTTAAAGTTTTGGTAGAATACCGCGGCTTGCAGTTTCGATGAAAACTACCGAACCTGAAATTGCTCTCGAACTGCTTAAAAAGGAATGTGTTGGATGTCTACCTTTCTGCAATATGGATATCTCGGGTTTTTGGGTCTTGTGGTGCTGCTTAGCTATAGAATCATTGTGAATAATAGCGGCAGAACATTTGTTCAATCTGTTGTTTTGCTGGGGTTTTTTGTCTTGATTTCAGCTGTTGTAGGTGGGGCAGGGTATTTGTGGGCCTCGAAAGAACTTGAAGCTGCTAATGCCAAGAAAAGTTCGATAGCTCTCATTATTGATCAGGTAAATTTGATGCAGACTGCACATAAGCAGGATATGCAGCCCTTGCAGAAAGCGTTAGATGAAGCCACTGATAAATGGTCGCATAGTTTGCTGAATAGTACGCGCAAGGAGTATCATGATGAAGTAGTGGCAATCAATGAGATTATAACTGCTCGCAATAATTCGTTTTTGTCGCAACTGTCAGCGCTTCAAGCTTTGGCTCACGATAAGGCTCAATGATTCAGGTCAGTGGCGATTAGTGATCGGGAGTCCGCGCCCCCCATTTTTGACAGTCTGCGGATCGTGCTCTGTTGTCATAGGCTTCACGCCAGAGACACCCAAAACCGGGTGATCTCCCTGGGGGGCTCCTGAGTGCAAGCAACCGTAATTCAGTAGCTTAGGCAATGCCAAAAATCAGTTCCAAAACTAAAACTGCGACCCTTGTAGAATGCGGGTTGTAGCCCAGCTAATGCCGCTTCGTTTCGGAACTGATTATCTTGCCTAGGCCGCGAGTAGCGGCGATTCTTGGGTCGGATTGCAAATCCGTCTACGCCGGTTCGATTCCGACCTCGGCCTCCACCATTCGAAAGCCCCGCAGATGAAAATCTGCGGGGTTTTTCATTTGCCTCGAATTCATCCGTGACTGAGCGACAGCTCGCTGATGATACACACCGAGCCATCACTGGACGGCGTAGCATCGGTGTAGTCGACCTGGTTGTAGATCCCTCCATGGAACTCGAGCTGGCGTGAATCCCATGTGTCATCGAGCTGCAGTTCGCTCGAAGTTCTTGAGACGCCGTTGCACCTGGCGGTTACCTTGACCACACCCGCAGCGGTGGTGTGGATGATCACGTCGAACTTCGTGCCGAGCGGCACGCCCTGCAGGAGGGTGCTGTTCACGGGGTCTGTCTGGTTGTAGGACTGACGAAATCCCAGGGTAATGTTGCCTTTGTTCCAGAACACCTTCACCGGCGGGCTGTCATCCCCCCTGACGTGCATCTGGCTGATGACCACCTTTTGCGCCGAGTTGACCTTGGTCAGCGCCATGGTCTGGCGATTCCAGTGGTCCGGGGCGCTGCCCAGCGTCCAGTTCTGTGTCTCCGACCACTCGCAACGGGTTCTGTGGGTGCTCTTGCTCGAAGCCCCTTTGGTCGGCGCGGAAAACTGAATCGACCCGTCACTCAGCACTTTCACCACGCTCGGGAACTGGGCGATCGCCTCGGCGCCGTTGAGCTCCAGTGCGACGGGGTTCGTTGACGAGACTGCCACCGGGGTAGCGATCGTTAGATTGCTGATGTTTACGGTCATAAATACTCCTGACGATAAAATCATTGGCCTGGCACGATTGCCTTCCAACCCTGATGCGTTCCTCCGCATCCGGCTGGGCACTCGTGAGTGCGCAGCCGGATGATTTGAAGCGCGCAATGGATATCCTGTTTCTGTATGTATATACAGTACTTCAGGGTGATCTTTTTTCAACCCCTGCAGCAACGTAAAGTGGGATGACGGGTAAGGAAGTGGCTCAGGTTTACAGGTGGCAGCCAAAGAAAAGCCCGGCTCAGGGCCGGGCTTTGTTCAGGTGTCCTGGCGATGACGTTCTCGCTCGCATGTGCTCAGGCAGGTGATGCGACAACTTTTCGTACACATTTCCAGTGCCCGGAAAAAGAAAAACCCGCCAATCAGTGGCGGGTCTAAAGAACGTACGGAGCAGGGTCAGAGTGCCGAAGTACTTGTCATAAATTCGTGAAGTTCACGTTGATGACCTGTCGGCACCTTTCATGAGGCAAAAAAAAGCCCGCCATGAAGGCGGGCAATGCGCGTTTTGAAGGGAGAGATTTCAGCCTGAGGCTGGTCGGTTAAGTCAGCATTAACCGTAATCCATTGACCACGACCCATGATGCGCCTATACAGGCGTGCCAGATTTCCAGGAGCCACCATGCGCGACGAAGACGACCTGCACGAGCCCGAGCACGATCACTTGCTCGATCACGAATTCCTCTATGAAGACTTCGACCCTGAAGCAGACGCCCAGGGCGCCGAGGACGACGTCGAGGAAGACGAAGCGTTGCTGGATGACCTCGATGACGAAGAGCAGGATCACCCAGCCTGGCATGACGACCTGGACGACTGAATCAGCGCCCGTCGATCGAGAAGCGCCCCGGGCCGCTGACTGCCAGCACCAGCAAGCCGCCGCAGATGCTGAGGTTTTTCAGGAACTGGGTCATGTTGGCGGCGCGCTCCGGGTCGACCATGTTCCAGAACGGATGGCCAAGCAGCGCGGTACCCAGCACGAACAGGGCGAACAGGAAGGCCAGTGGGCGGGTGTAGAAGCCCAGGATCAGCAGGATGCCAACGATGAACTCCATGAGCACCGCAACCGCTGCCGCCAGCATCGGGGCCGGTGCGCCCAGTGAGGTCATGTAGCCGACCGTGCCTTCGAAACCGGTGAGTTTGGCCCAGCCGGAAAGCACGAAGAGGATCATGAGCAGCACGCGGGCGATCAGAAGGATGATGTCGCGTTGACCATCGAACAGGGAGTAGCGCATGGCGGCATACCGATGGAAGGAGACAAGCTCCACTCTAGCAGTTGTGCCATGGATTGCCGGGGGCAGCAAAAAGGCGCCGCAAGGGCGCCTTTTCAAAGAAGTTTGGTGCGAGTGGCGGGACTCGAACCCGCAAGGCTCACGCCGACAGATTTTAAGTCTGCTGTGTATACCAATTCCACCACACTCGCACGCTTGAAAGGGTCGTAGCGACCGGCGCGCTTCTAGGCAGAAGGGCCTGACAATCAAGTGCGCTTTATAACCCATTGTTATAGTTGAGTCAATCGCAGCACCTATGATCAAAGGATTGAAGAGTCGATCGAATGGGTAATTGACACCTTGCTGTCATTAGGCCACTGTTGCCCGCCTCATTGGATCCAACGGGTGTGAAGCCATGTCCCAGGCTGTTCCCGGGCGCACTGTCCGCCCTCGGTGGTTCTGGCGCCTGTTGTTCGCGCAGGTCTTGCTGGTGGGCGCTTTTCTGTACCTCAGCCTGATCAGCCTTGGTGGTTACCTGTTGATGCTCGGTTTCGATGCCGAACACCCGCAACCGCAACGCCTGATGGCGCTGGCCGGTGGCGGCCTGATCCTGCTGGTGGGCCTGTGGCTGCTGAAGGTAGCGATGCCGCGGCGTGTCAGCCCGGTACTGGTCGAACCCGAGCGTTGATAATCTGTTACAGCGCGCGCTGTTGCAGAAGAGTACGCTTGGCTAAGCTAATCAGGTCCCCCACGCTGTGCCTGTGGAGTTTGCATGGTTTCAGCCGACTGTACCGATCACCCTGTCATGCCCGCCAGCCGCTATGAGCAGCTGGTGCAATCCGTGGTGGATTACGCCATCTACATGCTCGACCCCACCGGCCATGTGGTGTCGTGGAATGCTGGCGCCCAACGGATCAAGGGCTACCGCGCCGAAGAAGTCATCGGCCGGCATTTCTCACTGTTCTTCACCCCGCAGGATTGCGCTGAAGGGCGCCCGGAGCGTCTGCTCAAGCAGGCGCTCGAGCAGGGCGTGGCACAGGATGAAGGCTGGCGCGTGCGCAAGGACGGCACGCAGTTCTGGGCCTTGGCCGCGCTCGATGTGATCCGCGACGAACAGGGGCAGATCGTCGGGCTGGCCAAGGTCACCCGTGATATCACCGATCGGCGTGAATCGGCACTGCAGCTCGACGCCGTGCGCGCCCAGCTGTTCCAGGCGCAGAAGCTCGAAGCGCTGGGCCAGCTCACCGGTGGCCTGGCGCATGACTTCAACAACCTGCTGACCATCATCATCAACTCGGCGCGCCTGGCGCAGGCCAGCCAGGACCCGGCGAGGGTGCTGCGCATGCTCGAGCACATCCTCGATGCCGGTCAGCGCGGCACCGAACTGACCCAGCAATTGCTCAGTTTCGCCCGCTACCGGCAGCTCGATGTCTCGCTCATCGCTCCAACTCGGCTTCTGGAGTCCACGCGTGGCCTGCTGGAGCACGCGCTGCCGCGTGAAATCGTGCTGCAGGAGCACGTGCATCCCGACCTGCCGCTGATCGAGGTGGATACCGGGCAGATGCAGATGGTGCTGCTCAACCTTCTGTTCAATGCCCGCGACGCGATCGGCGAGCGCGGCACCATCGGCCTGGCTGTGCGCGCGCTGGAGTTGGCGGGCGAGGTGGATGGGCTGCACGGCGCGTTCGTGTGCTTCGAAGTACGTGACAGCGGTGAGGGCATCGACCCTCAGGTATTGCCGCGCATCTTCGAGCCATTCTTCACTACCAAGCCTTTCGGCAAGGGCACTGGCCTGGGTCTCAGCCAGGTCTACGGTTTTGCCAAGCACAGCAATGGCGCCATCAGTGTCAACAGCACGCTCGGCCAAGGCACGTGCATGCGCCTGTACCTGCCGGCCTATCAGCCCGATGCAAGGGCACAAGACGACAGGTAGCCACCATGGTGCAAGCACTCAAACGGCTGGTCACGGGGATCGAAGGGCTCGATGCGCTGCTCAAGGGCGGCCTGGTCGCGGGTGCTTCCTATATCGTTCAGGGGCCGCCCGGCGCGGGCAAGACCATCCTTGCCAACCAGTTGGCCTGCAGCCATGTGCGCGACGGTGGCAAGGTGCTGGTGGCGACCTTGCTCGCCGAGTCCCACGAGCGCTTGTTCCAGTACCTGGCGACCCTCGAGTTCTTCGACCCGGCGCTGGTAGGTGACCAGATCCAGTTCGTCAGTGCCTTCGATACCCTGGAACAGGAAGGGCTTGATGCAGTGGTCAAGTTGTTGCGCCAGGAAATCGGCAGGCAGCAGGCGAGCCTGCTGATCGTCGATGGGGTGCTCAATGCCCGGGTGCGTGCGGAAACCGCGCTGGATACCAAGAAGTTCGTCTCGGAACTGCAGGGGCATGCGGCCTTTGCCGGTTGTACCGTGCTGTTGCTGACCAGTGCCCGGCTGGATGACAACAGCCCGGAACACACCATGGTCGATGGCGTGATCGAGTTGGGCGAGCAACTGGTCGGTAGCCGCGCGGTGCGCCACGTGCAGTTGCGCAAGACGCGGGGCAGCGGGGCATTGTCCGGGCGTCACGAGTACCTGATCGATGAATCAGGGATGCACGTCTACCCGCGCCTGGAGGCGCTCTACAGTCACCCCAGTCAGCTCGGCTCCGCCTCCATGAGCCGGGTATCCACGGGTGTCGAAGCATTGGATGAAATGCTGGGCGGGGGCCTGACGCTGGGCTCGGTCAGCCTGCTGATGGGGCCCTCGGGGATCGGCAAGACCTCCCTGGGCCTGGCGTTTCTGGCGGCAGCCAGCGCCGAGCAGCCGGCCTTGCATTTTGGCTTTTACGAAACGCCAGCCAGGCTGCGGCTGAAGGCTGCATCGCTGGGCTACGACTTTGCCGCCCAGGAGCGTACGGGGGCCTTGCAGCTGTGTTGGCAACCGACCACCGAAGGCTTGCTGGATCAGGTTGGCGCGCGTTTGCTCAAGCATGTCGAGCAGCACGGTAGCAAGCGCGTGCTGATCGACAGCCTGGGCGCATTCAGCCGCCTGGCGATCGACCCGGCGCGGCTCAATGCGTTCTTCCGGGCCTTGGCCGGCGAGCTACGGGCGCGGGATGTCAGCGTCATGCTCACCTGGGAGATGCGCGATATTTTCGGCTCGGAAATCACCGCACCTGCGCCGGACCTGTCGAGCATCGTCGACAACCTCATGCTGATGCGATTCGTCGAACTGGATTCGCAGCTGCGGCGCATGCTGTCGATCCTGAAGGTGCGCGACAGTCATCACGACCCAGCGCTGCACGAGCTGAACATCGGGCCGCAGGGCATCAGCCTGCGCAAGGCGTTCGAGGGAGCCTGTGGCGTGCTTTCGGGTACGCCTGTGCCGCAAGGGAGTGGCTGACGGAGCCTGCCGATGAACACCATCCTGATCGTCGATGACGAATACCTGATCGCCGATATCCTCGGCTTTGCCCTGGAGGACGAAGGCTTTCTGGTGGAAAAGGCGAGCAACGGGCGCAAGGCCCTGGAGGCATTGAAAGAAAAACGTGTGGAGCTGGTGATCACCGACTACATGATGCCGGTGCTCAATGGTGAGGAACTGGTACGGGCGATTCGCGACGAACTGGAGCTGCCTGACCTGCCGGTGATCCTCATGAGCGGCGCCCAGGCCAGCCAAGGGCGCCCGGAGCTGTTCGCTGCGGTCTTCGACAAGCCGTTCGACATGGACAGGATGATCGCCAAGGTGCGCGAACTGCTCGGCACCTGAGGTTCAGGTTGCGGCTTGCGCCGGCCATTCGATCAAGCGCGTCCGTGCGGCTTGAAGCGAGGCGCTCAGGTCAGTGTTGGTCGTCGTGCTTTTCCGGAGCCGGGCTGCCGGCCTGGATGCGCTTGAAGATCTCTTCACGGTGCACCTGAACATCTTTTGGTGCATCGATGCCAATCCTCACCTGCATCCCTTTTACGCCCAGAATGGTGACTTTGATGTCATCGTTGATGACGATACTTTCGCCAACCTTACGGGTGAGTATCAGCATGTAGTTCTCCTTGGTGATGTAGAAACCCGTCGGGCCATTGGACCGCAACGGTGGGAGCTTGTCCCTCTTCCTTCTCATTAAAGACGCTTTCGGCGGATAGTAATTCCCCGAAAGACAAATTCTGTTGCGTGTCTTTAGTCGCAGGTGCCGAGATAAATGCTGTTAAGCGTGTCGGCGAAGGTGCTCGATGGCAAGAATAGGGGGCTTCGGCCTTTATGGGAAATTTCTCTGCATGATGGGTTGGATAGTTCGGCTCAATCATCGGATTTTGCTTCCAGTGCCTGGAGAAACAGCAACAAGGCCACCTCTTCGGCATCGAGCCCCTTGCGCACGCGGCGCCCAGGCAAGTCGGCCAGGCGCCCGAGGGCGTAATGCTCGAGTACGGCTGGGTGGATATAGCAGCGCCGGCACACCGCCGGGGTGTTGCCCAGGCGCGTAGCCACCTGTTTGACGATGGTCGCGACCTGGCGTTTGGCTTCGCTCTCCGGCTCCCAGGCCAGCGGCCTGAGCAGGCTCAGGGCCAGGCTGCTGCCGGCCCATGTGCGGTAGTCCTTGGCGGTGAAGTCGGCGCCGGTCAGCTGTTGCAGGTACTGGTTGACGTCGCTGGAACCGATGCTGTGCCGCTGGCCGTCATCGTCCAGGTACTGGAACAGCGCCTGCCCGGGCAGTTCCAGACAGCGCTTGAGCAGGCTGGCCAGGCGCCGATCACGCAGCGTGACAGTGTGCTCCACGCCGCGCTTGCCGCGGAACTGGAAACGCACGGTGCTGCCCTGCACCTGAACGTGGCGATTGCGCAGGGTGGTCAGCCCATAGGACTTGTTGTCGCGCAGGTAGCGCTGGTTGCCGATACGAATCAGCGTATGGTCGAGCAGGCTCACCACCAGCGCCATGACCTTCTCTCGATCCAGGCCCGGGCGGGCCAGGTGCGCTTCCAGTTGCGCGCGCAGTTTCGGCAAGGCCTGGGCAAAGGCCAGCATGCGCCCATACTTGTGCTGGTCGCGCAGTTCCCGCCATTCGGCGTGGTAGCGGTATTGCTTGCGGCCGCGGGCATCGCGGCCGGTGGCTTGCAGGTGGCCCTGCGGGTCGCTGCAGATCCACACATCGGTATAGGCTGGCGGGATCACCAGTGCGGTGATACGCGCCAGTGTTTCGCTGTCGCGGATGCGCTGCCCCTGGGTATCGAGGTAGATGAAGCGGTCACGCCAGCGGCGCCGGGTCAGGCCCGGCTGGCTGTCGTCGACATAGTGCAGGCTGGGTGGCAGAGGGCAGTCGAGCATCGGCGGCAGGCCTCGATCAGGTCACTGATCAATGGACAACGGCCGCTTCGATGATGCTCAACCCAGTAATGCCACCGACTTGATCTGCGCGAACAGCGCCTGGCCCGGATGCAGACCGAGCTGGTCCGCCGAATAGCGGGTGATGCGCGCCAGCAGGGCGTTGCCGCCAGCATCCAGGCTCACCAGCACATGCGCCGGGTTGTCCGCCGGGCGCGTTTCGCGCACCCGTACAGGCAGGCGGTTGAGAATGCTCGAGGTACTGTCGGCGCGCAGTGCCAGGCTCACATCCCGAGCCTGCACCTTGACCCGCAAGGTACTGCCCATGCTGTGTGCCGGATGGGCGATGCGCAGCAACGGCGCATCGTTGCCGGACAGGCGCAGGTCGAGCAGGTCGTAGTGTGGATCGTGGCCGACTACCATGCCCTCGAAGACCACCCCGGCATCCTCGCCCTGGGCCAGTGACAGGTCGAGGCGGGCCAAGGTCTCGCCGATCGGCCCGCTGGCCATGGCCCGGCCTTGCTCCAGCAACACCAGGTGGTCGGCCAGCCGCGCCACTTCGTCCTGGGCATGGCTGACGTACACCAGCGGGATGTCCAGTTCGTCATGCAGGCGTTCGAGGTACGGCAGGATCTCGCGCTTGCGTGGCCCGTCGAGGGCGGCCAGCGGTTCGTCCATCAACAACAGCCGCGGGCTGCTGAGCAATGCGCGGGCAATGCCGACCCGTTGTGCTTCGCCGCCCGACAAGGTGGCCGGCTTGCGTTCGAGCAGGTGGCCGATGCCCAGCAGTTGGCAGGCCTGGTCGAGGCTGACCTTGCGCTCGGTCGCGGCAATGCGCCGCCAGCCGAATTCCAGATTGCCGCGCACCGACAGGTGCGGGAACAGGCTGGCCTCCTGGAACACGTAGCCCACCGGGCGCAGGTGCGGTGCCAGGAAATAGCCACGGGCGCTGTCTTCCCAGACCTCGCCGTTGATCTCGATGTAGGCACTGGCCGCCCGCTCCAGCCCGGCCAGGCAGCGCAGGCACGAAGTCTTGCCCGAGCCGGAGTGGCCAAACAGCGCGCTGATGCCGCGCCCGGGCAGTTGCAGGTCGACATCAAGGGTGAAGTCGTCGCGCGCCAGTTGCAGGCGCGCCACAATTGATCCGGTCATTTCAGCTCCAGCCCGCCTTGCTACGGCGCCCAGCGTAAAGCAGGAGCAGCACCAGGAACGAGAACACCAGCATGGCGCCGGCCAGCCAGTGCGCTTGCGAATATTCCATGGCCTCGACGTGATCGAAGATCTGCACCGAGACCACACGGGTCTTGTCGGGGATATTGCCACCGATCATCAACACCACGCCGAATTCGCCCACGGTATGGGCAAAACCGAGGATGCTGGCGGTGACGAAGCCTGGCCGGGCCAGCGGCAGCACCACATGGACGAAGGTGTCCCAGGGGCTGGCGCGCAGGGTGGCGGCGACTTCCAGTGGGCGCTGGCCGATGGCGCCAAAGGCGTTCTGCAAAGGCTGAACCACGAACGGCATGGAGTACACGGTCGAGCCGATCACCAGGCCCGTGAAGCTGAACACCACGGTGCCCAGGCCCAAGGCCTGGGTCGCCTGGCCGAGCCAGCCGTGCGGGCCGAGGGCGATCAGCAGGTAGAAGCCGATCACCGTCGGCGGCAGCACCAGTGGCAACGCCACCACTGCGCCCACCGGCCCACGCAGCCACGAGCGCGTGCGCGCCAGCCACCAGGCGATGGGCGTGCCGACGATCAGCAGGATCAGCGTGGTCAGGCTGGCCAGTTTGATGGTCAGCCAGACCGCGCCGAAGTCACTGGCGTCCAGTGGCATCAGATTTCATAACCGTAGGACTTGATCACCGCAGCGGCTTTCGGGCCTTTCAGGTAGTCGACCAGGGCCTTGGCAGCCGCGTTGTCCTTGCCTTTGTTGAGGATCACCGCGTCCTGCTTGATCGGCTCGTGCAGGTTGGCGGGCACGATCCAGGCCGAACCCTCGGTCACCTTGCCATCCTTGTAGACCTGCGACAGGGCAACGAAGCCGAGTTCGGCGTTGCCGGTGGAGACGAACTGGAAGGCCTGGGTAATGTTCTGGCCTTCGACGATCTTGCTCTTGGTGGCCTCAGTCAGCTTCAGCTTGTCCAGCACCTGGGTGGCGGCCAGGCCGTAAGGCGCGGCTTTGGGGTTGGCGATTGACAGGTGCTGGAACTGGTTTTTCTTCAACACTTCACCCTTGCTGTCCACGTAGCCCGGCTTGGCCGACCACAGGGCCAGGGTGCCGGTGGCGTAGGTGAAGCGCGAGCCCGGGACGATTTCCTTTTCCTCTTCCAGCTTCTTCGGGGTGCTGTCGTCGGCAGCGAGGAACACTTCGAACGGCGCGCCGTTCTTGATCTGCGCGTAGAACTGCCCGGTGGCGCCATAGGCGGCGACCAGTTTGTGGCCGGTGTCCTTCTCGAAGTCCTTGGCGATGGCCTGGATCGGCGCGGTGAAGTTCGCGGCGACCGCAACCTGCACCTCGTCAGCCCAGGCGCTGTTGAGGGAGATCAGGCTGGCCAGGGCAGTGGCGGCCAGGTGGAACGGGCGGCTACGCATGAAGACAGCTCCTTGGGTGGTTATCGTTATGGTACGAACTATATAGCGATAGGCCATTTGTCGGGAA
>Ga0105251_10002471_pt1 | contig 14509 bp, 11 predicted proteins | sample KBSS64metaG_FD_80424 | JGI IMG/M metagenome (GOLD analysis project Ga0105251, IMG submission 80424) | Switchgrass rhizosphere microbial communities from Kellogg Biological Station, Michigan, USA - KBS S6-4 metaG | ecosystem: Host-associated > Plants > Roots > Rhizosphere > Soil | place...
CCCAAGCCTGAGAACAGGACTTATATGTACGTATACGACGAATACGATCAGCGGATCATCGAGGACCGCGTCAAGCAGTTCCGTGATCAGACCCGACGCTATCTGGCAGGCGAGCTGAGCGAAGAAGAATTCCGCCCTCTACGCCTGCAGAATGGCCTTTATATCCAGCGCTTTGCGCCGATGTTGCGGGTGGCGGTACCTTATGGCCAACTGACTTCGCGCCAGATGCGAATGATGGCCAAGATTGCCCGCGACTACGACAAGGGCTACGCGCACATCAGTACCCGGCAGAACGTACAGTTCAACTGGCCTGCCGTGGAAGACATCCCGGACATCCTGGCCGAGCTGGCCACCGTGCAGATGCACGCGATCCAGACCAGCGGCAACTGCCTGCGCAACGTCACCACCGACCAGTTCGCCGGTGTCGCTGCCGACGAACTGATCGATCCGCGCCCGTGGTGCGAGATCGTCCGCCAGTGGACCACCTTCCACCCGGAATTCGCCTACCTGCCGCGCAAGTTCAAGATCGCCGTCAACGGTTCTACCTCCGACCGTGCCGCCATCGAAGTCCACGACATCGGCCTGGAGCCGGTGCACAACGCCGCTGGCGAACTGGGTTTCCGCGTGCTGGTCGGCGGTGGCCTGGGCCGTACGCCGGTAGTGGGCGCGTTCATCAATGAATTCTTGCCATGGCAAGACCTGTTGAGCTACCTCGACGCCATCCTGCGGGTTTACAACCGCTATGGTCGTCGCGACAACAAGTACAAGGCGCGGATCAAGATCCTGGTGAAAGCGCTGACCCCTGAGGTCTTCGCCCAGAAAGTCGATGCGGAAATGGAACACCTGCGCGGTGGCCAGACCACGCTGACCGAAGCCGAAGTGCATCGCGTCGCCAAACACTTCGTCGACCCGGACTACAAGGCGCTGGACGACCAGTCCGCCGCCCTGGCCGAACTCGACCAGCAGCACCCAGGCTTCGCTCGCTGGCGCGCGCGCAATACCCTGGCGCACAAGAAGCCAGGCTACGTGGCCGTGACCCTCTCGCTGAAGCCGACCGGCGTTGCACCGGGCGACATCACCGACAAGCAGCTCGACGCCGTGGCCGACCTGGCCGACCGTTACAGCTTCGGTCAATTGCGTACTTCCCACGAGCAGAACATCATCCTGGCCGACGTCGAGCAGGACAAGCTGTTCACCCTGTGGGGCGAGTTGCGCGAGAAAGGGTTCGCCACGCCGAACATCGGCCTGCTGACTGACATCATCTGCTGCCCGGGTGGCGATTTCTGCTCCCTGGCCAACGCCAAGTCGATCCCGATCGCCGAATCGATCCAGCGCCGTTTCGACGACCTGGACTACCTGTTCGACATCGGCGAACTGGACCTGAACATCTCCGGTTGCATGAACGCCTGTGGTCACCACCACGTCGGCCACATCGGCATCCTCGGGGTGGACAAGAAAGGCGAAGAGTTCTACCAGGTTTCCCTCGGTGGCAGCGCCAGCCGCGACGCCAGCCTGGGCAAGATCCTCGGCCCGTCCTTTGCCCAGGAAGCCATGCCTGACGTGATCGAGAAGCTGATCGACGTGTACATCGAACAACGTACCGAAGACGAGCGCTTCATTGACACCTACCAGCGTATTGGCATCGACCTCTTCAAGGAGCGCGTCTATGCAGCGAATAATTAAGAACAACGAAGTCGTCGACGAAACCTGGCACTTGCTGCCCAAGGATTTCAGCATCGATGAGATCACTAACTGCGACGACTACATCGTTCCGTTGCAGCTGTGGCGCGAACACAGCCGTATGCTCCTGGCCCGCGACGGTGGCTTGGGCATCTGGCTCGATGCCGATGAAGAAGCCGAGGAAATCGGTGAAGACGTGGCGAACTTTCAGGTTATCGCCCTGAATTTCCCGGCCTTCACCGATGGCCGCAACTACTCCAACGCTCGTTTGCTGCGTGACCGTTACGGCTTCAAAGGCGAACTGCGGGCCATTGGTGATGTGCTGCGCGACCAGTTGTTCTATATGCGCCGCTGCGGTTTCGATGCGTTCGCGATCCGCGCCGACAAGGACCCATACCAAGCACTGGAAGGTCTCAAGGACTTCTCCGTGACTTATCAGGCTGCCACCGACGAACCGCTGCCGCTGTTCCGTCGCCGCTGATCGGCAAACCTTGAACCCCTGGCGGGGTTCAAGGTTCACCCGTTACTGCGCGCTTATCGGAAACGGACGTCCCATGGCCTCCCAGTCCCGATAAAACCGGGCACGATCCTCAAGTGCCACGAACAGCGCAAACGGGTTTTCAGGTTCGACCTGGGCCGATTCAATATCCTGAACCAATCTCTCCCATAGCGCTTGCGAAGCATCGGCATCACCGAGCAGCCGCCACACCCTTCCCTGAAGCGACAGATAATCGACCCGAAAGTCCGCCGTCAGGCTGAGTCCATCCACGACCCTCAGGAACCGGCTGCCGAAGGGCCTGGCTGCCAGCCGCTGCCAGATCAATTGTCGCGTCGCCTGCAGCTCCCCATCGCTTTCGCGCAGCCATTCGATGACATCCCCGTAATCGGGCCCGGGATCACTTAACCACAGGTTGATACCTGTACGCCGCCGGTGATCGACAATGCGCAACAAGGTGTCCTCATCCGTCAATGGATTGCCCTGCAACAGCACTCGATCCCTCGCGATAGCCTGGTTAAGCACTGCTGGTGGCACCCGGGCTATCTGGTTATTACGCAGGTTCAGGCACTCCAGGTAAGGCGGGTCCATGATCCCGATCGGGCAAGAACTGATTTGCGTATTTCTCAAGTCAAGCCATCGCAAGTCGTTCATCCCCAGCACCAACGGCGGGACACCCAAAGGGTTATCGCTCAGAACCAGGGTGTGTAGACGGGTCAAACCCGTCAGTTGAGACGCGGCGGCCTCGCTGAACGTCAGGTTTGTCGACCTGAGATTGAGCGTAGTCAAATGCCGCATCTGATTGATTGCAGCAGGCAGGGCACGTGGCGCGACGCCGCCAGGATTGAAGTGACTCAGGTCGAGACTTTCCAGATTCAACACTTCAAGATTGGGAAAGCCCTCGAGAAACCCCTCCAGGCTTTGCACTTCAGTCAGTTGGAAGCCGCGCATCGACAAGTGGATGACATTATCGAACCGGACATTCAAGTCGGGTAACCGGTGGTGATTCTCGAAGTCGAGATCCAGCTTGATGCCGCGTATCTGATCAGCCGCCAGTAACAGATCCTGTGGCGTCCTGCGTTGCTGCCAGATGGCAACCAGCTCCTCGGCCAACTCATTTCGAACCGCGCCTTCGTTGCGCATTTCAGTCTGCAGCAGCTCAACGTTATAGGCCTGGATTTGAGCATCGCTCAATCCCGCTGCTTCGGGATCATTCGGGGTGAGGAAATCGATACCCATCTCATGGACGTCATCGGCCACCATATCCACCCAGGCGGTCAGGTCGGTGTCGAGTTGCTGTAGCTGTTGCTTCAACCATTCGATGTGCGCCTGAGCGTTGTTGCCCTCCCGCAGGAGAATCCCGTCGGCCTGGGCATCGGTGAAGTCTGGATAGATCTCTTTGAGTTGCAGGCGCATCATCTGGTGCGTCAGGGCCTCGGCCTGGGGCGTTCCCGGAAAGCCGCCGCCTCTGAGCCCCCGGGCTTCAAAAGGCAGCCCGGCATCCCTCCTCCGTAGTCCGAGACTGAACTCGGACCGGGGCAATGCCTGATCGCCGATTTTCTGCCGCAGTTGGTTGGCCTGATCAGGCGCGTGCAAATGCAACGCCGAACGCTCGTCTTGCGACAACAAACCCAACAGCGCTTCATGGAAGTTCGTTTGCATGCCCTGGTGCAGGTAATGCTCGGCAGTCTTGATCAGGCGTCGAACGTCGGTCGCCTCCAGTGGACCAATGCGGTCGAGCACGCGTCCGATGGCGGTCTGTTCAACAACATCGACCCGAAGATTCCCGGGCCAGCCGGGCAGGCTCTGCAGCGAATGCAGGGCCAGCGTTTCCGAGTCCGGGCTGGCCACCGAGCGCAGAAAAAGACCTTCATAGGCCCGATTTAGCCGCACATGCTGTTGGTATTGCCGCGCCTTGCTGTCCAGGCCTGCAAACGCTTGCCTGGCTTCGGACAATTGGGGCGAGCGCTGGATGTCCACGCCATAACGGTCAAGCATTTGCTCGATGACGTTCTTGGGCAGGTTCGGATATTCGCGCTGGAACAGTTGGACCCATTCATTCTCCGAGCGTTGAAGCGCGGCGTAACGACGGTCGAACAATTCGGCTGTACCGGCAGGACCAAGGTCTTGATCGATCGTGAAGCGACTGATCGTGTCAGCCAGCAGCGGCGTCGGTGGGCGACCCGATTGCATCAAACGCAACATATCGTCGTCGATCGCGCTGACTTTGCCGATCTGTGCCAGGACTTCATCGCTCAAAGACGCCACGGTCGGCCCGATGCCGCGGATCAGCTCGACCCGTGTCGGCAATGCCGGCTTCGCGGGGCCCGGCATTGGCGACGTGCTTACTTGCGAGCCGGGCCTCACCTCGCCTTCTTGCGGAGGGACGACCGTGGTTTCCCCCTTCAGCGCCACTTCAGCGGCTATCGGCAGGGCGTTGAGCAAACCAAAAACGGTGCGTGTCACGCCTTGCGAACGCTCGCTCGAGGTTTGCCCCGTTACCGCCTGAGCCAGACCGTAACCGGCGTCGATCAGCCCGGCCAGCGCCAGGATGCCCTCGCCCCCCGGAACAAACAGCGCCAAGGGGCCGAATTGATTGATCCATTGCACAAGCGGCTCGACGACTGCGCTCAGGTTGTCGCGATTGACCTGGGCATCGCTGCGGACGCTGGCGACGCTGGCCTGGGCCGCCCGTTTCATCGTCAGCACCAGTTGCGCAAACGGATCGCTCGCCGATGGCGGATCGTCATAGCCGATGTACTCGGCCGGATCCCAGTAGCCGTCGTTGTTGAACAGACCTGCATTGTTGGTCAGTCGGTGCTCCACCGGATACTGCGCCATGCCATCGAGCGCCGTGCGCACACCGGCGTGAAACGTTCCGTCGTCGCGATCGTCTTCGGCAAAATGCGCCGCTAATGCCTGTTTAGTCGCGCCGACCTTGCCCTGCGCAACGATCCATTGGTGCATTTGCGTGGCGTCAGCGAACTCATGCAAGGGTGACGAGTTACCCGGTATGTACAACAACAGCCTGGCACTGGTGGTGTCGCGCAAGGCCCAGATATCTGTCGCGGTATAACGATACAGTTTCAAGCGACCGGCCTTGACGGACGAAGACACGCGTGTTGGTGCTTGCAGTTGCTCGATGGTCAGCGTTTCCCATGACTGGTCAGGGGGCAAGCCTGCCGCCTGTAACGCCAGCTCCAATCCCTTTTGGGTCAAGCGTTGCTCATGACGCTGCAACCAGGCCGTCATGACGAACGCCGCCTTGACCGACGTGCGCAATGCGTAGGGCCGGTCGGCAACAAGCTCTTCGTCCGATGGCCAGGCGTGGTCAAGATAGCGTTGATAAAGCCCATGCAAGTCCAGCTCCCACACCCATCGCTTGAAGTCCGCAGGCCTCAGGCCAAGCTGAGTCTGGGGTCCGTAGGCTTGTGGAAACGTTTGGCGATAGATGCCCTCATACGTCTCATGATTGCCGCTGCCATGATCGGCGAATTCATCGACGTTCTCTACGATGCGAACCGAAGGCCCGATGTCAGGCGGCCTGTACAGGCCAAACGCCGTTTCACCAAAACGCCCGTCTCCAACGGTCTGGTAGTTGGACAGCAGCGCTTGCAGCAGCGACTGCGAGCTCGCCACTTGTCCCTGCTCGATGCCATCCTGTGCAGGATGACCCTTGTAGCGGTAATCGAGGGTCACCAGCAAGGCCGTCTGCGGCTCGATGTGCGCTCCCCACTTTTCCTTGATCAAGTGCTCGCCAAACTGGCTGGGGGATTGTGGCAGCGCGAGGTCCACGACGTTTTTCAGTTCATCGCGCAGTTGCAGAGACGACACCGGGGATGGGCCGGCATCATCTTCAGATAGTTCATTCATGGTGCATTCCGTTGCAGTCATTTCAGGACCACCACCCTACTCGACCCACTCCCCCAAAAAAGCGGGAGCGATTGACAGTGGCGATAGGAAATTTCGCTGCTTGGGGACGGAAAGCGTTTTGAAGGCCAAAAAAAATGAAACCGTGGTGATTACCACGGTTTCATTGGTTTGAAGCGTTGAACGTTACCAGAAGCGTTGCTGGGTCAACCGGCTCCACCAACTCAACAACACACGATCAACCGAACCGCTGGCCGCGATGCCAATTCGTTCCGGCAGGCTTTTGCGTTCGGCGTAGTGCAAGTGGTAAAGCTCCGATTTTTTCGCCCGTTCGGCGAGGTATTCATCACTGGTCTTGAGTTCATCGACCAGTTGCTTGTCCAGCGCGGCAATACCGAGCCAGATTTCACCGGTAGCCACTTCGTCGATAGCCAGTTGCGGGCGATAGCGGGCAACGAAGTTTTTGAACAACTGATGAGTGATGTCCAGGTCTTCCTGGAACTTTTCCCGGCCCTTCTCGGTATTTTCGCCAAACACGGTCAAGGTTCGCTTGTATTCACCGGCGGTCAGGACTTCAAAATCGATGTCGTGTTTTTTCAGCAGGCGATTGACGTTGGGCAACTGCGCCACCACGCCAATCGAGCCCAGGATGGCGAATGGCGCACTGATGATCTTCTCGCCGATGCAGGCCATCATGTAGCCGCCGCTGGCCGCGACCTTGTCGATACACACCGTCAGCGGCACGCCAGCATCACGGATGCGCGCCAGTTGCGAGGAGGCCAGGCCGTAGCTGTGGACCATGCCGCCACCGCTTTCCAGGCGCAGCACCACTTCGTCCTTGGGCGTTGCCAGGGTCAGCAGCGCGGTAATTTCGTGTCGAAGGCTTTCAGTGGCGGAGGCCTTGATATCGCCGTTGAAGTCCAGCACGAAAACCCGGGGTTTGGCGTCGGGTTGTTTCTTCTGTTTTTTCTCGGTCTTGGCCTGGGTCTTGCGCAAGGCCTTGAGCTGGTCCTTGTCGAGCAAGGTTTGCTCCAGGCGTTCGCGCAACCCTTTGTAGAAATCATTGAGTTTGCTGACCTGCAACTGGCCGGCGGATTTACGTCGACCTTTGCTGCGCAAGGCCGCAAAGCTGGCCAGCACCACCAGGATGGCGATCACCAGGGTCACGGTCTTGGCCAGGAAAACGGCGTACTCGGACAAAAACTCCACAGGGACTCCTTAAACGTTGCGCGGCATGCAAGCGCGCGGGATACCACCAGCATACCCATGCGCCGCTCCTGCTACCAGCCGTGAAACCTCTGGCAACAGGCCTGTAACGAGCATTTCAAACAAGCGTATGTTTTTTCATTGACAGCTCACCGTCATCCCCATAACCTCGCCAAACCTTCAACGTACCGGGATGACGCGGACGTGGGCAGTATCTATTTGATTCGACATGGCCAGGCCTCCTTTGGTGCAGACGACTATGACGTCCTGTCGCCCACCGGTATCCGCCAGGCAGAAATCCTCGGTCGACACCTGGCCGAACTCGGGATCAGCTTCGATCGGTGCCTGTCGGGCGACCTGCGCCGCCAGCAACATACGGCCAATAGCGCGCTCGAACAATACGCCGCCGTGGGCCTGCCGGTGCCGGTCCTGGAGACCGATAGCGCGTTCAATGAATTCGACGCCGACGCGGTGATCCGCGCGCTGTTGCCTGCCATGCTGGCGGACGAGCCGCAAGCGCTGGACATCCTGCGCAACGCCGCGCAGAACCGTGGCGAGTTCCAGCGTATCTTTGCCCTGATCATCGAACGCTGGCTGGCCGGCACCTACGACACCCCGGGCCTGGAGAGCTGGCTGGGTTTTGTCGAGCGGGTACAGGCCGGCCTGCAGCGCCTCCTCGAACAAGCCGACAACACGCAGAAAATCGCCGTATTCACCTCCGGCGGGACCATCACCGCCCTGCTCCACCTCATTACGCAAATGCCTGCCAAACAGGCTTTTGAATTGAACTGGCAAATCGTCAACACCTCGCTCAACCACCTGAAATTCCGTGGTCGCGAAGTGGCCCTGGCTTCCTTCAACAGTCATGTGCACCTGCAGCTGTTGAAGGCCCCGGAACTCATCACGTTTCGCTGAGTCCGGACTATTGTGACCCTGGCTGTAACCACCCAGCTCTTATTACCAAAAAAGGATCAAACCATGACCTCCGTAGCTGATGCCGTACAAGCAATGAAAGCCAAGTTCAACCCAGCCGCCGCTGCCGGTCTGGACCTGGTCTTCGGTTTCCGCATCGACGAAGACAAGCACTTCTCGCTGGTCGTCAAGGACAGCACCTGCGAGCTCAAGGAAGGCGAAAACCCGGACGCCCAGGTGACCCTGGTGATGGACGGCGAAACCCTGCAAGGCATCGTCAGCGGCGAAACCGACGGCATGCAAGCGTTCATGGGCGGCAAGCTGCGCGCTGAAGGCGACATGATGCTGGCGATGAAACTGTCCGAGCTGTTCCCGGCCTAAGCGAGCCGCTTGCGACTTGCGCAAGCGCCCCTGGCTGCAAACGAATCCCGCCCCTTGTGGCGGGATTCGTCGTTTTGCGCGCCTGAAAACGGCTACCTGCGGATTTGCCGTCTATATTCCATCTGGCCGCATGCGGCTGCCGTAAGCGTTTACCCTCAACTCACGTTGCGCGGAGCACTGACATGAGCCCACCTGAGGAACACAACGGCGTCAACCGCCGCCACGTACTCCAAGGCCTGTCCGCAGGCGCCGTCGGTGCCTGGATCAGCCCGTTGTTCGCTGGGAGTAAAACCATGCCAGACACCCCCGCCGACCTCATTCTCTACAACGGACGCCTGCACACCGTCGATCGCAAGAAACCCCAGGCCAGTGCCGTCGCGATCAAGGACGGCCGCTTCGTGGTGGTCGGCAGCGACGCCCAGGCCATGGCCCTGCAAGGCCCCGGCACGCAAGTCATCGACCTGCACGGGCGCACGGTGATTGCGGGCCTCAATGACTCGCACTTGCACCTGATCCGTGGCGGCCTCAATTACAACCTCGAACTGCGCTGGGAAGGCGTGCCGTCGCTGGTCGATGCCTTGCGCATGCTCAAGGATCAGGCCGAGCGCACACCCACGCCGCAGTGGGTACGGGTGGTCGGTGGCTGGAATGAGTTCCAGTTCGCCGAAAAGCGCCTACCCACGCTTGACGAACTGAACAAGGCCGCGCCGGACACACCGGTGTTCGTCCTGCACCTGTACGACCGCGCGCTGCTCAATCGTGCCGCGCTGAAAGTGGTGGGCTATACCCGCGATACGCCGAACCCGCCGGGCGGTGAAATCCAGCGCGATGCCAACGGCGACCCCACCGGCATGTTGATCGCTCGGCCCAACGCCATGATTCTGTATTCAACCCTGGCCAAGGGGCCGAAGCTGCCGCTGGAGTATCAGGTCAACTCCACCCGGCAGTTCATGCGCGAACTCAATCGCCTGGGTGTCACCAGCGCGATCGACGCCGGCGGTGGCTATCAGAACTACCCGGACGACTATCAGGTCATCCAGCAACTGGCCAAGGATCAGCAACTGACCGTGCGCATTGCCTACAACCTGTTCACCCAGAAACCCAAGGAAGAGCTGACCGATTTCAAGAACTGGACCAGCACCTCGCGCTACGGCCAGGGCGACGATTTCCTGCGGCACAACGGTGCCGGAGAAATGCTGGTATTTTCGGCGGCGGACTTCGAAGATTTTCTTGAACCGCGCCCGGACCTGCCCGCTTCCATGGAGCAAGACCTGGAACCGGTGGTACGCCACCTGGTGGAACAACGCTGGCCGTTTCGCCTGCATGCCACCTACAACGAATCCATCAGCCGCATGCTCGATGTATTCGAGAAGGTCAACCGCGACATTCCGTTCGACGGCTTGCCGTGGTTTTTCGACCATGCCGAAACCATCACCCCACAGAATATCGAGCGGGTCAAAGCACTGGGCGGCGGCATCGCCATCCAGGATCGCATGGCCTTCCAGGGTGAGTACTTCGTCGATCGCTATGGCGCCAAGGCCGCCGAGCATACCCCGCCCATTGCACGCATGCTGGCCGAGGGCGTACCGGTAGGCGCGGGCACGGATGCGACGCGGGTGTCGAGCTACAACCCGTGGACTTCGCTGTACTGGCTGGTCAGCGGCCGTACTGTCGGCGGCCTGGCGCTGTATCCGCAAGGCTTGAGCCGTGACACCGCGCTGGAGTTATTTACCCACGGCAGCGCCTGGTTTTCGTCCGAGCAAGGCAAGAAGGGCCAGATCAAGGTTGGGCAACTGGCTGACCTGATCGCGCTGTCGGCCGACTATTTCCATATGGAGGTCGAGGGCATCAAGGGTATCGAATCGGTATTGACCCTTGTCGATGGCAAGGTTGTCTACGCCAGCTACGAGTTCGAAAAACTCGGCCCCCCGCCCATCCCCGTGGTGCCGGAGTGGTCGCCCGTGGCAAAGGTTCCCGGCCACTGGAAGCCATCGGCACCGCTGACGACTCAGGTTCATCAATGCGTCGGGGCTTGCGCGGTGCACGCGCACAGTCACGAACGGGCGCGTTTGTCGAATGCTCCGGTGAGTGATTTGCGCGGGTTCTGGGGGGCGTTTGGCTGTTCCTGTTTCGCGTTTTGACCTGAAAAACAAAGATCGCAGCCTGCGGCAGCTCCTACAGAGAACGCATTCCCCTGTAGGAGCTGCCGCAGGCTGCGATCTTTTGATTTATGCCCCTACAATGCGAACATTTCCCGCACCGGCCGCCCCATGGACATCGATCTCGCCCGCACCTTCCTGGAAATCGTCCGCCACGGCAGCCTTGCCGCGGCTGCCGAGAAACTCCACGTTACCCAGACCGCGATCACCGCGCGGGTACAGAAGCTGGAAAGTCACCTGGGCAGCACGCTGTTCGTACGCAACCGTGCTGGCGCCCGCCTGACGCCCAATGGCGAGGCCTTCGTGATCTATGCCAATCAACTGGTGGAAACGTGGGAAGCCGCGCGCCGGGACTTGCCCTTGCCCGAGGGGTTCCACGACGTGCTGCACATCGGTGGCGAAGTCAGCCTGTGCAACCCGCTGATGCTCAGTTGGGCCGGTGTATTGCGCGACAGGATTCCCGGCCATGCGCTGCGCATGGAAATCCGTGATGGCGAGCACCTGCTGCGCCAACTGGAGCTTGGGGTACTCGATGCGGCGCTGGTCTATCAGCCCGAATACTGGCCGCGCCTGCAAGTCGAACAGATCCTCGAAGAAAAACTCATCCTCGTGCGCCACCCCGAACGCCCCGAACCCTACGTGTACATCGACTGGGGCCAGGACTTCAGGCGCCAGCACGACGCCGCCCTGCCGGAAAGAGCCAAGGCGGCGCTCAGTTTCAATCTTGGCCCCCTGGGTTTGCAGTACATCCTCGAACACGGCGGTAGCGGCTACTTCCGCACCCGGGTGGTCCAGAGCTACCTGGAAAACGGCATGCTCGAGCCCGTGCCCAAGGCCCCGGAGTTCAGCTACCCGACCTACCTGGTGTACTCACGCGACCGCGATTCTGCAGCTCTACAGCGAGCTTTCGATCTGCTGCGCGAGGTGATCAGCAGCGATGACGACTGGTCACAACGCTGGAACCCGCTGAGCTGAATCGGCTTTGCGGGCGAGCATGCATTTGCGTGCTACCGCGAGCCAGACAACGCGTCGTGTTTGTCGAACCGCGTTATCGTTCTTCGCCAGCAAGCCGGCTCCTACGGTAATTCGCGTATACGCACCAGCAAAAATACAGGGGCAGCTACTAATCTGCTGGAGACGTGATCATTCCCACGCTCTGCGCGGGAACGATCACATCACATCGCTCACAGTCCTGCGATCAGGTGGGCTTCAAGGCCGCTTTTGATTTGCTTGCTTGCGTCAACCTGAAATGACCTCCATCGGCGCCCTAAGAGTCATCGTCCGTTGCCATGACCGCAGCTCCCGCAAAAATCCAGCCCAGCTGCCAACCAAAACGCCGGGATCGACTAATCTGCTGGAGATAACAATAACGACAGGTGATTGCAGTGAGGCAGACCACCGAAGCATTTCGCGCCCGTTACCGTTGTGACATCCATCCCCGCTATAACCCTTGGCTGCATGGGACCTTCGTGCTGATGTTCGGCCTGGTGGCGATCGGTGTTTTCTGGAGCACCGTGCACCAGGTACACCCCCTTGAATGGCTGGCGGTCCCGGTGTCCCTGTGGTTGTTCAGTTTCATTGTGTACATGGTGCATCGTCACCTTGGCCATCACAAAAAAAACTTCGCGCGGATGTTCTATGCCCGCCATGCCGGCGACCACCACAGCTTTTTCGCCCCCGGCAACATGACGTATGACAGCGCCCGCGACTGGCGCGTCATCCTGTTCCCCGCCTGGCTGATCGTGTTGCACACGCTGCTGATCGCCCTGCCCCTGTGGTGGCTGCTCAAGCCCTTGGACGTCAACGTCGCCGGGCTGGTGGGCGGCTGCCTGGTCCTGGGGTACCTGACCTATGAAGTGTTCCATGCGTGTGAACATCTGCCGCCGCACAACCGGATTACGCGGCTGCCGTGGATCCGCCAGATGCGTCGCCTGCATGAATTGCACCACCGCCGCGAAATGATGCAGCAACGTAATTTCAACATCGTTTTTCCGTTGATGGATTACCTGTTCGCTCTACTGGGAGCCGGAACCGGAACCGGCCATCGAAGACCTCAAGAGAACGCCCATGACCCGCATGCAGCATCAGATCGACATCGCCGGTAGTCCCGTTGCCGTGCTCGCCTATGCCAGCACGGTGACCCGTTGGCCGCAGTGGCATCCATCGTCCTTGCGGATCAACGGCCCGAAGGGGCCTTTGCATGCTGGCGCGCGGTTCGAGGAGGACATCCGCGCCGGTGGGCGAGACGGCCACTTGAGTTGGGTAGTCGATGAGTATCTGCCTGGCCGCCGCTGGATTGCCCGGGCCCATGGCGATAATGGCCTGTCGTTGCTGTTGACTTACGAATGCGCGGCCGAAGGTAGTGGCACGCGGTTCGTGCGCACGCTGGAATACCGGTTCAGTGGCCTGGCGATGCGATTGGCCAACCAATTGCTGCTCAAGCGGCGGATCGATCGCGAATCGGCCGCGTCCATGCAAGCGCTTCGCGACACCGCGCAAAAATACCTGGCGCTGTCAGGAGTCCGTGCGTGAGCCGACCGATCAGGTTTCACCATGGGATACTGCTGCTGATCATCGCCCTCGGCGCTTTCCTGCTATTGATGCCGACCAAAGTGCAGCCCGTAGCCTGGAACCCAGAACCCGCGCCGTCCCTCAGCAGCGGCCCGTACGCGGACAACCAGCGCCTCAAGGGCGTGGTACGCGTCGGCGCCGCGGACATCGATGGCCCCGAAGCGCTGCTCCTGGAAAATAATGCACTGATCACCGGGTTGCATGATGGCCGGGTCATTCGCACCAGCCTGGACGGCCAGGACACCAGGATGCTGACCGATACCGGCGGCCGGCCCCTGGGGTTGGCCCGCCACCCCAATGGGTTGCTGGTAATCGCCGACGCCGTCAAGGGCTTGCTGTCACTGGACGCCCAGGGTCGCCTGGTGGCCTTGACCACCAGCGCCGACGGTGTGCCGTTGGGGTTCACCGACGACGTGGTCATCGATAAACCCGGGCACTATGCCTACTTCAGTGACGCCTCCCGCCGTTTCGGCTACGGCGAGGACCTTAATGCAATCATCGAACATGGCGGCGACGGACGCTTGCTGCGATATGACTTCCAGACCGGCAAGACCACAATGCTGCTGGACAAGCTTGAGTTCGCCAATGGCGTCACCCTGGGTCCGGACGATGCCTTCGTTCTGGTCAACGAAACCGGCGCGTATCGCATTACCCGCTACTGGTTGAGCGGGTCGAAAGCCGGCACCCATGACCTGTTCATCGACAACCTGCCAGGATTGCCCGACAACCTGGCCTTCAACGGAAGCGACCGTTTCTGGGTGGCGCTGTATACGCCGCGCAACGCCTTGCTCGACAACACTGCGCCACACCCATTTGTGCGCAAGATGATCGCCCGGGCCATGACCGTCCTGCCCCAGCCGGTGGAAAAACGCGCCTTTGTATTGGGCCTTGACCTTGACGGCAAGGTGATCGCCAACCTGCAGGATGGCAGTAGCGGCAACTATTCGCCGATAACCACCGCGCGCGAGTACGGGGACTGGTTGTATTTTGGCTCGTTGAGAGCGAAAAACATGGTGCGGTTGCCGCTGAGTACGGCAATGCCATAAACCTGTGGGAGCGAGCCTGCTCGCGAAGACTGCAGCGCATACAACATCGATGTCGACTGTCAGGCCCTCTTCGCGAGCAGGCTCGCTTGTATGGTAGGACTTGAAGGGAGGAGGAGGGACAAGGCTCGATTCTGACTGTTGACGCAGTACAGACTGTGGGAGAGTTCGCCCCTCCTCCTTTCACCCAA
>Ga0105251_10002473_pt1 | contig 14479 bp, 10 predicted proteins | sample KBSS64metaG_FD_80424 | JGI IMG/M metagenome (GOLD analysis project Ga0105251, IMG submission 80424) | Switchgrass rhizosphere microbial communities from Kellogg Biological Station, Michigan, USA - KBS S6-4 metaG | ecosystem: Host-associated > Plants > Roots > Rhizosphere > Soil | place...
CTGCGAGCGCGCCGAGGATCGCGCGCTTCACCTGCAGACGGCCCTTCACCGGCTGGAAGGATTCGAGGCCGCGCTTGATCGCATCGAGCGAAACGCCCGCGGCCAGCGCGGCTGCGGTCGCAGCCATCGCGTTGCGCGCATTGTGTTCGCCGAGCACGTTCAACGCGACATCGAGCACGCCTTGCGGCGTTTGCATGCGCACCGTCGTGCCTTCGAGCATGCCGGTGACGGCTGCCTTCGACGCGTCGTCCGTGAGCGCGAAGTCGATGATCGGGTTGCCCGTCGCGGCCGTGCGCCAGAAGACGGCGTATTGATCGTCGGCGGGAAACACGGCGGTACCCGTTTCACCGAGCGCGTGAATCACCGACGCGTGCTCTAGCGCGACCGCTTCGACCGTCGCCATGAACTCCTGATGCTCACGCTGCGCGTTGTTGACGACGGCGACGTCCGGCGCGGCGATCTTGCCGAGCACTTCCGTTTCGCCCGGATGATTCATGCCGAGCTCGACCACCGCGAGCTTGTGCGACGTGTTCAGACGGAACAGCGTGAGCGGCAGGCCGATGTCGTTGTTGAAGTTGCCAGCGGTCGCGAGACGCGATTGCTCGCCGACCGCGGCCGCGAAAATCGACGCGATCATCTCCTTGACCGTCGTCTTGCCGTTGCTGCCCGTGACGGCGACGAGCGGCATCGTGAAGCGCGTACGCCAGCCGTGCGCCAGCGCACCGAGTGCGGCGCGCGTGTCCTTTACCTTGATGACAGGAAGTGGCCAGGCATCAGCGTTGCTCGGGTCGCGTGACACGAGCGCCGCAGCCGCGCCGCTCTTTGCCACCTGATCGAGGAAATCATGCGCATCGAAGCGATCGCCCCGCACCGCGACGAACAGGTCACCGGCCTGAACGCCACGGCTGTCCGTGACGATGCGTTCGATAGCCACGTTTTCGTCGCCCTTAAGAACGGCGCCGGGAATCATCGCGGTGGCTTCGCGCAAGGTGAACATCGTCATTCGCCACCTCCGCGCTGTTGCGTGGCGCGCGCGGCAAGTGCGAGCCGCGCGTGATCCTGATCCGAGAACGCGCGCTTCTTGCCCATGATTTCCTGCGTGGCTTCGTGTCCTTTCCCGGCGAGCACGACGACATCCTCGCGCGCCGCCGAGCGGATCGCCTGCAGGATCGCGCTCGCACGGTCCTCGATGCGGCGCGCTTTGGCGGCGTCGGTCATTCCGGCTGCGATCTGATCGATGATGGCTTGCGGATCTTCGCTGCGCGGGTTGTCGCTCGTGATGACGACCTGATCCGCGAGACGCTCCGCGATCGCGCCCATGAGCGGACGCTTGGTCGCATCGCGGTCGCCGCCGCAGCCGAACATGCAGACGAGCTCGCCGCCGCGCGCCTGCGCGATCGGGCGCAGCGCGGTGAGCGTTTTGTCGAGCGCGTCGGGCGTGTGGGCGTAGTCGATCACGACGAGCGGCTCATCGCTCTGAATGCGTCCGCCGAGGCGCTCCATGCGTCCGTTGACGGATTCGAGCTTCTCGATGCGCGCGATGGCGGCATCGAACGGCACCCCGACTTCGAGCAGCACGCCGAGCACGGAAAGCAGATTGCTCACGTTGAATGTGCCGAGCGTGCCCACTTCGACATCGGCTTCGCCCCAGTCGGACGACAAATGAAACGCTGTACCCGTCGCGGTCGCGCGGACCTGCGTCGCGAGCAGCATCGCGTCGGCGCTCGGCGCGGCATCGGCGGGCATTTCGACGCCATAGGCGATCGTGCGCACGTTGCCGCGCAGCGATTCGATCAGACGCCGACCCGCCGCATCGTCGCGATTGACGATTGCCGTCTTGAGCGACGGCCACGCGAAGAGACGCGCTTTCGCTGCTTCGTAGGCGTCGAAGGTGCCGTGGTAATCGAGATGATCCTGCGTGAGATTCGTGAAAATGGCGACGTCGAAATCGACGCCATTCACGCGGCCCTGGTGCAGCGCATGCGACGACACCTCCATTGCTACGCCTTCCGCGCCCTGCGCCTTCAATTGCGCGAGATTGCGCTGCAATTGCGGCGCGTCGGGCGTGGTGAAGCCGCTATGTACGAGCTTGCCCGGCATGCCAATGCCGAGCGTGCCGACGATCGCGCACGGGCGGCCGAGCGCCGTCAACGCCGTGGCGATCCACTGGCTGCACGAGGTCTTGCCGTTCGTGCCTGTCACGCCGACGGTCAGCATCGATGCCGTCGGCTCGCCGTACCACGCGGACGCGATCGGGCCCGCGAGTTCGTTCAGCGCCTTCACGGCGAGCGTTTTCGATTGATCGGGCTTGCCCGCGAACCTCTCCGGCTGATAGAGCGCCGCGGCCGCGCCCGCGGCGAGCGCGGCGTCGAGATACGGGCGGTTGTCCGCGCCATCCACCGCATAGGCGAGGAACACGTCGCCGCTTTTGAGCGAGCGCGTGTCGGCGTGCAGTTGCGCCTCGGGCCGCGCGTGCGCGCGCAGCCACTGAACGGCATGTGATACATCCTTTTGCATTTTGCTCTGTCGGGCCTGCGCGCTCATCGCACGACTCCCGGGTGCGTCTTCGTGTTGCTGGACACCGCGACTTTCTTCGCGGTGTTCACGTTATTCCTGTTCGCCGGCTGCTGGGCTGCCGGTTGTGCGGCGGCGTTCGAATCGTCCGTCACGACCATCTGCTTGACCGGCATGTCGGGCGGCACGTTGAGCGCGCGCAGCGTGTCGCCGACGATGCCCGAGAACACCGGACCCGATACCTGACCGCCGAAGTGGCTGCCGACCGTCGGCTCGTCGACGGACACCGCCACGACGATGCGCGGATTCGGCATCGGCCCCATGCCGACAAACGATGCGCGGTACTTGGAATGGTCGTAGCCGTGACCGCCGTGCTTGTACGCCGTGCCCGACTTGCCGCCGACGCGATAGCCCGCCACGGCCGCATCCGGCGACGTGCCGCCCTTCGCCGTCACGGTTTCGAGCATCGCGCGCACTTGGCGCGCGGTCGTCGGCGAGAACACCTGCTGACCGATCGGCGGCTGATCGCCGGGCGTGCGGAAAATCGAGACCGGCAGAATGGTGCCGTCGTTGGCGATCGCGGTGTACGCGCGCGCAAGCTGAAACAGCGACGCGGACAAGCCGTAACCATAGGACATCGTCGCCTGCTCGATGCGCCGCCAGCTTTTCCACGGCCGCAGGCGTCCTGTCACGGCGCCCGGAAAACCGACCTTCGGCGCCTGACCGAGCCCGATGCTCGTGTACATGTTCCACATTTCCTCAGGACGCAATTGCATCGCAATTTTGGTCGCGCCGATATTGCTCGACTTCTGAATCACGCCGCCGACCGTGAGCGTGCCGAACCCGGAATCGTCCGTGATGCGCGCCCCGTCGAGGACGAACACGCCGCCACCCGTTTCGACGAGCGTATTCGGCGTCACGCGATGCAGATCGAGCGCGAGCGAAACGGTGAACGGCTTCATGATCGAGCCCGGCTCGAACGTGTCCGTCAGAATGCGGTTGCGCAACTGCTCGCCCGTCATGCGCGAGCGGTCGTTCGGGTTGTAAGTGGGATAGTTGACGAGCGCGAGCACCTCGCCCGTTTTCACGTCGATCACGATCGCCGCGCCTGCCTTCGCCTTCGACTTCTCGACGGCCGCTTTCAGGTTCGTGTACGCGATGTACTGAATCTTGCTGTCGATCGAGAGTTCGACATCCGTACCATTGTGCGGCACGACTTGCTCGTCGACGTCCTCGACGATGTGGCCCATGCGGTCCTTGATGACGCGGCGCATGCCCGGCGTGCCGGCGAGAACGTTCTGGTCGCCGAGTTCGACGCCTTCCTGTCCCTTGTCTTCAATATTAGTAAAGCCGATCAGGTGCGCGGTGATTTCGCCTTCCGGGTAAAAGCGCTTGTATTCGCCGCGCGAATAGATGCCAGGAATGTCGAGCGCGGCGACTTTCTGCGCGACTTCGAGCGGCACCTGCCGCTTCACGTAGACGAAGGTCTTGTCCATCGAGAGCTTCGCGCGCAACTCTTTTTCCGGCATTTCGAGCAGTTTGGACAGTTGCGCGAATTTGTCCGCGCCGAGATCGTTCGGCACGGCCTCGGGAATCGCCCAGATGGCCTTCACCGGCAGGCTCGTCGCAAGCACAAGGCCGTTACGGTCGCGAATCTGGCCGCGCGTCGCCGGCATTTCGAGCGTGCGCTGATAGCGGCTCTCCCCCTGCTTCTTGAAGAACGCGTTGCCAGGCCCCTGAATCCAGAACGCGCGTGCGGCGAGGGCGACAAACGCCATAAAAAGCAGGAATACGACGAACTTCGAGCGCCACATCGGCAGGCGCACGGCGAGCAGCGGGTTCGGCGTATGAGCGACGTCTTTCTGCTTCGCGGATTTTTTCATCGCTTGGCTCCGCGTGCAGGCGGCGCCGACGCCGGCAGCGGCGGCGGCATGGGTGCGTCGGCGGCCTTGCCGGTCGCCGTGTCGTAGGTGAGATATTGCGTGCGGCCGGTCGTCACGGGCTGCATTTTCAGTGAGTTAGTGGCCAACTGCTCGATGCGCGACGTCTTCGAGAGCGCGCTCTGCTGATACTGCAACTGCGCGTAATCCTGCTGAAGTTGGCGCTCCTGCGACTGCGCCCGCTGCAAGTCGATGAAGATCTCCCGCTGCTGGTTCGTGGAGCTGACGACCGACAGCGCGCACCCGAGCACGACGATCAGCAGGAAGATATTGAGACGGTTCATGGGGCGATCCGCTCAGCGATACGCATCACCGCGGACCGCGCGCGCGGGTTGTCGGCGACTTCGGCATCGCTCGGAAACACGCGGCCGACCACACGCAGCGGCGGGCTGGGCAGATCGACCGCGCGGATCGGCAAGCGACGGTCCACCGCCGGCGCGCTCGCGTGCGCCTGCATGAACCGCTTGACGATCCGGTCTTCGAGTGAATGAAAGCTGATCACGACCAGCCGCCCCCCTTGCTCCAATAATGCCAATGCCGACTCGAGTACTACTTGCAGCTCCGCAAGCTCTTGATTGACGTGAATCCGTATAGCCTGAAAGGTGCGAGTTGCCGGGTCCTTGCCCTTTTCACGGGTTTTGACGACGTGACCCACGATTTCGGCAAGCTCGCTCGTGCTGTCGAGAGGCCCAAGACGGTCGGACTCTGCCCGGCGAGCAACAAGCGCCTTTGCAATCTGAAAAGCAAACCGTTCTTCCCCATAATCTCTGATGACCTCCGTGATTTCCTGCACCGTAGCCCGTGCGAGCCACTCGGCCGCCGACTCGCCGCGAGTCGGATCCATCCTCATGTCGAGCGGACCTTCTGCGCGGAAGCTGAAGCCGCGCTCCGGGTCGTCCACCTGCGGCGACGACACGCCAAGATCCAGCAACACGCCCGACACCCGCCCGACACCGCGCTCGTTCGCCGCATCGCGCAAAGCCGCGAAGCTGTCGTGCACGATCGAAAAACGCGAGTCGTGAATCTGTTGTGCCGTGGCGATCGCAAGAGGATCCTTGTCGAAGGCGATGAGCTGCCCCGCTTCCCCCAACCGTTGCAAGATCGCCCGGCTATGACCGCCGCGCCCGAAAGTGCCATCTATATAGATGCCGTCCGTGCGCGTGATCAGCCCATCCACCGCTTCCTTCAGCAGCACCGTGCGGTGCTGCAGCTCTTTTCCCGACGAATTCGCCATGTTCTTCAGCGCCGCGTCAGAAAGTGAAATTCTTCAGCGCTTCGGGCATGCCCTGCGCCATCGCCGCCGCTTCCTTCGCCGCGTAGGTCTGCGAATCCCACAACTCGAAGTGCGCGCCCATGCCGAGCAAGGTCACCTCTTTTTCCAGCGACGCGGCAGCACGCAGCTCGGGCGAGACCAGCACGCGCCCGGCGCTGTCGAGTTCGACATCCATTGCATTACCGAGAAAGATGCGCCGCCACCACATGGCTTCCATCGGAAGCGCGGCGACCTTGGCGCGAAAGACTTCCCACTCCGGGCGAGGAAAGAGCAACAGGCATCCATCCGGGCTCTTCGTGAGCGTCACCCGGCCCTCTGCCTGCCCTTGCAGCGCTTCCCGATAGCGCGACGGAACCGACATCCGCCCTTTCGCATCGAGCGTCAGCGCCGACGCCCCTTGGAACACTCACCCTCTCCCCGTTTCGGACGCCCACCCTGACGCCCGTCCCACCCGCTTTTGCTTGAAAATGGCCTGTGAATCACACAAAAGACCACTTTCTCACACTGTCTCCCACTTTAGAGGAACGCATTTCCTCGGTCAAGACGCGTAACTTTTTTTCGAGTGGTTTTTATTCGCTAGAACAAGGACTTAGCGCAGGAGCTTGAAGTGACGGCGAAAGAGAAAACCGTTATGAATTAGAGGGCTAGTGCGGGATGTGAAGGTAGTACGTGAAATGAGCAGGCGAAATGAGGGAAATGTAACGGTTCTTCTGGCCGACTAGTGGTCCAGTCGTGGGTTCGGACAGCGAGCGCCACGGGGCGCCACGCGGCGGCGATTGCCGAGGCGTCTAACACGCTATATGTAGTAGGCCGTGCGAGTCATCACTTTGGACGCTGCACGCATCAGGGCGCGAACCGGAAACGGCACTTCGCTGCCACCCGCGCCGATTGCCGCGGCGGCGTGCGCGCTTTCATCGAGACGCATCTGTTCGACGATCGCGCGCGACGCATGATCGTTCACCGGCAACGTCTTCATGTGACCATCGAGATGTTGCTCGACCTGGCGTTCGGTCTCCGCCATAAAGCCGAGGCTCGCACGATCGCCGAAGCGGCCCGCGACGAAACCGATCGCGAGCGCGCCCGCGTACCAGAGCGGATTCAATAAGCTCGGCCGCGACTCGAGATCCTTGAGCCGCGTCGACGTCCACGCGAGATGATCCTCCTCCTCGCGCGCGGCTCGCTCGAAGCTCGCTTTGAGTTCGGGCGAATTGGTGGCGAGCTTCTGCGCCTGATACAGCGCCTGCGCGCAGACTTCGCCGACGTGGTTCACACGCATCAAGCCGGCCGAATGAGCGCGCTCTTTCTCGGTGAGTTGTGATTCCTCCGAGAGAACATCGCCTTGCGCGTCTGAACCGGACATCGTCGATTCGGGAATCGGCCGCGACATGCGACTCACGCCGGTCATGGAGCGCAAGCCCCGATCGAACTCGCTGATGACTTCATCGAGCGTCATGTTGCCACCTCTCTTCATAGTTCGTGGTCACGGCGTTTGCGCGTTTTCAGCAAACCGTATGCGCTGGCTCCTCGGCGCTGACCGGGTGTTTCGTCAAGCGGCTGAGCGAGCATGCGAAGAAAACGCGGATTTTAGCGCACATCGAGGGGCCTCGAAGCCGCGCAGGCTTGTCAGGGCCTAGGTTTCAGCAGCCCGAAGCGCAGCCAGGCTCTTCGTGACAAGGACTATGGAACGCTTCGCGATCGACGCATCTGCGACTGCCGGCGACGCACCCCTTCGACGCGCAAGAGCGCACCGCAGACGCCCCTTCGCAAGCCCCGTTTTGGTAATTAGGGCAAACACGACTCGCAAAAGTCCTGCAAAACCAACATTTTAGCGTCTGTTGCGTAAACGTCACACGAGTCCGGCGGATCTTCCCCTTTTCCTTTGTCCTCCAAAGTCTCTTTGTTACATTACGTCTCAACTTCATTAAGAAGCCCGGCAGGGACCGTCAACACACTGGCGCTAAGAACAGTGACCTTGCCAAAAGTCGCAAACACTCCCTGGAGATCTATTCAATGAAAAAGTCGCTTCTCGCTCTCGCCGCATTGGGCGCATTCGCAGGCGCTGCACATGCGCAGAGCAGCGTGACGCTGTACGGCATCATCGACGCAGGCTTCGCCTACAACAACAACAGCAACGGTCAGAAGCTGTATGCAATGAACAGCGGCAACCTGCAGGGTAGCCGTTGGGGCCTGCGCGGCACGGAAGACCTCGGTGGCGGTCTGAAGGCCATCTTCGTGTTGGAAAACGGCTTCAACGTGTTCAACGGCCAACTGGGCCAAGGCGGCGACATGTTCGGCCGTCAGGCTTACGTCGGTCTGTCGACGGCACAATTCGGCACGGTCACCTTGGGTCGTCAGTACGACTCCGTGGTTGACTACACCGGCGCATTCGAAGTCGGTAGCCAGTGGGCGTCGTACTTCGGCGCGCACCCGGGCGACCTGGACAACATGAACAACTCGAATCGCGTGAACAACGCGGTCAAGTACACGAGCGCAAACTACGCCGGCTTCACGTTCGGCGGCCTGTACAGCCTCGGCGGCCAGGCCGGCCAGTTCAACCGCAACCAGATCTGGTCGGTTGGCCTCGGCTATTCGCAAGGTCCCCTGCAGTTGGGCGCGGGCTACTTGAACGTCAAGGATCCGAACTTCTCGTTCTTCGGCAACAACGCGACGAGCCGCACGGCGACCACGACGCCTTCGTCTTCGAACATGTCGAGCCGCGTGTACTCGGGCTTCGCATCGGCCAAGACGCAGCAAGTCATCACGGCTGGCGGTGCTTACACGTTCGGTGCAGCGACCGTCGGCGCGACGTATAGCAACACGCAGTTCAAGGACGTCAACAACGAAGCAGGCGCTGGCCTGAACCCGGCTGGGTACACGGGCGGCTCGGGCAAGTTCCACAACGCCGAAATCAACTTCAAGTATCAGCTGACCCCGGCCCTGCTGCTCGGCGCGGCATATGACTACACGAAGGGTTACGGCCTGACCAACGCCAAGTACCATCAGGGCATGCTCGGTGCGGACTACTTCCTGTCGAAGCGCACGGACGTGTACATCGACGGTATCTACCAGCACGCGAGCGGCACGGACTCGACGAACCAAACAGCGGTTGCGAACATCAACGGTCTGTCGCCGTCGTCGACGTCGAACCAGGTTGCCGCTGTTGTCGGTATCCGTCACAAGTTCTAATAAGGTCGTAACAAAGCAGCATCCTCTGAAAGGCGCCTTCGGGCGCCTTTTTTTTCGTTCCTGTGCGTGCAGATCGCACGACATCGCGTCGCGTGCGTCCAACAAAAAAGCCACCGCGTCTCACGACGCGATGGCTTTTCTGGTTCGTAGGATGCGAACGCTACGCGCGGCCGTCGCGCAACTCGCGCCGCAGAATCTTGCCGACATTGCTCTTCGGCAATTCATTGCGGAATTCGATTATCCGCGGGCGCTTGTAGCCGGTGAGCCGCTCCTTGCAGAAAGCGATGACGTCGGCTTCCGTCAGGCTCAGATCCTTGCGCACGATGAAGAGCTTCACCGCTTCGCCGGAGGCCTGATCCTTTACCCCGACCGCGGCGACTTCGAACACGCCCGGCAACATCGCGACGACATCCTCGATTTCGTTCGGATACACGTTGAAGCCCGACACGAGAATCATGTCCTTCTTTCGATCGACAATCTTGACGTAGCCGCGCTCGTCCAGCACGCCGACGTCGCCGGAGCGGAAGAAGCCGTCGTGAGTCATCACCTTCGCCGTTTCGTCGGGGCGGTTCCAGTAGCCCGCCATCACCTGCGGCCCGCGAATGCAGATCTCGCCCGGTTGGCCAAGCGGCACTTCCCGGTTGTCGTCGTCGCGGATCGAGACTTCCGTCGACGGAAGCGGCAAGCCGATCGTGCCCGTGTATTCGGTCGCGGTCACCGGATTGCAGGTCACGCACGGCGAAGTCTCGGACAAGCCGTAACCCTCGATGATCGGTACACCGGTCGCCGCAAACCAGCGCTTTGCGACGGCTTCCTGAACCGCCATGCCTCCACCGTTCGCCGCGATGAGCTTTGAGAAGTCGAGCTTGCCGAAATCGGGATGATTCAACAGCGCGTTATAGAGCGTGTTGACCGCCGGGAACGTGTTGATGGGAACGCCCTTCAATTCCTTTATGGTGCCCGCGATGTCGCGCGGATTCGGAATCAGCACGCCCAGGCCGCCCGTCCGGATCGTCAGCATCCCGCACACCGTGAGCGCGAAGATGTGATACAGCGGCAGGGCGACCACACAAACGAACTGGTCGATGTCGGGACGGCGCTTGCGGGCAGGATCGAGCCAGACTTCTGACTGGAGCGTGTTCGCGATGATATTGCGATGCGTGAGCGTCGCGCCCTTGGCAACGCCCGTCGTGCCTCCGGTGTACTGCAGGAACGCGACGTCGTCGGGAGTCTGGGTGACGGGCTGGAGCGTGAGGCGGCCGCCCTGGTCGAGCGCATCGTTGAAACGAATGCTGCCGGGCAGACTCCACTCGGGAACCATCTTCTTCACGCGACGCACGACGAAGTTGACCAGGAGCCCCTTCAGGCCCATGAGATCGCCCATCGCAGCGACGACCACATGTTTGATTGCAGTGTTCTTGACGACGGCCTGAAGCGTTACCGCGAAGTTCTCCAGAATGACGATCGCTTCCGCGCCGCTGTCTTTGAGCTGGTGCTCGAGTTCGCGCGGCGTGTAAAGCGGATTGACGTTGACGACGATATATCCGGCGCGCAGCACCGCCGCAATCGCGATGGGGTACTGCAAGACATTCGGCATCATCAGCGCGACTCGCGCGCCGGGTTTCATCCCTCGCTTCTGGAACCACGCGGCCAGCTTTCTCGACATTGCGTCGAGCTCTGCGTAAGTGATCGCCTGGCCCAGACAGACGAACGCGCGGCGGTCGCGGTTCGCGCGGAAACTGTCCTCGAGCAGTTCGGAAACCGACCGATACACGGAGGCATCGATGGACGCTGGCACGCCGGCCGGGTAAGACTGTAGCCAGGGTTTCTCCATACGGCGTCTCCTTTATATGATTTTAGAATGGTCGTGCGGAAGCGAGATCGTAGCTTTTCATCAAGCCTCCGACAACTGGGTTAGACGCCATACACCAGAATCGTCTGAGTCCGCCGTGTCATGCACAGCGATCCATCTGCTCCACTTCGACGAGGCAGTCGTAGAACGTCGCTGAGCCTCCGAGGTCCGTCAGCGCCTGGCTAGTCACCTGATTCGCATTGCAGCCATCCGGCGATAACTTCTTCCACCAGATCGACAAGCCAACGACGACGCCTTCGCGCGCGCGATCTGTCACGCGCGCGCGGGCCTGCATCGAGCCGCGATCGTTGAAGATGCGCACCAGCGCGCCATCGGCGATGCCTCGCGCCTGAGCATCGGCGGGATGAATGTCGAGATGCGGTTCGCGTTCCGTCGCGCGCAGGCTCTCGATGTTCACGAAGCTACTGTTCAGGAAGTTGCGGGCCGGCGGCGAGATCATTGCGAGCGGATAACGCGCGGCCAACTCCGGCGAGCCATCCGCGGATTCGTAGGGAGGCAGGTAATCCGGCAGCGGGTCGAGGCCTTCGCGTTTCAGGCGTTCGCTGTAGAACTCGCATTTCCCCGACGGCGTGCGGAACGCGCCCTCGGCCAGCGGAGCCTCTGCAATGTCGAGCTTCAGCCAGCCGGACGACTTCAGCTTGTCCCAGCTCTGACCTTCCAGCGTCCGGTCGTCCCAACGAAAAGCATTCGACGCGATCTGCTCGTCGGTTTCGAAAAGCGCGGGCTCGACGAGGCCCATCGCGCGCGCGAGGCCGCGAAATATCTCGGTGTTCGGGCGCGCTTCGCCGACGGGTGGAATCGCCGGCAGATTCGCCATCACATACGTGTGTCCGTACGACTTGTGGACATCCAGATGCTCGAGTTGTGTCGTCGCGGGAAAGATCAGGTCGGCGTAATCGGCAGTATCGGTCTGGAAGTGTTCAAGCACGATCGTGAACAAGTCCTCGCGCGCGAAACCGGCCTCGACCTTCGCCGAATCGGGCGCGACCGCTACTGGATTTGAGTTGTAGACGATCAGCGCTTCGATTTTGGGCCCGAACTTTTCGTCACCGGGATGGAGCAGCGCGTCACCAATCGCGTTCATGTTGACCGCGCGCGGCAATTTCGAAGGCCACCCCGGCAGCAAATCGGGGCGCTCGAGGGCGCTGCCGTTGATTGGAGTCCATCCTGAGGACGAAAGCAGCAAACCTCCGGCGCGTTCGCGCCACGCGCCCGTCAACGAGGGCAAGCAGGCTATCGCGCGAACCGCGTTGCCGCCACCGCGCACGCGCTGCATGCCGTAGTTCAGCCGGATCGCGGCCTTTTTTGTCGATCCGAACGCGCGAGCGAGTTCTACGACGACGTCCTCTTCGATGCCGCAAATCTGCGCAACGCGTGAAGGCGGATACTGCGCCGCGCGCGCCGCGAGTTCTTCGAAGCCTACGGTATGCGCGCTCACATACTCATCGTCGATGAGGTTTTCTCGAATCAGTATGTCTATCATGCCGAGCGCCAGCGCGGCATCGGTGCCCGGGCGCAGCGCGACGTGCTGATGACACTTTTCCGCAGTGAGCGATTTATAAGGATCGATCGCGATCAGCTTGGCGCCTCGCCGCTTGGCTTCCTGCGCGCGCGTCCAGAAATGCAGACTCGAGGCGATCGGATTCGCTCCCCAGATCAGGATTATTTCGCTCTCTTCGTAAAACTCCGCATGCATGCCTAGGCTGGCGCCGTACGTATAGCGCAAGCCCGCCGCACCGGCGGCGGCGCAAATCGTGCGCTCGAGCCGCGATGCGCCCAGCACATTGAAAAATCGGGCGGCGATGCTCTCTCCTTGGACGAGACCCATCGTTCCCGCGTAGCTGTACGGCAGGATGGATTCGGGCGCACGCCGGGCGATCGGTTTCAGGCGGTCAGCGGCGAGTCGCAATGCCTCGTCCCATCCAATCGACTCGAAACGGCCCTCGCCCTTTTTGCCGACTCTTCGCAAGGGAGTCAGGAGACGATCTCTGTGATGCGTGCGCTCGGCGTATCGAGCGACCTTCGTGCAAAGGACGCCCTGCGTCGGCGGATGATCGGGATCGCCGCTGATCTTGACCGCTTTGCCGTCTTTTACCGTTACGCGCATTGCGCAGGTATCCGGGCAATCGTGTGGGCATACGGCGCGGGCGAACTCGGCTGGAGCGTTCATCGGAAAGGTCCGTTAATCAGAAGAAAGGCGGCAGATGAACGAATTCTATTACGGCTACTATGCGATCGACCGTCCGGTGCCGCAAATAGTGGCCGCGTAGAATGGATGACTCGCGCGCTCACTATGCGCGATCGGAATTCAAACGTGAGAGCAGTTCAAATGAATCTGATCCCAGAAATCGAAGCATCACACGATGAAATCAAAACGCTCCGACGAACGATCCATTCTCATCCCGAATTACGTTATGAAGAAGTCGGCACCGCGAAACTCGTGGCCGAAAACCTCGAACGTTGGGGGATCGAGGTGCATCGTGGAATGGGCAAGACTGGTGTCGTGGGAATACTGAAGCGCGGCACCGGAGGCGCATCGATCGGGCTGCGCGCGGATATGGATGCGTTGCCTATTCAGGAACTCAATACGTTCGGACATCGTTCGACGAACGACGGCCGCATGCATGCCTGCGGCCACGATGGTCACACCGCAATGCTGCTCGGCGCCGCAAAACATCTGGCCGAGCGTGGCAAGTTCGACGGGACCGTCGTTTTCATTTTCCAGCCGGCCGAAGAAGGTGGCGCGGGCGCCAGGGCCATGATCGAGGACGGTCTGTTCGACCGATTTCCAGTCGACGCCGTGTTCGGCATCCACAATTGGCCTGGCATGCCCGCGGGTCATTTCGGCGTGATCGAAGGGCCGATTATGGCCTCGAGCAATGAGTTTCGTATCACGGTCCGGGGAACCGGTTCGCATGCCGCCTTGCCGCATAACGGACGCGATCCGGTTTTTACGGCGGTCCAGATTGCGAATGGACTTCAGAGCGTCATTACGCGAAGCAAGAAGCCGATCGATACAGCAGTGCTGTCCATTACTCAGTTTCATGCAGGGGAAGCGGCGAATGTCGTACCCGATCTGGCCTGGCTCGGCGGGACTGTGCGTACTTTCACGGTTGCAACGCTCGATCTGATCGAAGAGCGCATGCGCAAAATCGTCGAAGCAACTGCTGCGGCGTACGATTGCGGGGTAGAGATGCACTTCAGCAGAAATTATCCGCCGACAATCAACGCGCCTGAAGAGACGAGATTCGCGGCAGAAGTGATGGCGGAAGTCGTAGGGAAGGATAAGGTCGACAACGCCGTCGAACCAACAATGGGCGCGGAAGACTTCTCCTTTATGCTTCTTGAAAAGCCTGGATGTTACGCGTTCTTAGGTAACGGCGATGGTGGACATCGCGAGCACGGACATGGCGCCGGACCTTGTATGTTGCACAACGCAAGTTATGACTTCAACGATGATTTGTTGGCTGTTGGATCGTCGTATTGGGTTCGTTTGGCCGAGCGATTTCTGGCTCGCTGACGGCTGCGGCGGCAAAACGGCCATCGCTTTTCGCTTTGAGTCCTCGCGTTGACAAGTTTGCGGTTCCCAAACGCAAAAACCCCACCTTTGCGGGGTGGGGTTTTTGTTTATCGCATGAGGAGCCTGACGATTACCTACTTTCACACGGGTATCCGCACTATCATCGGCGTGGA
>Ga0105251_10002474_pt1 | contig 14474 bp, 10 predicted proteins | sample KBSS64metaG_FD_80424 | JGI IMG/M metagenome (GOLD analysis project Ga0105251, IMG submission 80424) | Switchgrass rhizosphere microbial communities from Kellogg Biological Station, Michigan, USA - KBS S6-4 metaG | ecosystem: Host-associated > Plants > Roots > Rhizosphere > Soil | place...
CACCAGGGAGATGGACAACCATCCCCACAGGAGAAAACCAGGATGCACACACGAAACGTCAACGTCAAAACCGCCGCTCAAGAATCTTCCAGGAAGATGGGGGAAGGGCAGGATCTCGCTTCTGTTACGCGGGAGCGCGTGGCGCAGGTCGCTGACCTGAAAGAGGGGGTCACTGTCACCGTGTCAGACGTGTCCCGATATGGCGATGTTCAGGTCGAAATCCGTACCAATGGCCACCTAAACTGGCGCGCATGGTCTTTTGAATCGGGATTTTTGGCCGATCTGGACAGTAATCTTCAGGATGTGCGGCAGTAAAACACAGTAACCGGTACGCCAACAAAAGGAGACAGAAATGCAGGTTCTGAAAGCCGCAACATCACCGAAAAAGGTAGGCACGAGCCGTGACATGGTCACGCTGCTGCGTATTCAGGCCACTGACACGCATGTAGTGGAATTTGACAACGTGGACACGCGCTTTAACGACTGCTCGAACTGGCAGGTTATGGAAGGGGATAAGCGCATTCTGTTCAGTACCCGAACGCATGAACGCTTTTCTGACATTAAGGCAGGGGTGCTGGCAACGATCGCGGTCTGTGAAAACCGGGCCACGGCATCGGATACCGAGATGCTGGAAAGCGCAAAAGCGATGATGAAAGTGCTCGATGCCTGTCCGTCATTTGGTGCGCTGGTCGCACACCCGAAACGTATCACCGATTAACTGAGTGCCGTGACCGGAGGGCAATCCGGCCACGGCGAACCATCACTTAAACTAAGAGGTATAAATCATGGTCACCACCCATTCTACGGCAAACAAAACCGCAAAAGCCACCCGCAGCAAAAAAGCTGCGCCTGACGCCGCACAGGCGGCAAATCAAAAACGGTATGGCGAAAAAATAGTACGAATTTATGCAGTAGCAATGACGATGGAATACAAGAATAGCTTTAGCAGGCGATTTTTATATGTATATTTTATTACGTTTAAAATATTAGATGTCATTTAATTGGCTATATTTGCGAAAAAATCCCTATTTTCTTACATTTTCTTGTGATGTTCCTTTCAGGGGCACTCCAAACTGTCTAGATTATCTGTGACAATTCATATTGTCATTAAGTTACCCTGTGGCAATCATTACCTGTGTGATAGCAAGCCAGCATATAGCCATGCTGTTAAATTAACGGAAGCCCGTTTTATGGTGATCCGACTTTTCTATTATTTTACAGTTTCCGGAAGTGTACCACGGTGAGGGACTAAGCAAAGCGCCAATATCCGATACCGCGCGCCGGGCCACGGCACGTGGAAAAAACACAATATGTTGAACAACATCCGCTAAATGAATGGCGCATGTTGTGTTCTGCGCCGCTGCGCGCCGGTGGGGGGCGTGAAGATCCGGAACCACCAGAAATCTTATCTCAGAAGAGTAAGATAGAGATTATCGCCTTAAGAACACAAAAGATGGAGTATTGCATATATATTAATAATAGAGAGTTAAAAGTGAAAAATTCTCAATAATATTGTCTGAACAGGAATTATGTGTCCCGCTCAGACAGATTTATCAGAGATGATCGAACTAAATAGCTGCGCCTAATACTGCTACACTTTTGCCAGCCCATGTTCCCCTCCGGGGAATGAACTCACCGTTTCCATAATATGGCGAACCTTTCTCAGCAACTGCCACTGAACGGCACTGATGGTTGCGGGTTATCATGTCGTGATTATCGTGTCGTGAAGTGCCTGCCATAACCGTTCAACGTGATTCACCCACGTCGAGTAAACTGGCTGATAAATCACGTTGAACTTCGGATTTGCTTTCAACCAGCGCTGAGTTTCACGGCTCTTGTAGATGATGTAGTTATCGACGATCAATGTGATTGTTTTTGCATGCCGGTAACTTGCCTTCAGGTGCTCAAGCAGACTGATAAACAGCACCGAACTTTTACTATTACCGCCAACGTAGCTGACTTTGCCTGTTCCGCTGTGCCGCGCTCCTGTCAGGTAGTATTTTTCATTCTCACCCGGTGTAACAACCCGTTTGTGCTGCCCGCGCAGTTGCCAGTCTGCGCCAATTTTTGGGTTGAGATGGATATCCACTTCATCTTCCTATAACACAGTATGCGCCCGACTACACTTCGTCAGCGCTGTGCTTATTGCCGCCATTTTCTCTTCTTTGTGCGGGTCTGGATACGTAATGTGGGTGCGGCCCTGCGCCACACTAGCCCAGCTGTCGGCAGCCAGCGACGGACAGTCCCTGCTTGAAACTGGCAACCGGTTATCTCTTTAATTTTTATTGCCAGAAGCTCAGTACTCCAGCGTGGGCGCTGATAACCAAAATCACCGGGAGAGCGCTTTATCAATTCACGTAATAATGTACAAATATGCTCAAAAGGCCAACGCCGAGCACGTCCTGCAGGTAAGGATTTCAGGCCTTCAACACCAGACAACATGAATCAGTTAATCCAGCGTACGACGGATGAACGGGCGCAGCAGAGGGTTCTGGCGACATCGCTGACACAGTCTCCCCGGTGCAACATCAGCATGGCGGTGAGTCTGCGGGCATGATTTTTATCGCGCGTTTGATGGATGGTTTTCTGCCTCATGCGTCGTTCGCTGCGGGGTATTGGTGCTATGTTCGGCATCGCTCATTCCGGTGGGTGGATTTGTGATGTTTGGCGATTGATCAGATCGCACAATCCGGGCTGAGTTCCCTCAAAGTGATCTACTATTCCGCGCAGCTATTTAGCCGTAGGGAATTTTTTAAATATTGTCGAGCGGAGCAACTCACTGTCGACATTTTCATCCCGAAGCGTCGAGCAGATATTTGCCAGTTCTCATGCTGATTTATCAAGATCCTTCAAAGTTCTCAGGCGTTTTTTCTGCACATTTTTTTTCGCCTCCCGGCCGATATCAGCAATAACTCAATCCAGGACGTCCAGCGCGCCATCCAGTGCCACTCTTTCGCAAGAACGAACAAATGCAACCCGCATCGCTATACGCCTTGCGGGCGGTATTCGGGCTATTTTGTACACTGAAATCATATCTGCATACCGGGAGAGTGCGTTGAAACGCACCGGAGGAATGCCGGTGAAGTTAAGATCCTACATGCAAATGCTTTCAGTTTCAGGTAGTGCGCAACGGCCTGATTATATGTCGGGCCGCTGAGGGCAACAGGACCTTTTCTTAACTGATCAAATGTTGATTTGCAGTTAGTGTGAGTAATAAAACGGGATGAATGCGATTCGGGGTGATTTGAAACGCGATTAGATGTAGGTAGTTGTCCGGGTTATTTAAAATTAGTAGCAACTAATTCAGCTCAAAAACGTACTTAGCGTACGTTTTCGTACGGTTGGGCTTCAGACCCCTAGATAGACGGAGCGTATTCGACAATATCAGTGCCAATGCCTCTGCTCGTGTTCATTTCATGCGTTTTTGCAATCAGGGTTGAGAATTAAAATATGGCGTCTTTTCCTTCTTGAAAGGACGCCCATCACATAGCAATTGAATTGTCATGTAGTAAAATTGTTGTAAATAATGACAAATGAGCCATGTTTAGTATGTGCTGTGTTAGAAATGAGACCCTACGGTTCCAATGTTTCAGTGACCGATATATTTTGCGAGGCGGCATATGTTATACAGCGTCATGAATGCCATAGTGTGTTCAAAATCACTATTTTCCGTAAAAAAAGTCCAAACAGTAAGCTATGAGATTGTTAATTCAATTAAACTATAAGGTTTACATTAAATGAAATTTAATAACTCCTCACATCTTCCTGCGGATATATTGGTTTTCTCAAGATTACGCAGTGTGGCATGGTTAAGTATAGCCCTACAAGTCGCTTTTCCTCTGACAATGGCTTTTTCTCCAATGATGGCCAGAGCGAATGAGCAGAATTTGCTCGCGCAATCCTCACAACGAACAGAGGTCTATACCCTAAAAGTTGGAGATACCGCCCAATCTGTTGCAAAAAAATACTATCTCACCTTGGACCAGCTGCGCGAACTTAATCAGTTTCGAACCTTTTCTCAAGGTTTGAATGGTCTGCGGCCTGGGGATGATGTGGATGTGCCGGCTGCATCGGTAAACGGTGCATCCGGGACTGGCGGCGATAATATTCCGGCGTCCGCGGCTGGAGCAGAAGGCGATGAGCAGGCACAGAAGGTGGCCGTGTATACCTCACAGGGCGGGAGCCTTCTGGCCAGTGGGGCTAACGGCGAGGCGGTCGCCTCGATGGCCCGCGGCATGGCTACCGGCGAGGCCGGAGACGCTCTTCAGCAGTGGCTAAGTCATTTTGGTACTGCCCGCGTGCAATTGGATGCCGACGAACACTTCTCTTTAAAGAATTCTCAGCTCGACTTGCTGATACCTTTGTATGACCAGGGTGATAACTTGGTGTTTACCCAGGGTAGCTTGCATCGTACTGACAGCCGGACCCAGGCCAACCTCGGTGCCGGTATGCGTCACTTCACTCCCACCTGGATGCTCGGAGGGAACCTGTTCGGGGACTACGACCTGTCCCGCGATCACGCGCGTATGGGCGTCGGGGCAGAATACTGGCGTGATTTCCTGAAGCTGGGTGTCAACGGCTATATGCGTCTGACGGGCTGGAAGGATTCCCCGGACCTGGCAGACTATCAGGAGCGTCCGGCTGACGGCTGGGACGTCCGAATGCAGGCCTGGCTGCCGTCCCTGCCGCAACTGGGCGGCAAACTGACGTATGAGCAGTACTACGGGAAGGAAGTGGCCTTGTTCGGGGTGGATAATCGTCAGAAGAACCCACGCGCTATCACAGCCGGAATAAATTATACGCCAGTACCGTTGATTACTATTGGTGCAGAGCAGCGTCAGGGCCAATCAGACGCGAGCGACACCCGGCTGACATTAGATATGAATTATCAGCTCGGGGTTCCGTGGCGGAGCCAGGTCGACCCGAATACAGTGGCGACGCTGCGTAGCCTCATCGGTAGTCGATATGACTTAGTGGAGCGTAACAACAACATCGTGCTGGAGTACCGCAAGAAAGAAATTCTTCGGTTACATACCGTAGACCTGATTACCGGCTACGCCGGGGAGCAGAAGTCTCTGGGTGTCTCTGTGACCAGTACTTACGGGCTGTCCCGTATCGAATGGGACGCCTCCGCTCTGAATGCCGCTGGCGGTAAAATCGTGCAGAACGGCAGTGATTATGCTGTGGTACTCCCGGCGTACCGGGCGACGGCGCAGGCGGTAAACACTTACACCGTCAGCGCCGTGGCGGTGGATACGAAGGGTAACCGCTCTGAACGGAGTGACACCCAGGTGACGGTACAGATGTCGGAGGTCAACCAGCAGACTTCCACTTTCACACCGGCGTACAGCACGCTGCCAGCGGACGGGAAAAGTACACAAATTTTGACCCTGACACTGTGGGATAAAAATAATCAGCCGGTGGACACCGATGTGAAAGAGATCAGTCTGAAATACAGCACGCTGAAAAGCGCGACACTTTCGGCGCTGACCCGAAAATCTGCAGGTGTGTACACCGTCACGCTGACGGCGGGCACAGACAATGAGAAGGTGACATTAACGCCATCAGTGAGTGGCGTCACGATCTCCCCGGCCGAGGTGACCATCAGCAACACCATGCCGGATGAGAAGACCTCCACCATTAAGACCGACAGCACCACGTACGTTGCTGGCACAGATATCACGGTGCTGGTGATACTGAAGGACAGCGCTGGTAAAGCCCTGTCGGGCGAAGCGGGTCTGCTGACCACCTCGACGGTGACGGTGCCGAATGCGACGCTGAAAACCGGCAGCAGCTGGACCGACAACGGAGACGGAACCTACACGGCGACGTACACAGCAGAGACGATGAGCACCGACAATCAGGCGACGCTGAAGCTAAGCGGCTGGAGTGCTGGCAGCACCTCTGAGAAATATGCCATCACGCTGGAAATTGAGCCGCCCGAATCCATTAATACTCAGGTCAATCCTCACACCTTTGCACAGACCAGCGTAGACGGGACATTCCCGACCACGGGCTTCACTGGGGCAACGTTCACCATCGTGCCGAAGGACAACAAGAACGCGACTGACTACACCTGGGCCTCTGATGCCAGCTGGAGCTCGGTGGCAGACGGGGTGGTGACGTTCACTGGCACGGGGACGGGTAGCAAGATAACCATTACGGGTATGCCGAAAAATGGTCAGGGGAAAATCATTAAGTACAGTTTTACACTTAAGAATTGGTTCATAGGTAATGGTACTGCTTTGCAGAACTGGTCTGACGCGAACACGTACTGCTCATCGCAGTCGGGTTACAGCCTGCCGACGGTGGCACAGATGAGCCTGAATAGCAATTATGTCCCTACTCAGTCCCGCGACACGGGCGCACTGTGGAACGAGTGGGGTAACACGAGGGGCTATTCCGTTCCGGCTTTCTCCGGCTACACCCGCTGGTCATCGGAGCAGAGGTCCAGCGGTTTCCACTACTTCGCCGCTCTGAATGATGGCTACATCGGCACCCACGACGACCTCGAAGCTGTGGACTATACGCTGTGTCGTAAGGGTCTTTAGCTTTTAGTCTTTAACCCTTTATTTTAAACACTGCTTTTTATTCCCCCCCCCCCCGCGTTTTCGCGGGGGGGGGGGCCGCCTAGAAAACAATAACGGCCATGTGGCCTGACAGCGCAGCGGCATGGATGGTGCGCAATGCGTTGCGTTGTTAAGGGAACGCGAAAACGCGTCATGAAAGAAAACCTGCCCGCTTCGCGTTTTCCGGCACATTTATGCATTGTCTCGGGGTTCGCAGTGCTGCTGGAATGAGGTGAAGGAGGGGGCGTCAGAGCAACAGCCTAACCTGCATAAGTGAGATTGATACCGGTACGTGTCATACAGAAGGTAACTTGAGTGCTACACACTCATGCAGTACAAAGTGAGTGAAAAAAAACATTCCTTGATTTTTAACTTCAATGAATTGATTTTCTTTGAAGTTAATAGCTGTCAATGTTGGTGATAATAGCATATAATAACGCGCTCGTGTTTTCTAGCCAACAGGATGATAAGAATGAACGACAAAGAGATACTGATTCAAAAAGCATTATCAAGCAAACATCCAAAAGATGTTGTTAACGCATTCCTGAACAATACAGATAAAGCTTCTGTAGCAAATGCAGCGCAGCATCTCATAGATGAAAATGCAGTTTATGTTTCTCTGAATTTTGATAATCCTGAATTAAAGGAAATTGAACCATGGTGTGGAACATCGAAAGGGCGTCAAGTTTATATTGATACATTTTCGAATGTTGGAACTTACTGGAATATAGATGAGTTTATCATCAGTGATATCATTTCAGAGGGTGATGTTGTGGCTGTTTTTGGGCAGTTCACCTATACATCAGTAACACTCAACAATACCTTTATATCACCTTTCTCTATTAAGGCTCGCGTCGAGAATGGGTTAATTACTTATTTCCAGTTCATGGAAGACACGTACGCTTCAGCGGCTTCTTTCCGTGCTGAAGGGCAGTGGGAAATTCAACATCACAAAGGTTCTGAAAATAAATTCATGGTAGGAAAGAAATAAATTTTAATTTTTGTGTTAATAATTTTTATAAAGAAGTGGGTGATACCTTTAATTGGTTGAATCTGATGTATAATGCGGTTTTTTGAGGTTCTCTCATGGCCAGCGTTAACGTTCATTGTCCCCGTTGTCAGTCTGCTCAGGTTTACCACCATGGTCAGAATCCTAAAGGCCATGACAGATTTCGCTGCCGTGACTGCCACCGCGTGTTTTAGCTCACTTACGCCTATGAAGCCCGTAAGCCGGGCGTTAAAGAGCAGATCACCGATATGGCCTTCAATGGTGCCGGCATTCGTGATACCGCCAGAGTACTGAAAATTGGCATTAACACTGTCATCCGGACTTTAAAAACTCGCGCCAAAGCGAATAACGTCGTCGCCCGTCGCCCGTCGCCCGTCGCCCGTCGCCCACGCTGACGTGGCGCTTATCTGTGAACTCGATGAACAGTGGAGCTTTATTGGCAGTAAAGCCCGGCAGTGCTGGTTCTGGTATGCGTACAACACCAAAACAGGCGGCGTACTAGCCTACACTTTTGGTCCCCGGACCGATGAAACCTGCCGGGAGCTACTGGCCCTGCTTACGTCATTCAACATCGGCATGATCACCAGCGACGACTGGGGCAGCTATGGTCGGGAAGTGCCAAAAGATAAGCATCTGACCGGCAAAATATTCACCCAACGCATTGAGCGTAATAACCTGACGCTCCGCACCCGTATTAAGCGCCTGGCTCGTAAAACGATCTGCTTCTCGCGCTCCGTCGAGCTCCACGAAAAAGTCATCGGAGCCTACATCGAAAAACACATGTTCTACTAATTGGAGGCATCACCCCGGCGTGGTCAGCGGAGCCGGATTGCGCACCGGCAGGCGTTGTTTACCCTTACGGCGAAAATTCAGTTACTACAGATAAGACACATCGCTTGACTATAATTGAAGTGGGGTGTCTTTAACTGACAGTTCACTATTACATCACTTAACATTTTTCATAATATGGCATGGGGCAAATTGAGCCCCGTCAGGACTTAATAGCCAGAATAGCCTCATCAATAACCACTGGAATGAAGTAAGTAAAAATGTAATAATTATTAATATCATTTATTTTCTGCCTTTTTATAATGTCGAACCCATCTTTTCTTGTCGCCAAAAATTGAAAGAAAAATACATCATAAAAATTACGAACATTTGAGAAGGTATCTTCAGGATAACCCGCCCAAGAAAAGCAAAGATAGTCGCCCTGAAGAGAAAGTTGCTCACCTTCAGGCAGCACTGTCGGGTCGCCTGTAACGCAGGTGTAAAGCCCAATATCATAATGTTCAGTATCAAAAGGAGAAAATTTTGCGCAAGCCCAGACATGGTCACGATGAAACGCATACTTCTCACAGAAATTATTTATAATATTTTCAATTTGATGGTAATGAGACGACATTAGAGAATCTCCAGTTCGTAATATCGTATGTTTTATACCTCTGGCCTGGATCTCATAATCGAATAGGCTGACAAATGAACATGACAGATATTTTTTAGGTAAAATGAGTTTCTTATTTGTTATGATGTGTTTGAAATTAACCCCCTTACTTACACCAGCTTCAACAGGGTCACCTTCAATTAACGGCAGTGTGTTTTTTTTGAAATACTGCACATCTATTCGGTTATATTTCTCACAGATTTTCTCAACGGAAATTTTTGTAAACCGTAGCTCAAGAAACATCCGATACGCTTGCATTATTTTAATATACTCATACGGCGCAACTCCGGTATATGTAACAAACAATCTTGAAACATGTCTTTTACTATACCCTGACTTACGCTGAAGCTCCTCCAGGGTTATCTTGCCGGGTAAGATACTGTCAATGTAATCCAAAAGCTCATAAAAAATGGCCTGAGTAAATTCTTTATTATTATCCAACGCCGCCCCCCTTAAGCATCTAATCCTTTCCATCTATACCTATCGTAATAAATTACTTTTTTTATCGCCAGATGCCGCAGATATTTTCCGTGCATTAATATTGACTACGGGGAAATATCATTCTGGGCTTAATCTTCTTCATTCGGCAAATTGACATCTCTCGAATATACCTGAAATCGTACTGACAGTAATTCTTTTGTTGTTATCCTCAACAACGTCTTCCCCCAAAGGTTTACGTTGTAATTTTTAGACTGGTTAGCCCCTGCGTCAGTGCCGCCCGTGAGGTTTTCTTTTACATTTAACTAATGCCCCGAACCTGGTCTGCCGATGCTGAATCCTTAAATATCAAACCGAGATCCAATCACCACAATTGTTTCCGCCGGTTAACCCCGGACTATCACATCTACTTATTCCGGTGCTGCTTACCAGCAGCATTCATTAATTCACATGTATTTCGAGAACAACAAGAAAAGCCAACCCAGTCTCGCCGTTGCCCCAGACCTGCAACAGATCGTTGAGTTTACATTCCACACCCCAGCTTGACTTAACTGGAGTTACGGTTACTGGTCGTGCCAACCCACGAAAATCACAAAATTCATTCGACTTCTCGTCGCCGTCATTTAACCACCCGTACTGCAGCCATAAATCGACGTATGCATCTTTCTTTGAACATTGAACATTCTATGTGATACTACGAGACATAAAGACATTCAGTGTATCCATCAGAGGTGGCTTAAGAAGAATAGCTGTTCGCGCTGATGGCATTACTTTTTGTATTGCCGTACCCATCATAAAGCAGAACTCCAGGCGGTCATTCTCACTGAACACTGTCGCCAGTACCTCATCACAGTCATTAATTATGTAGTTGTTGCTGATAATATTCAACTGTCCGCGGTTGTCTCGGGAGCGGGTGTACATGCCAGTCTATAGCATAACCATAGAGTCAAATCTTCGACATTGCCTTAACGGTCTGCATGGCTCAGGCCAGAGACATATTATCAGATAGCTGCCGCCCTAAGGACGATAAAACCTGGTTAAGTCAAGGTACCAGTTGCCGTGATTGTCGCGCCTATACCCTTGTCAGCGAGTATTCATCGACTCACTTAACCACGTGGTAAGAAAACGCGAACGCCACATCTAACAGCCCTACTTCAGTACCGTCAGACGTTGGGCTGGCCTCACTGACCACAACATGCGTGTAACCAGTGATATTTCTGGGCACAACCAGCGTATCGGTAGTCAAATAAACGTCACCAGAGAGGTATCGTTTTTCTCCGTCAGCCGCGGCCGCACCATTGCGATGGTCAGTTCGCCGCCTTCGCAATGTATGCCGTGCTTATTGCCAGAGCAGGCAAACCTTACAAACCGACTATTCAGAAAAAACTGATACTTTTAGTCTTTGCTTTGTGGTGACAGAGTACGGAAGACTTAGTTTTTCCATGGCGGTGCATCTCTTTGTGTTGGATTTAATCTTCAGCAAAACATTGGCCAAAAATAGTTACAGTGCCAGAGCAAAAAGGAGAACGACCTGATTGCACCTAAAGCACCTTAATGTTAGCTGATTTGAATTTCGCAGCACAAAAAATGTCCTCATTATCTTTATGCGACACGTTTTCACAACAAATCCGCACGCCCGCGTTGGTGGATTCGTACATACGGGGCATCGTCAGCATTAACTAATCTGTAAACTCATGTTGTCAAAGGGATATTTTATATTTTTGCATTTTCTTTATCTAAGTCTATGTTTAAAGGAGTAATACATGATTTGTATTGAATTTGTTAATTGGTTGATGAAAGGGACATGATTGCGTGGAGAAACTTCTTTTTACTTTAATATACTAAGCATACAGATCTGCTAGCAAGGTTTGTTATGGTGGGGGCGAAAATTGGACATCTGATCACGTACAACGTGGAAATGAATAATTTGCGTTTCAATTGAGGTCAAGGCCCTTCGCCTGGGGTTAATTTATGCTGGTTAAGCAAAAGTAAAATGAGGCGGAGCCATCCTTATAAGGTATCTGTCTATTAATGCAATAGCAAACCAGTTTGTCCCTCGTTAGTATTAGTAATACCAGTGAACTTAAATCATTCTATTACTCATCAAAAGTGAATTCTGTTTTAATGGAGTCTTTGTATGTTAAAGAAATGTTTTTTTCTTGTAATGGTTGGTGAGGCCTGTTTGGTTTCCTATGCAGCAGATGCAGCAGATGCAGCAGATGCAGCAGAACGGTTGAATATAATTTCTGGCGTAGAAAGAATTACCGAGGATGGCGAATATCAGTTTGTGAGAGTCGCGACTGCAGATAAAAATGCATTTCTGGTTATCAGTAATGGAGCAAATGTTTCAACTACGGAAGATCTTTCTGTCGGTTATGACAGAACGAGTAGTTATGAGGAGGCGTATGGGGGGGCAATAATAAGAGATGGGGCAAAATTAAATATTGGTAATCATCTTCAGATTGGGGCAAGCCAATCTGGTGGTCTGTTAATATCAGGTGCAAATACATCAGTAATAGCTAAAGGTAAAACTGAAGTCGCCTATCATGAAGGAAATGGTGCACTTTTCATTGCTGATGGAGCAACATTAACCAATGAAGAGAAAGTTAATGGCCATGACAATGCTATTGCTGTAGGTGCTGGCTCAACCGGTTATGTTAGCATTAAAGGCACAGGTTCCACCTGGAGCGTCGCAAATTTAATAAAAGTAGGTGATGGTGGCAACGGTACTATGACACTATCTGATGGCGGCACCATGCAAGCTGATCAAATTATTTTGGGCAATAACGGAGGAGAAGGAACTCTAAATATAGGGGCTGCATATGGTCAGGAGGCGGTAACTGCGGGGATTGTGAACGCTAACAGTATTGTACTTAATTCAAATAATAGTAACTCGTCACAAATTATATTAAATCATACATCTGATGATTTTACTTTAAATGCAGATATTTCAGGAGTTGGTTCCTTATATTTATACTCAGGCACCAGTATTCTAGAACCTATAAATAGTACTAATTCATATCAAGGCTATACCGTAATTGAGGATGCTGTATTGCGCGCTGGTTCGGAGGGAGCCTTCAGCGGCAATTCCGAACATTATGTGGGAAAAGAAGGAGAACTTGACTTGAATGGTTTCAGTCAGACGACAGGTACTCTTAATAATTCTGGTACCATTTATATGAACCAAAGCGGAACAACAGCAGGAACTGAATTAACTGTTAACGGTGACTATCACGGTTACGATGGAACTTTAGTATTTAATAGCGTGCTGGAAGGTGATGATTCAGTTACAGATACTCTTCACGTTTTGGGTAACGCCGATGGCAGTACCAACGTTCAGGTTAACAACCTGGGGGGGAAAGGAGCACAAACAATTGAAGGTATTGAACTAATCTCAATTGATGGCTCTGTAGCTGCTGGCACAGAATTTAAACAGTCAGGCCGTATCGTAGCTGGCGCATATGATTATCGGTTAGTTCAAGGCGGTGATAGTGGCAACAATAACAGCTGGTATCTGACCAGTGGTCAAGGAGGAATTGATCCGATTGAGCCAGTACCACCAGTGGACCCAGGCCCAGAGCCAGTACCACCAGTGGACCCAGGCCCAGAGCCAGTGCCCCCAACACCACCAACACCACCAACACCACCAACACCACCATCGCCTCCCGAGGTTAGTACTTCCCGTCCTGAAGCCGGCAGTTACGTGAGTAATCTGGCAGCTACGGAAATGTTTATTTCCCGATTAGAAGATCGTGGGGGGGAACACGTATACACCGATGCAATAACAGGCGAGAGAAAAACAACCACTATGTGGTTGCGTTCTGAAGGTCGTCACGTGGACAGCCGAGACAGCAGCGGTCAGATAGACACGCGAGAAAACCGTTACACGGTTCAGTTGGGAGGAGATATCGCGAATGGCAGCTTTAGCGATACCGACACCTGGCGACTGGGTGCCATGACCGGATACGGAAATAGTCATAGTAAGAGCAGTTCTGAGCTGACAGGCTATCGTTCTGAAGCCGATGTGGACGGCTATACTTTGGGTCTATATGGAACTTGGTTTGCAAATAGTGATCGCCGTACAGGTTTGTGGGTAGATACATGGTTGCAATATGCTTTTTTCGATAACAGTGTAAAAGGTGAGGGGCTGGCTGACGAGAGTTACGATTCTGATGGTCTACAAGCTTCTGTTGAGTCTGGATATACCTTCCGGATTAAAGGAGATAAAAAAATTGACTATTTCATCGAGCCTCAGGTCCAGGTTGTATGGAACGGCGTGAAGATGGATGAACATCGTGAAGTGAACGGAACGAAAGTGAGTGGTACGGGAGAGAATAATATTCACACCCGCCTGGGGTTGCGCGCAGGGATGGAAATCCAAGGCGAATCAGATGTTATCTGGAAACCGTATGCAGCCGTGAACTGGCACAACAATACAGAGAATTACGGTGTCCAGATGGACGATATCAAAATGTCTTCTGAAGGCACCAAAAACATCGGCGAGGTAAAGCTTGGTGTGGAAGGCAAACTGACCAGTCATCTGAGTGTCTGGGGAAACACCAGTGCGCAGTTGGGTACGAACGACTACCGTAATACCGGTGGCATGTTGGGTGTGAAGTATAACTTCTAACAGCGGTGTTGTTTAATTCCTGATAATGCCGTCAGATCCAGCATGTCTGGCGGCTTTTTTTGTTCACATGTATTCAGATGGTCGAGTCAAGTGACGGTCAGTCCAGATTGCCCATATCGCATGGTGAATCGCCACGGGTTTAACAGACACCTCGGAGTCATTTAAGATGACTTAAAGAGAGGTGCCCATGAGCGGTAAACGTCATCCCGAAGAGTTTAAAATTGAAGCAGTCAAACAGGTTACTGATTGCGGTCATTCTGTTTCCAGCGTTGCAACACGTCTCGATATCACCACCCACAGCCTTTACGCCTGGATAAAGAAGTACGGTCCGGACTCATCCACTAATAAAGAACAGTCAGATGCTCAGGCCGAGATCCGCCGACTCCA